>OHHG01000487.1_pt1 | contig 13742 bp, 10 predicted proteins | sample 1567991 | NCBI WGS metagenome assembly OHHG01 (sample SAMEA3879588, study PRJEB24766) | human gut metagenome | biome: human-associated habitat; feature: feces | place: USA | collected 1985/1987
TTTTAATAATAGACATATTTTTATATTATAGAGTTTTATTGTACCATAGTTTTCATTGCTTGGCAAGGGGAAAATTGCTCCGGCAACGGAAGAGGGCAGCGGCGGTGCAAATAACGCTTGCAATTTTTGGGGGCGGGTGGTAAGAGAGAGTCCTATTTTATACGATTTTGTTTATTATAAGGCTATTTTTATGGAATTATAAGGCAAATCGCAGTGAGAATTTTACTTATTTTCTTAATCCTAAAAACTTTTTAAGATGGAAAGAATTCTTTGTGAAAAGCCGAAGACATTCTACAATGTGGTGTCCGGCGAAAAGATTGCCGACGGCGTTGCGGCGTATGTCGGTTTTGCCAACGGGTGGTACAGCTGTGTTTTTGCAGACGGGCGTTCCGGTTTGTATGACAGCAGCGGGCGGCTTGCAGCCGAAGATTTTGATGCGGCTGAGGCGGCAGGGAACGCGTATCTGTTGCGAAAAGGGAAAGTTTCTTCGCTTTTTGCGGCAGACGGCAAAAGGCTGATGCACACGGAAGGGGAAATTAAGCTTTACCCGAACGGGTGGGTTGAAACCCTTATCGGCGGCATCAAGGCGCTTTACCGTCCGGATATGAGTTTGGCGGCAAGCGGCTATTTTGCCGCGGCGGTTCTGACGGACGGGGCGTATTACCTGACACAGGAAAAGGACGGCGGCGGCCTGGTTTTGTTTAACCGTGCCGGAACCAAACTGGCGGAAGGCATTATCTCGTATCAGTTTTATGCAGCGGACTATTATGTGCTGACATTTGCAGACAAAACCGCCATTTATGACACGGCGGCCGGTACGGTGTATGAATGTACGTACGGACTGCTGGAATTGAAACCGGGCAAGATGTTTACGGTTTTGGCCGGGGAACATGCGGAATTGTATCGCGCCGACGGGAAACTGGTGCAGGCGGGATATGACCGGTATGAGGTTTTTGCCAACGGCATGTATGCGGCGGCACTGTTCGACAAAGCGGGCGTGCTGTTTTATCCCGACGGCAGAAAAGCCGCGGAGAACGTCTGTGCTTATGGCGAAGAACCGGCGTGCGGCTATGTAACGGCAATGTGCGGAGAACGGTGGATGCTGTTTAACGCCGAGGCGGAACTTCTGCACGAAAGCGAACATCCTATTTTCGTCTATCCGAACGGATGGTATTTCTGCGGCGACGGCGAACGTTTCAGCGGAATGCTGTGCCGCGGCGACAACGGCGTTGCGCAGATGTGGCTTGCGGAAGCGAGGGCTTTTGCCAATGGCTGGTATGTGACGGCTACGCCGGACCATACGGGCAAAGATACGGTTGTCAGCCTGTATGACGGCGATGATGTGCTGGTGGCGCAGTCGATTTACGGCATGGATTTTGACGAGGAACATCTCTGCTACGTTTTGCAGGGAAAAGACGGCAAATGTTCGATGCATGACGACGGCGGAAAAGAACTGATTTCCGGCGCGGACGACATCTTTCTGCTCGGCAGCCTGTTTGCGGTGCAGAAGGGGGACGTTTTGAGCCTGTATGCGTTTGGCTCGCCGGAGGGCGGAAAAATGCCGCGGGAACTGTGGACGGGAACGATACAGCAGTTCGGCGACGGGATTATGTTCTGCGGCGTAGAAGATGACGGACTTCTAGAGATTGTCTGACGCTTCGGCTAAAGAATGCGGCCGGTACTGCGTTTTGTAAAGAAACACCTGCTCCTTTTGGGGGCGGGTGTTTTTTTTGTTTGGGAAAAGGGATTGGGGGGCGGGCTGCGCGCCGGGCGTCAGCCGTTGCGGCGTGATTTCAGCTTTTGTATCAGATTCAGCACCGGTTCTTCCAGCCATGCTTTATAGACGATATAAACCGCAAGGACGATAATCGAGTAGCCGAGGATAATCAGCAATATCGGCAGCAGAGTCAGGAAAATGAACAGGCCGCCCAACAGGAACAGCCCCATTATCAGGCATCCGAGCGTGTTTTCCTTTTGCATTTTTTTGAGTTGGGCATCCAAATCCCTGTCATCTTTGGGGTCGGGGTAGATGTATTCAATTTCCATGTCAGCTCCTTTTGATGTGTCCTGTCGGTTTATGTAGGGTGCGGGCGGGGAAAAATCAAGCGGGGCGGCATTTTTTTTGCCGCGGGGAAAAGGAAAGGGCGGTGAGGTGCGGACAGTGCCGGCGGCACAGGCAACGATGAGCTGGCGGAGCGGGCGGTGAGGTGCGGGCAGAGGCGAGAAGGGCAGGGAATATGGGGCGTAGGGCGGCGGGTCAGAGGTATTTTTCCAGTTCGGCGTAGTAGGAGACAGGGGGAACCGGAGAGGCAGAAGAAAGAGGGGCGGCGGTGTTGGCAGCGGGAGCGTTGGCGGCGGCGTGCAGCTGTTCCAAGACCATATACGGCATATTGAGATTATGGCGGCGGCCGGTGCCGAGTTTGTTTTCGGGGTGGGCGGTGCCGCCGTGGAAGTCCGAGCCGCCGGCGGTTATCAGCCCGAGGTCGCGGATGATGTCCAGATACAGCTGGCGGTTGGCACGGGGCTGCGAGGCGTGAAAGACCTCAATGCCGCTCAGGCCGGCCTGTTGCAGCTCGCGGACGACGTTGTAGAGAATGTCCGGCTTGAATTTGGTGTGTATCGGGTGCGCCATAACCGCGGCGGCGCCGTTGCTGCGGATGAAGTCTATAATCTCCGCGGCGGGGGCGGGGCGGTTTTCGACAAAAGCGATGCCGCCGCGGGCGAAAACGACTTTGTATGCTTCTTCGGTGTTTTGGATATAGCCTTTTTTGAGCAGGACGTCGGTGAAATGCGGACGGCGGATTTGCGTGCGCGGGTTGCCGTCTTTGTCCAGGGCGACTTCTTCATAGGTGATGTCGACGCCGAAATTTTGCAGCAGCTCGATGCGGCGGTGCGCCATTTGGTCGCGGCGCGCGAGTTCGTTTTGCTGATATTCGCGGAACGCGGGCAGGGATTTTTCGGGAATGTCCAACGCGAGGATTTCCATTTCCGCACCGGGATAAAATACCGAAAGTTCAGCGCCGTTGACGATTTCCACTTTGCGGTTTTTGGCGGCGGCCGCATGCAGCTCGTCCAGTCCTGAAACGGCGTCATGGTCGGTCAGCGCCAGTGCTTCCAGCCCGATTTTTTCGGCGGCGTGCAAGAGTTCGGACGGAGAAAGAAAGCCGTCGGAGGCGGTGGAGTGGGTGTGCAAATCTATCATGGCGGTGCGGTTCCTTAAACTAAAAACGGTTTAAAACTTATAGCGGTCGGAGATTTAAGACGGATAAAGCCGGAGCGGTTTATACTTTGGCGGGCTGTTTAATCTTCAGAGGCGGTTTAAAACTGCAGGGTCAGAATGTTGGTGAAAATGCTGGCATTGGCGCCGCGGGAACTTCCGGCGGTGCCGGAGGCCTGGCAGGCGGCAAGCGAAAGGGACAGAAGAAGAGCCGCGGCAAGGCGGACGGAAAAAATACGCATAGAACTTTCCTTTGGTCTCAAGGTTATCGGAATATGTAAAAACTAGGGCAAAAGTGTAAAAAAATATTTAACTTTTGCAGAAAGCCGCTAAGATTTTGCTGTATTTGCAATGATGACGAACGGACTATTACGGACTATGCGGAAGAAGATTTTTTATGCCTTATTATTGGCGGTGATGACGGCGGCGGGAACAGTGCAGAAAGCCCGCGCCGGGGTGATTGAAGACTATTTCAGCGGCTTGAAGCAAGACGTGCGGCAGACCTACGACGAGGGGACATGGAACGTTATGCTGCCGCTCAGGGTCTGGCACAACCGGCTGACGTATGATGACGAGCATATCGACAAATATAACGAAGAGCCGTGGGGGCTGGGCTTCGGGCTGACGCGCTATGAGGGCGAAAACTGGCACGGGCTGTATGCGATTGCGTTTAAGGATTCCAACGATTATATGCAGACGATGTTCGGTTATGCGTACCTCATCAACAAAGCGATTGACGAAGAGAAAAACTGGCATTGGGGATACGGCTATACGCTCGGCGTGACGCAGAGGCACGAGTATTCGTATATTCCGGTGCCTTTGCCGCTGCCGATTGCGGCGGTAACGTACAGGAATTTTTCGTTGAACGCAACGTATGTGCCGGGAGTGAAAAACGACGGCAATGTGCTGTTTACCTGGCTCAGAATTGATTTGTAGGAGAAGCGGCGGCGACGTATCGGGCAACGAGGGCGGCGGTTGCGGGCAGCGGTAGTGTCTGCGGCACAGGCGATGAGGTGCGGGCAGGACAGCGGTGCGGAGAAGTGTCGGCGGCGCCACGGGCAACGAGGGCAGCACGGGCCACGATGGTGGCAACGGTGCGTGGTTGTGGGCGATGGCAGCGGCGACGTATCGGGGCGTTACGGGGGAATGGCGGCAGCTGCGGACAGCGGCAGGGGCGTTGCGCTTTTACGGGACGATTCTGCTTTCAATATCTTTGAAATAATTGACAACATCGGTCTTAAGTTCGCAGCCCGCCGGTTCATCGCAGACAATAATCCCGTAACGGTGCATTTGCAAAATGCTTACCGGCCACATGTGGTTTATGCCGCATTCAATCGCATGGTGCACAGCGCGGGCTTTTTTGGGGCCGGTTGCCAAAATCATAACTTCTTCGGCGTCCATAATCGTTCCCACGCCCACGGTTAAAGCCATGGTCGGAACCCGGCTCTCATCGCCGTCAAAAAAGCGCGAATTGGCCTTAATCGTATCCCGGGTCAGTGTTTTTACCCTGGTGCGGGAAGCCAGAGACGATGCCGGCTCGTTGAAGGCAATGTGTCCGTCTTCTCCCACGCCGCCGATAAACAAATGGATTTTGCCGTATCGGCGGATTTTTTCCTCATACTCAGCGCATTCTTTGCCAAAGTCCGTGGTCATCCCGTTTAGGATATTGATGTTTTCGGGGCGGATATCAATATGCTTGAAAAAGTTTTCATGCATAAAATAATGATAGCTCTGGGGATGTTCCGGCGGCAGGCCGATGTATTCGTCCATATTGAACGTAACCACGTTTGCAAACGAGAGCTCTTGCGCCTTGACCATTTCTATCAGCCTCTGATACATTCCGAGGGGGGTGGAACCGGTCGGCAGCCCAAGCACAAAAGGCTTTTCCGGTGTCGGGCGGAAGGCTTTTATCTTATACGCCACATAATGGGCAGCCCATAAAGAACATTCGTCATAGTTGTTTTTGATAATCACGCGCATTATTTTTTCTCCCGTATAAATTTTCCGCCAACCACGGTATCAATCAAATTAAAGTCTTTGTCCATTATCAGCAAATCGGCGTCAAACCCGGGGATAATCATCCCTTTGCCGTTTTGCTTCATAATTTCCGCCGGATTAACCGACGTCATCTTGACGGCGTCTTCGACCCGCACGCCAAATTCGAGCAGATTGCGAAAACCGTCGTACATCGTAATTCCCGAACCGATAATGACTTCATCGGCTTTGCGTTTGAAACATTTGTCAAAGTAAAAGTCGGCGTCTTCCGGCGGGGTGGCATGAGCGTATTTCAAAGCGTCGGTAATCATCACCAGTTTGTCAATCGGCTTGCTCTGCATCAAAAGGGTAATCAATTTCGGATTGGTATGAACCCCGTCGCCGATGAATTCGCAGGAAAGCTCCTGATGTATCAGCCCCGCGCCGACCACGCCGGGTTCGCGGTGGTGCAGCGGGCGCATCGCGTTAAACATATGGGTCAGGTGCATAATCTTGACCTGCATCCCTTCAATCATCTGTTCGTAGGTGGCATTGGTGTGCCCTGCCTGAAGGATAATCCCCTGACTGATGCAATAGAGCGCCAGCTCGCGCATATTTTTGAGCTCGGGCGCGACGGTCATATTGATGATTTTTCCCTGTCCGGCTTTGACAATCCGCTTCATATAATCCAAATCGACGGCAGATAAGCCTTCGGCCAACTGTCCGCCGATGCGTTCGGGGGAGAGAAACGGCCCCTCCAAATGCATTCCCAAAATCCTGGCGCCTTTTTCTTTGCCCATCGCTTTTAAAATTGCTTTCATTTTTTTCATCAACTCAGGCTCAGGCGAGGCGTTGATGGTCGGAATGAAAGAGGTTACCCCGTTTTCCGCCAGAAATTCGGACATTTTCAAAATGGCTTCCGGCGAGGCGTCGTCGGTGGAATAGCCGCCGCTGCCGTGAATGTGGGTATCGACAAACCCCGGGAGCAGGCTGGCGCCCATCAAATCTATGATGCGAACCCGGGGCGAAAACTTTTTTTGCTTGAACCGCCTTTCGTTATAAACGTCGGCAATTTTGCCGTCTTTGATGTAAACGGCACAATTTTTCATCACCGAGAAACCGGCGTAGACGGTGGCATTGTGCAGACAAACAGCATTGCTATTCATGGGCGGGCACTCCTTAAAAACTATCTTATGGCGGTGATTGTGCCATATCGGGAACGGTTTGTAAAGAGTTATTGTCTTTTTATGGCGAAAAGTTCCGGAGGGAGGCAGCGCCACTAGCGACGGGGCGGATGAGGAGGGGCTGAAGTGTGGCTGTGGGGAATAGAGGGCAGGGAGTGTGGCGCGGTGAGGTCTTTGTGTGGCAGCGCCACAGGCAATGGGGCGGTGAGGCGGGAGAGGGGGCGTGCAAGGAGTGCGAGCGCGGGGAGTCTTTTGTGCCGACGGTGTGTGGCGCGGGGAGGTGCGAGAGTGTGGCGCGGGAGAGGGGCAGGGGGGGAAAGGATGGGCGGTGTGGAGAGAGGGGAGAGCGTGGGAGGGCAGGGGAGTAAAGAGAGGGGAGGAGTGGTGGGGCGGAGAGCGCGGGCAATAAAAAGCCGCCTGTTCGTGAGAGCAGACGGCTTTGGTGTCGGCGGTGAAGCCGGCTTTGGTATGTCAGCGGGGCGGGTTTGCAACGGAAGAGTTTTTCTCTCCGGCGTGTGCCGCCCCGTTGATCTTAGACGTACTGGGACATATGTTCCAGCAGGCTCCGTTTTTCATTAACGTTTTCCTGCGCTTTGTTCAAAAGCGTTTCGTAACGTTCCGGATTAGCCTTCTTGACTACCTGGAAGCGGGTTTCGCTTGACATATAGTCGCTCAAAGGCTTGCTCGGCGCTTTGGAATCAAGCATCAGCGGCGCCTTGCCTTCCTTGACGTTGTCCGGATTGTAACGGTACAGCGGCCATGAGCCGGTATCTACCGCTTCTTTCTGGTGGGTCAGACCGTCAATCAGGTTGAAGCCCTGAGCGATACAGTGCGAGTAAGCAATGATGATGGACGGGCCGTCAAAAGCTTCGGCTTCGTTCATCGCCTTGATGACCTGCATGTCGTTCGCGCCCATGGAAACCTGAGCAACATAGACATTGCCGTAAGACATGGCAATCATTGCCAGATCTTTCTTCGGCAGAGCCTTACCCGCGGTAGCGAACTTCGCCGAAGCGCCCATCGGGGTTGCCTTGGACTGCTGGCCGCCGGTGTTGGAGTAAACGCCGGTATCCATTACCAGGATGTTGACGTTCTTGCCGGACGCAATCGCGTGGTCAAGACCGCCGAAGCCGATGTCATAAGCCCAGCCGTCGCCGCCCAAAATCCAGACGGATTTCTTAATCAGGTAATCGGCGAGGTTGTCGAGCTCTCTGGCTTCCTTGCTGTTCATGCCGGCCAGTCTGGCGCGCAGAGTCTTGACGTTTTCACGCTGGGCGTCGATTTCGGCGTCCGTCTTCTGCGGGTTGGACATAATCTTTTCGGCAACGTCGCCCAGTTCAGACTTCAGGCCTTCAAGCAAAGCTTTGGCGGTTGCGGTCTGCTGGTCAATCGAGAAGCGCATGCCGAGACCGAATTCGGCGTTGTCTTCAAACAGCGAGTTTGCCCAAGCCGGACCGTGGCCCTTTTCGTCCTTGGTGTACGGCGTGGTCGGCAGGTTGCCGGAGTAAATCGAAGAGCAGCCGGTCGCGTTGGCAACAACCATGCGGTCGCCAAACAGCTGGGTCAGCAATTTAACATACGGGGTTTCGCCGCAGCCCGCGCAGGCGCCGGAGAATTCAAACAGCGGCTGAATCATCTGCGTGGTCTTGGGCAGGTTCTTCGCAACGTCGGTACGCTTTACGTACGGCAGGGTTTCAAAGAACTTCCAGTTGGCAACTTCGGCTTCGATATGGTTTTCGATATGATCCATATTGATGGCCTTCTTTTCCGGATCGGCTTTGTTCTTCGCCGGGCAGGCGGAGGTACAAATACCGCAGCCGGTGCAGTCTTCGGCCGAAATCTGCAGAATGAACTTCTTGCCGGCGAATTCCTTGCCCTTGTAGTCGGCGCGCTTCAGGCTTGCCGGAGCATTGGCGAGTTCTTCGTCAGAAGCCACTTTCATACGGATAACGCCGTGCGGGCAGACGATAGAGCATTTGCCGCACTGGATACAGGTTTCCGGATCCCATACCGGGATTTCGGTCGCGATGCAGCGCTTTTCGTACTGGGTCGTGCCGGTCGGCCAGGTGCCGTCGACAACGTCGGCAAAAGCGGATACCGGCAGCTGTTCGCCGCGGCCGGCAATGATTTCGCCGGTTACTTTCTGAATGAATTCAGGAGCGTCGGCCGGTACCGGAAGAGCGGTGTGCAGCGTCGAGGTCGGTTCCGCCGGAATAACGACTTCGTGCATGTGCGCCAGAGAAGCGTCAACCGCGGCAAAGTTCTTCTGAACAATCGCGTCGCCCTTCTTGGAATAAGTCTTCTTAATCGCGTTCTTGATTTCCGCAATCGCCTGTTCGCGCGGCAGAATGTTGGAAATCGCGAAGAAGCATGCCTGCATGATGGTGTTGATGCGCTGGCCCATGCCGGTTTCGCGCGCAACTTCTACGGCGTTGATGGTGTAGAACTTCAGCTTCTTGTCGATAATCTGCTTCTGAACTTCATAAGTCAGGTGATTCCAGACTTCGTTTGCGTCATACGGCGCGTTCAACAGGAAGGTTGCGCCCGGTTTGGCGATGCCCAAGATGTCCACCTTGTTCATAAACTGGAACTGGTGGCAGGCAACGAAGTCAGCCTTGTTAATCAGGTAGGCGGACTTAATCGGGTTGTCGGAGAAGCGCAGGTGCGACGTCGTCATCGAGCCGGACTTGCGGCTGTCATAGACGAAGTAGCCCTGGCCGTACTTGCCGGCGTCTTCGGCGATAATCTTAATCGAGTTCTTGTTGGCGCCGACGGTACCGTCTGCACCCAGACCGAAGAAGACGGCGCGGACAACGTCCTTGCCCTCGGTGTCGATGCTGTCGTCATAAGCCAGAGATTTGTGGGTTACGTCATCGTTTACACCAACGGAGAAACCGTTAACCGGGTTGGCGGATACGGCGTTGTCGAACACGGCCTTGACCATGCCCGGCGTGAACTCTTTGGAAGACAGACCGTAACGGCCGCCCAGAATCTTCGGCATGCTGATTTCGCCTGCCGCGGCAGCCTGCGCCAAAGTGGCGACAACGTCCAGATACAGCGGTTCGCCGGTTGCGCCGGACTCTTTGGTTCTGTCAAGTACGGAAACGACTTTCGCCGATTTCGGCAGAGCGGCAACAAACGCCTTGGCCGGGAACGGACGATACAGATGTACTTTCAGAACGCCGAGCTTCTGACCCTGCGCGTTCAGGTAGTCAATCGTTTCCTGAACGGTTTCGGCGCCGGAGCCCATAATGACGATAACCTGTTCGGCATCAGCCGCGCCGTAGTATTCAACAATGTGATACTGGCGGCCGGAGATTTTGGCGAACTTGTCCATTTCTTCCTGAACGATGCCGGGAACGGCGTCATAATATTTGTTGGAAGCTTCGCGGCCCTGGAAGAAGACGTCCGGGTTCTGCGCCGTACCGCGGATGACCGGGGATTCCGGACGCAGCGCGTGTTTGGCGTTGAACTGGTAGTCTACGCCTTCGAGCATGGCGCGGAGGTCGTCGTCAGACAGCAGTTTGATTTTCTTGATTTCGTGCGAGGTGCGGAAACCGTCAAAGAAGTGCATGAACGGAACGCGCGAACGCAGCGTCGAAGTCTGCGCAATCGCGGCCATGTCGTGCGCTTCCTGCACCGAGTTGGAGCAGAGCATCGCAAAACCGGTCTGGCGGCAGCTCATAACGTCAGTGTGGTCGCCGAAAATCGACAACGCGTGGTACGCGAGCGAACGGGCGGCAACGTGCATGACGAACGGAGAAAGTTCGCCGGCGATTTTGTACATATTCGGAATCATCAGGAGCAAACCCTGAGAAGCCGTAAAGGTGGTGGTCAAAGAACCGGCCTGCAGGGAGCCGTGGCATGCGCCGGCGGCACCGGCTTCGGACTGCATTTCCTGCACGTCCGGAACCACGCCCCAGAGGTTCTTCTGTTTGGCCGCAGACCACGCATCCGCCCATTCGCCCATCGGAGAAGACGGGGTAATCGGGTAGATAACGCAGACTTCGTTCATGCGGTGGGCAACCGAAGCGGCCGCTTCGTTCCCGTCCATCATTTTCATTTTCACATCTGACATTTAAATATCCTTAAATTAGAGTTTAAGTTGTGTTGTCGGGCAGTCCGGCTTTGGCGGGGCTTTGCAGGGTGCGGCCGTCTTCCGCAGCATCCGTTATGGTGCGGCGAATTCCGGCTGCGGATAAACGCAGGCTTTCGTCCGCCGTGTTCCCTGCGGGAGCGGCAGAGCCGAAAACGCGGGCTTTTATCTGCCGGAGCCCTTTGCAGGGGCGGCAGGGCCGGGCGTTTTTACCACGACACAAAGCGCCGGAGTCATCCGCCGGCTGTCCGTTATTATCATTTTATCGCGGCTTTATTTAGCATAACGGCAGAAAAATGCAAGGATTTTTTCTGCCTTTTCCCCGATTTTCGGAAGGCGGGGATATGGGGCAGGACAGGCGCAGGGAGGCGGAAGGCATATCCGGCAAAAATATGTTGCATTTTGGGTGGGACAGTATAGTATAAAGCAAATTTTACAGATATGTTAATAATTAAATTTACGTTTATGAAGAAAAAATGCCCATTGAAAACAGATTACCTGAATCTTTCGGCTTTGCTTGAGGCTGAGAAGAAAGGCTGCCTTTCCGAACAACTGGCGCTGCAACGCGCGAATGCAGGAAGTTCCGGACTGACGACGGAAAGTTACGCATTGGAAATTGCGAAGATGAAACGCAAGGGAAACCCCGTTTTACCTGCTGTTGCGGATACTGTCAGAAAATATTTTCACGGAGATTAGGAAGGGTTATTTGCGGAAACGGATTTTTCTGCGGGGGTGAAACAGCCGCTTATGGTGCTAAAAACGATGTATTGAAAAACGCCCGACAGCTTTCGGGCGTTTTTTTGTTGGCCGGAGGCATCTTGCAATTTACGGACTTAATTCTGTAATTTTATAAGCTCAGTATGCAAATGTTCCATATTGTCAAAAACCTTGTCAGCACCAACTAAAAGACACTTTTGCTTATATTTTGGATTATTGTTTGCTTTTGCTCCACAGAATGCAAAAACTTTCATTCCGGCATTTTTGCCGCCTCTGATGCCTTCCAAAGAATCTTCAATAATTATACAGTCTGATGCAGAAGAAAAAAATGCCACGCCTGCACAGATTTCTCTTGCATGGATGCTTGCAAAGAAACCATATATCGTACCAATTCCGGGAACAAGAAAAGTAAATAGACTGGAAGAAAATATGGAATCAGCAGATATAAAGCTGACTCAGGATGAAGTAAAATCTATTGATGAGATGCTTGCCCATATGCCGATGTCGCAGGTGTTTGGAGGTTCAAAAAACCTCCGCAGAATAGTGGGAAAACAGCAGGACATCCCGCCCTGCACCATGCACTGAAGCACGGAATTATTATAGGGAGGAAAACACAATGAACAACAACTACGAGTCTCATGCAATCAGCCGCCGCAGCTTTCTGAAGGCTTCCGGTGTCGTTGGTGCCGCCGGCATTCTGGCCGCCTGCGGCGGCAACTCTGGCAGCAGCTCCACCGCCGCTTCCTCTGGTGCTACCAGCGCTCCCAACACCACCGGCGCTACCCCGCTGAAGGAGTTCATCTCCTGGGAGAGCACCAACCGTGAGCTGGAGAGCTGGAACATGCTGTACAGCCAGATGGCTTCCGACATGAATGTCACCACCAACCTGTGGGAAGGCCTGCTGAGCTTTGACTGCTACGGCAAGGCTGTGCCTTCCGTGGCCAAGGAGTGGAGCCACAATGAGGACTCTTCCGTTTGGACCTTCAACCTCCGCGACGATGTGGACTGGGTGGATGTGAACGGCGAGGTCAAGGCTCACCTGACCAGCAAGGACTTCCTCGTGGGTCTGGAGTGGGTGCTGAATGCAGCCAAGAACCAGGCCAACAACACCTCCATGCCCAACGAGACCCTGACCGGTGCTGCTGATTACTATCAGAAGACCAGCGATATGGGCGATGCCGCTGCCGACCTGACCTACCAGGATATGCTGGATGCAGGCGTGGGCGTTGAGGCTCCGGATGACTACACCCTGGTCTTCACCTGCAAGGATCCCTGCCCCTACTTCGATACCGTTGCTGCCTACACCAGCTTCTACCCCGTCTCTGAGGATCTGATCAACGAGCTGGGCATTGAGGGCTTCCGTGCCTGCGATTACACCAACATGTGGTACAATGGTCCCTATGTGGTGGAGGAGTTCATCAGCCAGAACACCAAGAGCTACATCCCCAACCCCAACTACTATGCAGCTGACGAGGTGTCCCGCTTCGACCGCTTCACCGTTACCATGATCAGCGACGGCACCGTCACCTTCCAGCTGTATCAGAACCGTGAGCTGGACGAGATGGATGTTGGCGAGAGCACCCTGACCACCATCCAGGCCGATCCCAACAGCGAGTACAATGCTCAGCTGTGTGAGAAGCGTCCCAAGAAGTTCAGCTACCAGATGCACTTCAACTACCAGAAGAACAACGAGGACGGCACCCCCGACGACAACTGGAACAAGGCCATCGCCAACACCGCTTTCCGTCAGTGCTTCTACAAGGGCCTGAATCTGACCAACTGGTATGCACGTACCAACAAGATCAACCCCCTGAAGTGCGAGAACGACTGCTACACCATGCCCGGTGTCTGCTACAACACCCAGGGCCAGGAGTACTCCACCCTGGTTGCCAAGGAGATGGGTTTCGACGGCGAGGCTTACGACGGCAAGACCATGATCCGCCTGCGCGCCAACAACGGTGACATCGCTGACCTGAAGAAGCAGGCCATGGACGAGCTGAGCGCCATCGGTGTCACCTTCCCCGTCCACGCTGCTTACTACATCATCGCCGGTTCCACCTCCGCTCTGGACAATACAACCGTGCTGAAGCAGTGCTTCACCGACAGCTTCGGCGATGACTTCATTGTGCTGGACATCAAGACCTACGTTTCTTCCATCACCCAGGAAGTCCGTAATCCTCAGCTGCAGAGCTTCGTCATCAACGGCTGGGGCGCTGACTACGGCGATCCCGTCAACTTCGTTGGTCAGGAGATCCTGCACGACGACAACGCCTACTACAGCTGGTACTACTCCAACATCGCCAAGATCGTGGAGGCCGGCCCCGCTGACTGGCAGAAGGATCTGGTGGCCTGCTACGAGGAGTTCACCGATCTGGTCAACACCGCAAAGGCCATCGTTGATGATACCGATGCCCGCTACGCTGCCTTCGCAAAGGCTGAGGCCAGCATGCTGAACAACGTTCTGGCCTGCCCCTGCTACTTCGATGTTTCCTGGACTCTGACCCACGCCAACGAGTACAGCAAGATCAACGCTATGTATGGTCCCTGCAACTAC
>OHHG01000492.1_pt1 | contig 13585 bp, 9 predicted proteins | sample 1567991 | NCBI WGS metagenome assembly OHHG01 (sample SAMEA3879588, study PRJEB24766) | human gut metagenome | biome: human-associated habitat; feature: feces | place: USA | collected 1985/1987
TCAGAGTTGGCTTTAAGGCCGTTTGTATTTATCTCAGCCACAGAGGGCCTCCTTTCTTTGGTGGCTGGGGAAAAGAGCCTGTGATGTCCTCACAAATATATTATACGGATTTTCCCCACTATCACCAACAAGTAAATTACATTAGGTTCTAATCCAAGTTCGATTCCCAATTCCAGGCCATTTCCTGCGCCCTCGCTTCAGGCCGCGTATTTGCAGGCTGCCGCTGTGCGGCACTTCCCCGGCAGGTACGCAAACGCATACTGTCAGCCGATCCTGTATAACTCCCGGACAAATCGATGCAGCCGCAGTTGGGGGCGGCGTTTTCAAGGTTCAATAGATGGTTTTTCCCGTTCACAAAATAAATACGGGGCCATGTCCGTATTTTTTGCACGTACGCCAGAAAAACTAAATATAGTATTTTTATATTGACTTATACAATATATTGTGTTACACTTTGCCCGTAAATGAGTTTTGCGCAATTTCCCTTTGGGCATAGGTCAATGATCTGTGTGTGGAGTGATCCACCTGCGCACGTTGTCAGGTTTGTACGTTTTTGTCAGTAGTATTGCTGTGCCATGAAAGCCGGCTGCTGCTGGCTTTTTTGTTTTACGGGGCACCGTCCCATACTGCGGGAATGACGAGAGTTTGCTGTCAGGCAAACATACTGGATTTTACCAGAATCGTTGTTCCCGCTTTTTTGCGCCCAAATGCCGAAAGGCTTTGAGGATATATCATCAAGAAAGGTGGAAACAAGAAATGAAATTCAGACGAAAATGGAAACCCGGAGGACATCATAGACGTTCCTTCCGACCGTACCACAGGTACAGAGAGAAGCGGCTTTTGAATAAGCCGCGTATCAAATATGAAACCGAGGAGGAATGCATCCATGGAAAACGCAAAGTGTTACGCTCCGCAAATTCTCGTCGGTACAGAAGGTCTGCCGCGTGAACAATGGCTGGAATACCGGCGCAAGGGCATCGGCGGAAGTGACGCCGCTGCCGTTCTCGGAATTTCACCATTCCGTACCGGGCGGGATCTCTACTATGACAAGCTGAATATCGTCACAGCGGATGATGCCGAAAACTGGGTCCAGTTGGAGGTTGGAACTCTGCTGGAGCCACTGGTTGCCAAGATCTTCGCTCATAAGACGGGCTATAAGATCTACCGCCGGCCTTTCATGTTCCGGCATCCCCAATATCCTTGGATGCTGGCGGATCTGGATTACATGGTGGAGCTGCCGGACGGTACATCAGCCATCCTTGAGATCAAAACCACGAATTATAACGCCAAGGATAACTGGTGGTACAACGGCGAGGAAATCGTTCCTATCTACTACGAATCGCAGGGGCGGCACTACATGGCGGTCATGAACATTGACCGGGTCTACTTCTGCTGCCTTTACGGAAATTCGGAAGACGAGGCGATGATCCGCCGTATCGACCGTGACATGGCCTATGAAGAAGAACTGATTGCTTTGGAACGGGACTTCTGGGAGAATCATGTCCTCACAAAAACGCCGCCTCCCTATGTGGAAGCGGACGGTGACCTGATCCTCGAAAGCCTGCGGCGAAAGATAGGACCGGCGGACAAGGACGCGCCGCCTGTGCTGTTGGGACAGACACAGTTTGGGCAGCTGTCCATGCTTCTTTCCCTGCAAGAGAAGAAAAAGACGTTGGCGGCTGATGTGAACAAGCTGGACAAGGACATCAAAAGGTTGAAGGGTATGCTCATCGAGAAAATGGGCACAAGCTGCACCGCCGTGTATAACGGTTCTGCGGAGAGCTACACCATAACCTACAATCCGGTACGCTCCGCAGGCATATCAAAGGATGCCCTGGAACGGCTGAAGGACGAGCACCCTGACATTTACGATCAGTATGTCACGGTGTCCGAATGGCGAAGATTCCATGTGAAAAAAGTTGCTTTGCAGGCAGCGTGAAAAGAAACGGAGGTGATGTGCTGTGAGCATTGTTGCAGCACTGGACAAGGTACTGTTTTTCAATGCGTCCAGCAAATATTCTGTTCTTCGGATGAAAACGGAGGACAGCAGCGTACCGGCAGAAGCCCGGAGTCCCTATCGCTATCACGACCACCTGATCCGCTTTACCGCCGTCGGCATCGAATTGCCGCAGACGGATACGGTGAAGATCGAGATGGATGGAGAGTGGAAGGACGGAAAATACGGGCTTCAGCTTCAGGTCGATCATTGGCAGGAGATCGTGCCGCCCACATTGGAGGGCGTCCGCAATTATCTTGCCTCCGGTCTGCTGAAGGGCATCGGAGAAAAGACCGCCGACGCGATCATTGAAAAGTTTGGCATCAATGCTCTGGAGATTCTGGAACATCAGCCAGACCGGCTTCTTGAGATTCGCGGCATTACGAAGGAACGGCTTGCGGAGATCAAGGACGCCTATGCGGAAACCAGCCGGATGCGTGTCCTGATGACCCTGCTGGCCCCGTTCAAGGTCACGCCGACGACCGCGCAGAAGATCTATCAGCATTTCGGCCCTGCCTGTGCAGACATCGTGAGACAGAGTCCCTTCAATCTCTGTCAGGTGCCGGGGTTCGGCTTCAAGAGGATTGACGCCATCGTACAAAAATCCGGTGGAGATCTGCGTGATCCGAAGCGCGTCCACGGTGCGCTCTTTTATGCGCTGGAGGACGCACGGACAAAGGACGGACATCTCTATCTGGAGGCGGAGTCTTTGCTCAAAGCGGCTATGCAGCTGCTCAATGAGCGGATACCCCTCCCACAGATGCGCGTCCCCATGAGCCAGGTCGAACAGGAGCTGTCTGCCATGATCCGGCAGGATGAGGTGGTATCGAATCACGGCAATGTGTATCTGCCCAAGCAATTTCTGCAGGAGAGCGAAACCGCACAGAAAGCGGTAGAGCTGTTTCTGGCAAAGCCGACGGTGGTGGACATTGCACAGCCGTTGGAGCGAGTGAAACATAGCTTAGGGCTCAACCTGTCCAAACGCCAGTCAGAAGGCGTGGAAATGGTGTTCCGGCATAACCTGTCCATCATCACAGGCGGCCCCGGCACCGGCAAGACCACGGTTCTGAAAACGGTGATCGAAGTGTACCGTCAGCTCTATCCTCAGCAGAAGATCGTACTCGGAGCGCCCACAGGTAAGGCGAGCCGGCGTATGGCGGAGGCAACGGGGATCGATGAAGCACAGACGCTCCACAGCATTCTGGGACTTCACGGTGATTCGGAATCGAAGAAAGACCGGGAACGGAAACCGCTGGAGGCAGGGCTCCTGATCGTGGACGAGACTTCCATGGTCGATATGTGGCTGATCCATCAGCTCTTTTCCCGCTTGCGCCCCGGCACCAAAGTCCTTTTGGTCGGTGATGCAGACCAGTTAGAGAGTGTGGGCGCCGGTGATGTATTTCACGAGCTGATCGGCTCCGGCGTCGTGCCAGTCACGGTGCTGGACGAGATCTTCCGTCAGGCACAGGACAGCCTGATTGCCCACAATGCCCGTTTTATCAACGAGGGCAAAACGACGCTCTACTATGGTGAGGACTTTGCCTTTCATAAGGCAGAGAGCCAGGAGGAGACTGCCGGCATCATCCGTGAGCTTTACCGGGAGCAGATCGCCGCAAAAGGAATCGAGCAGGTGGAGATTTTATCGCCGTTCCGCTCCGAGGGCGAGGCATCGGTCAATAGCCTGAATGAAGCTATCCGCGAGGAGATCAACCCCGCAGCGCCGGAGACGCCGGAGATCGTGTACGCCGGAAAGATATTCCGCCTCAACGACCGCGTGATGCAGATGCGGAACAACTATGAGATCAAGCTGTATAACCGCTCCGGCAAGCAGGTCGGCGAAGGTGTTTTCAACGGTGACATCGGTACCATCCGCAAAATCAGCGGCACCAATGTCGTGATCGAGTTTGACGGCCGCTATATGGATTGTCCGCAGGTGCTTCTGGATGATTTGGAGCTGTCCTATGCCATTACGATCCATAAATCCATGGGCTCGGAGTATGATACGGTCATTATTCCGTTGCTGGCTGCCCATAATGTGCTCCTGACGCGGAATCTTCTCTACACGGCAATCACACGAGCCAAGCGCCGTGTGCTGCTGGTGGGTGAAAAAAGGGCGCTGTATATGGCGATCCATCGGAGCCGAAAAGGAAAACGCAATACCATGCTGGGCGAACGCATCGCCCTCTACTATAAGGCAGTCACGCGCAAGGCCCTCCGTAACGAAGAGGGCGAGGGATGGCAGCGTGCCAGTTAATGTGAGATGAATGTGCAAAAAAAGGCACAGTCATCTCTTATTTATTTTATGAAGGGAGTATCAAACCATGTCCAGAGAAAGAATTATGCTGACCCAAGCGATTCCTGCCGTGCAGCAGCTTCGCAGGGTGCAGGGCTTTGACCCGCTGCGCTTTCTGAAAAGAAACGCCAACGGCGGAATCGAGCTGGAGCCGCGCTATCAGCGGCTCTGGTTCCGATTGGCCTGCCCCGACGGAAAAATGCTGCTGAACCGGCTGCGGATCACAGACCAAATCGCCGTTTATGAGGCGCAGGTATTTCTGTCCAGAGAGGACAACCAGCCCATTACCAATTTTACCGCGGCGGTGGAAAAGGCTCAGGCTCCTGCCGGACGCTATGTGCAGGCCGCGCAGGATGAGGCGCTGAAAACGGCGCTGGATAATGCAGGCTTCGGCATCCAGATCTGTGAGATCAACCCCTCTGCGGCGGTAGATGCACAGGCCGATGGGAAACAGGAAGTCGCAACGGGCACTGTAAATCGTCAGGAGACTGCTCCGGCGGTAAATGGAGCCGCAGCGCCGCAGCGAGAAGATCCTATCGGCGAAAATCATCCGGTACAGGCAGTGCCTACACCGCAAGAGGTTCAACCGCAGAAGGCGGCAAAGACGCCCAACGTAAATCAGCAAGAGGTTCACACCACCCAGCAGACGGAAAGCGTTTCAGACGCCATGAGTCTGCTGCAGGCGTTAAGCGGCGGAACTGCGGCTTCTGAGCCTGATCCGGTTATGCCCCAAAAGGCGCAGGAGGTTCCTTCGGAAACGGCGGAGCCTGCTGTCACGGAGCGGGCTGAAACAGCGCAGATGGTGAAGCCTAATGTGGTCGATATGCCGGCAGCGGCATCGACAGCGGCTGCACCGAAATATTCGGACGATATGACGGTGGACGAGATCCTTTCGCTGATGACGGAAGGGGAAGCTGCGGAGCTGGTCGTGACCACCGGCGTCAATAAGGGCTGGACGATGGCACAGGTTTCTGAGCAGCGTCCCTCCAGTCTGAAATATTACGCCTATCTCTGTGAGGATTGCGGCAATATTATGAAGGCTGCCGCCATGCTTCTGATGGGCGGTTCGCAGCAGTTAAAGGCAAGCTGACCGCTTTCCATCCGTAAATTTTGCGTCTTGGGAGGGATGCTGGTTTGAATTACGGGAAAAAGCATGATCTCCCCTTTGGCATTATGGATGTGGCCGGGCTCCTCCGCCTGAATATCAGGCGGAGGGCTCCCGGTCAGGTGTATGTGGATTGTCCCATCTGCGGTGACCGCCGGGGGAAAATGAATCTGAACACGGCAAAAGACCTGTGGCGCTGTAACTACTGCGGTGAAGGCGGCGGAATGCTGTCCCTTTACGCAAAGGTATATGGCGTCAGCAATTCAGACGCTTATCGGGAGATCTGCGACGCTTTGGCGGTAAATGGTTTTTCACCGGACTATACGGTTCCGGAGAAAACGGCGCCTACGGAGGCCGAGCAGTCTGACGCGGCTTCTGTTCAGGAAGTGCATCAGACCCTCTCCATGCTGCTGTCCATGCTGACCCTCATTCCGGCGCACCACACACACCTTCAGTCTGTGCGGGGGCTGTCCGACGATGAGATCACACGCTTTGGCTTCAAGAGTACACCGCCCCCTTTCCTGTGCCGCTCCCTGACCAATCGGTTGGTCAAGGCGGGCTGCAGGGTGCAGGGTGTTCCCGGCTTCTATGTGGATGATAACGGCTGCTGGACGGTCAAATTCCATCAGCGGACATCAGGCATCATCATTCCCATCTTCGGTGTAGACGGTCTGATCCGCGGCGCACAGATCCGATTGGATCATCCGCTCAAGGATAAAGACGATCCACCGGAGAAAACGGGCGTGAAATACCTGACGCTGTCCTCCACGGGAAAGCGCATGGGAACGACCTCGGGGAGCCCCATTCATTTTGTGGGCGACCCCTGCTCCCGCGTTGTATATGTGACGGAAGGCTGCCTCAAGGCGGATGTCGCTCACGCGCTGATGCACAGGACCTTTGTTGCCACGCTGGGAGCCAACAACACCGCCAAGCTGGATGAACTGTTTGCGTTCCTGCACCGAAACGGAACGGAGGAGATCATCGAGGCGGAGGACATGGATAAGTACAGCAATGAAATGGTGGGAAAAGGCGCATCGAAGATCTATGCGCTGGCGGCCAAGCATGGGATGCGCTGCCGCAGGCTCACATGGAATCCCAATTACAAGGGCATTGATGACTGGCAGCTTGCGCTGCGCCGCAAAGAACAGAAAATGAAGGAGGATCCAGGAATGACATTTAAGGAGCAATATCTTAATGGCCTATGCGGGCTGGAAATGCTGGAAGCCTGTAAGGAAAAATGGCATGCGATGAAGGTGGACAGTATTTCCCTGCGGGACTATCTGGGGCTGACAGAGCAGGAATACGATGCGTACTTACAGACTGACCCCGGCGTTTCTTTTCAGAAGCTGTTGGACAGTCAGCGTAAAACGCAGCGGTTTCGTGTTTATCAGCTGGATCTGGAGCATGGCGAGACGCGCGCATTCGCCTTTGGCGGCATTGACGCGCTGCACAAGGCTGGCTTTCAGCAGCCGCCGGCGGCGGAATACACACTCGTTTACGACGGCGAGCTGATCTGCCCGGTCGGGCAAGATGAACGTGATATTCTGGAACGCATTTTTGCACGCTATAATCAGGCGTTCCCCCCGGACTATCGCGGCCGCAGCATTGCCCCATCCGATGTGCTGGAGTTGTATGATGAAAGCGAGCGCAGATACTTTTACTGCGATATGGCTGGTTTTCCGCAGGTGAAATTCTCTCCCGCGCTGGCAAAGAAGGCTTGAATGCAGGCTTTACCGCAGATAATCCATTTAGAAATGGACGAGCAGAAGACAAAGCAGCTGAAAGCCATGCTGGGAATCTGTCAAGGACTTGGGGCGGAGACACGGTATCATCCGGAACACCGTTATTTCACAGCTATGGTCTGGACTGGATGGGATACTCCCTGTGGAATGGGAGAGGCCCTTGCTGTCCAACAGAAAATTCAAAGAACAGCCGCTCAGTACCCTGCCATCGTGTGCTATTGCTTCGACCCGTTCAGCACACTGGTCTATACGGTTTGAGCGCAGTATGTAAGAAGGGACGCCTTGTGCCATTGGCACAGGAGCGTCCTTTTCAAAATTTTATTTAGGAGGAATGTACGAATGGGCGCTTTTTCAAATATGGATTATGAGCTTCAAAACAGCGGGGCTGCCGTTTCCGACGCCTTTACGGAAGATGATGCTATGGATATGCCGCAGACGGCTCCTGTGGAACCGGCGACAGCAAGTTCTCCGACTGCAGCTCCGACTCCGGCAGCGGCGGCCAGCGAACCGGCAACCGCCCCCAACACCCAAAGCGAGGATGAGGCACGCCGTGCGCACGAAGCGTCTGAAGCCAAGCGCAAAGCAGAGTGGGACGCCAAGCAGGCGGAAAAGCGGCGGGCGGAACAGGCCGCGCTGGAAAGGTTGGATGCCATGGGCCCGGCAGAGCTGCTCAAGGCTGCCGCAAAGCGTGTGTCCGCAGATACGGAGAAGCTGACGCGGCGCAACATGAAAGAGAGCGTTGCCGAGTTTATCCAGACCAAGTGTATTGATGACCTCGGCTTTGCCCGGCTCACCATGCACCCGCGTAAGAGCATGATCCACTGCTTCCAGTATATCAGCCGGAAGGCATGGGATTATGTGCAGGACGAGCTGAAGGCAAACGGCGTCCAGCCGGGCCCCGGTCAGCAGGCATACGGCTGCGATATTCCCGATGATCTCTGCTATCAGTGGGCGGAGGACTATTTCCGTGACCCCGATGCCAAGGAGGATCAGGGGGATGAAGAGGAGTTTGTCCCGCAGCCCTATCGCGGGAAAACATCTTCCAAGTCCGTTTCCAAGAAGAAAAAGGAAGAAGAAAGAACCGCCGAAAAAAGCGGAAGCCGATGATGGGCAGATCTCGCTGGGCGATCTCTCCTCCTTTGGGGAGGCAGCCTGATGTACGCTTATAAAGGCTTTGAGCCGGATCTCTCCTGCCGTGGCTATCGGTTCGTCATGGGAAAGAATGTCACCCCGGAGGCAAACTGCGCCAGCAACGGTTTCCATTGTGCGGAGGACCCGCTGGATTGTCTTTCCTACTATGGCGACATGAATCGCTCCATTTACTGCTTGGTGCAGCCCGGCGGGGATATTGACGAGGACGACCGTGACTCCAAAATTGCCTGCACGGAACTGACAATCCTGCGGCGGCTGACGAGGAAAGAATTCTTTCTTCATGCACTTGCCTACATGGTGGATCACCCAGGCCGCAAGGAGAGTGACAAGGTACAGCGTGAGCACAGCATCAGCCGCAACGGCTATGCCGTCGTTCGAGGCAAGGCACCAACTGCGTGTGGAAAGCTGGGCGATATTCTCGCATTTGCCAGAGAGCAGCGCGAAACCGAAACGATTTGTCAGATTGCTGTTGCCGAAGTAGATGGAGAAAAAATCCAGCCCGGAGTATGGTATGACATTGATTTTGTGAAAAGAGAGGCGGTGCAGAAATGAAAAAGGACAGCCTGTTGAAAATGAAGGATCTGCCTGCGACTGAAGAAATGCTTGCGGTTGCCCGTGAGGATGTGCCGGTCAAGGTCGGTTCGGGCTGGAACACTTCCTATCGATGCCGATACAGCGGTTTTGCACGAAGCACAGTAGAAGATGGCATTTTGAAGGTCACTCTGTATGACCCGGATGCAATGCGCCTTGGCGGAACGCTGCCGGTCTATGAGATTTTCATGGAGAAAGAAAAGCAGCAGTTTCTCACCTATGACCGTTCCCATGACAAATGGCGGACGGCAAAGATCGACTGTCTGGAATGGCAGGCGAAGGGGGCCAATAACGTGTGGATCAGCGCCGTGGATGATGCACAGATCCAGCAATATCTGGCGTCGGATGAAAAAAGCGTATATCGGGCTATTCTGAAATTTCAGCGCGCCGTTCGTGATGCTGAACTGGAACGCCGGCACAGAAAGGAAACCGATCCGTGGGATGCGGAGCTGTCTCAGACACCGCCGCTGCCGAAGGACTGGGAGCGGTGGGTCAATAAGGTGGGTATTCAGGAAAACTACATCTTCTACGATTACCGCAGAGGCGGAGCAAAGTACGGCTACTGCACCTACTGTGAGAAGGAAGTCGCACTGAAACGGCAGCCTTATCATAACAGAACTGGAACATGCCCTGAATGCGGTCACAGAGTAACCTTCAAAGCAAGGGGAAAGATGGCGGACTATCTGCACTCTCCAACTGAATGCGCATACCTGGCGCAGAAGTGTGGAGACGGGTTTGTGGTTCGCCAATTTCAGGTGAACAGGCAGTACCGAAAGGAAGAGAACGCCATCGTATCGAAAACCTCCTGCTTTGAGAAGCAGCGCATTTTCTACCGTGCGGATCTGTCTTCACATTCGTATTACTGGGGCTGGTACAAACAGCGCCGCACCCGATGGGTGGAGGGCATAGATGAGTACATCAACACAGGTATGGGCTATTCCTACAACGAGTATTGTTATCAGCCGGGGAGCATCTATGGAAAAACGCTTTCCAGCATTGCCCCATTTCTTGTAAGGACCGGATTGAGTGAGTATGTAAGACTTTGCAGGGGGCACGTAAGTCCTAACTGGTATCTGGCCGCGTGGGAGAGCCTTCCCCGCATTGAGCAGATATGCAAGGCGGGCCTATCCAGGCTGACGGTGGAATGTATGGAAAATGTCAAAGCCGTAAAAAGCTGTATCCGGCAGGAGTCTGAAACCAGTCTTGTCAAGGCATTGGCGCTTGATACGAACCGGCTTTCGCGGCTCCGGACACTCAACGGCGGCGCCATTATGCTCGACTGGCTGCAGCGGGAGAAATGCAGCGGCAGAATCATCCCAGATCATGTGCTGCGCTGGCTGGAGCAGGAGAAGATCCATGTTTCCGATATCGCCTTCATTCTTGATCGAATGTCGGAGCAGCAGGTCTGCAACTATCTTCAGCGTCAGAAATGCGGCACGCGGGACTCCCTGCGGCAGATTATTTCCACATGGCGGGATTACCTTTCCATGGCGGACAAGCTGGGGATCAACACCCATGATGAGATCGTGTACCGTGTCAAGCTGCTGCGCCAGCGTCACGATGAACTGGTGGAGCAGCTGCGGAAAAGAGAACGGGACATGGAAGCTGCCGCAACAGCAAGAAAGTATCGGAAAATTGCAGGCATCTGCCGCTCGATCAAACCGAAATACGAATACACCGGCGAGGTGTATTCCATCGTCGTTCCGTCAGGTGTACGCGATATTATGCGCGAGGGCGATGCGCTTTCCCACTGTGTCGGCAAGTCAGACCGCTATTGGGAGCGCATCGAGCAGCAGGAGGCATATATCCTGTTCCTGCGCAAGACCGCAGAAATCGACAAGCCGTACTACACCCTTGAGGTGGAGCCAAACGGCACGATACGGCAGAAACGGACCTACTTTGACCGACAGAACGATGACCTCAAGGACGCAGAGATGTTCCTGAAGGAATGGCAGAAGGTTGTCTCCGAGCGCTTGACAGAGAGCGACCGGGAAAAAGCGGAAAAGAGCAAGGTCCTTCGCCTGCAGGAATTCGAGCAGCTGCGGCAGGATGACATTCGTATCCATACCGGCGACCTTGCCGGTCAGCGGCTGGTGGATGTTCTGGTGTCGGATCTCATGGAAACTGCGGCCTAAGCCGCAGCACAACACATTTGAACAAAGGAAAGGAAGTTATAGAGAACATGAAAAACGGATTTACGATCACGCAGCGCAACGCTGTGGTGGAGCAGCATCTTTGGTGCATTGACACGGTCATGACGCAGTACGCCGCATGGATGCAGACGGCACCCATAGACCCCGATGATGTGTACCAGTCTTTGGCGGTACGCCTGATCCGGGCAGTCAACAGCTACGATCCCCGTAAAGGGTATCTGAAGGAGTACATCCTCTCTCAGCTCAAGCGGGAGATGGTTCGTATCCGGAGTACGCAGACTGTCTATGGACTGACGCAGGCGCCGGCCAATATCGGCAGCACCATTGTTCCGCTCACGATTGCGGCACAGCGGGAATCGTACTGGGAAACCTATATTGCTGTATAAAAGGAGTCATGTGGAAATGAAACAGTTGGGAAACCTCGCAGTTATTTGCGCCCAACGCCCGGGACGGTCTGGTCTTGGTACAGGCGAAAAACCGTGCGGCGATGGAGGCCGCATGGAACGATGATACGCGGATCGAAAAGATGATCTATGAACTGAACTTCGGAGCATTCTCCAAGGAAAGGCTGGCGTAAGGAATGGAGCAGAGCAAGCAGCAGAGAATACGGGAATTGACAGGCCGGCTGAATCGCTGCCGGTATGAATACTACAATCTGAACGCGCCGTCTCTGACGGATGCCGAATATGACGCGCTTTTTGATGAACTGAGTACGTTGGAAAAGGAAACCGGCTTCAGCATGACGAACTCGCCCACGCAGACGGTAGGCTGCTATCCCGCCGTCAGCGCCTTGGTGAAGACAGCGCATCCGATTCCGCTGCTGTCGTTGGATAAAACGAAGAGCAGTGCGGAGCTTCTGCGCTTTGCGGGAGAGCAGATGGTCATGCTGATGCTCAAGCTGGACGGCCTGACGGTAAAGCTGACCTATGAAAACGGCCTTTTGATGGAGGCAGCTACCCGCGGCGATGGAGATACCGGTGAGAACATTACTCACAATGTGCTGGGGATCTCCGGCATCCCGGATAAGATCCCGTACAAGGAACGGCTGGTCGTCACCGGCGAAGCATTTATCCGTCTCAGCGATTTTGAGGCGTTAAAGGACACGCTGCGGGACGGAAATGGCGAACCTTATAAAAACGGGCGCAATCTGGCTGCCGGCTCTGTCCGTCTGCTGGACTGCGGCGCCTGCAAGGATCGCCGTGTGACCTTTATGGCTTTCAACGTGCTGGAGGGCTTTACAGAATACGCTTGGAAGTCGCAGCGGCTTCGAGCCATCGAACAGCTCGGCTTTCCCATTTGCAAGTATCTGGCGAGCAAGCAGGCGTTGACGCAGTTCGATATGGACGCTGGTATCCGGCACCTGCGGAAATACGCGCAGGAAAACGACATACCTATCGATGGCATTGTGGTCACCTACAACGACGCCGCCTACGCAAAGTCCTGCGGTCGAACCGGGCATCACTATAAGGACGGGTTGGCATTCAAGTTTGAGGACGACACCTATGAAACCGTCCTGCGTTCGATTGAATGGACGCCCAGCCGCACAGGGGAAATCACGCCGGTGGCGGTCTTTGACACGGTGGAGATCGACGGCTGCGCGGTATCCAGAGCTAGTCTCCATAACCTCTCCTTTATCGAGAATCTGGAGCTGGCGACGGGTTGCCGCATCAAGGTGAGCAAGCGCAATCAGATCATTCCCCATGTGGAGGAGAATCTGGATCGAAACTGCTACTCCAGAGACAAAGTTGTTCCGGCCAGATGCCCGTGCTGCGGACAGCCCACTCGCATTCACATGACCAAAAACACCGTAAACGGGGTGGAAAAGGTCACGGCGGCGCTGTTCTGCGATAACGAGCATTGTGAAACGCGAAAGCTGCGCAAATTCGTTCACTTCGCAAGCCCGAAGGCGCTGAATATTATGGGATTGTCTGAAGCAATTCTGGAAAAATTCATTGGAAAAGGTTGGCTCCACTCCTATATGGACATCTTTGCTCTAGACAAGCACAGGGCGGAGATCGTTCAGATGGAGGGCTTTGGGGTGAGATCCTGGCAAAATCTTTGGGACGCCATCCAGCACAGCCGCATTACCACCTTTGAGCAGTATCTGACCGCTATGGATATTCCCATGGTGGGCAGCACAGCCAGCAGGGCTATCTGCCAAAGGTTCCGCGGAAACCTTGCGGAATTTGAAACGGCCGTGTGCCAGAGCTTTGATTTTACACAGCTCCCGGACTTCGGAGAGACACTGCACAGGAATATCTGTCAGTGGTTCCGCAGCGAGGAAAACTGGACGGTCTGGACGGAGCTTCGGCTGCTGGTGTGCATTAAGACTTATCAGCCGCCTGCGGTCAGCACCGATATGAGCAATCCCTTTGTCGGCAAGACCCTTGTGGTGACCGGCAAAGTGGAGCCGTACACCCGGGATGGGATCAACGAAAAAATTGAATCTCTGGGCGCTCATGCCGGCAGCTCGGTAAGCAGCAAGACGGATTATCTGATCTGCGGCGAGAACGCCGGAAGCAAGCTGGCAAAGGCGCAGGAACTTGGAATCAA
>OHHG01000506.1_pt1 | contig 13398 bp, 8 predicted proteins | sample 1567991 | NCBI WGS metagenome assembly OHHG01 (sample SAMEA3879588, study PRJEB24766) | human gut metagenome | biome: human-associated habitat; feature: feces | place: USA | collected 1985/1987
CTTATTTCATATCGCGGCGTTCGCCGCATCTCGGCATAAGTAAAGACAGCGAATCATGCGCGAGCGCCCATCGCTGTCTTCACTATGCCTATGCGCGGCTCATTGCTCGCGTAACCTTCCAGTTACCGTAAAAAGCCGTCTCACATTTTTGTGAAGCGGCTTTTTTAGTGCGCCCGGCGGAGCAGGTTGCTAATCGGTTATTTTTTACTATTTAGTCTGCATTCAGCTGTCCGAGGATTTCGTCTACCATATCCTGGGTAGTCTTAACATAATTGTCCATAGCGGCATCTACATCTCCGCCCTTTACAACAACCTCGGCGATGACTACGTTCTTGGCATCATTGATCGTACCGCCGTAGTTGGTAATACCGTCACAGGAAGCAGAGTGGGGAGCGTCTACGCTGTGTTCGGAGAAGAACTCGTTACATTCCTTGGTCAGATCGGTAGCGGATTCAAAACCATTCTCTAAGGAGCAGATCATGGAAGAAGGATCGATAGCATTCTTTTTCCATAATGCACTGGGATCGGAAGGATTCAGACGCAGATGGAACTCACCGTCCTTGTATTCATAGGTCTTTTCCTTATCAGTGCCTTCGCCGGTGACAATGGTCTCAGCTTCGGTAGACCAGTGGTAGCCTTCTGCACCGTATACCCACAGGGTCTGTACAGTACCGCCGTCGAACATGGTCTCGAAGACTGCATCGAAGATTGCCTGTTCTCTGGAATCATCGCCGTCACCGTCATCAATGATGCAGTATACAGGAGATTCTCTGTTCAGGTAGCCATCCATTTCAGCGATGGGGGCCAGTCTTGCCAGTCCGGAATCTACACCGTTCTTATCCATGTTGTTAACCAGGTTATCGTTCCAGTAACCGGACCAGTAGGTGAAAGCACCGAAGGAACCGGACTGATCGGAAGACCACCATTTTTCACGGACATCCTTGGTACCCATGGTCAGGGATTCGGGATCGATGACACCGTCTGCGTAAGCCTGCTGTAAACGAAGCAGAGCATCTTTGGTCTCCTGGGTGTTGAAACCGTCATACCATACACCGTTCTCATCATAGGTGAAGCTGGGATATGCGTTCTGCCAGAACTGAGGCAGATAGTTGGTGTAAGGAGCCTCGGAACCGATAAAGCCTGCTGCAGCTACACCATAGGTATCGTTCTTGCCATTGCCGTCAGGATCCTGTTCGGTGAATGCCTTTAACATTGCATAGTAGGAATCCCAGTCGGTAATATCCTCAGCCTTCATGCCGACTGCATCCAGCCATGCCTGCTTTACATAAGTGATACAGCCGCCGCCAAGACCGGTGGACAGACCATACTGTCTGCCATCGATACGGACATTCTCGTTTACTGCGGGCAGTACCATATGGCTCTGGAATTTTGCGTTATCATAAGCATCTGTCATATCCCACAGAAGACCGGTTTTGGCATATTCGGCATACTGACCGGCATTCAGCAGAATGACATCGGGGTAATCACCGCTGGCAAACAGACGGCCAACGCCATCTACATAGCTGGAATGGTCTAACTGCTGGATATTCAGACTGATGGGATGACCCAGTGCTTCACTGACAGCTGTGTCCCATTGTTCGACGAATTTGTCCTGATAAGCATCCACAGATGCATTAAAGGTACCGTCTACGACGAGAGTGACCTTGTCCAGTACATAACCGTCATCGGAAGAAGCGGTACTCTCGGCAACAGAAGAAGCGGTGCTTCCGCTATCGGTGGTGGATGCTGCGGGGGTATCGGAACCCTGACTTCCGCAGGCGGTGAGTGCAGTCAGCATGGAAACTGACAGCAACAGGCTTAAGATCTTGTTTCTTTTCATTGTAATCCTCCTTGTTTTCCGAAGGAAAATCCGAGCCCCTATGGCGAGGAGAGGATTTATCCTCCTTGTTTTAAAAATACATCTCTCTATAGCAAATGGTTTACCACCATAATGCTCATTATAAAGTGACCGCGAATACCTGGCCTCTGTTGCCTGTATAGATCTTCTGATCTTCTTCTGTGAGGTCCGGCTGGGAAAATCCCAGATAAAGTGTAGCAGAAGTGCCATCAAATACTCTGTTGCCGGAATTGTCTACCGTGGTAAAGGCCATGGGCGGAATGGTGATCCGGAATTCTTTGCTTTCTCCGGCATCCAGACGGATCCGTTCGAACGCAGCCAGCTTGTGGTTGGGAACTTCGTTGGAAGAACCGTTTACATGGACATAGACCTGTATGACATCACTTAAGTCACGATCCGTGGGATTCTGGCAATGTATTGTGATTTGTGCGGAAGGAATCTCCTTCGTGTAATCAACTTCAGTTACTTTTGCTTCTGTGATCTGTAATTCTCCGTAGGTGAGTCCGAAACCAAAAGGCTTCCAGGGCCTGCCTTCAAAATAACGGTAAGTGCGTCCGGTCATATGATAATCGGTAATGTCTGGCAGCGGTCCGTCATTATAATAGAAGGTAAGGGGCAGCTTGCCGCCGGGAGATACTTTGCCGAACAGGATGTCTGCAATGGCCCGTCCGCCTTCTCCGCCGGGATACCAGGCATGCAGTATTGCAGGCACCTGATCTTCGTAAGCGGACAGATCGATGGGGCTTCCGGCCAGATCAATCAGAATCACCGGAGTACCGGTAGCGATGACCTGTTCTACCAGATCCCTCTGGATCTTGGGAAGCAGTAGATCTGGCTTGTCTCCACTGGCAAATGCATTACCCACATCTCCCTGCTCTCCTTCCAGTGTGGAGTCGAGACCGACACATACAATGGCGAGGTCACAGGATTCTGCCAATGCCACAGCTTCGGGGATACGGTAGTTCTGGAATACCTTTCGTACGGAAGGGTCATCATAGAGCAGACATCCCTCTGCATAATTGACATCCCAGCCGGTATCCTCGCAGATTCTTGTAATTCCTTCCACTACAGTGATGGAACGGGGCGGGGTACCGTTGTAGTTACCAACCAGTGCGGCATGACTGTCGGCATTGGGGCCGATGACAGCCATGCGTTTGTTATCTTTCAAGGACAGAGGCAGTGTACCGTCATTTTTCAACAGAACACAGCTTTCCACAGCGGCCTGATAAGCCAGTTCCCGATGTTCTTTACAGCCCACCACATTGTAGGGAATTTCGTCCAGGGAACTGTGATCGAAGAGTCCTAACAGGTATCTGGTGGTGAAAAGACGTTCTGCACTGCGGCGGATTTCTTCTTCGGTTACCTTTCCCTGTTTATATGCCTGTAAAATATATTCATAGGTACAGCCGCAGTTTAAATCACAACCCTTTTCCAGGGCAAGAGCGGCGGAATCCTCCGGAAATGCAGTTACATGATGTCCCTCGTGGAAATCACGGATCGCCCAGCAGTCGGAAACGTAATGTCCTTCAAAATGCCATTTGTCGCGAAGCACCTCCTCCATAAGATAGGAGTGAGCACAGCAGGGTTCCTCGTTGGTACGGTTATAAGCACCCATGACAGCTTCCACATCAGCCTGTGTCACCAGAGCTTCAAAAGCGGGAAGATAAGTTTCCCACAGATCCTTCTTCGTAGCTTTGGCGTCGAAACTGTGACGCAGAGCCTCGGGACCGGAATGCACCGCAAAATGTTTGGCACAGGCGGCAGTGGTCAGGTAACCGTCTCTTTTGGTCTGTAATCCTTCCACAAAGGCACAGCCAAGAGAAGCGGTAAGTACGGGATCTTCTCCGTAGGTCTCCTGGCCTCTTCCCCAGCGGGGATCACGGAAGATATTGATATTGGGAGACCACATGGTCACACCTTTGTACCGGGTGCGGTCTCCGAGGCGGGAATAAGCATTATATTTTGCCCGGGCTTCCAAAGCGATGGAACCGGCGATTTTCTGTAATAATTCACGGTCAAAAGTTGCACCCAGGCCAATCGCCTGCGGATAACAGGTGGCAGTACCGGCTCTGGCAACACCATGAAGGGCTTCACTCCACCAGTCATAGGCGGGAATGCCCAGACGGGGAATCGCGGGAGACGAGTGTAACAGCTGGGAAGCAGCTTCTTCTATTGTCATTTGTGTTACCAGTGCGGTAGCTTTTTCTCTGGCTTCTGTACGATTCATAGACTATCTCGTTTCTTTGTTTCAAGGTTATAGGTTTTAAGATTGGAACCTCTTTCATTTAAACTAATTGTACGTGAAAAATATGTGGACTGCACGACAAAAAGAAATTACATATGAGACAAAAATTGCTATTTATAGAAAAAACAGTGGAAATCTGAGACGGAATATGATATGTAGAATACAGAGAGCACAAATTTGATTCGAGATTCCTCCGACGGAAGGAATCGTCTGCGGAATGGAGATTAGTATGGAATATATATCAGATGTACAGGCAAAACAGATGATCTTAGAGGTAGGCCGCAGAATGTATCAGGGCGGCTTCGTGGCAGCGAACGACGGGAATATCTCCTGTAAAGTCGGAGATAATGAGATCTGGGCAACACCTACGGGAGTTTCTAAGGGATTTATGACAGAGGATATGCTGGTGAAGCTGGATCTGGACGGGAATGTGTTGGAGGGAACGCACAAGCCTTCCAGCGAGATCAAGATGCACCTCAGAGTATTCAAAGAGAACCCGAAAGTACAGGGTGTGGTACATGCACATCCTCTGACGGCGACGGCGTTTGCCTGTGCGGGCATCAGTCTGGAAGAACCGGTGCTGATGGAAGGGGTTCTGTCCTTGGGCTGTGTGCCGCTAGTGCATTTTGCCCTGCCCGGCACAGAGGAAGTGCCGGAAGCGGTGGCACCCTACTGCCGGGAATACAATGCTGTACTGTTAGCAAACCATGGCGCGCTGACCTGGGGAGATAACCTCATGCAGGCATATTACCGCATGGAGACCACGGAATATTATGCGAAGATCCTGATGATGAACAACTTTATCTTAGGGAAGAAGACGTTGTTGTCCCAGGGACAGATCGACGATATTATCAGGATCCGTGCAGGATGGGGCATCATCACGGGCGGCAGACCCATCGGACCGGAGGGCGCGCAGAACCTGGAGGATATCTGCATCTCCCGGAAGCGGTGATTTGTTTTTCCGGGCATATTAGCGCGATAGCACGAATTCGTAAGCTTATGATAGAAGGTCATGTTAGAGACTTTTGCGAAAGCAACCTCTAACAGGGCCTTCTTTTTGTGCTTTATTTGTGCAATTGCATAGAAGCAGGCAGGGGGAAAGCTTCTACAGGACACAGATTTTTCACAGAGTGAACACTTTTTCAATACAAAATCCAACTATACTTGAGAAAACAATGGAATTTGGACGGAATAGCAATCGGAGGTTTGCCGTGAAGAACAAAGAGATCAAGCAGATAATTTTTTCCCAAAAGAAAAACAAAAAATGGATCATCGTTGCGCTGGTACTGGTACTCACGCTGGGCGGTGGTTCGGTGGCAGCAGTGGTGATATTACATAGAAACGGCAATCGATCAGAATTTTCCATGCCGGCTAATATGTCGGGATTGACCTTCACGGAGGATATGACTGCTGCGTCAGGTGTTACCAATGTCGGTATTACGGAGGAGACCTTCGATGTGGAGAATCTGACGACCAATCTGGAGATAGAGGAAGTATATGCCGTGTCTGGAGAAGAAGTAACTGCCGGGGATAAGATTTTGAAGCTGACGGAAGAAAGTGTGGCGGAAGCGAGAAAGGAACTGGAGAGAGCACTGGAGGATGCGGAGCTTGCGTATCGCACCGGAGCTATCGAATATGAGCAGAACCTGATCACAGCGGAGTATACGAGAGACAGTGCCATCCTCACCGGACAGCAGGCGAAGGAAGTCTATGATGAGACCGTAGCAAGTCTGCAGAGTGCTGTGACCAGGGCAGAAGAGGAATTACAGGATGCCGAGGATGATATAGCAGAGTATGAATCCTATGTGAATGACGGTTCCTATAAGAGTTATTTCAAAGTGGATGAGTATCAGGCAATCTATGATGAGAACCTGAAAGCACTGACGGACAAGATGGATGAGTGGGGCATCAGTTGGTCTCAGGTCACTGGCAGTGGTGGTGGATCAACGCAGCTGAGTGTTGATGTTTCCGGAAATAATGCGCAGCCTCAGAGCGGCGGAACTTCCAACGCCAGCATTTTAGCTTCTCTTTACAGTATTCTGGAACAAAATCTGAAAGATTTGGAGGAAGCAGAAGATAAATATGAGGATGCATTAACTAATGCTGCTTTTGAATTACAAACTTTGCAGTTAAAGCTTTCCAGTCTCCAACAGGCCGTCACGGAGGCGAAGGAAGATTACGAGATCCAGCTGGCGCAGGCAAAGCTGACCTATGAGACTTCCCAGTCCGGCGCAGAACGGGCAGAGAGTGATTATAATACTACGGTGGAAAAAGCTAAGTCCGATCTGGCAGCTCTGAAAAGTACTTATGAAGATGCCAAGGAGAATCTGGAATTGTTTGAAAGCAGTGTGGGGGACGGATATTTCTATGCATCTGAGGATGGAACAATCCTGCGGATCATGGTGCGGGCGGAGCAGGCTCTGACTTCCGATGCAGTCGTATTCGTCTACAGCAATCCGAAGGAGTTGACCGTTACCGTATCGGTAGATCAGTCGGATATTGCAAAACTGATCGTAGGCGACAGTGCTTATGTGCAGTCCTCCGCAGGCAGCGGATATACCGGTGTGATCACAGCCATTGATCCGGTATCCTCGTCTGACAGCCGTACCAGTGTCATATATAGCGTGACGGTACAGATCAACGTGGAAGATGAGGAGGACAGCTTAAGTGCCAACGAATCCGTCACCGTAGTCTTCGGCATGACGGAGGAAGAGATCGAGCAGTTACAGCAGAGACAGAGTATGCAGGGCAGACCTGACGATGTATCCGACGGCGATGCGATGCCGCAGGGCGGTCCCGGAGGCGGCGAAAAGCTGGAAAATGGTGAGATGCCGGAAGGAGCCCCGGGTAACGGAGAAGTGCCGGAAAACGGTGGCATGCCGGAAGGAGTCCCGGGCAGCGGAGAAGTGCCGGAAAACGGTGGCATGCCGAAAGGCGGCTCCGACAACGGGGAATCTACGGAAAATGCAAATGAACAGCAGGGAGGACAGACACAGTCATGAAATTAAAAAGCCCACATTTTGATAAACTGAAATCCCTCACGAAAAAGCAGAAAAAACTGATCCTGGCGGGGATCGCATTACTTCTGCTGATCCTGGCAGCCTGCTATACCGTGTTTATTGCACCGTTACTTCAGAAAGAACAGTGGATCTACAAAGAAGAGACGGTGGAGCGTGGTACTTTAAAGGTAGGTGTGACGGAGAGCGGCTCTCTGGAATACAACACAAAATCCATAGATTACGATCTGAATCTGGACGTCAGTGACGATGACGAGGATGACAGTGAGGAAGATGACGATGATACCGTACAGAAATATCTGAAGATAGAGGAGATCTATGCTGCCAGCGGGCAGCGTGTCACCGAAGGCGAGGAACTGCTGAAATTCACGGAAGACAGCGTGGAGGCGGTTCGGGCATTGTTGCAGAATGCGGTAGTGGAGGCACAGTCCGACTACGCGGAGGCAGAGAGTACTTATGAATTGTCCCTGCTGGAAGCCCAGACGGATTATGATACCCAGAAGATCAGTGCTTCCTATGCGGCATCCATCCGCAATACTTCCGGTACGAGCGTGACGAACAAAGTGGCATCTCTGCAGGTACAGCTGGAGCAGAAGCAGGCGAATACAGCTTCTCTGCAGGAGAAGCTGACAGAAGCCCAGGAAGATTATCAGGATGCATTGGAGACCTACGAAGCGGCAAAAGAAGGTTATGAAGGCGCCGGAACCGATAATACAGTGAATTTTATGACGATCCAGAATGGTTATCTCAGTGCCAGATCCAAATACCAGCAGGCAAAATCAGCGTTGACGCAGGCAGAGGATGCTTTATCGGAGAATGAAAGTGCTATTACCGATCTGCAGAACCAGCTGGCAGCGGCACAGGCAAAGCAAAAAATCGATAAGCTGGATACAGAAGAGACCTATCAGGAAGCGGTGATCACCGGGCAGAATGCCCAGACCACTTACAACGCTGCTGTGGAAGATCTGAAGGAGACCTTACAGGAAGCGGAAGAGACGAAAGAAAAACGGGAAGAACAGTTACAGGCGTTTGAGGATTTTGTCGGAAGTGATGGTATCCTGTATGCCACAGAAGATGGTGTGATCACAGAGGTCAGCTACGAAGCGGGAGACCGTCTGACGACGACAGGAGCTCTGTTTTCCTATGCAACGTCGGATGACATGAGAATCTCCGTGGATGTGACCCAGGAGGATATCGTGGACCTGCAGGTAGGAGATGCGGTAGATATCACCTTTACGGCATACCCGGAGGATTCCTATACCGGAAGCATTCTCTCCATCAATACCACGGCTACTTCCGATTACAGCAACACGGTAAGCTACACTGTGGAGATCAGCGTGGAAGGTGAACTGGAGAAGCTGTATGGGGGAATGACCGCAGATGTCATTTTCGTAACGGAAGAAAAAGAGGATATTCTTTATGTGTCCCGTAAGGCCATTGTCGAAGAAAACGGCAAAACTTATGTATATCGAAAGACAGCACTGGGAGGTAAGGAACTGGCGGAGGTAGAGACCGGTATTACCAACGGTGTGGACATTGAGATCCTGTCAGGACTGGAAGAGGGCGATACTATTTACCTGGCAAGTAAGGTCAGCTCTGAGGCAGAGGTAAAGAGCACGCAGGAGGATTCCGGCAGCAGTGCTGATACCACAACCGGCAGTGATATGGAACTTCAGGAATTCGATGAATCCCTTATGCCAGAGGATATGCAGATGCCTTCCGGAGGAGCAATGCCGCAGGGTGGTCCTGGGGGTAGTAATTCCGACAGCTTCGGCGGCGGAATGCCGGGCGGTCCCGGAGGACAATAAATCAAGCGGATGGAGCAAATGTTGAGAAACAGACAGGAATGATTGGGAACAGTTATGAAGCAGAATGAAAATGGGAAAAAGATCAAAGAAAATATAAGAAATCAAATACGCCGGATTGGATCATGGAAAAGCTGGTCGAAAAGACGCAAGCTCACCACAGGTGTCTGTGGTGTCTGTGTGATCGCTGTAGTGGCTGGTGCCATTGGTCTCTCCGGTGGTTCCGACACGGAAGTCATTTATAAAGAGACCACCGTAAAATACGGGACACTGGTCAAAGGTGTGACGGAGACCGGCTCCGTGGACATCGGTACGGTGGATCAGACCTTTGATCTGGATATGAGTGCTCTGCAGAGAACGGATACTTCCGGCAGCAGTTCCTCCGGCGGCTCCTCCGGTAGTACTGCCGGCAGCAGCTCTGGATCCGGTGGATTTGGCGGCATGAGTGCTTCCGGCGGCGGAGCTCAGGGAGGCTTAGACATGTTTGGTCAGATCTTCAATATGGGCGGCAGCAGCTCCGGCAGCAATGGTGACGATTCTACCCTGACCGTGGCGGAGGTAGTGGTCTCCGTGGGGCAGCAGGTGTCCGAGGGAGATCCCCTGTACCTGCTGGAAGAAGACAGTGTCTCCGATCTGGAAGAGGAACTACAGTCCAACGTAGAAAAAGCAAAAGCAGATCTGGAGGCCGTAGAGGCTGACCAGACCCTGTCCAGACAGCAGGCAAAATATACTTATGACAGCAGCACTGCCTATGGCAGTTATATTGATACCGAGTACAGTACTACATTGCAGGAACTTCAAAATACGGTAGATTCTGCGGAGAGCACGCTGGAGCAGGCGAAGAGCAGTTTGGAAGATTACCGGGCACAGCTGGAAGAAGTAACGGCAGCCTATGAGGATGCGGCACAGGTATTGTCGAACTGTAAATACAGCCTGAACAGTACCGATGCAGCAGATGATACTTACGGATATGTCTATTATGCGCAGCTGACGGAGCAGGCACAGTCCACGGCAGATTCCCTGGAGCAGCAGAAGGAAGAGCTGGAACAGAGAGTAGAGCAGGCGGAGGAAAATGTAACTACTGCCGAAACCGCCTACAATAAGGCAAAACGGGAATTGGAGCAGGGAAAACTGACCGCAGCCGAGACAAAAAAACTGCGGACACTGGCTTACAATACCGCACAGGAGACTTACGATATTGCGCTGGGGTATCTGGAACAGGATCTGTCCGATCAGCAGGAAACCTACGATGAGACACTGGAAAAATGGAATGAGTTCAGCACTTATATCGATGGTAATGCAGTATGTGCAAGATACAACGGTGTCATCACCGGCGTGGAGCTGGAGGCCGGAGACAAGATCAGTACCGGAACCTCTCTGGTTACCTTATACGATATGGACGAAGTGACCATAACGGTAACGGTGGATGAAGATGACATGACGGATATCTCTCTGGGATCTGCAGCGAATATTGCATTGACGGCATATCCGGAAGATATCTTTACGGCAAAGGTGACGGCTATCGGAGATGCGACATCGGATTCCAGTGGAAATATAACTTATGACGCAACTGTCACATTAGAAGGGGATGTCTCCGGACTGTTCCAGGGCATGACAGGAGATGTGACTTTCGTTACGGAACAAACGGAAGAAGTGCTGTATGTCTCACGCAGAGCCATTATCACAGAGGATGACAAGACTTATGTAAAAGTGAAGACAGCAGATGGCAGCATTGTGAAAAAGGAAATAACGACAGGACTGTCAGATGGTTCTAACGTGGAGATCTCCGGAGATATTGCAGAAGGAGATACCGTATTGATCGAAAGCAGCATTACGAAGTAGAGCGGAGACCTGCAGGAAATCAAGGTCAATGGAAGGGAAGAAGTAGAATATGAGATTATCCGAAATATTGCGTCTGGTGTGGCTGAACCTGTCACAGAATAAATTCAAAGTGATCCTGACTTCCATCGGTATCGTTGTGGGATCTGCCACTATTATGCTGGTGCTGGCGATAGGTACCGGTGGAAAAGAAGAAGTGGCGGAGCAGTTTAAGAACCTGAATGCCGGAGCCATTGATATTTCCTGCGACAGCAGTGACAGCGGTGGTTTTAGCTTTGAAATGCCGGGCGGTGGAGGAAGCGTTACCGTCACAAATATGGGCGGAGGTCCCGGAGGAGGTACCGGCGGCGGTATGTCTGGTGGTCCCGGCGGGGGAATGGATTTCGGCGGATTTTTCGGATTCGGACAGGAGGAAGAGAGCGAAGCCGTGACATTGACCAGTGAAGATGGTGATGATCTGGCGACTTTTGTATCGGGAATCTCTGCAACTACGATCTCTTATTCCACTACAGCATCGGTGGAGGGAGGCGATATGACCTCTGCTTCCTATTACACCATTGCCGGTGTGGAGGACAATTATGCCACCATCAGTAATCTGGAAATGGCCATCGGGGATTTCCTTACAGAAGAAAACAACGAGAGCAAGGAAAAGGTGTGCGTACTGGGTGCCACCGTGGCAAAGGAAATTTTTGGAAGCGCCTACGATGCCTATGACGGTACAGTTTATATTGATGGGCGCCCCTATATAGTGTCAGGGGTACTATCCGAGATGGGAACTGTGGCATCCGGCATCAGCCCGGATACGGCGATCTATGTACCTTACGAAACCGGCATCAAATACATTACCGGTACGAGCATTAGTCCAACCATTACCGTGGTCGCAGAAGATGTGAATCAGGTGGACACTGTAATGACAGGGGTGGAGAGTGCCTTAAAAGAAAGTTATCCCAACACCACATTTACCATCAGCGATGCCGGAAGCAAGATGGAGGCAGCCTCTGCTTCCAACGAGACACTGACATTACTGTTAATCTCCATGGCGGTGATCGTATTTATTGTCGGCGGTATCGGCATTATGAATGTATTGTTTGTATCCATCAAGGAGCGTACCAACGAGATCGGTATTCTGAAAGCACTGGGCTGCTCCCGAAAGGATATCCTGTTGGAGTTTTTATTGGAGGCAAGTTTTACCAGTCTGGTAGGAGCGGTACTGGGGGTGCTGGTGGCTCTTGGAATTACGCCATTCGTGCAGCTGTTCAACGTGAGAGTGTCCCTGTCGGTACAGGGTGCAGTATTGTCGCTGTTGTTTGGTGGCCTCACCGGAAGCATCTTCGGCTTCTATCCGGCATATAAGGCATCAAGACTGATCCCCGTAGAAGCTTTAAATCAGGAGTAGTGCGAAAGGTGTAAGGATTATGATGGAAAACGCAATGATCACCATGAAAAATATAAATAAAGGCTATATGCTGGGAGAGGAGCGTCTGCCGATTTTGAAGGACATCAATTTTCAGGTAAATAAGGGAGAATATGTGGCAATCTTAGGTCCTTCCGGTTCCGGTAAGACTACGTTAATGAATATGATCGGCTGTATGGATGTGATGGACAGTGGGGAATATTATCTGGATGGCATGGCAATCCACAAGACCAAGGAGGACGATCTGACCATGGTACGCAACCAGAAGATCGGGTTCATTTTCCAGAACTATCAGCTGATCCCGACCTATAATGTCATGCAGAATATTATCATGCCCCTGCTGATGCGTGGCATGACCCATGAAGAAGCAGAAGAAAAGTGTAAAAATACTATCAAACTGCTGGGGTTGGATCATCGTATCGGACATAAGCCCAACGAATTGTCCGGCGGACAGAAGCAGAGAGTATCCATTGCCAGAGCACTGGTGGGACAGCCGGCGATCCTTCTGGCGGATGAGCCTACCGGTGCTCTGGATCAGACCAGCGGTAAGGAAGTACTGAAGCTGTTCCGGGAACTGAACGATATGGGCAACACCATCGTCATGATCACCCACGACCTGGGTGTTGCACAGTCAGCGAAACGTATCGTGCGTATTGTGGACGGACAGTTACAGGAATAAGGGATAGTCACTCAGCCAACGGGAAAGAGGCTGGGACTGTTCCAGACCGGATTTCAGGGTACGGTCGGCATCCGATTTATTTTCTGCCGGTATTATCAGCAGAAATTCTTTCCCGTCCATAAGTACACCGCAGAATACGGTTTTCAGATCCCGGGAGATAAGAAACATATTTCCCGGGATATTTGTTACAGATTCGGTCAGGCAGGAGTAATAGGGTTCTTCATCGATAAAAGGTGCATAGAATCCCATGTCATCCGCACCTTCCACGAAAAGCCTCTCTCCGTTCATCCAGACATTTCCCGCTATGGCGTCTTCCTGATTCCCCCAGAGATAATGTAAGGCTTTCCCGTGGATCTCCACCGATACCTGTTCGAAGGTATCCGGTTCCGTCAGACTGACCAGCATTCCGGTTCCGGTATAGTCATAATCCTTTTTGATGGGAGTATGATAATAGCGGATCCCGTAGTCTCCAAGGCAAAATAAGGCAAATACGAGCAGAAAAATCAGAATGCCGCAGAAAACGGTTCTTAATTTTTTATTT
>OHHG01000526.1_pt1 | contig 12863 bp, 9 predicted proteins | sample 1567991 | NCBI WGS metagenome assembly OHHG01 (sample SAMEA3879588, study PRJEB24766) | human gut metagenome | biome: human-associated habitat; feature: feces | place: USA | collected 1985/1987
CCGGCAAGTCGCACTATAAAAAAGGCGACCCTATACAATTCCGCCCGAAAGCACTCCAATACAGCCCGCAAGGCATTGAAGGTCAGCCAGTAAACCCGAAGCCTTGGGACCGTCCCGAAAATACCTCCCCGACGGAAACGCCTCTGCGTCAGCCACCACAGTTCAGGCGCTAAACAAAAACGGCCGCATAATAATCACATACGCGCTCACGTTAGTATAGCGAATTCATAACGACGACGCAACATGCAATTGAAGATTTCGAAAACGCTGGAGGGCATCATCGCCCGCTCGGCATTCAACACTACGAAGGCGGGAATGACGCATTCGCTCAAGGATTTCCTCACGCTGGAGCTGCTCCGCGAAGAGGGGTCGCTCGCCTACCAGCTTTTATCCTCCCGGCTCAAGGACTGGGAGCTTTATCAGGTGCGCCTGCGCATCGAACGCGAGGTAATCACCGCCAAACAGCAGGAGACCCGGTCGCCCGAGGAATATTACCGCGATTTCACCGAGGAACTGCTCGCAATGCCGGGCGTCGCCCGGAGCGTATCGACGGCCCACGCGCTGCTGGCCATCGTCAGCGACCGTTCGACGGCGACCGCGCGCGTGCTGGAGATGTACGGCGTGACGGCCGACAGCGTGTCCGAGGACCTGCAGAAATTCGCCGTGGGCGACGACTTCCGCACCGAAGTCCAGGTTCACATGCTCGACTTCGGCGAGGAGAACAAGGCCGGGGAGAAAAGCCCGGCCCACCTGCTGGACAAGTTCGGCGTGAACCTCACGCGCCAGGCACGCGAAGGGAAGATCGATCCGGTCATAGGCCGCGAGCAGGAGATCGAACGCGTGGTGCAGATCCTCTCGCGCCGCAAGAAGAACAACCCGATCCTGATCGGCGAAGCCGGCGTGGGCAAGAGCGCCATCGTCGAAGGGCTGGCCCTGCGGATGGCAGCGGACGAAGTTCCCGCCACCATCCGCGGCAAACGGCTCTATTCGCTCGACGTATCGTCGCTCCTGGCCGGGACCAAATACAGAGGTGAGTTCGAAGAACGGATGCAGCGACTTCTCGAAGAATTGCGCAGGAAGCAGGACTCGATCCTCTTCATCGACGAAATACACACCATCGCGGGCGCAGGTTCGACCCAGGGAAGCCTCGACACGGCCAACATTCTCAAACCCGCCCTGGCGCGGGGCGAATTGCAGGTCATCGGAGCCACGACGCTGGACGAATATCGCGAAGATATCGAGAGCGATCCCGCGCTGGAACGCCGCTTTCAGAAAATCCTCGTCGAACCCGCTTCGGAAGAGGAAACCCTGCAAATCCTGCACAACATCGCACCCCATTACGAACGGCACCACGGAGTGCGCTACTCGGACGAAGCATTGCGGGCCTGCGTCGCCCTGACCGGGCGCTACATTACCGACCGCAACTTTCCGGACAAGGCGATCGACGTGCTGGACGAAGCCGGGGCACGTATTCACCTGCAGGACAAAGGCAAAACCGAAAAACCGTCCCGAAAAACCGCATCCCGCGAACCGGTCGGCGCCGCAGCAGGAGCCAAAACGCCCAAAAACCGCTCCCGCAAAACGGCGGCAGCGGACACGACGACTGTCGGTGGCGCCGTATGGACTCTTCCGTCCGATCCCGGCCCGCCCGAAATCCGGGCCGAGCATATCGAGCAGGTTATTACCTCCATGACGGGAATCCCAGCCGAACGGCTCTCGGGCAGCGAAAGCGAACGTCTGCGCGGCCTTGCGGACTATCTTTCGGCCCGCGTCATCGGCCAATGCGAAGCCGTCGAAAAGATTTCGCGGTCGATCCAACGCTCCCGGGCGGGACTCAAGGACGAAGGGCGTCCGATCGGCGTCTTCATGTTCGTCGGACCGACGGGCGTGGGCAAAACCCTGCTGGCGAAAGAGCTCTCCAAATGGCTCTTCGACGAGAACAAGGGACTCATCCGTATCGACATGAGCGAATACAGCGAAAAACACAACGTCGCACGGTTGATCGGCTCCCCGCCGGGATATGTCGGCTACGGCGAAGGCGGACAGCTCACCGAAGCGGTACGCCGCCATCCCTATTCGGTCGTCCTGTTCGACGAAATCGAGAAAGCCCACCCCGAAGTCTTCAACACCCTGTTGCAGATCTTCGACGAGGGACACCTCACCGACGGTTCGGGGCGCAAGGTCGATTTCCGAAATACGGTAATCATTCTCACCTCCAACGTCGGATCGCGGGCCGCGGCAATACGCTCCACGCAGGTCGGGTACAGCACCTGTTCGAAATCGGACACCCAGCAGAAAGCCCCGCAGTCGGAATACCGCCGGGCGCTGGAAGAAACCTTCGCACCGGAGTTCCTGAACCGCATCGACGACATCGTCATCTTCCGCACGCTCGACCTCTCGGACGTGGAGCGGATCATCGACCTGGAACTCAAGGGGCTGCTCTCCCGTACCGACCGACTCGGCTACAAGGTCGAAATCACCGACGAGGCGAAGCGGACCCTTGCCGCCATCGGCTACCAGCGCAAATACGGCGTCCGCGCCCTGCGCCGCACGCTGCTCGAACGCATCGAGGAACCTCTCTCGGGACTGATTATCGACGGCAAACTGCACAGCGGGGAGCGGGTGATCGTGGAACCCGACGGCGAAAAGGAGGTGATTCTCCGGGTCGCCTAACATAAATCCGCACCAGTGGCGGACGGTTTTCGAATCCCGGCCGAAGCAAGTATCGGCCGGGATTTTCACGCCTCACCCACTCCTTCGACTAAGCGGTTTTCCAGAACCGACAACAACCCCGGCCCGACATAACGGAATAACCCCAAACAGACCTCCCGGCAGCAAGGCATTTGCATCGAAATCGGAAACAAACCCCATATATGTCCGTCCCGCATGCTTTCAATATCTGCCTGCAAAATCGGCCCCGACACCCGGTCGAAAGGTCCATACATCAGCCCCCGTCCCCCTTTCGAAACGGATGCGAAAGAGGGATAACCGATTATTTTCGTACCTTTGTCGTCTGATTCAAGAAATATGTACCGTTTTTCAACCTACAAACAACAATACAAAGCCAATCTGAAACTGGCCCTGCCCGTCGTGATGACCCAGTTGGGGCAGATCCTCGTACAGGTCGCCGACAACGTCATGGTCGGCCGTTACGGAGGCGACGACCCCACGCCGCTGGCCGCCACTTCGTTCGGCGGCTCGGTCTTCTTCATCCTCTTCATCGCCGGCGTCGGCATCGCACTGGGCCTCACGCCCCTGATCGGCGAACTCTACGCCCAGGGCGACCGTTGCAAATCGTCGCAATACCTGCAAAACGGCCTGATGTTCTATACTCTGTTGGGATTTCTGGTCTGCGGGCTCCAACTGGCCGTCATCCCTTTGATGTACCACATGGGACAGCCCGTCGAAGTGGTCGATATGGCCATACCGTATTACAAGTTGCTGGCTTACAGCATGCCGTTCATCATGCTCTTCTTCACCTTCAAGCAATTCCTCGAAGGCGTCGGAAACACCCGGGTCGAAATGGTCGTGGTGATTCTCTGCAACCTGATGAACGTCGGCTTGAACTGGATTTTCATCTACGGCCACCTCGGATTCGAAGAACTGGGCGCCACAGGTGCGGGGCTCGGCACCCTCGGATCGCGCATCGCCATGCCGATCATGATTATCGGCTATTTCTACAAAAAACAGAAATACCGCGCCTATCTTCAGGGATTCTCGCCCCGCAACTATTCGGTCAAAACGATCCGCACATTGCTGCGTATGGGCCTTCCAATCTCCCTGCAGATGTTTCTCGAAGCCTCGGCCTTCGTCGGCACCAGTATCATGATGGGCTGGCTGAGCAAAACGGCCATCAGCGCCAACCAGATCGCCATGACCCTGGGCAACTGCGCCTTCATGATCGTAACTTCGATCGGTGCCGCCACGACCATCCGCATCTCCCACTGCTACGGCGCCCGCAGCTTGAAGGAGCTGACTCTGGCGGCAAAGGCCTCCTACCACCTGGTCATCGCCTGGAACCTCTTCGCCGCCATCACGTTCATCTCGCTCTGCAACGTCATCCCGACTTTCTTCACCACCAACGCCGAAGTGATCGACCTGGCCTCGAAGCTGATCCTGCTGATCGCCGTTTACCAGTTGGCGGACGGCATCCAGAACGTTTCGGTAGGCATTCTGCGGGGTATTCAGGACGTGAAGATCATCATGCCGATCGCTTTCCTCTCGTACATCGTCTTCAACCTGCCGGTGGGTTACCTGTTGGGCTTTACATTGGGAATGGGCGCACAGGGGCTGATTCTGGGCTTCACCGTCGGTCTTACGACGGCCGCCGTACTGCTGATCGTCCGCTACCGCCGCGATATCCGGCGCTGGAAGGCCGGCATCCGATAATCCGGGATCTCCGCTTCCCGGCAGCGACGCACATCCGCCCGGCGGGAATATGCCGGAGTCTCAGCCGAATAAATTTGGCATTGCTCCCGGATTTCACTATCTTTACCGAAATTTATGACTCCAATGGATAACACCAAACCATATACGAAAGCGCCCAAGCCCGAAATCGGTCGCGGCTGCACGTTCTACTACGCCCCCGAAGGGGTCGCAGCCAAGCCTTGCGAGGGTTGCTACAAACTGCACGAAACAGCCTGGCTGGAGCAATACCCGCAACACACGCCGACCGATATTTTCGAAGTGCGCTTCAAGAACACCCGGCGCTCCTACTACCAAAACGTCAATAATCTGCCGCTGGAACGGGGCGACATCGTCGCTGTGGAAGCTTCGCCGGGACACGACATCGGCATCGTCTCCCTGACGGGCGACATGGTAGCCCGCCAAATGCGCCGCGTGGGTTTCAACCCCTACAACGGCGAATTCAAGAAGATTTACCGCAAGGCCAAACCCTACGACATCGAACGCTGGCAGGAGGCCATCGCTCTGGAGCACGAAACGATGATCACCGCACGCCAGATCGCCGCCGAAATGGGACTCAATATGAAAATCGGCGACGTGGAGTACCAAGGCGACAAGATCAAGGCGATCTTCTACTACATCGCCGACGAGCGCGTGGATTTCCGCGAGCTAATCAAGGTCTTCGCCGAACGGTTTCACATCCGCATCGAAATGAAACAGATCGGCGCCCGCCAGGAAGCGGGACGCATCGGCGGCATCGGAGCCTGCGGCCGCGAACTGTGTTGCGCATCGTGGATCTCGAATTTCTCGAGTGTGACGACCAACTCGGCCCGTATGCAGGAGATCTCCCTCAACCCCCAAAAACTGGCCGGACAGTGCTCGAAACTCAAGTGCTGCCTCGCCTACGAATACGACACCTACGTGGACGCCCGCAAGGAGTTCCCCCGTCTGCGGGAACCGCTCCAGGCTCTCGACGGCGAATATTACCTGGTCAAAACCGACATCCTGGCCGGTACCATGTCCTTCAGCAGCAGCAAGGATACGATGACCAACGTGGTGACGCTTCCCGTCGCCCGCGTCAAGGAGATCATAGCGCTGAACCGCGCCGGCAAGAAGGTCGATCAGCTGTCGGCGGAGCAACCACAACGGGAGAAGTTCGAAGAACCGACCTACCGCTCGGAGGAAGGCAGCATCACACGCTTCGACGGCAACGGCTCCAAACGCAAGGGCCGCAACCGACGCCGCAGCGACCGGGCAGAGGAACGCGAGAACCGGAACAACGGTGCCCGCAGCGGAAGCGCCGCAGAAGCGGCCGCCGTTTCGGAATCCCGCAAGGACGAAAAACAGGAACCCGCTGCCAACCGGAGTGAACGCCGCGAAAAACGCGACCGCCGTGAACGGAATAATCGAAACGGACAAGGCGAAAGCCGCGAATCGCGCGGAGAAAGGAATAACGGTCAGGGCGAACCGCGCAACCCACGCAACAGCGACCGGAACGGGTCGCGCAACGGACAGAGCACCCAGAAAAACGAACAGCGCACCGAACGCGGGAACACCTCCGGCGAACAGAACGGTGAACGCGGCAACGGTCAGGGCTCTCGCAGCGAACAGCGCGGGGAACGTCGTTCGGAGCGTTCTCGTTCCGAAAACCGTCCGGGACAAAACGGCTCCGAAACCGATCCGACTCCGACACACTCCCAATCTCCGGGCGAAGAGGGACAGAACGGTGCCCGCCGCCGTCCTCGGGGACGCGGAGGACGCAACCGTCGGGAAGGCAACCGTCGGGAAGGCGGAAACGGAGAGACAGCACAACCCGAACCGCCGAAAAAAGAGCAATAACGACTCGTAATGTACCTGCGGAGTATCATAGCGATCGCCGGAATGCTCGTTACGAGCTGCCTTTCGCCGCATCAGACGGTCGTAACCGATACCGGGGGCGGCACGTGGAGCGAAAGTGCCGAAATCGAAATTCCGAACGCGGATACCGTGACCCCGCGCGACCTATACATCGTCGTGCGTTACAACGACTCCTTTCGGGACGACACGCTGCGGCTGACGATACGGACCATTTCGCCCGACTCCCTGGTTTTCGAGGAATCCTACACGCTGGGCCTTCCTCCCCGCAGGCACCCGGCAGCCCTCGCGGAGGAAGCGTCGGTTCCCTATCGTCGGCACGTAATTTTTCCCGACAGCGGCATTTACAGGATGGCTTTCACCCCGGCGATGCCGGTCCGGGGCGTGGAAGCCATCGGCATCAACCAGCAAAAAAGCGAATAAAAACAGATGGGCAAAGACAAACTCAGACGCTTTGCGGAGAACCTCACGTTCGAATGTTTCGTACAACCCGCCTTCGAGGAGGCCTTCCGCCGCGACCATCCGCTCAAAGGACATTGGCACAGCGACTTTTTCCATAACGACCGTCCGATCGTACTCGAACTGGGCTGCGGCAAGGGCGAATACACCGTCGCACTCGCGGAGCGCGACCCCAACCGCAACTTCATCGGTATCGACATCAAGGGTGCCCGCATGTGGCGCGGAGCCAAAACCGCCACGGAACGGCAAATGCGCAACGTCGGTTTTCTGCGTACCCGCATCGAAATGATCGCCTCCTTCTTCGCCGAAGGAGAGGTCGATGAGATCTGGATCACCTTCCCCGATCCGCAGCTCAAATCGCGCCGGGCCAAGAAACGGCTCACCTCACCCCTCTTCCTGGGCCAGTACGCACAGATGCAGGTTCCCGGCGGACGAATCAACCTCAAGACCGACTCGCAACACCTCTACGCCTACACGCAAGCCGTGATCGAACGGTTCGGTCTGCCCTGCGACGTGGCCAACAACGACATCTACGGCTCGGGGTTCGCGGACGAAATACTCTCGGTCAAGACCGCCTACGAACAGATGTTCCTCGAACGGAAGCTGCCGATCACCTACACCCGCTTCTCGCTGGGTGAACGACGCGATTTCCCGCCGTTCGACTGGGAAGGCGACGACACGGACGAGAAGGACAACGAAGAAGCACGGAAAAACCGAAACGCAATGCCATAAATTACAGCGCAGGGTGTCGATCACAACACCCCGCGCTTTTTCTCTCCGGTCCTGCGGACTTCCCGTACATCCGAATCAATCGGGCACATTCGCAATCCGTCCGCTATCCGGCAATACCAGCCATTTCAACATACGGGCCAGCTCCGTGTTGTCCAGTACGCCGTTAATCCGTTCGGCGCCTGTCCCGTACAGATAGACGGGCACCATCGCCGCCGTATGTCCGCCGGTGCTGAAACGGTACTCGATCCCGGCCTCCTCGTGCTCGAAATCGACATCGGCCGAAGGAATCGAAAGACCGCCCGTTTCGTGATCGGCCGTAACGACCACGAGCGTCCCAGGATGCCGGTCGGCGAAATCCATCGCAGCGGCAACCGCCCGGTCGAAATCACGCATCTCCGCCAGGACGCCTTCGGCATCGTTATCGTGAGCCCGCAAATCAATCTGGGATCCTTCGACCATCAGAACAAAGCCCCGATCGCGCTCGCCGGCTTCTCGCAACAGAATCTCCAGCGCCTTGCGGGTCGCCCGCTCCAGATAATCGCCCCGCCCCTCCGACATTTTCGGCAGGTGACCGTCGGCAAAGAATCCCATCACAGGTCCCCGGCTCAAGGTATCGAGCTGCGAGGGATCGGTCAGCACCCGGAAACCGCGATCCCGAAGGCGCTCGATGCCCGGTACACCGTCCTCCCGCTCCGACGTTTCGGCATACTTCAATCCGCCGCCGAAGGCCACCGTCAAGTCGCTTCCGGCCAGTTGATCGGAGATTCGCTGATACTGTCGCCGATAAGGCACATGGGCATAGAAAGCGCCGGGCGTAGCGTGTTGCAGAGTACTGGTAACGACGACTCCGGTCGGCATCCCGGCTCGGATCGCATCCGCCATAATCGACTCCGCAGCCGTCGAATCGGGCAGCACACCGAGCATACCGTTGCCGGTCTTATGTCCCGTCGCCAGCGCCGTACCGGCCGCTGCGGAGTCCGTCACCCGGTTGTTGGCTGAATAAGTAGTAATCAATGCGATGTTCTGCGCCCGGTCGAAAGCGGTCGTACCGTATCCCTCCTCGAGCATTAACATCGACACGTGACTCAATCCCATACCGTCCCCGATCAGATAGATCAGGTTCCGAACCGGCAACGTGTCGGCTGCGGGAACGATTTGCGACGGTCGAAGGTTCAGTTTACGGGCGACCTCCCCGCCTCCTATCCCGACGGCATAGGCCGCCGACAACAGGACGAGCATGGTAATTACAATTTTTTTCATAACAAATAATATATATTCTTTTGATGCCACTTTTCAAATTTACGCATTTCCGACACGCCGTTTCGAACTTTCTTTGTATTTTAGCAAAAATTTAACCTGATTATATAGCTCGATTACCGACCTGCTCCGGCTCGAAACCGACCGACATGCTTCGACGAAAAGTCGAAACTCTTCCCGGGAAGAAGGTCAGAACGAAACGACACCCCGCAGGATCGAGGGCTGCCTGCCGAGATCAACAAAAAACGGTCGTGGTACTCGAAATATATAACAGCCTAATTCAATACCAGCCATGGATGTTAAAATCGCTTCGGACTGGAAAGAGATTCTTTCCGAAGAGTTCGAAAAACCCTATTTCCGAGAACTCACCGACTTCGTACGGCAAGAATACGCTTCCCGCCGGATATTCCCCAGAGGAAGCAACATTTTTCGTGCCTTCGACAAATGCCCGTTCGACAAACTCAAAGTGGTAATCATCGGACAGGACCCCTATCACGGCGAAGGACAGGCCAACGGACTCTGTTTCTCCGTGGCGGACGGCGTGCCGTTCCCACCCTCGCTGCAGAACATCTTCCAGGAAGTAGCCGACGACACCGGCTCGCCGATTCCCACGAGCGGCAACCTCGACCGCTGGGCCGAACAGGGCGTGCTGCTACTCAATGCCGTGCTGACGGTCCGGGCGCACGAAGCGGCCTCCCACGCAGGACACGGCTGGGAAACTTTCACCGATGCGGTCGTGCGGGCCATCGCACAGCGCAAGCAAGGCATCGTTTACATGCTGTGGGGAAGTTACGCCCAGCGCAAAGGCGCCATCGCCGATCCCCAGCGCAACTGCATCCTCAAAGCCGTCCATCCCTCCCCGCTGTCGGCCTACCGGGGATTTTTCGGCAGCAAACACTTTTCCCGGGCCAACGAATATCTGCAAAGCATCGGAAAGGCACCGATTTTGTGGTAAGCATAATAACTTCTAAAACCTGATTATACGCGTTAGAGTACCTCTCTGAAAGCACAGCGACCCAAGCCCTCTCCGAGAAGAGGATTTAGAAAGGGCTGCATTGCAAATGCGGGCACAGGCCGCGAATAGCGCCCCTCGAATTCAATGCTGCGACCGTCGGATAAGGATACATTGCAAAATATAATCGCCACCATAAAAATATGCTGCAACCACTTAAGATTACTCTCGTCATCTGTTACACGGTCCTGGCACTATCCGTAGCGGGGGTCCTGCTATCGGGCATATTGGGACGGCTCGAATGGCTGGCTCTTTGCGCCGTCTGTGCTCTCGCGTTGCTGTCCATCACCCTGGTCTTGGGTAAAAACCTGCGCATCCAGCGTATGATGACCGAAGACGAATATTCCGACGACAGGTAATCGCCCCGCACCGACTGTCACCGGCGACAATTGCAAAACAAAGTTCGGAAATGGAATAAAAAAGCCGGAACTTCATAAAGTTCCGGCTTTATCATAAACGGGGTTCTCTACCCCAGATAAGATTTCAGCAACTTGCTGCGGGAGGAGTGACGCAGGCGACGGATTGCCTTCTCCTTGATCTGGCGTACACGTTCGCGCGTCAGGTCGAATTTTTCGCCGATCTCTTCGAGCGTCATTTCCGAACAGCCGATGCCGAAGAAATATTTGATGATATCCCGCTCGCGTTCGGTCAGCGTTTCCAAGGCACGATCCACCTCGGTCGAGAGCGACTCGTTAATCAACCCTCTGTCGGCATTGGGCGAATCGGGGTTCACCAGCACATCGAGCAGGCTGTTGTCCTCGCCGTCGGCAAAAGGCGCATCCACCGAAACATGGCGGCCGGCGACACGCAGCGTATCGGTCACCTTCTCCTTGGGAAGCTCCAACTCATTCGCCAACTCCTCGGGCGAAGGGGTGCGCTCGTGCTCCTGCTCGAAACGGGCGAAAGCCTTGTTGATCTTATTGAGCGAGCCCACCTGATTGAGCGGCAGGCGCACGATACGCGACTGCTCGGCCAGAGCTTGCAGGATCGACTGACGAATCCACCACACGGCATACGAAATGAACTTGAAACCCCGGGTTTCGTCGAACTTCTCCGCAGCCTTGATAAGACCGAGGTTTCCCTCGTTAATCAAGTCGGGCAGACTGAGGCCTTGATTCTGATACTGCTTGGCCACCGACACGACGAAACGCAGATTGGCTTTGGTGAGCTTCTCCAATGCCTCCTGGTCACCCTTCTTGATTCGCTGGGCAAGTTCCACCTCCTCCTCAACCGTAATGAGCTCCTCCTTGCCGATTTCCTGCAAGTACTTGTCCAAAGACGCGCTCTCACGGTTGGTGATGGACTTCGTAATTTTTAACTGACGCATATTTAATTTTATAAGAATGTTCTTAAACTACGGCAATAAAAAACGGTAAAACATACCCGGCTTTCCTGGCGCTTCCCTATTCGACAAGCACATAGCTCGCCGAACGTCCGTCGGGATATACTCCGTCGATGCTGCGAACCTTATCGGTCATCCGCTGCATATCGGAGAGCGAACGCACGGACTTGTCGTTGATGTGGGTAATCACGAATCCCGGTCTTACCCGTGCCTTCGACAGAATACCGTTCGCCTTGATTGCCAGCACTTCCACACCGCCTCTGATCTCCAGTCGGCGACACAGACGTTCATCGGCCGTGGCGAACTTTCCACCCAAAACTTCCATCACATCGACGTCGTCCCGCGTGAGGAGTTCCGTCTTACCTGCTTTATTACGCAAGGTCACCTCGATTTGTTTCATCGAACCCGACCTTTTTATCATTAATTTTACCTTGTCGTTGGGACGGTGCTTGCCGATCTGCTCCTGAAGCGTCGCAGCCTCGTTCAACTCCACGCCATCGACCGAAAGAATTACATCTCCCTTGCGGATACCGGCCTGCGAGGCAGCGCCCCCTTCGGACACACTGGCGACATAAACGCCGCCCAACTCCTCGATACCCGTTTCCTCGCCCATCTGATCGATGAAATTCTGATCTATGGGGCGGAATGCCAGACCCAACAGAGCCCGCTGCACGACGCCGTACTCCTTGAGATCCACGACCACCTTGCGGACGATCGTTTCGGGGACCGCGAACGAATAACCGACATAGCTACCCGTCATCGTCTTGATTACGGTATTGATACCGACCAGTTCGCCGCGCGTATTGACCAACGCACCGCCCGAATTACCGGGATTGACGGCCGCATCCGTCTGGATAAACGACTCGATGCGGAATTCGCTCGGAATGACATCCAACTGACGCGCTTTGGCACTCACGATACCGGCCGTAATGGTCGATTGCAGGTTATAGGGCGATCCGATGGCCAGCACCCATTCGCCCAACCGGAGCGAATCCGAACTGCCGAAAGGCAACGTAGGCAGGTCCTCGGCCTCGATCTTCACCAGCGCCACATCCGTCGTGGGGTCGGTACCGATCACCTTGGCGTCGAACGTGCGGCCGTCGCTCAGCTTCACGCGAAGGCGCGTAGCCTCGTCCACCACATGGTTGTTGGTCACGATGTAACCGTCTGCGGAAATAATCACGCCGGATCCTCCGCCCCGACGCTCCTGTGTCGAAGGGCCGCGCCGGCCCTGCTGGGGAATACCGAAAAATTCGAAAAACGGATCGTACTGCCGCTCGGGAACTTCGATCTCCTGAACCACCTCGATATTCACGACGGCCTTGACAGCATTCTCGGCAGCATACGTAAGATCCGGATACTGCTCGGCCTGATACGAAGTGAAATGGGTTCCCGCCTGAGAAAAGGGGTCGTCAGACACTGCCCCGCTTTGCGGCGTAACAACATGCGTGCCGTTCTTTTCGGCCGGCGATAAAATACTCCAGGCGACGACACCGCCGGATGCGGCGCCTGCGGCAATCATACCTAATAACAACAATGCCTTTTTCATAATCCAATATTGAAATAATTTAACTGGTTTTATTACGGAGGCAATTTTATTCCATAGGCTGTTTCTGTTTGAGCGCTTCTATTTAGTTACAGAACGCCCAGAAAAGACGATTATTGTGTTTCCAGCTTTTAGACGTGTCGCGAAGCGAAAACTCCGCCGTCGGCACACAGAATAATTCACCCGAGCCCAAATCCTGAATCTGCCGACCTTGAACGTAACCCGATAGATACCAAGGCCCTATAAGACGGCACCTA
>OHHG01000536.1_pt1 | contig 12748 bp, 10 predicted proteins | sample 1567991 | NCBI WGS metagenome assembly OHHG01 (sample SAMEA3879588, study PRJEB24766) | human gut metagenome | biome: human-associated habitat; feature: feces | place: USA | collected 1985/1987
GCTGGACGCACTGGTGTCCACCACCGTCATCGAGGTGGGCGTGGATGTCCCCAACGCCACCGTCATGGTCATCGAGAATGCCGAGCGCTACGGCCTGAGCGCCCTGCACCAGCTGCGGGGCCGCGTGGGCCGAGGTGCCGCCGAGAGCTGGTGCTTCCTTGTCAGCGACAACACCGCCGAGAGCGTCCAGAAGCGGCTCAAGTTCCTCTGCTCCACCTCGGACGGCTTCGCCGTGGCGCAGTTCGACCTTGAGACCCGCGGCCCCGGCGACTTTTTCGGCAGTCGACAGCACGGCCTGCCCACCCTGCAGATTGCCGACCTGATGAACGACACCCGCACCCTTCACGCCGCTCAGGCCGAGGCCGCCGCTCTGCTGGCAGCAGACCCTCTGCTGGAAGCGCCGGAGCACAGCCTGCTCGCCGCGCAGGTCGAACAGATGTTCACCAAGGCCGGAGCCATGAATTGAAACAATAAAAAGAACCGGTTTCCATGTATTTTTAATGAGAAAGGCTCCTGCGAAAGCAGGAGCCTTTCTCATTATTACGATTCTGTCATCGGTTCAGGCTTTGCGCCGCCTTGGCGATCACAGCCAGCAGATTGACCAGATGTTCCACGTCCATCTGGCCGCTGTTGTTGGCAAAGGCATAGAAGCAGCCCTGCACGCAGAACGAAAGCAGGATGCCCCGGTCGGGGTCCGCCGCAAAGGTGGGGTCTTTGGCCGCCAGACGGTCTCGCAGACCCTTTTCAATGCAGTTGGCAAAGATCCCCTGCCTTGCCCCGGAGAAAAGGATGTTCACCGCCTCCTGGTTCTGAACAAAGGCATGGAACAGTTCACGGGTCAGCTGCTCTGTGTGTGCAGCGGTAAGCCCCACATTGGGCACACTGTCCAGAATGACATGGATGAGCTTGTTCTCCAACCGGCTGGACAGCTCATAGATATCCTCATAGTGGGCATAAAAGGTGGATTTGTTCACCTTGGCCAGTGTGCACAGGTCTTTGATCCTGATCTTCTCCAGCGGCTGGCGGGCACGCAGTTCCATGAATGCCTTTTCGATGGCGCGGTCAGTCTTTTCAATGCGGATGTCCAAAATAATCCACCACTTTCATTGTTTCGTTGGATATCCAACGCTTTTCGTTTTTCGGGGATAGACAGTTTGTTCGAGTTTTCTTACAATATCAATAGAGAATCCCTTTCTCTCTCAATGCGGCTTCGATCCTCTGGAATGTTTCTTCATCCGGGCAGCGAAGGGTGTGCAGGTGCACGCCGCCGGTCATCCGGCTGAGCAGGCACTCCGGGGTATTGGCTGCCTGGGTGATAAAGGTGTCCACATCGTATCGGCTGGCAAGGTTCAGGTTGCCCCGCAGTTCGCCGTAAAGCGGGTTTTCCACCGCCACATCGACCACCACGCCTCCCTGATCCACCACCGTGTAAAGCTCGGTGCGCATCTCATCGGCGGTCCTGTGCACACAGGCCAGGATGCCGGTGTAGCCGCCGGGGGTCGGGTGGAACTGATACCCGCGCGGGGTGGCCTCAATTTCGGCCCCGCCTGCCCGCAGAAGGGCCACGTCCCCCACCACGATCTGGCGGCTGACCCCCAGCTTTGCGGCCAGTGCACTGGCACTGATGGGTGCGCTGGCCCCATGGAGCTGTTGCAAGATCTTTTCCCGGCGCTGTGCTGCGTTCATTGTTGTTCCCCCTGTCAGCATTTTTCCCTATTATAATAGTGCATGACAGGTGTCCTGTCAATCCAGACGCAGGACCGTGGCGTAATTGGAGGGCAGCTGGACCTTCATCCGGCCAGATGCAAGGCTGACCATCACATTCTCAGCGCCCACGGTATCGGCCAGCAGGTCCGTTGCAGCGTTGGCCTCCACCGGCAGCTGGAATTCCATCTCAGCCGGGCTGTCACCGTTGTTGAATACGGCCACGAGGGCTTTTCCATCCAGCACCCGGGCAAAGGCATAGCACTGGGTGGTCAGCTGGAGCTCCTTCACCTCGCCCCAGCTCAGGGCCGGGTATTCGGCCTTCAGCCTGCCCAATGCGGCGTACACACTGGTGACGGGGTTGGTGGTCAGGTCATCCCGGAATTTGTCCAGCTCCAGGCAGGGGCGCAGGGGCCAGTCACTGCCCCACTCCTTTTTGCCCTCGATGCCAAATTCAGAGCCGTAGTAGATGGACGGAATGCCCCAAAGCGTGTATACTAGAATTGCAATGTGCCGGATGTGCGCCTTGTTCCGCAGTTTATTGGGCAGGCGCTCCACATCGTGGTTGTCCGAGAAGGTATAGAGCCGGGTGTCGTGGCAGAGCCCCTGCAGGCGGCGCATGGTGTGTGCGATCTCAAAATAGTTGTGGTCGTTGTGGCCGCTCCACAGGCCCTTGTGCAGTTCATAGTTGGTAACGGAATGGAGCATTTCAGGGTTGGCCCAGCGGCTGTAATCGCCGTGGATGACCTCGCCCATCAGCCAGAACTCAGGCTTGACTTCGTTGGCAAGGCGGCGCAGGCCCTTCATAAAGTCGAAGTCCAGCACATCCGCTGCATCCAGCCGGATGCCGTCAATGTCGAATGCATCGACCCAGAAGCGGATGGTATCATAATGGTAGTTCTGCACCTCGGGGTTGCGCTGGTTCAGCTTGACCAGCAGGTTGAAGCCGCCCCAGTTGCCGTAAGAAAAGCCGTCGTTGTACTCGTTGTTGCCCCAGAAGTTCACATCGCAGAACCAGTCCTTATAGCGGGAGTTCTCGCGGTTGGCCTGCAGGTCTTTGAAGGCAAAGAAATCCCGGCCCACATGGTTGAACACACCGTCCACAATGACCTTCTGGCCCCGGGCGTGGCAGTTGGCCACGAACTCCCTGAACTCCTCGTTGGTGCCCAGGCGGCGGTCCACCCGGCGATAATCGATGGTATCATAGCCGTGGGAGCCGCTCTCGAACAGCGGGCCGATATAAATAGCCGTGCAGCCCAGGTCTTTGGAGGCGTGCTCAGCCCAGGCGTTCAGCTTTGCGAACGCGCCCGGTGTGGGCTGGCCGTCGTTTTCGTGCGCACAGCCGCACAGGCCCAGCGGATAAATGTGATAAAAAACTGCGGTATCATACCATGCCATAGTTACTCTCTCCCATATCATTTCTTCTGCCGCCCAGCAGCGGCAGGCTCAGTATACCACAAACTCCACCAATTGTGTGGATGTTTGATAAATTTTCTGCATAGTCTCTGCTAAAATCAGCAAGTGTGACGATTTTGATTAAAAATTATTGGTGAATATGACCGGGTGTATCCCGTTGAGAAAAGGAGAAATCTGCATGAATTTTCCCACCATCGACCGCTCGTTCTTTGCGGGCGAATGCTTTGATGCCTACCGTGTGCTGGGCGCGCACCCCTGCCGGGATGACTTTGGGCAGGAGGGCTGGCGGTTTGCCGTGTGGGCCCCGGGGGCCGTGGCTGTGGAGATCTGCGGCGGCTTTGACGGCTGGGGGCCGGGCGTTCCCATGCAGAAGGCCGACACAGGCGTGTGGAGCGGCTTTGTGCCCGGCCTTGCCGAGGGAGAGCTGTACAAATACCGCATCCACGGCAAGGATGGCAGCACCGTGATGCGGGCTGACCCCTACGCCTTTTCCACTGAACTGCGGCCCGGCACGGCCAGCAGGCTGGCCCGGATGGACTTTGCCTTTGACGATTCCAGCTGGATGGAGCGGCGGGACAAGTGCCGCAACCTGCCCCTGAACATCTACGAGCTCCATGCAGGCAGCTGGAAGCACAAGCCCAACGCCACCCGCGAGGACGGCTCGGACGGCTGGTACAATTACCGGGAGCTGGCCCGGGAGCTGATCCCCTGGCTGCTGGATCACCGCTTCACCCATGTGGAGCTGCTGCCGCTGGCAGAGCATCCCTTTGACGGCAGCTGGGGCTACCAGACCACCGGTTACTTCTCTGTCACCAGCCGCTACGGCGACCCCGCCGACTTTGCGGCCTTTGTCAACGCCTGCCACCGGATGGGCATTGGTGTCATCATGGACTTTGTGCCCGTCCACTTTGCCGCCAACGGCGACGCGCTCGCCAACTTTGACGGCACCCACCTCTACGAGTACGACAGCGATGTGGGCCACAGCGAGTGGGGCACCTGCAACTTCAACTATTACCGCCGGGAGGTGTGCAGCTTCCTGAACAGCGCCGCTGCCCTCTGGATGGATGTCTACCACTGCGACGGCATCCGGATGGACGCCATCTCCCGCGCCCTCTATTGGCAGGGCGACCCTGCCCGGGGCGTCAACGAGGGCGCCGTCACCTTCCTGCGGAACCTCAACCACGGCCTGAACGAGCGCTGGCCCACCGGCGTTTACATGGCCGAAGATTCCACAAACTTCCTCAAGGTGACCGCCCCCACCCGCTACGACGGCATCGGTTTCGATTATAAGTGGGACATGGGCTGGATGCACGACACGCTGGATTATTTTGCCACGCCCTTTGGTGAGCGGCCCGATGCCTACCACAAGCTGACCTTCAGTATGCAGTATTTCTACAATGAGCTGTATCTGCTGGCACTCAGCCACGACGAGGTGGTGCACGGCAAAAAGACCATCATTGATAAGCTGTGGGGCACCTACGAAGAAAAATGTGCCCAGCTGCGCACCCTTTACTTCTACATGTACACCCACCCGGGCAAAAAGCTGAACTTTATGGGCAATGAGCTGGGGCATTTCCGGGAATGGGACGAGAAAAAGGAGCTGGACTGGGGCCTGATGAAGTATCCCTTCCACGACAGCTTCCAGAAATATTTTGCCGAGCTGGGCCGCCTGTATGCCACCGAGCCCGCCCTCTACGACGGCGAGTACAACCCGAACTGCTTTGAGTGGATTGCCTGCGAGAGCCGGGACGAAGGCGTGTACGCCTGGCTGCGGAAGGGCGCGGGCCAGACCATCCTCTGTGTGATGAACACCCAGAATACCGCCCACAAAAAGTTCCCGCTCTACTTCCAGTACCCCTGCGCCGCCGATGAGCTGCTGAACAGCGAGGCTGCCTGCTGGAATGGTGCAGACCGCAGCCGCACCAGACACCTGCACACCACCGATGGCGGCGTGTACGGCCGGGACTACACCCTGAGCGTGGATCTGCCCGCCATGGGCAGCCGGATGTACCGCATCACGCCGGAGGCTCCCCACCCGGAGGCCGCGCAGGCCTCTGCCCGCAAGGCCGCCGCCCAGAAGCGCAAGGCCACCATCGCGGCAAAGCAGAATTCCAAAAAGTAATATCGCATTCAAAATATCCCGTCTGCTGAAATGCAGTCGGGATATTTTATCTTCCGGGGGCCTGCCCTCTTGCCTGTGCCGCCCGGAACCATTATACTGTAAGCTGTAATATTGTGGTTCAAAACCGAGGAGCATATACAATGTCAACGATACTTTCTGAAAAGAAGACCCTTTCGCCCTGGGCAAAGGGCGGCATCGGGCTGGGTGCCGGGGCACTCCTGCTGGTGCTGGTGGGCCTGCTGTTCCCCACCGCGGCGGCGTTCTTCCCGCTGGTGAGCCTGTGGTGCAGCTGTGTGCTGTTCTACGGCGCACTGTGGGTGCTGCACACTGCCGGTGTGGAGCTGGACTTCTTCCACCGCGCAGCCATCATCGCCTTCTGGGCCGGAGCTGTGCTCTACTTCTATTGGGCGCTGGGGCGGCGGCAGTTCATCTATGCCTGGGATTATGTGAACTACATTCAGAAGCAGTTCAATACCGAAGCGGCTTTTGCGCTGGGTCCGGTGGCCGGTTTTAAGTATATCATAAGCACATTTTCTGAAGATTACACCAATTTCATCACCTTGTTCACTGAGTTCCCGTTCTGCCTCACCGCAAAAACGGGTGACAGCTACGCTTTTGTGCAGGTTTTCTGTGTGCTCCCCAGCCTTATGCTGATGCTGGCTGGTCTCACGATCAAAATCGGGCAGATTCTGGAGGTCAAGAATAAGTTCTGGTATTTTATCATCGGCTTTTCCTGGGTGCTGACTTATCCGTTCCTGCGAATGAGCGCTATGCTGGCACAGCCGGACTGGTTCGGTCTGATCTTCGCTTTTGCCATTCTGCTCCTCACATTGGACTACCGTTTTGAAAAGCTGGAGCCGGGGCGGTTCGTGCTCATCTTCCTGGCAACGGCCGCGATTATCCTGAGCCGCCGCTGGTACTTATATTTTGTGGTGGGCTATTATTTTTCCTATGCGCTTCTGCTCTTTGTAAGCAGTGCAAAGCTCGCAAAACAGGGCCAAAAGGGCCTTGCCCTGCGCCGAGTACGCAACCTCATCCTGTTTGGTGTCTGCGCCATGGCAGCAATGGTGGTTCTGCTCTGGCCCATGGTCAGCAAGATCCTGGCTTTTAACTACTCCGACCGCTATTCGTACTATAATGTCGGCGGCATTGCAGTAGAGCTCTATTATCATGCCATGCGCACCGGCCTGCTGAACCTTATTTTGATCCTGTTTGGTTTGTGGCTCTGCGTCAAGCGGAAAAAGCCCAGCCTGCCTGTGTTGGCGCTGTGTGAGCTGATGCTCAGTATGCTCTTATTTACCCGAGTGCAGAATTCCGGCTCCCATCAGATGCTGCTGTACGTGCCCGCCTATGTCATTCTGTTTCTCTGCGGTGCGGCGGGTCTGGCAGAGAGTATCGAGCATTTCAAAATACCAAAGCTTTGTTTCTGGGTCTTTACACTGTTGTTCGCCGTGTCGGTGCGGTGCTCCCCGCTCACTGTCATGGCCTTGCCAGAGTTCGTTATCCATGCGTTCCACCCGGCAGACCTTGCTGAGTATCAGCGGCTGGACGAGCTGACCTATGACCGCAAGGACAAACCGCAGATCCAGGCCATGGCACAATGGCTGGTTGAACATCTGGGGGAGGGCGAGGTCGCCTATATGATCCCGGATGACATGCTCTACAATCCCGGCCACCTGCGGAACTGTGACCTGCCCAACCATGCACTGGACGGCAAGTTGCCGGACAGTTTCTCGGTGCCGGGCACCCACTATTTCCCCACCGGTTTCTTTGATGCCAGATATGTGGTAACTGCAGACCCGTTCCCCCTCTCACTGGCTCCGGACACGGAACTGGGCCACCGGTTCAACGCCGTTTTTCTTCAGCTGAGAGAGACTACCCACCAGCAAGTTGCGACCTTCGATATGGGCAACGGCACGGTGTTCACGATCTGGGAACGCACCACTCCCGTGACACGTGAGGAAGTGGAGACCTATCTCCATGAATTTGATGCTGAAAACGCCAAATACCCAGAAATGTTTTCCGCAGTTGTGGAAAACTGGCTGGCTGTTCATGGTTTATAAAAGGAGAGTAAAACGATATGTCCAACAACGCAAAAAATCTGCCGGAAGTAAAATTAGGCCAGTACAAGGGGCTGGCTGTCACCCGCCATGTGCGGCCGCTTTCCGAAAAGACCATTGACCAGGAGATGATCCACCAGGCCCGGATGCGCTCCGTCTACCACAACTCCACCGCCCCCGCCAAGCGCGGCAGCCGGGTCCTGCTGGATTTTGTCGGCTTCATGGACGGGGAGGAGATCCCCGACAGCCGAATGGAAAAGGTGATGGTGGTTCTGGGGGACGGCAAGCTGATGCCCGCCGCCGAAGATGCCATCTACGGCCACACCGCTGGCGAGACCTTCCGCTTCGATTTCACTTACCCGGAGCAGTTCCGGGTGGAGGAGCTCTCCGGCAAGACCGCGCAGTTTGAGATCAAGCTGCACTCCGTGGCCGAAAAGACCACCCCGGAGCTGAACGAGGAATTTGCCCGGGCACAGGGCTATGCAGACCTTGCCGCCATGCGCGAGGCCGTGCGGGCCAAAAAGCGGAAGATCCACGAAGATGCCGCCGACCGCGCCGCCGGGCAGGAACTGCTGGAAAAAGCCGGTGCCAACCTGACCGTGGACCTGCCCGAGGCCATGCTGGACCGCACCGCCGACAATGAGATGCGGATGCTGGAGCAGCGGCTCTCCCGCAGCAACATCACCCTGGAAAAGCACTGCAAGAACAGCCACACCACCGCTGCCGCCCTGCGGGCAGGCTACCGTGACGCTGCCGAGCGGAACCTGCGCTCCATGCTGGCCTCCCGTTCCATTGCCGAGGCCGAGAACATCACCGTGAGCACGCTGGAGGTCAACAACGAGTACCGCCGCCTGTCCCAGCTGCAGGACACCCCGGAGGCCGACATCCGCCGGGTGCTGAGCCCGGACACCCTTGCCGCCGCACTGGTTGCACAGAAAGTCCAGCGCTTCCTGCTGGACAACGCCGACATCACCACGGTGATGGACCCTGAAAAGGAGTGATCCTATGAGTATCTTTACGCGCTACGCCATGGATGCGCTGATGAAGACCACCCACCCCGAGGTGAACCGCAAGCAGTGCTGGAACCTGCACCCCCACCGCACCCCCTGCACAGCCTGCAAGGACATCTGCCCCTATGGCGATGAGATCTTCACCCGCCCCAACCTCGTCAAGGACTGGGATCCCTGCACCGACTGCGGCCTGTGCGTCTCGGCCTGCCGGTCGGGCTGCATTGCCCCCTCGCCGGAGCAGGTGCAGCGGGACATCTCCCCTGCCGACAGCGATGGCGACACCATCTGGATCGGCTGCGAAAAATCCACCCGGAAAAACACCGTGGTGCGCACCTGCGTCTCGGCCTATTCGTGGGAAGCGCTGGCCTACCTTGCCCTGAACAAGAAGATCGTCCTCGACCTGACCCCCTGCGGCGAGTGCGAGAACGATGTCTGCGCCGAGCATCTGCGTGCCGTCCTGACCCGGCTGGTGGAGTTCTTCGGCCAGCCCCTGTTCGAGGCCCGATTCACGCTGGCATACGAGCTGGACGATGCCCCCTTCCACGTCAAGGAATATTCCCGCCGTGAGATGATGGAGCAGGTGACCTCCGGCTCCAAAAAGGGCACCAAGCAGCTGCTGCGGATGCTGCCCGGCCTGCGCAGCGAGGACGAGAGCAGCCAGGATTTCCGGCTGCTGCTCCACCAGTACACCAAGCAGCTCAAGGCAGTGTCCGAAACGCCCCTGCGCTATGGCTACCACCTGCCCAACTTCACCCAGAAGTGCTTTGCCTGCGGCCGGTGTGAGAAGAGCTGCCGCAGCGGTGCCATCAAGTTTGAGGACCTGCCCGACGGCCAGACCCGCGCGGTGATCACGCCGTGGAAGTGCAGCGAGTGCGGGGTCTGCGTTGCCTCCTGCTCCAACGGCGGTCTGGACGGCCTGAAGCTGCGCCAGCTCACCAGCCTTGGCCCCGTCAGTGTCTACAAGTGCACCAAGACCCTCTGCAAGGAATGCGGCAAGCCCATTGCGCCCAACTGTGCGGACGGCATCTGTTCGGTCTGCCGCATCAAGCTGCGCACCAAAAAACGGCAGGAGGAGGCTGTGGCCCGCGCCAAGGAGCGTCAGGCCGAGCGCGAGGCCAAAAAGGCTGCAGAAGCAGCTGCAAAGGAGCTGGCTGCCGAGATACAGTCCTCTCAGCCAGCGCAAAGCGCCGCTGCCCCTGAAGCAGGAGCCGCTCCCGCCCCGACCGAAAGCACCTGCTGATTGCTGAACCTCTCCGGAGCTTCGCATGGACAGAGAGGTTTTTATTGACGCAGCTCCAAAAAAATGCTATAATTCTTTTTAACCACCCAGCTGTGGTCGGGAGGACAAGTTACAAAGGCGTAACGGATGTGTTTCCGTTACGCCTTTTTTGCTTCCCGCTGCCGGGAAACAGCGGGCCTGTCGGCTTTGGGCGGCAACCAGACTTCAACACGAAGAAAAGAGGGAATTTCATTATGAAACAGTCTATTTCTCGTCGTCAGTTCCTCAAGGCAAGCGGCCTGGCAGCCGCAGGTGCCTGCGCCGCCGGTCTGCTGTCCAGCTGCGGCGGAAAGAGCGGCGGCAGCTCCTCCGGTTCTGCTTCCGGTGCGGATACCAGCAAGTACACCGTGCTTTATTCCAGCCAGCCTGCAACCCTGAACTACCTGACCACCGCCACCGACCTGGAAATGGTCGTGGGTGCAAACTGCGTGGACACCCTGGTCGAGTACGACAACAAGGGCGTGATGCGCGAGGGGCTGGCCACCAAGTGGGAGTGGGATGCCGACACCCTGACCTGGACCTTCACCCTGCGTGAGGAGAACTGGGTGGACAACAACGGCGAAGTCGTTGCCCCCGTGACCGCCCAGGACTTTGTGGATGCCCTGCAGTATGTACTGACCCCGGATTACGCTTCCTCCAACGTGGGCCTGGTCACCGCCTACATTGCCGGTGCGAATGATTACTACAACTATCACGTCTACCTGACCAATGCTGAAAACGGCACTGTGGACGATGACGGCACCACCTATGTCACCGATGGCAGCGGCAACGTGACCGTGACCGCAGCAGACGGTACCGCTTCCACCTACGCCCCCGTGGACTTTGATTCCGTGGGCGTGACCGCTGTGGATGACCACACCCTGACCTACACCCTGACTTACGATTTCCCCGGCTTCCTGAGCCTGCTGTGCTACCTGCCCTATGAGCCCGCCTACGGCCCCCTGCTGAGCGAGATGGGTGACCAGTATGCCACCAGCGCCGAGACCCTGTACAGCTGCGGTGCTTTCTACCTGTCTGATTACGAGTCTCTGGAAACCTGGATCATGAAGAAGAACCCCGAGAACTATGATGCGGACAATGTCTTTATCGACACCATCAGCCGCATTTACAACGCCGAGGCTGCCGTGAACGGCCCCGAGATGATCAAGCGCGGTGAGATCGACGAAGCCACCATCGGCTCCGATATTCTGGACAGCTGGCTGGCCGACGATACCACCAAGGACATGGTCTCCATGGATCGTCCCAACACCAACTACACCTACTTCTACATGTTCAACTTCATGCCCTTTGCACACGAGTTCTCCAACTGGAATGTTGAGGGCGTGGATGCAGAATACGAACCCGAGAACTGGGCCAAGGCCATCAACAACACCAACTTCCGCAAGGCCTTCCTGTACGGCATCAACAACGCCGTTACGCTGGCTGTCAGCGCACCTCTGGGCTATGACAGCTACAAGCTGAACACCATCACTCCCCCGAACTTCTGCGCCACCACCGATGGCGTGGATTACACCAAGTGCGGCGGCCTGGCCGACCTGACCGAGTTCTTTGACGAGGCCAAGGCCAAGGAGTACCGCGATGCCGCCATTGAGGAGCTGACCGCACAGGGGGTCACCTTCCCCATCAAGGTGCAGCTGCCCTACAACCCCTCCTCCACCGACTGGGACAAGCAGTGCCAGGTGCTCAAGCAGCAGCTGGAGGGTGTGCTGAACGACGGCACCGACTTCATCGACATCATCATCACCGCCGGCCCCTCCGACAGCTTCCTGTCTGCTGTGCGCCGCAACGGCAAGTTCGAGTTCCTGCTCTGCAACTGGGGCGCTGACTACTCCGACCCCGAGACCGAGACTGACCCGTTCTATCAGGCTAAGGATTCCCGTGGAATGCGCTATGCTTACCTGCGCACCGGCGTGGAAGACGGCTTCATCACCGGCGAGACCGCAGATGCTGTTATGGCCTACATGAACGCCATCGAGGCCGCAAAGCAGATCACCGATGACATTGATGCCCGCTACAAGGCCTTTGCCGATGCCGAGGCTCTGCTCATCACCAACGCACTGGTCATTCCGCGCGGCATGAGCGTGCCCGCCTATCTGGCGACCCGCCTGAACTACTGGGAGGGCCAGTACGCTTCCATCGGCTTCTCCAACAAGCGCTTGAAGGGCATCCACGTCCTCGACCACTACATCTCCATGGACGAGTACGAGGCAAACCGTGACGCTCGCTAAGCGTTCCTTCTTCTCATAACACAAAATACACCCCCTCTGCACGGCAGTTTCTGAAGCTGCGCCGCAGAGGGGGTGTTCTTTTTACATGTTCAGTTACACTTCAAAGTCCAGGCAGACGCGGGTCTTGGTGTAGGGGCGCACCTTGCCATCGGCCACAGCCACGTGGGCGGGGTGGGTGGAGTAGCCCTTGAGGGCGGCTGCATCGGTAAAGGTGGTATCCAGCATCAGGTCTGCGTTGGAAGAGGGCAGGCCGTTGATGTTCACATGCACCTCCACAAGGCCCGGGATCTGCCCTGCCAGGCCCGGTTTTGATGTTCGCCTTGCTCTGCCTTTTCGGCGGCAGAAAGCTCGTCCTTGAGCTGCCAGAGAATGATATGCTTGACCATAATAAAATACCTCCTGCGTTTTCTCCATTGTAGCAGAGAAATGCAGGAGGTGCAATTGGTTTTTGAGAAACGGCAGAGCTCTATTTTTAGTCGTTGCTGTGCTCCCACGATTCATACGCAACGACGTAGATGACATCCACGATCACCATAATCACCAAGACCACGGTGCGGGCTGTGCGGGCCTCTGGGAACACGATCAGAACATTGGAAAGGCCAAACGTAATACCGTTTGCCAACTCCCAGATGCCATTTTTCTTCTGCCAGAACGCCCGATATTCAGGGTCACGGTTATACTGGTTGAATGGGAGGTTAATGAGCGGATCCTTGCCCATCAGGTCGCGCACGCCAGTAATAAACCACAGTACCGTGAGTACGATTGTAAAAAGAACAGAACCTGTCATAGGAAATGCACCTCCTTTTCTATCAGAATAACACACGGCCATGGAAAAAACAAGGACGGAATTCAACTCTACAAAAGGGAAGGCCCCGCCCGCAAACAACGGCCGCACAACAAAAAACCAGCCGGATCGAGGCGTTTGCAAG
>OHHG01000545.1_pt1 | contig 12636 bp, 9 predicted proteins | sample 1567991 | NCBI WGS metagenome assembly OHHG01 (sample SAMEA3879588, study PRJEB24766) | human gut metagenome | biome: human-associated habitat; feature: feces | place: USA | collected 1985/1987
ACAGAATCGTTTATTCTCCGGAAGCGGAAGTAAGTGAGGAAGAAGATACAGAGCAGAGCTTTATGGATGGATGGCAGCTGGATGTAGAGGCTTTTGTGTACGATGAAATTCTGGTGAATTGGCCGGCAAAGATCCTGTGTAAGGAAGACTGCAAGGGTATCTGCCCTGTATGTGGTCAGAACAGGAATCTGAAGGAATGTGGTTGCGATACTTTCGTACCGGATCCTCGTATGGCAGCAATCCAAGATATCTTCAACGCGAATAAGGAGGTGTAACGATGTCTATTTGTCCTAAGAATAAATCTTCCAAAGGTAGAAGAGATAAGAGAAGAGCAAACTGGAAAATGAGCGCTCCTACATTGGTAAAGTGCAGCAAATGTGGTGCACTGATGATGCCTCACAGAGTTTGCAAGGCTTGCGGTTCTTACAATAAGAAGCAGGTCGTAAGCGTTGATTAATTTATAAATCAATGAAGCGAAATTAAGTGAAAAGAAAAGAGGAGATTCCGAAAGGAGTCTCCTTTTGCTTTCACAAAAAAATCACTTGCTTTTTATATACGCCTTTAGTATAGTAAGAATGAATCTGCCATCATCAAACTGTTTGGTGATATCCACGGAGCGGTTTGATGATGAGCGGATGAACACAAAACAGGTAAAGGAACGACGAAATGGCAGAATATGTAAATGTTGCTGTAGATGCGATGGGCGGAGACAATGCTCCCGCAGAGATCGTAAAGGGCGCTGTAGAAGCTGTCAATGCGGACAAACGTGTCAAAGTATTCCTGGTAGGTAAGGAGCCGGTGATCCGGGAAGAATTAAAGGCATATACCTACGATGCAGAGCAGCTGGAAGTCGTACATGCCGAAGAAGTCATCGAGACTGCAGAACCTCCGGTTATGGCGATCCGTCGTAAGAAGGATTCTTCCATTGTCAAAGCCATGTATATGGTGAAGAACGGTGAATGCGATGCTTTCGTATCCGCAGGAAGTACCGGTGCGGTACTGGTAGGCGGACAGGTGATCGTAGGCAGGATCCGCGGCGTGGAGAGACCCCCTTTGGCTCCCCTGATCCCTACGGAGAACGGTGTCAGCCTTTTGCTGGACTGTGGCGCCAATGTAGACGCAAGACCTTCCATGTTAGTACAGTTTGCCAAGATGGGCAGTGTCTATATGGAAAGCGTTATGGGTGTGAAGAATCCCAAAGTCGGTATCGTGAATATCGGTGCTGAGGAAGAGAAGGGTAATGCGCTGGTCAAGGAGACTTTTCCTCTGTTGAAGAATTGCCCCGAGATCAATTTTATCGGAAGCGTGGAAGCCAGAGACATTCCCGCAGGTGTGGCAGATGTCATCGTCTGTGAGGCGTTTGTCGGCAATGTGGTACTGAAAATGTACGAGGGTGTCAGCTCCGCACTGCTGCATCAGGTAAAGCAGGGAATGATGTCCACACTGCGCAGTAAGATCGGAGCACTGTTAGTGAAACCTGCTCTGAAGAAGACCTTGAAGAGCTTCGATACTTCCCAGTACGGAGGAGCTCCGTTATTGGGCTTAAACGGTCTGGTAGTGAAGACCCACGGAAGCAGCAAGGCTGTGGAAGTGAAGAACTCCATCCTGCAATGCATCGCATTTAAGGAAGAGAAGATCAACGAAAAGATCAAAGAGCAGATCAGTCTGGAAGATAAGGCTGCAGAAAATAATTAAAATTACAAAATATTTGGAAAGAAGGAACTGTTATGGAATTCGAAAAGTTAAAGAAAATTATTGCTGAGGTATTAAATGTAGATCCCGATGAGATCACCATGGAGACCACCTTCCAGGATGACCTGGGTGCTGATTCCCTGGATGTATACCAGATCATCATGGGTATCGAAGAAGAGTTCGATATCGAGATCCCTGCAGAGTCCGCAGAGCAGGTAACTACTGTGGAAGAAGCAGTAGAGATGATCAAGAACGCAGTCAATTAGTTAAGCTACGAGCCATGCAAAGACAAAACAGGAACTGTGACCGAGAGCTTGCTCACAAGGCACTGTTCCTGTTTTTTAACTTTAACAAGATGGCAATTTATATAACCCAGTAGTCACGGTCAGAGTAAGAATAAGCAGACCGTAAGCAGACGTCGGTACTTGGCGTGGGTATTTTTCCACGCTTATGTACCGCTACGCTCTGCGACAGAGCGAGAGCGTGTCGCGTTTCTTACTCTGATTGTGGCTACGATGGCATATTTTGTGAGGACAAGAAAATGTTGGATGGTTATACAATGGACGTGCTGGAGCAGCGCATCGGCTATTGCTTTCACAACAAAGCATTGCTGAAGCAGGCTCTGACCCACAGCTCCTATACCAATGAACAAAAGATCAACAAGACAGAGAACTATGAGCGCATCGAATTCCTGGGAGATGCTGTACTGGAACTGGTATCCAGTGACTTCCTGTTCAGGGAGCACCCCGATGTACCGGAAGGCGAACTGACCAAAATGCGCGCCTCCATGGTGTGCGAGCCTTCCCTGGCATTCTGTGCCAGAGACCTGGAACTGGGACAGTTTATGCTTTTGGGAAAGGGCGAAGAGAATACCGGCGGCAGACGCAGAGACAGCATTACCTCTGATGGCATGGAGGCTATGATCGGCGCCATTTATCTGGATGGCGGCATGCAGCCTGCCAAGGCTTTTATTGACCGCTTCATTCTGTCGGATTTAGAGGACAAGCGTCTCTTCTACGACAGCAAGAGTAATCTCCAGGAACTGATTCAGGGGAAACTCAAAAAAGAGTTCGAGTACCGGCTGTTAGAGGAGAGCGGACCGGAACACGACAAGACCTTCGTGGTAGAGATCGACATGGAGGGAGAATGCCTTGGCCGTGGGCAGGGAAGAACAAAAAAAGCGGCAGAACAGCAGGCAGCTTATGAGGCGCTTCTGCTATTGAGGGATAGAGGATATGTATTTAAAAAGTATTGAGATCCACGGGTTCAAATCATTTGCCAATAAGATCGTATTTCAGTTCCACAACGGAATCACCGGTATCGTAGGACCTAACGGCAGCGGTAAGAGTAACGTTGCGGACGCGGTAAGATGGGTGCTGGGAGAACAACGCATCAAGCAGTTGCGTGGTGCCAGCATGCAGGATGTTATTTTCTCGGGAACAGAGACCAGAAAACCGTTGAGCTACGCCTATGTTGCCATTACTCTGGACAACAGCGATCACCAGCTGGCGATCGACTATGACGAAGTTACAGTGGCGAGACGGATCTACCGTTCCGGAGAAAGTGAATATCTGATCAATGGTACTCCCTGCAGATTAAAGGATGTCAATGAGCTGTTCTATGATACCGGTATCGGTAAGGAGGGCTATTCCATTATCGGACAGGGCCAGATCGACAAGATCTTAAGCGGTAAGCCCGAGGAACGGCGTGAACTGTTCGACGAGGCTGCCGGAATCGTGAAATTCAAGCGCAGAAAAGCAGCAGCTCAGACAAAGCTGGAGAACGAAAAACAGAATCTGGTGCGTGTGAATGATATTCTGTCCGAACTGGAAAAGCAGGTAGGCCCTCTGGAGAAGCAATCCGAGGTGGCTAAGGTCTATCTGAGGAAAAAGGAAGAATTAAAGACTCTGGATATCAATGTCTTCTTATTGGAAAATAAGAAACTCAGAGAACAGCTGGCTTCCATGGAAGAAAAATACAATCTGGCCAGCAATGAACTGAACGCGACCAGTGAAAAGTACGAAGGTATCAAGGAAGAATACGAGCGGATCCAGCAGGAGATCGAAAGCCTGGATGCAGCCATTGAAGCCGCCAGAGAGCAACTGACGGATACCGGCCTGATGCGGGGCAAACTGGAAGGTGAGATCAATGTCTTAAAAGAGCAGATCAATTCCGCTCACGGCAGTGAGAACCATCTGAACAATCGTAAGGCAGCACTGGAAGAAGAAATCGCCGGCAAAGAAAAAGAAAAGCAGGATATTTTAACCGATAAAAAGGATACGGATACTCAGGTACAGGAGATCGCAGAAGCTGCGGCAAAAGCGAAGGCTGATCTGGAAGCCATCCAGAATAAGATCACCGAGCTTAACAATAATATCGAAGCCGGGAAAAACACTATTATTGGAGAACTGAACCAGAGAGCTACCATCAAATCCAAGATGGGGCGCTTCGATACCATGATGGAGCAGATCAATATCCGCAAGGCAGAGTTAAATTCCAGACTGTTACGTGCCAAATCCGATGAGGCAGCCAGAGAAGAAACGGTGAAGAAGCTGGAAGAGACTTTTGAGACCGTGACTGAGGAACTGCGTCAGATGACGGAACAGGAAGCGGCATCCGAACTGGAACTTGGCAATATCCGTGAGAATCTCACCGGACTGGATGCGAAGCTGCGGGAGACACAGAACCGTTTTCATCAGGAACAGTCCAAGTTAGAAGCTCTGACCAATATTACCGAGCGCTACGACGGTTACGGCGGCAGCGTCAAAAAGGTCATGGAGCAGAAGGAAAAAGAAAAGGGCATCATCGGTGTCGTAGCGGATATCATTCAGGTAGAAGCCAAATACGAGACCGCTATCGAGACCGCTCTGGGTGGTAATATTCAGAATATCGTAACGGATAACGAAGAGACCGCCAAGCATATGATCGGATTCTTAAAGCAGAACCGTCTCGGAAGAGCCACATTCCTGCCTCTGACCAGTATCACCAAACCCCAGGAATTCAAGAATCCGGAGGCCCTGAAGGAAAAAGGTGTCATCGGTATGGCGGATGAACTGGTAGGCACAGAAGAAGCATACCGCAATGTGGCCAAGGCCATGCTGGGACGTATCGTGGTCGTAGACAACGTGGACAATGCCGTGAAGATCGCAAGAAAATTCGATTACGGCATCCGTATGGTCACATTGGAAGGCGAACTCTTAGTTCCCGGCGGTGCCATCAGCGGTGGTGCATTTAAGAATAACAGTAATCTCCTGGGAAGACGTCGTGAGATGGATGAATTGGAGAAAAAGGTGAAAAAACTCTCCGAGGACATCAAGACCTATAACCAGAAGATTGAAGACACCAAAGCAAAACGCAATAAGCTTCGCATGGATCTGGAAGCATTGAAGACCGAGATGCAGCGCAAGTCCATTGAGCAGAATACCGCAAGATTAAATATTTCCCAGGCCAGAGAACGTATGGAAGAAGAGGCAGAGAGTGCACAGTCATTGAAGCTGGAGGAACAGGAGATCGAGACCAAGATCTTCGAGATCCGTTCCAGCAAGGAAACAATCGTACAGGAACTGGCTGCAAGTGAAGAACTGGAGAAAACCACTCAGGAACAGATTCTTGTCTTCCAGAAGGAACTGGAAGGCTGCAGACTGGAAGAGAGTGAAGCTTCCGCCCATGCCGGAGAATGGGAAGTAAAAGTCGAGAAGATGCGTCAGGCTCTGGATTACAAACAGGCAAATGTGGATCGTATAGGTGGCGAACTGGAGCGTGCACAGGCAGAACTGAATGAGATCTTACAGGCACTGACTGAAAATGCACAGGAAGTGGAACGCAAGAAAAACAACATTCTGGAGATTGAGAAGACCATCGCGGCTTCCCATGAGAATCAGGATGCTTCCAAGAAAAAGCTGGACGAGGATATTACAAAGAAAGAAGAACTGTCTGCAAAGCAGAAAGGCTTCTTCCAGAGCAGAGAAGAAATGTCAGAGCGCATGAATGCTCTGGACAAAGAAGTCTATCGTCTGAGTGAACAGAAGAAAAAGCTGGAAGACAATATCGAAGGCCAGATCAATTACATGTGGGATGAGTATGAGATCACCCTGAGTGATGCGGCAGGCCTTCGCAATGAAGAGATGAATGATCTGCCCGCCATGAAGCGTGAGATCAGCGGCCTGAAAGATGAGATCCGGAAGTTAGGTAATGTCAATGTCAACGCTATTGAGGATTACAGGAATCTGATGGAGCGTTATACCTTCATGAAGACCCAGCATGATGATCTGGTAGAGGCGGAGAAGACCCTGGAAGGCATTATCGAGGAACTGGATACCGCCATGCGCAAACAGTTCACGGAGAAATTTGCGGAGATCAGCAGAGAGTTCGATAAAGTATTCAAAGAACTCTTTGGTGGTGGTAAGGGAACCCTGGAACTGATGGAGGATGAGGATATTCTGGAAGCAGGCATCCGCATCATCGCACAGCCCCCCGGAAAGAAGCTTCAGAACATGATGCAGCTCTCCGGTGGAGAAAAGGCATTGTCCGCTATTTCCCTGTTGTTTGCCATCCAGAACTTAAAGCCCTCTCCGTTCTGTCTGTTGGACGAGATCGAGGCGGCGTTGGATGACTCCAACGTAGGCCGTTTCGCTAAGTATTTACATAAGCTGACCAAGAACACCCAGTTCATTGTCATTACCCACAGACGAGGAACCATGGAACAGGTGGACAGACTGTATGGTATCACCATGCAGGAGAAGGGCGTATCTACCTTAGTCAGTGTCAACCTCATTGACAAGGACCTGGACGATTAGAGTATGAAAAGTTTTTCTGGATAGAATGCTGATTGGAGGAAAAGGGATGAGTGAGGAAAAGAAAGGCTTTTTTGCGAGGCTGAAAGAAGGACTGACAAAGACCCGTGACAACATTGTACGGGGAATTGATTCGGTCTTCAGCGGCTTCTCCGCTATTGATGATGATTTCTATGAAGAGCTGGAAGAAATCCTCATTATGGGAGATATCGGTGTGAATGCCACCACCGCTATCGTGGAGAGACTGAAACAGCAGGTGAAGGAAAAACATATCAAGGAACCTTCCGAATGCAAACAGCTTCTGATTGAAAGTATCAAGGAGCAGATGCAGGTGGATGAGACGGCCTATGATTTTGAGAAGGAACAGTCCGTGATCATGGTTATCGGTGTCAACGGTGTGGGGAAGACCACTTCCGTCGGCAAGCTGGCCGGTAAATTAAAGGATGAGGGCAGGAAAGTCCTTATTGCCGCAGCGGATACTTTCCGTGCCGCAGCGGGGGATCAGCTGGCAGAATGGGCATCCCGGGCAGATGTTCCCATGATCGGCGGAAAAGAAGGCGCAGATCCCGCCAGCGTGGTGTTTGATGCCGTGAATGCGGCGAAGGCACGAGGCGTGGATGTGCTTCTTGTAGATACCGCAGGCAGACTGCACAATAAAAAGAACCTGATGGAAGAACTTCGTAAGATGAACCGTATCATCGACAAGGAATTCCCCAATGCCCACAGAGAGAATCTGATCGTTCTGGACGGCACCACGGGACAGAATGCTCTGGTGCAGGCAAGAGAATTCGGTGAGGTGGCGGATCTTACGGGTATCATCCTGACCAAGATGGACGGAACGGCCAAGGGCGGTATCGCTGTGGCCATCCAGTCCGAACTGAAGGTTCCGGTAAAATATATCGGTGTGGGAGAATCCATCGAGGATCTCCAGAAATTCAATTCCGATGAATTTGTAAATGCGTTGTTTGATGTGAATATGGATGACATCGGAGAACTGCATCTGCCGGAGGAAGAAGCCGGAGAGACAGACGCGGAAGAATAATAAACAGGCAGACCAAAGAAAGTGTGACAGAAAGGCATGGGAAGAAAAATGCAGGAAGAAATGTTGACTTTAGAGAAATTCGAAGAAGCAAGTGAGATCGTTAAAAAAGTTACTTTAGAGACCAAACTGGTGTACAGTGATTATTTCAGCGCCCAGACCGGCAACCGTGTATACTTAAAGCCTGAGAACTTACAGTTTACCGGAGCTTACAAGTTAAGAGGCGCTTATTACAAAATGAGCACTCTGACCGATGAAGAGCGCGCCAAGGGGCTGATCACCGCCTCTGCAGGCAACCATGCCCAGGGCGTGGCTTATGCGGCAAAATGCTATGGAAGCAAGGCAACCATCGTAATGCCCACCACGACACCTTTGATCAAGGTAAACCGTACCAGAGGCTATGGAGCAGAGGTAGTACTGCATGGCGATGTCTATGATGAGGCCTGCGCAAAGGCATATGAGCTGGCAGAAGAGCACGGATATACTTTCATCCATCCTTTTGATGATCTGACCGTAGCTACCGGTCAGGGTACCATTGCCATGGAGATCTTCAAAGAGCTTCCGCTGGTAGATTATATTCTGGTTCCTATCGGTGGCGGCGGACTGGCAACCGGTGTTTCCACACTGGCAAAACTGCTGAATCCGAAGATCAAGGTCATCGGCGTAGAGCCCGCAGGAGCTAACTGCATGCAGGTATCCTTAAAGAACGGCAAGGTTACCACATTGCCCAAGGTTAACACCATCGCAGACGGTACCGCGGTAAAGACTCCTGGCAGCAAGATCTTCCCATACTTACAGAAGAATCTGGACGATGTGATCACCGTAGAGGATGAGGATCTGGTAGTAGCTTTTCTGGATATGGTAGAGAATCACAAGATGATCGTGGAGAATTCCGGTCTGCTGACGGTAGCAGCCTTAAAGCAGTTAAATGTGAAGGATAAGCGTATTGTATCTATCCTGAGTGGCGGTAACATGGATGTCATCACCATGTCTTCCGTAGTACAGCAGGGTCTGATCTTAAGAGACCGTATCTTCACCGTATCCGTACTGCTTCCCGACAAGCCCGGTGAGCTGTGCAGAGTATCCGGTATTATTGCCGGAGTCAACGGTAATGTCATCAAGCTGGAGCACAACCAGTTTGTATCCATCAACCGCAGTGCTGCTGTGGAGCTGCGTATCACACTGGAAGCATTCGGCACCGAGCATAAGAATGAGATCATTGCCGCTCTGGAAAAAGAAGGCTATCAGCCCAAAGTGGTAAGAGCCAATATCTAAGTTTTAAGATTTGAAAAGAAGTGAATGTATCACCGATAAAAGCCGCATATTATAGATATGCGGCTTTTGTATGGAATGGAGAAAAAAGTTATGGCAAAGAAGACAGAAAAAGAACTGGAAATACAGAGACTGGACAAAAAGACACCCTTACAGATGCTCTGGGATTATGTGATGATCACGGTGGCATCCTTTGTCTATGCGGTATCCGTCAGCTTATTTTTGGATCCGAACTCCCTGGCACCCGGTGGAATCACCGGTATTGCTATTATCTTAAATCGTCTGTTCGGCATTGAGACCGGTACCTGGATGCTGCTCATCAATATACCGATCCTTTTGATCGGTATCTGGAAATTCGGACTGCGGTTTATTCTGTCTACAATCTATTGTACGGCAATGACCTCTCTGTTTACGAACCTGCTGACACCGGTAGGAGCAGTGACCACAGATCCTTTGCTTGCCTCTCTGACCGGAAGTGCCCTGATGGCAGTATCCATGGGCTGGGTGTTCAAGGCCGGATCCACTACGGGAGGAACAGATATTATTATCAAGCTGCTGCGACTAAAGTTCCCGTACCTCAAGACAGGAGCATTGTTTTTCCTGACAGATGTGGTTATCGTCATAGCATCGGCGTTTGTATTCCGGAACATTGACAAGGCATTGTATGCTGGTATCGTGGTCATTATCACATCAGTGGTGCTGGATGTGGTATTGTACGGTCGTGATGAGGCGAAGCTGATCTATATTATCAGCGACCATGCGGAAAAAATCGCAGGGAGACTTTTGGAGGAGCTGGACATTGGTGTAACTTATGTACAGGGCAGTGGTGCCTACAGCGGCAAGGAGAAGAGCGTCATCATGTGTGCCATGAAGAAAAACATTTCTCCCAAGGCGGAAGAGATCGTAAAGGAAGAGGATCCCCTGGCATTTATGATCGTCACCAGTGCCACGGAGATCTTCGGGGAGGGCTATAAGAGCTATTTTAGTGAGAAACTGTAAAAGGTCAATTATTAAATTTCAGGAAAAAATTTTGAAAGGGCTTACATTTTTTAAAAGAATCTTCTATAATAGCGTCGTGTCCGAACGGACAGACGCTATTTTGGGGATACGATGAATGGGTACGGATTATGATTTCAAACCGGGCAGAAGCAGCCTGCGGATTACTGTGGCATAGAATAGTGTAAAACCATAGAGAGAACCGAATGGAAACTGTGGTAATGATATAGGAGCTATGTGATATGAGTGATACAACATTGTCAAAAGAGGAGAAACAATATAAACGGCTCACCGGGGAACCGGTAGCACGGTTGGTCCTGGAACTGGGACTGCCGACTACCATCAGTATGCTGATCACGAATCTGTATAATATGGTGGATACCTGGTTCGTCAGCCAGCTGGGTACCAGTGCCACCGGAGCGGTGGGAGTTGTGTTCGGTCTGATGGCAATTATTCAGGCGTTCGGATTCATGTTCGGTCATGGCGCCGGAAGCAATATCAGCCGGTTGTTAGGAGCTCATGAAAAGGAGCGAGCGAAAGCTTTTTCCGCTACTGGATTTTATCTGGCGGTGGGAGCCGGAGTGTTGATCGCAATTATCGGTATTTTGGATCTGAACGGATTGTGCAGATTGCTTGGAAGTACGGAGACCATCCTTCCCTATGCGAGAATCTATGCTTTCTATATTCTGGTGTCGGCACCGGCAATGGCATCCAGCTGTGTGATGAACAATGTGCTCCGGTATGAAGGCTATGCCAATCTTGCGATGGTGGGACTGGTCTCCGGCGGTATCTTAAATATGGCGGGAGATGCCATCCTTATGTGGGGCTTAAATCTTGGCATCCGGGGAGCGGCACTTTCCACTATGATCTCCCAGTACATATCCTTTGGAATCCTGTTATTCTTTTTCCTGCGTGGAAAGACCCAGAGCAGCCTGACACCGAAATATTTTACCTGGGAATTTGCCGTGCATAAGAATATTCTTACAGCAGGCTTCCCCAGTATGATGCGGCAGGGACTGGCCAGCGTGTCAACCATGGTGCTGAATGCGCAGGCGGCAGTCTACGGGGATATTGCCATTGCTGCCATGAGCGTGGTATCCCGTATTTTCAATTTCGTATTCAGTGTGGCTCTGGGTATCGGTCAGGGCTTCCAGCCGGTATCCTCCTTCAATTATGGGGCAAAGAAGTATTCCCGTGTAAGGAAAGCGTTCTGGTTCACCCTGTGCGCCAGCCTGGTGACCATGGCAGTGTTTGCAGGGGTGGTGTATGTGTTCCGCAGAGAGCTGTTGCTGGAATTCCTTACGGATATGGATGCCTATGAGATCGCATTTTATGCGTTGCAGATCCAGTGTCTGACACTGCCGTTTATTCCGGTATGTATCTGCGGCAACATGCTGTTTCAGTCCATCGGAAAGGGCGGCAGGGCGACGATCTTAGCCTCCTTCCGAAGTGGCACTATCTACATTCCGGCACTGCTGATCCTGACGGCGTTCTGGGGAATTCGGGGCATCCAGTGGTCACAGCCGGTGTCCGATATTTTATCTGCGGTTTTGTCATTGCCGGTGGCAGTGGTGTTCTTAAGGGGACTGCCGGAAGATGGTACGGAAGTATAGAGAAGAATGAGATCCCTTCGTCATAAGACGGAGGGATTTTTATGTACAGATGTATCCATACGCAGGAATAAGTATCTGCCTTGATCTGTGAAGCTGTTGACATTAAATAATCCGCATGATACGATATATTTAACAATTAGGTTAAATGTTAAACGTTTGGATGAAAGGATGTGATTCATTTTTGGGAATACAGGATACATTGAAAGCGCTGGCAGATCCTATAAGGCGTGAAATACTAAATCTTCTGAAAAACGGTCGATTGTCGGCAGGAGAGATCTGCGAACATTTTCCGGTGACGGGGGCTTCCATATCGAGGCATTTGTCGGTGCTAAAGGAGGCAGATCTGATCCGGGACAAGCGGGAAGGAAAGTTTATTTATTATGAACTGAATGCTTCCGTGCTGGAAGAAATCATGTTATGGATCACAGATTTGAAAGGAGCATTGGATAATGAAGAAAATGATACAGAAAAATAAAGGCAGGCTGATCTGCTCGGCATTTGTTATGTGCATGGGAATGATATTGGGATATACCTGTGAGAACAGTCTGTGGGTAAACGGCACTTTTGCAGTGACTTATGTGGTAGCAATGGCAGTAACTTTTTACGACAACAGAAACAGGCAGCAGAGTGATAAGGTCATAAGAATGGTTACGTGGATCGTGCCGGGAATGACATTGCTCTATAACGGTATCGCCAGATGGATTGATATGGGTGTAAGGAAAGAGAATCTGCTCATGGTAATTTTGTATGTCGGAATGGGATTGCTATTTGTTATTGTGGGCAATTATCTGCCCAAGGTGAAACCGAACCGCACCATCGGCATCCGCGTCGTATGGACATTGCAGGATGAGGAGAACTGGAATGCCACGCACCGCTTCAGTGGGAAAATATGGGTGGCAGCAGGACTATTGAGCATGATCTGTGGACTGTTCAGTGACAGCATGGCTGCATTATTTCTGTTTATTGTCGCTATCACGGCAGCAGCTTTTGGCAGCATCCTGTATTCTTATCTCTATTATAGAAAGAAGTTGCGCACCGGAAAAGGGCTGGCAGTACACTACAACCATAAAGTGGTTGCGGTCTATGTGTTTATAATGCTCGCGTGTGTGCTATTTACGGTATGGACGTTATATACGGGAAAAATCGAGATCTGTTACGGAGAAAATGAATTTACTGTTCAGGCGGAGGGCTGGCAGGATTACACAGTGGAATATGACGCTATCGAAAGCAT
>OHHG01000563.1_pt1 | contig 12365 bp, 7 predicted proteins | sample 1567991 | NCBI WGS metagenome assembly OHHG01 (sample SAMEA3879588, study PRJEB24766) | human gut metagenome | biome: human-associated habitat; feature: feces | place: USA | collected 1985/1987
GAGGGCTCGGAGTTCGAAATCGAATGCGACGTGGTGATCATGGCGCTGGGAACCTCGCCCAATCCGCTGCTGGCCGCCACGACCGCCGGTCTGGAGACTACCCGCCGCGGCTGCATCACGGCCGACGAGCGCGGCGCGACGACCCGGCCGGGTGTCTTCGCGGGCGGCGACGCCGTGACGGGCGCCGCGACGGTCATCCTGGCCATGGGCGCGGGACGGACCGCAGCCAAGGCCATCGACGAATATGTAAAATCGCGTGCGAACGGCATACATTAGGCAAAAAATCCGTACATTAGCGCCGACATGCAAAGCTGATAAATTCCAACACCATGAAAAACATCAAATCCCTGATTGCCGTCCTGGCCCTCTGCGGCCTGGCAGCCTGCGCTGACAACACCCCCAAAACCTTCTCGGGATTCATCGCCGACGCCTCGATGAACACCGTCACCGTCCGCGCGCTGACCGCCGACGACACCTACACCTTCTCGACCATGAATGCCGACAAGAGCGACGCCAACGGCCTGCTGCTCGGCGCCCCGATCACCGTGGACTACACGGGCAAACTGAAGGACGGAACCGCCGCCACGAAGGTCGCGACCGATCCCACCTACGCCGAAGCCGTCGGCAAATGGACGATGCCCGACCCGATCAGCCCCGAAAGCGTCATGGGCATCGAGATCATGGTCGAAGGCGAAGCCAAATCGATCAACATGGCGACGCTGGCCTACACTTCGTGGGAGCTGCAGGGCGAAGCCGGCAAAATCCTGCTCAAAGGCCAAAGCGTCGGCAACGGCCAGACCATCGACTTCACCGAGACGGGCGTGATCGCCCAAACGGCCGACGGGAACTACACCCTCACGATCGAGGGCACGGGCACGGTCTACACCAAGGCCAGGCAGTAAACAGTTTTCCGCACCGAAAAGCCAGCGCCTCCGGACCTCCGGGGGCGCTTTTGTTTCCGGCGGGGCAACGGCTTTTTTCCCGAAAATAGCGGCTCCGGCGCTTGCTAAATCCGCGCTAAATGCGTAAATTTGTGGCTACTAACCCGTTTATCCGAATCATGAACAAAATTCTGACGGGAGCCTTGCTGCTCCTCTGTTCCTTCAGCGCCGCGGCGCAGACTCCCCGCGACTCGATTGCATTCGCCACTGCCGAATGGCGCACGACCGACCTCGGCGGCGGTGCCGAATGCCGCTATGCCCAGATCGACATGTTCGGGTCGCGGCAGAGCATCTCCGTCGCCACCTACCCCGGACGCAGGTTCACCACCTCGATCGTCCACCTCGACCGCAGGGCCGAGTCCACGAGCGATCTGGGCAAAGCCGCCGGCGCGGACATCGCCGTCAACGGCAGTTACTTCAATGTCAAAACCTTCGAACCGGTCACCTTCGTCCTGCTCGACAGGAAGATCGTGGGACGCACCACCCCCGAGGAGACGTCGCGCACCAACGGCGTCATCGCCTTCAAGGACCGCAAGGGACGCCGGATGGAGATTTTCCCGTGCGACACGACGCAGTACGCCGACGTGGCGCGCCGTTACCGCTCGGCGCTGGCCGCAGGCCCGGTGCTGATCGACGGCGGCAAGGTGGTCGAATACACCTCCGGGAGCAGCTTCTACACCCGCCGCCATCCCCGGACGCTGATCGGCAAGCGGGCCGACGGCACGGTGGTGATGGCCGTGATCGACGGGCGTTTCAAAGGCCGGGGCGACGGCGCGACCATCGCTGAAACAGCCTACATCGCGCGCCAGCTCGGACTTATCGAGGCGCTGAACCTCGACGGCGGCGGCTCCTCGACGCTCTGGACGGCGCAGGAAGGCGTCCTCAACCATCCCTACGACAACCGCCGCTTCGACCACGAAGGCGAGCGCGGGGTCCCCAACTGCATCGTGGTCCGCAGGTAACCGACCAGCGACCCGGAATCAAAAAACGCGGTTTGATGAAGTTGCATCAAACCGCGTTTCCATTAACCTTGCCTCCTTATCGCTTCGACCGCACGTACTCGTCGTACATCCGGTCGTAACAAGCCTTCAACTGCGGAAACTCCGCCTTCTTCACCTCGTACATGAAGACGCCCCGGTAGCGCGCATCCTCGTACAGAGCCTTCATGACCGCCGTCCAGTCGTTGTCGCCCCGGCCCTGACCCGGCAGTTCGTGGCACTCGTTGCGGCCGTCGCCGTCGCTGACGTGAATCGTCCTCACCCGGCGTCCGAGCGCACTGATCAGCAGTTCGGGATTGTCGATGTGGTTGGTGTCGACCGCAGCGTCCACCTCCCGGGGCATCAGCGACATGATGTGCAGCACCTCTTCGACGGTCCGGCCCAGCGGGCGTTCGTAGTTCCCGTCCCTGACCAGTTCATGGCCCAGCATGTTCTCGATCACCACCCGGGCGCCGATCTTCTTCACATCGGGAAGCAGCTCCCCGACCGAGCGCACCAGTCGGGCGATCCGCGCGTCGCGCTCCCCGTGCCCGAGATACCAGCTCGGATGGAAGAGCACGATCCGGGGCGAAAGTATCTTGCAGAAACGCAGCACCCGCCGGTTCAGTTCGACGCTTTTCCGCCGCACGGCCTCGTCCGTCTGCGAAAGATCGATCTCCCGGCCGTAAGGCATGTGCACCGACCAGACTTCGATTCCGGCGCGTTTGAGGTCGCGCTTCAACCGACGGCAGCGCGCCTCGATCTGCCGATCGTCGGTCATCTCCTTGTCCAGGAACAGTTTCGACGCGCTGATCTCGATGGCGTCGATACCCGCCTTCTTCGCCTCTGCGAAGGTTTCGTAGGTCCAGTTCGACACCGGGCCGAAAATCCCGGACGAAGAACCCACTTTCAGCCGCGGCGGCTGCCCGGCAAACACCGGGATTGTGCATAGGACCGCAAGCAGCAACAGTCCGGTTCTGTAAAGTTTCATAAATGCAAAGATCGTAAAAAGTCAGGCCGATGCAAAACCGGGCCGGCATGCGGGGCGCCCGAACGTTACAACGGATAAAAGGGGCGTACCAAGTGTTGGTACGCCCCTTGTGAATAAACTTATTTGACGACGGCTCCGATCACCGTCTTGCCCTCGCGCGAAGCGCCGGTCTGGTCGACCGTGCTGACCGCCTCGCCGAACGCCGGGTCGAGCGTCTCGCCCAGTATCTTCAAATCCGAAGCGGACATGCCGTACTGGCGTGCCGGATTCGCGTCGCCGAGCAGTACGCAGGTCTTCATCGTACCGCCGTTGTCGCCCAGCGGGCTGAGCATCGAAGCCGGATCGAACGCCGCGCCGCCGACGGCCATACCGTCGGCATTGTAGACCGTGCCTCCGATAATGGAGCTGGCGACCTTGTAGCTGGCGTCCTTGAACCAGGCGACATCGTCGGCAGCGCCGTCCGTCGTATTGCCGGAGATCAGCGTATTGTAGACCTCGATGGCCCCTCCGACGGCAGCCTGCTGCAATCCGGCGCCGTTTCCGGCCGTCACCGTCGTGTTGCCGGCAATCGTACAGCTGACGATCACCGCCTTGCTCGGTTTGGCCGCCGTGCCGTAGACCGCGATACCGCCGCCCTTTCCGGAATGGTTGCCGTAAAGCGTCGAATTGACGATCACCAGGTTGCCGTTTTCGCGGACGTAAATACCGCCGCCGTTCTTGGTGGCATGTTCGGGATTGACGCTGTTGTTCGAGATCGTGGTGTTGCTGATCAGCACGTTGGTCTTGCCGCCCGTGTCGCCGAAGATATACATGCAGATACCGACTCCCGAGGTCTTGTTGTTGTTGAACGTACAGTTGTTGATCCGCAGCAGTTTGGCTCCGTCGGCCCACAGACATCCGCCGTTGTATGCCGCCGTCGACTTGGTCGCGTTGTCGGAGACCACGCAGTTGTCGAACAGCGCCTCGGCTCCCGCGTCGACGCGGATCGCCCCCATGCGGATGTCCGTATTTTCGACAATCTTGCAGTTGAGGATGTCCACCGTCGCGTTGCCGATGAAAATGCCCGCGCCGTAACTCTGGAAGAACTTCACGCCGTTGATCGTCGTGCTGCCCACCGTGCCGAACTGCGACGAACCGTTCTTGATCGTGAATCCGTCGAGCGAGGCCTTCATGCCGTTCATCTTGGCCGCCGTCACCGCAACCACGTGGCATACGGCATGGTTACCGTCCAGAATCGTCTCGTTCACGGCAGGATCGGCCACGGCGCCCTCGGCCGCATCGGCCGGATAGCCGCCGATCATCGAGAAGTTGCTGTGGATCTCGAACGTGTTGTCCAGCGCGGTCTTCATGCCCGTCAGCGGCACCGAAGGCACGTAAGAGCCTGCAGCCACGTGGATCACGTCGCCGTTCATCGCCAGGTCGATGGCGTTGGCCAGCGTGGTCGCCGTCTCCCACGTCAGGCCGTCCTTGTCGGCCGAGCCGTCGGTCTTGACGTAGTAGTGCGTCGCAAGATCCGAAGCGCTCGCGGCGGCCTGCGTCACGGGCAGCGTGGTGTTCTCGCCCTTGATGACATAGGCCGAGATCGTCGCCGTGCGTTCGTCGAGCGTACGGTTGGCGGCCACGGTCACGGTGATCGTGGCGTCGCCCTGTCCGTACGACGGATCGAACGACACCCAGTCCTTGTCGCATTCGATGCGCCACGGAAGGTTCGATTTGATCGAAAGGTCGTAGTCCTTGGTAGCCTTCTCTGCGATGATGCTCTCCTCCACGAACGACAGTTCGGGTGTCTCGGGAGTAAAGGCCGTATCGTCGCTAAAATCCTGGCAGGCTCCCAGCGCCGCGCATGCGGCCGTCAGGAGCAGGTATTGAAATATCGTTTTCATCGGTTCCGTCGTTTATTGTTCAACAATCGCCAGTCCGGTCGCCACCTTGCGCATGACCCCGCCTTGGTCGGTCGGCCAGTTCAGCAGTTTGAGTTCGCCCTCCGCGCCGTCACGGGCGATGAAGGTCGACGAGCCTCCGCCGTCGAGGTTGAGCGCGTCGTAGGCTCCGCAGGCCGACATCAGGTTCATCAGGTCCAGCAGGTCGGCGCCGTTCGAGTAATAGAAATTACGGCCGTCGACCACCATCAGGTAGACCTCCTTGCCGTCCTGCGACACGCCGATTGCGGTGCGCGGTTCCATGTTCGCCACCGGCATCGTGTTGGCGCTCTGGTCCAGCTGCTCGCCGTTCTTCAGCAGCAGCGTGCTGCGGCCGCAGACCGCCTCGCGGACGATGTCCTTGTCGAGAGCGTACTCCTCCGCCGTGAAGCAGTAGGCCGTGTTGTCCTTCGAGATCACGAAGACGTTGCAGTCCGTACGGTTGAACGAAGTCTTCACCGCCACGCCGTCGCGGTAGCATACGCCGTAGGGGATGTAGGTCGTCGTATTGAAGAAGTCGGCGTTCGTGCCGCCCAAGACCTTCTTCCCGTTCTTCTGCATCGCCTCGAGCTGCTTCATAATCGTCTGGCCGGTGCCCACCTGGTTCTTGTCGTCGGCGAGCGTCGTGCGCAGGGTGATTTTGTCGCTCAGGGCGATCTTGAACAGGAACAGCTGCATGGCCAGTCCGTCGTCGGCCAGAAATGCCATCTCCAGCACGTCCACGCCGTCGGCCAGGTTGTAGGTCCTGTCGCTCTTCACGTGAGCCACATACCCGTTCGATCCGTCGACGATGCTTTGTCCCCAGGCCGTCTGGGCGGTCGTGTCGAACTTGGCGTATTCGTCGAAAGCATTCGAATTGTCGCACGCAGCAAGCAGCCACACGCACAACAGCATTCCGATCATATATCTGTATGTTTTCATCGTTTTATCGTTTTATGCATATTGGACAATCCCGCTAATAACCCGGATTATTCGGTTTGAGGTTCGGATTGTAAAGCAACTCCCGGCTCGGAAGCGGCATCAGGCACTGGTAGTCCTTCGTGCCGAGCGTCTGCGTAGCCTTTCCGGTCCGCACGAGATCGTACCAGCGGAAACCCTCGGCGAGGAACTCCAGACGGCGCTCCTGAAGCACCGCGTCGAGAAAATCGGCTTCGTTCCCCGGACTCACCCTGTCGAGGCCGCGCTTTTCCCGCAGTTCGTTGAGACGATCCAGACCTCCGTTCAACCCCTGCGCCTCGGCGCTGATCAGGTACATTTCGGCCAGACGCGAAATCACCACGGGGTCCGACCCGGTCTGCCCGCTGGGGTATTTGTTGACGAAGTTCAGGTTGTCGAGCGTGGTGATCGACACCTCCTTGCGCAGGTCGTTGTCGGCGTACATCGTCATCACGTCGCCCGCGGGACGGTAGTTGTAACTGCCCTTGTTGGGGTGGTTGTAGGAGTAGAACTGGTTGGAAATCTTGATCGACGAACCGTCCTCGGTCAGGCACGAGAAGGCGAAGATCACCTCCTTGTTGGCCTTCGAGCGGAAAATCTTGTCGAAGTCGTCGAGTGCGTAATTCGGATTGGTGATCAGGCTCTCGGCCAGCTCCTTGGCCTCTCCCTTCTTGCCCAGATAGAGTTTCACGCGCGCTTTCAGGGCCGTCACGGCGGCGGGCGACACGTAGTAGAAACTGTCGGCGCTCAACCCGTTCAGGAAGCCCGAAGCCGCGTCGAGGTCCTCCTCGACCAGTTCCCAGGCCATCGAGGCCGGATCGCGCGAAACCTTGGCCTGGGTGTTCTGCCGCAGGACGGGCACGTCGCCGAAGCGGGTCACCAGACAGAGGTAAATATACGCCCGGAAATAGCGGCACTCGCCCAGCACCCGGTTCCGCGTGGGGCTGTCGGCCAGCCCCTCGGCGATCGACATGACGTTGTTCACCTGCAAAAGCGCCTTGTAGTAGCCGTTCCACTGGCTGCTGACAAACGTATGCAGCGCATTGGAAAGCGAGTTGATCAGGTCGATCGGGCGGCCCGTGCTGGTCATCAGCTCACCGCCGAAGAGGTCGAACGCGATGTAGGAGTAGTAGGTAGGTCCCTCCTGGACCTTATTGTACATTCCGATGCGCAGCGCCTCGATGTCGTCGGAGCCGACCACCGTCGGGGAGACCGCCGAATGCGGCTCGATGTCGAGCATGCCGTTGCAAGCACCCATCAGGGGCAGCAGGGCAAACAAGATGATTTTATGCAACGATTTCATGATTGTCGGATTTAGAAAGTGATGTTTACGCCTAACTTGAAGATGCGCGGCTGGGGAACGCCGTCGTTATCCTCGCCGTAGAAGCGCGGATCGAGATTGACGCTCGTCTCGGGGTCCCAGCCGGGATAGCGCGAGCAGAGGAAGACGTTGTCGCCCTGGGCATAGACCCGGAGTCCCTTGAGGTGGATTTTCGAAACCAGCCGCTGCGGGAAGGTGTATCCCAGCGTCACCGAGCGCAGGCGGATGAACGAACCGTCGGTCAGGTACATCGTCGAGTTCTTGCCGTTCCAGCCGCTGTACGAGTAGATCGCGCGCGGGTATTTGTCCGACGTGCCGGGTCCCGTCCAGCGGTTGTCGGCATAGGCTTTCAGCAGCGAGCGGGTATAGCCGGGCTTGGAGCCGTGGATCATCCACGACGCATACACGTCGTTTCCGTAGCTGTACGTAAAGAAGAGGCTCAATTCCAGCCCTTTGTACTTGAAGGTGTTGTTCCAGCCGCCCGAGAATTTGGGGTTGGGGTTGCCCGTGACGATACGGTCGTCGTCCGTGATGTTCCCGTCGCCGTTGCGGTCCCAGTACTTGACGTCGCCGGCGCGCACGCCCTTGTCGTAGAGCGCCTGCGGCACCTCGCCGTCGTACTGGTAGATGCCGTCCGTGCGGAAGATGTACCACGAACCCACCGTCCGGCCGAGTTTCAGCGCGCGGTTGGCGCCGATCGACAGCAGGTCGTCTTCGAGCAGCGACGTCAGCTTGTTGACATTGCGGGCGATGTTGAACGACGAACTCCACAGCACCTTGCCCAGATTGAGGTGGGTGTTGATCGTGAACTCGACACCCTTGTTGCGCATCGACCCGATGTTGCTCAGGATCGAGGTCTCGCCCGTCGTGGCGTGCACGGGCTTCGAGTAGAGCAGGTTGTTCGTGTTCTTCAGGTAAACGTCGGCGATCATGTTGATCTTGCCGCCCAGGAAGCTCAGGTCGAATCCGGCGTTGTACTGGTCGGCGGTCTCCCACGTCAGACGGTCGTTGCCGCTCGACGAAATGGCGATGCCGCTCTGGCCGCCGTAGTTGACGCCGCCGCTGATCAGGGCCTGCCAGCCGTAGTTGCTGATTCCGTCCTGGTTACCCGTGCGGCCGTAGCTGGCACGGATCTTCAGGTCGGTCTTCTCGGCGTTCCAGAACGACTCGTTCGAGACGTTCCAGCCGACCGACACCGAGGGGAACCAGCCCCAGCGGCAGTCGGGCGCGAAGCGCGACGAACCGTCGGTACGGATCGTGGCATTGACCACGTAACGGTCCTTGTAGGCGAGGCTCAAACGGGCGAAATAGGATTCGATGGCATATTCCGACAGTCCGGCGCTGGCATCGACGATGTTGGCGGCCACGCTCGCCACGTCGAACGCCGGCGAGGGATAGTTCTGCGCATCGATGTACGACGTGCGGCTCCTGGTCTTGAGGAACGAGTGACCCACCATGGCCCCGAGTTCGAAATCTTCGCCGATCTTGCGGTTATAGTTGGCGTAGAGGTCGATCGTGTTGGTCATCACGAACCGGTTCCGGTCCAGGATGCGGCCCTTGTCGGCAGCATAGGGGTGGTTCTGATTGTAATAGATGTAGTCGTAGGTGTAGGCCGAGTCGTTGTTGTACGACGCCCTGACCGTCAGCCCCTTGATGATCTGCGCCTCGGCCCAGAACGAACCGATGAAGCGGTAGTTGTCCGTATAGGAGGTCTCCTCGGAGAGAATCTGCACGGCATTGTGCAGCAGCAGTTCGTCGGTTCCGCCCGTGTAATAGCCGCCGTTGGGTTTGTAGGGACGGTCGAAGGGACGCTGCTGCACGGCGCGTCCGATGATCGTCGATCCGAGGTCGGCTCCCGGGATACGGTTGTTGTGCAGGTAGTTGCCGCTGATGTTGGCGCCCACCTTCAGCCATTTGAACATTTCGTGGTTGATGTTCGACTTGAGGTTGACCTTCGAGATGTCGTTCGTCTTGATGACGCCCTCCTGGTAGTTGTAGCTGCCCGAAAGGTAGTATTTGGTCTTGGCGTTGCCGCCCGAAAACGACAGGTCGAGGTAGTGCGACTGCCCGAGCCGGGTGATCAGGTCGAGCCAGTCGGTGTCGGGCATGTCTCCGTAGGGATTGCGGATGGGCTTGACATATCCCGAGCTGTTGACCGTGAAGCCGTTCTGGCGGTTGTAGTTGTCGACGCCCTCGTTGAAGACCTCGACATACTGCTTCGAACCGACGTATTCGCGGCGCCCGGTGTTGGGAAACTGCGTGATGCTGAAGCCGTAGTTGACCTTGACCTCCGATTTGCCCTCGCGGCCCTGCTTGGTGGTGATGATGACCACGCCGTTGGCGCCCTGCGCACCGTACATGGAGGTTGCGGCGGCGTCTTTCAGCACGGTGATGTCCTCGATGTCCGACGGGTTGAGTCCCGCGATCGACATGTTGTAGAGGTTGTCGACGCTCTCCTTCGACGACCAGTCCTTCGGGATGTCGTTGCCTTCGAGCGGCATGCCGTCGAGCACCCACAGCGGGTCGGTGTTGCCGTTCAGCGTCACGGTGCTTCGAATCTTGATCTTGCTGGCCGCGCCCGGTCCGCCCGTGGTGGGGGTCGACACGAGACCTGCTATCGACCCCGAGAGCATTTCGTCGACGCTCGCCACGCCGTCGCGCGAGATGTCCGACATCTTGACCGAAGAGATCGACGAGGTCAGCTTGCGCTTCTCGATGCGCTGGTATCCGGTCACCACCACGGCGTCCACCTTGTTGTCCGACGCCGAGAGGTAGATCGTGAAGTCGCTCTTGCCCGAAATATCGAGGGTCCGGGCTTCGTAGCCGAGGTAGCTGACCACGACTTTCCGGACGCTCGCGGGCAGTTTGAAGGCGAAGCGTCCCTGTTCGTAAGCGATGGTTCCCTGCGGGTTGTAATCTTTGGCCTGGGTCTCTTCGGGTGCGATGAAGACGGTTGCTCCCACGAGCGGCGTTCCGTCGGCGCGGTCGAGCACCTGGCCCGTGATCTGCCGGGTCTGCTGCGCCATTGCCAGCAGGGGACAGACCAGAACGAATAGCGTAAGGAATTTTTTCATGTTACAAATATGGATGTGTTTGAGTTGTTTTTCTGTTGAATCGAAGTCGTTTTCCGGATATTGATTCGAGATTGTAACCTCGTTGAATCTCCTTTCAGTTGCCGCAAAGCCGTCTTTCCGGGGTGGAAGACGGCTTTGCAGCGTTGGGGTTTATAACATTCGCAGGGCTTCTTTCAGCCTCAGTTCGAGATCGCGGTAATGGTTCCGGGTCGCCGGGTCGCCGCTTTGGAAGCGGCCCTGCACGACGGTCAGCAGCCTCCGCATTTCGGCCCGCTTGGCCGACGTGGTTTCGCTCACACGCTGCATCATGTCGTAGTTGCGTGCCGTGCGCAAGCCGATGTCCTCGGGTCTCGGCAGCGGTTCGAGGTTCAGCTCGGGGGCCTCCTGCATCAGCGAGCAGGCGCACCCGCGCCCGTCGTGCGCATGGTCGCGGAGCGTCGATCCCATCTTGGTGGTCTTCACCATCGTCAGGTTCGACGAGACGATCAGCGCGTCGACGTAGTTTTTCTGGCTCATCCGCTCCCAGATCGAGAGCGAGCGGCCTCCGGGGCGGATGAAGACGGCGCGCGTGATGTCGTCCAGCATCTGCTCGGGCGTGTAGGTCTTCGCCCCGCGTCCCTGCCGCGCCTCGACCTCGTACATGCGCACCAGCCGCTGGTCGGCCAGCAGTTCGTAGTAGGTCTTGTACTGGAGTTCGCGCGCGAAGTTGTAGGGGGCGTACTCCATCTGTCCCACGGGCGACGAACGCTGCGCATAGGCCTTGTCCCACGCCTTGGCGCCGAACAGCCATTCGGGGGTGGTGAACACCTCGTCGATGAGGTATTTGACGCTTCGGCGCTGGTAGTCGGCCGGAACGGGTACGTAGCGGTCGATGTCGTGCCCCGCCACGACGTTGTTGAGGTGGAAACCGCCGACGTTGGTCTTCACATGGTCGGCATAGGCCAGCCACTGGAAGACGATGGCCATCAGCAGCCGGCCGCCTTCGTATTGCAGTTTGCCGTCCTCCGAGGTCCAGTCCGTCACGTGGGGAATGATGCGCTGAAGGTTTTTCGTGCCGTATATGCCGGCCTGCACGGCGTCGTTGCTCAAGTCTTCCGACTGCGACCGGGGGTCGATGCCTTCGCGCGACTGTTCGCCGTACCAGTATTCGGGATCGTTCTCGTGCTCGCGCAGCCAGGCGTTGAGCGTCGGCAGCTCCTCGTGCGGGTCCTTCACGTCGAGCCAGCGGTAGCCCCAGTTGATGGCGTGTTTGTCGTAGGTCCCGATCTTGGGTGTCAGCTGCGTGATGCCGTCCTCGGGTTGTGCCACGTAGTTGAAGCGGGCGTAGTCCATGATCGAGCTGGCTGTACCGTTCGTTGCGGTGTAGGTCTTCGAGCGGAGCGAATCCACCGGCACGGAGTACGAAGCCCCGAAGTTGTGCTTCAGTCCGAGGCTGTGGCCCAGTTCGTGCGACGATACGAAGCGCACGGCGTTGCCCATCACCTCCGTCGGCAGCGTATTGCCGCGGGCTGCGGGGTCCACGGCGCCGGTCTGGAGGCGGATCCAGGCGTGGAGAATGCTCATCACGTTGTGCCACCAGATGATGTCGGCCTCGATGATCTCGCCGCTGCGGGGGTCGATCACCGAGGGTCCCATGGCGTTGGCCATCTCCGAAGCGGCGTAGGTCACCACCGAGTAGCGCACGTCGTCGATGTCGAACTCCCGGTCGTCGGGTGTGACCTCCCGGGCCACGATGGCGTTTTTGAAGCCCGCGGCCTCGAAGGCCTCCTGCCATTCGACGATGCCTTTCTTGATGTAGGGAACCCATACGGGCGGGGTCGCCGGGTCGATCCAGAGCACGATGGGCTTCTGCGGTTCGACCAGTTCGCCGCGCTTGTAACGCTCCACGTCCTCGGGTTTCGGCTCCAGCCGCCAGCGGTTGATGAACGCGCGCTCCTCGGCTTTCTGCTGTTCGTCGTTGAAGTAGAGGTGCCCGATCTCGAAATAACCCACGCGGTCGTCGGAGAAACGCGGGCGCATCGGCTCCCTGTCGAGCAGCACCAGGTTCGAGGTGATCTCCACGGTCAGGGGGATCGTCGTGCCCTCCTCGGTGTGCGAGGTCGAGAGGAGCGATTTGACGATGATGTTTTCGGGGAACGACTTGGCGGATTCGATCTTCGAAAGCTCCTTCTTGGGCGAACCGGGCAGTCCGATGGAGCCGAAAACG
>OHHG01000572.1_pt1 | contig 12259 bp, 10 predicted proteins | sample 1567991 | NCBI WGS metagenome assembly OHHG01 (sample SAMEA3879588, study PRJEB24766) | human gut metagenome | biome: human-associated habitat; feature: feces | place: USA | collected 1985/1987
AGAGAAGAGAGGCAGAAAGATGAAGGAGATTTCTTCCTTTATCGTTGAGAAAGGTACTCCCGGATTTACCTTCGGTACCAAAGAGAAGAAGATGGGTATCAAGGGTTCTTCCACTTACGAGCTGATCTTCACCGACTGCCGTATCCCCAAGGAGAATATGCTTGGTAAGCAGGGACAGGGATTCAAGATCGCAATGCACACTCTGGACGGCGGACGTATCGGTATCGCTTCCCAGGCTCTGGGTATTGCAGAAGGCGCTCTGGAGAGAACCGTTGCTTACACCAAGGAAAGAAAGCAGTTCGGAAAGTCCATTTCCGGATTCCAGAATACACAGTTCCAGCTGGCTGATATGGCTACCAAGGTGGAAGCTGCCAAGATGCTGGTATACAAGGCTGCACGCAAGAAGGACGAGTACAAGACCAATCCTAAGATCTCTTACTCTGTAGAAGCTGCTATGGCTAAGCTGTATGCTGCTGAGGTTGCTATGGAAGTTACTACCAAGGCTGTTCAGCTGCACGGTGGTTACGGTTACATCAGAGAGTACGAAGTTGAACGTATGATGCGTGATGCAAAGATCACCGAGATCTACGAGGGTACTTCCGAAGTTCAGAGAATGGTTATCTCCGCAGATCTGCTGAAATAAGCAAGCAGGCATTTGTCGGAAATTTTATTAGAAAAGTAAGGAGAAAATACAATGAAGATTGTTGTTTGTATTAAGCAGGTGCCCGATACCAAGGGCGGTGTTAAATTCAATCCTGACGGAACTCTTGACAGAGGCGCAATGCTTGCTATCATGAATCCCGATGATAAGGCGGGTCTGGAAGCTGCACTGAAGCTGAAGGACGAGTTCGGCGCAGAAGTTACCGTACTGACCATGGGTCTTCCCAAGGCAGCAGATGCTCTTCGTGAGGCGCTGGCTATGGGTGCTGACAAAGCAATTCTGGTTACCGACAGAGTACTGGGCGGTGCTGATACCTGGGCTACTTCCACTACCATTGCAGGTGCACTGAGAAACCTTGACTATGATCTGATCATTACCGGTCGTCAGGCAATCGATGGTGATACCGCACAGGTTGGTCCTCAGATCGCTGAGCATCTGGGACTTCCCGTAATCTCTTATGCACAGGACATCAAGGTTGAGGGAGACAAGGTGATCGTTCAGAGACAGTATGATGACAGATATCATGTAGTAGAGGCCCAGATGCCCTGCCTGATCACTGCACTGTCCGAGCTGAATAAGCCTCGTTATATGACTCCCGGCGGAATCTTCGATGCATGCAAGGCAGAGATCACTACCTGGGGCAGAGCTGATCTGAAAGATGTTGATGACAGTAACCTTGGCCTGAAGGGATCTCCTACCAAGATTGCAAAGGCATCCGATAAGGTTCGTAAGGGCGCAGGTGAGAAGATCGTTCCCGATTCACCTGAAGACGGAGCAGCTTACATTGTGGCTAAATTCAAAGAAAAGCACATCATCTAATATAGGAGGCAAACCATGGTAACCAATAATATTGAAGAATACAAGGGTGTATATGTGTTCGCCCAGCAGGTAGACAATGAGATCAGCGGTATCGCATTGGAGCTGCTCGGCAAAGGTAAAGAGCTGGCTGCAAAGCTGGAGACCGAGGTAACCGCGGTTCTGATCGGTTATAATGTAAAGAATCTGGCAGATAAGCTGGCTGAGTATGGCGCAGATAAGGTAATCCTTGTGGACGATCCCGAACTGGAGACTTACAGAACCGAGCCTTATGCACATGCACTGGCATCTGTTATCGAGAAATATAAGCCTGAGATCGTTCTGGTAGGTGCAACTGCTATCGGACGTGACCTCGGCCCTACCGTTTCCGCAAGAGTTAAGACCGGTCTGACTGCTGACTGTACTGTACTTGAGATCGGTGATTTCCCTCTCGTTGCTATCCCCGGACAGGAGCAGAAGCACAACCAGCTGCTGATGACCCGTCCTGCATTCGGAGGTAACACCATCGCTACCATCGCCTGCCCCGACAACAGACCTCAGATGGCAACCGTTCGTCCCGGCGTTATGCAGAAGATCGCTCCTATCGCAGGTGCAAAGGCTGTAATCGAAGAGTACAATCCCGGATTTACTCCGAACAACAAATATGTAACCATCAAGGAAGTCGTTAAGGCTGTATCCGATACCGTTGATATCATGGATGCTAAGATCCTGGTATCCGGCGGACGTGGAGTTGGCAGCGCAGAGAACTTCAAGATCCTGGACGATCTGGCAGAGGTTCTTGGCGGTACCGTATCCTGCTCCCGTGCAGTTGTAGATAATGGCTGGAAGCCCAAGGATCTGCAGGTTGGACAGACCGGTAAGACCGTTCGTCCTCAGATTTACTTTGCAATCGGTATCTCCGGTGCTATTCAGCATGTAGCAGGTATGGAAGAGTCTGATCTCATTGTTGCCATCAACAAGGATGAGACCGCGCCTATCTTCGATGTGGCTGACTACGGTATCGTAGGCGACCTGAACAAGGTAGTTCCCGCTCTGACCGAGCAGCTGAAGGCTGCAAAGGCTGAGAAGGCAGCAAACTAATTCGTAACAACGGATTAAAAACATATAAGAACTCCGCCTGATTCCCCGGTCCGTCCGGGAGTCGGGCGGAGTTCTTTTCTGCAAAAAACTGATGCAACTTGTGCAAGTTTCTTGCCTTGTATGCTTGCGCTGAGGGAAGCAAAATAGTAAAATAAAATGATACCAAGGGTAACAAGGTGAAAAATAAATTTTTCACCTGCAAATTTGTGCCTTCGGCTCAAAGTTTGCAGGTTGTTGAAAGGCGTGAGTAGTTTTATGGCAAAACAAAAAGAAGTAAAGACCAACGCAATGCGGATCCTGGAATCTTTGAAGATTCCTTATACCCATCACACCTACGAGTGTGAGGAATTCGTGGACGGTCTTCAGATAGCTGACAAATTATCCCTGCCCTATGAACAGGTCTATAAGACGTTGGTCACCGTGAGCAACAGCAAGAATTATTTTGTATTCGTTATCCCTATTGCGGCGGAGCTGGATCTGAAAAAGGCAGCGAAATCGGTAGGGGAAAAGAGCGTGGAAATGATCCACGTAAAGGACATTAACGCCATTACCGGTTATATCCGCGGCGGCTGTACTGCCATTGGCATGAAAAAGCAGTACGTGACCAGAATCGATGAAAGCGCAAAGACACAGGAGCAGATCTATGTCAGCGGCGGCAAGATCGGATCTCAGATCCGTCTGACACCGGAGGATCTGGCCAAGGCAGCGAAAGCAGAATTTGCCGATATTATCCGGCATGAAAATTAACCGGGAAGATACCGTAAGGATCTGACAATTACGAAAACATATATAAAGGAGTATCTATGGAAAAAGAAAAAACAATTCTCGATTACGACACCGTGGCACTGGATGAAGCACAGGATGCGGTGATCATCATAGACCAGACCTTATTACCCGGCAGGATCGAACTGATCGCTTTACATACGGCACAGGAAATTTGGGATGCCATTTATCTGTTGAAAGTCAGAGGGGCTCCGGCCATCGGCGTAGCGGCGGCACTGGGTATTTATCTGCTGGCAAACCGCATCGAGACCGAAGATTTTGAAAAGTTTTATGAGAAATTTACCGAATATAAGGAATATCTGGATTCTTCCAGACCCACCGCAGTCAACCTGTCCTGGGCATTGAAGCGTATGAATGCCGTGGCTGTGAAGGCTGGCAGAGAAGAACACAAAACAGTGGCAGAAGTGAAGGAAATCCTGCATGATGAAGCCTTGCAGATTCGGGCAGAAGATGTGGAAGTATGCCGAAAAATCGGAGAATTTGGACTGGAACTGGTGAAACCGGGAGATGGCATCCTGACTCACTGTAATGCAGGACAACTTGCAACCGTAAAATATGGTACTGCAACAGCACCTATTTATCTGGGACAGGAGAAGGGCTATAACTTCCATGTATTTGCGGATGAGACCAGACCCCTGTTGCAGGGAGCCAGACTGACTGCTTTTGAACTGCATTCCGCGGGCGTGGATGTCACACTGATCTGCGACAATATGTCTGCTTCTGTAATGTCCAAGGGCTGGGTACAGGCAGTGTTCGTGGGTTGTGACAGAGTGGCGGCTAACGGAGATACGGCCAACAAGATCGGCACCAGCGTAGTAGCAGCGGTAGCAAAGCAGTACGGTGTACCGGTATATATCTGTGCACCTACATCTACCATTGACATGGCTACCGTTACCGGCGCAGATATCTGCATCGAGCAGCGCAAGGCGGAAGAGGTCACCGAGATGTGGTATAAGGAGCGCATGGCCCCGGAAGGTGTAAAGGTATACAATCCCGCTTTTGATGTAACGGATCATGAACTGATCGCCGGAATCGTAACAGAGTACGGTGTGGCAAGAGCGCCTTACACCGAGAGCCTGAAGGAGATCATGGAACGCAAGGCACAGAGAGGCTGATGGTGTAGATATGAAGCGAAATGTAAGTCTTGCGGAGATATCCGATGGCCGATTATACAAAGCAAATGATATGGTAAAAGCGGATTGCGGTGGTTGCAATGGCTGTTCCCGGTGTTGTCACGGCATGGGCAATTCCATTATCCTGGATCCCTATGATGTGTACCGGATGACTACAGGAATGGGGAAAAGCATGCAGGAGCTATTAGCGGCATCGGTGGAGCTCAATGTGGTGGACGGTGTGATCTTACCGAATCTGAAAATGCAGGGAGCAGAGGAAGCCTGTGCGTATCTGGACGGAGAGGGTCGATGCAGTATTCACCCGTACCGTCCCGGAATCTGCCGGCTATTTCCGCTGGGAAGATATTATGAAAATGGAGGATTTTCCTATTTTCTTCAGACCGGGGAATGTGCAAAGGAGAACCGCAGCAAGATAAAAGTCAGTAAATGGATCGATACTCCGGATCTGACCCGCAATCAGCAATTTACCTTACAATGGCATGACCTGTTACATGCCATGGAAGAAAGACTGACAGGAGAAGACGAAGGGAAACAGAGGGAAGAAAATCTCCTGCTGCTGCGTCTGTTTTATTTATTGCCGTATGAGGGGACGATAGATTTTTACACACAGTTTACAGAGAGGATGGAACATTGGAATGGACAGAACGGACAGATTTAACAGTTTAAACAAGCTCTCCATTGAGAAGCGCCTATTGAAAGTATTTCGTAAGACCACGATACTGCTGAGCATGACGGGTGTCATCGCCTGTGTGGCCATGGGAATCGTGAGTTATCAGTATTCCTACGCCTTGAAGCATTACGGTTTCGCGCAGGGTGACATCGGTAAGGCGATGATCGTTATCGCGGAGATGCGGAGTGAGACCCGTGCCGCCATCGGCTATGATGACGATACACTGATCGCTACAGCAAAAAATGCCCATGACCTGACGGCGGAACAGTTGGATACCTATATCAGTGCCCTGGAAGATGACATGATCACGGATGAGGGAAGAGCTACCTACCAGCAGATCAAGGACGGCGTAGCTTCTTATCAGCAGATCGAGGCACAGATACTGGAACTGGGAACAGCTTCCGATTCTGCTAAGCGGATGCAGGCACAGCAGATGGCAGGCGAACAGATGGATCCCGTGTTCCAGCAGGTCTATGCAGATATGACGAGCCTGTTGGACAGCAGTGTAACGAACGGAAATGCCATGGAAGCCAAACTGAATGTTTTCCGTGTGGTTATTTTTATCGTAATCCTTCTGATCATCGGAGTAGGCTTTGCGGGATCTGAAAAAGCGGGAAAAAGAATAGCCAAAGGAATCGCCGGACCGCTGAAAGCGCTGGCAGACAGACTGGATGGGTTTGCTGCAGGTGATCTGTCTTCAGAGTTCCCGGAAGTAAAGACAGAGGACGAAGTGGCAGAGATGAATCGTGCCGCCATTGCAATGGCTGAAAATCTGCGAATGATCATTGAGGATATCAAGCAGGCTCTGAATGCCATGGCAAATGGTGACTGGACGGTAAAATTTCTTTACCCCGATCTCTATGCAGGGGATCTGGATGAATTGAAGGAAGCCCTGAGAGATATCAAATATAAGATGAACGAAGCATTGTACAATGTAAATTCCGTATCCGGACAGGTATCCATGGGTGCCGGAAGCCTGGCAGATGCCGCACAGTCTCTGGCAGAGGGCGCTACTGAGCAGGCCGGAGCCGTACAGCAGCTACAGGCAACCATTACTAATATTACCTCTATGGTAGACAATACTGCAGAGCATACCAAGAATTCCAGCAGGCAGGCACAGGAATACTCTGCTAAGGCAGATGAAGGCCGTACCGAGATGAATCATCTGATGGAGATCATGGAACAGATCAACGAGACTTCCGAGAAGATCAGCAACATCATCGGTGAGATCGAGGATATTGCCAGTCAGACCAATCTGCTGTCCTTAAATGCGTCCATTGAGGCAGCCAGAGCGGGGGAGGCCGGAAGAGGTTTTGCTGTGGTGGCAGACCAGATTGGTAAGCTGGCAGAGCAGAGTGCGCAGTCCGCTGTCAATACCAGAGAGCTGATCGGCGGTACACTGGAGGAGATCCATGCCGGCAATGAAGCTGTGGATCATGCGTCCCAGACGTTGAGCGTTATCGTGGAAGGCGTCCGCAGGATCGCACAGGATTCTGAGGAACTGAACCAGATTGCAGCTGCTCAGTCAGATGCCATGAATCAGGCGGAGAGCGGTGTGAACCAGATCTCCGAGATCGTACAGTCCAACTCTGCGGCAGCAGAAGAATTATCCGCTACCAGTGAGGAACTGCTGGCTCAGTCCGAGAATATGACCAATCTGGTAAAGCAGTTCAAGCTGATCGATGAGGAGAAGATTCAGGCGAGAAAAAAGGAGGCTGACCATGCCGGTATTTGATTTCAGCAGTATCCCGGAAAATGAGAAGAAGCAGGATCCCGTATGCACCTATACCATGTTCCGTTCCAATGAGGCTGCGGCAAGTCCCGAAAAGCCGATCCTGATCCTGGACAACAGCAGCGAGCAGTGGAAGCACCATGCTATCGGTGTCTTCGGCAATCAGAACAAACGCACGAATTTCGAATTCAGGGAAGAGGGCAGCAGTGCCTATGCCGATATTTTACAGATCGATGCAAGATTCGTAAGCCTCGTCAGATGGTTAGGAGAAAATCACATCAATGTCCGGCTTTCCGGGGAAAACCGGGAAGAAGGCTATGCGGTATACAAGATCCGAGAGACTGCATTTGGCGGCGGAACCAAGCTTTCGGCAGAAGATGGATTTTTACAGTTCATGATGGAAAGACTGTTCGCCAGCAGTGCTCCCGCAGAAGAGGAACAGGGGGAGGACGAAGAGGAAGACGGCGATGATATGAAGCTTACCAGCCTTCAGAGTATCTCCGATTTCATGACATGCGCCGGAAGGACTATGCCGGAAAACATCCGCCTGTGGGCCAGAAGAAATCTGGCGGTGGCCAGATCCCATGAGGTGTCTCCGGAAGAGAGAAGACATGCCCAGAGAGCGCTGTCCATCATGATGAACATTCAGTGGAAGGGCAATTACTTCGAAGCCATTGATCCGGTGGAAGCCAGACGGATCCTGGACGAGGAATTGTACGGCATGGAGAGAGTCAAGCAGCGGATCATGGAGACCATTATCCAGATTAACCGTACTCACACCTTACCGGCTTACGGACTGCTTCTGGTGGGTCCGGCCGGAACCGGTAAATCCCAGATCGCTTATGCGGTGGCGAGGATCCTGAAATTGCCCTGGACAACATTGGACATGAGTTCCATTAACGATCCGGAGCAGCTGACCGGAAGCTCCAGAATCTATGCCAATGCCAAGCCGGGCATTATCATGGAGGCTTTTTCCATGGCGGGAGAGTCTAATCTGGTATTCATCATCAATGAGTTGGACAAGGCGGCAAACGGCAAGGGTAACGGCAATCCGGCGGATGTGCTTCTGACACTGCTTGACAATCTGGGATTCACGGACAACTATATGGAATGTACCGTTCCCACCTTTGGTGTCTACCCCATCGCCACTGCCAATGACAAGGAGCAGATCAGTGCTCCGTTAATGTCCCGTTTTGCAGTGATCGATATCCCGGATTACACACCGGAGGAGAAGAAGATCATTTTCTCCAGATTTGCATTGCCGAAGGTGCTGAAAAGGATTGGACTGCAGACAGACGAATGCACACTCACCGAAGAGGGACTGGATGCGGTGGTGGAGATCTATTCCAACACCAGTGGAATCCGTGACCTTGAGCAGGCGGCGGAGCATCTGGCAGCCAATGCCCTGTATCAGATCGAAGTGGACGGGGTAAAGGAAGTTGTATTTGATGCAGAAAAAGTGAAGAAATTATTTCTATAAGTAATAGAAGCAGGTAGTCGCAGGATGCGGTTGCCTGCTTTTTGTGCAAAGTCGGGGGTTTTTGCCCGGCATCATTATAGAAAAACGAGTAGAGGAGAGGGACATGACAAAGAAAGTATTAGTGATCACGGATGCACAGAACGAATTCATCACCGGGGCGCTGGGAAACAAGGAGTGCGAGGCGGCGGTAAAGTATATCGTTGCGGCAGCAGAAAGTGGGGAATACTACAAGGTGATCTTTACAAAGGATACCCATACGGCGGATTATCTGTACACCCAGGAAGGAAAGCGTCTGCCCGTTCTGCACGGACAGGAAGGCACAGAAGGATATAAGATCCATCCAGATATCGTGAAGGCGGTACAGGAGCATTATGCGCCAGACCAGATCCTTACGGTGAAAAAACCTACTTTTGGCAGTCTGGATTTTGGAAATACGCTGAAGGCAATCTGGGAAGAGGTGACGGCAGCAGGAGAGGCAGCAGAGGGTGAATATCTCATGGAAGTGGATTTTACCGGATTCTGCACCGGAATCTGTGTGTTAAGCAATGTGGTCATGGCAAAGGCATTTGTACCGGAAGCGAGAGTGTGTGTCATTGAGAAGGCCTGTGCCTGTGTGACACCCCGGACGCACCAGACGGCCATCGCAGCTATGGGACCGATCCAGGCGGATGTGATTTAGAGAACATATCATATTTACACAGTTGTGAATCTAAGAGAGAAAGAGGATAAAATCATGCAATTACCACAGATCATCAACAGCTTACTGGAAAATGATATGTACAAGTTCTCTATGGGACAATGTATCTACCACCAGTTCAGCGCTTATAAGACTACCTGGACCTTCAAATGCAGGAATACAGATGTATTTTTCACATCTGAAATGGTAGAAGAAATCAAGGCGCAGATCCGGGCCTATTGTGACTTACGTTTTACGGAAGAAGAACTGGCTTATCTGGAAAACGTAAAATGGATCAAGGGTTCCTATGTGGATTTCCTACGGCTGTGGCAGCCCAGATATGAGGATTTTGAGATCGGCACAGAGGCAGACTGTGGCCTGACTATCGAGACCAAGGGCTCCTGGCTGAATACTTCCATGTATGAAATTCCAACGTTGGCTATTGTTAATGAAGTATTTTTCCGTATGAATTATGACTATGAGAAGCTGTATGCCTCCTTCCGGGAGCGTCTGGCAGACAAGCTACAGAAGCTGGTGGACGGAACGTATTGCCTTGGAAATTTCAGTGAATTCGGTCTGAGACGCCGTCTCTCTGCAGAGGCACAGGAACTGGCAGTACAGGAGCTGGTGGGTCACAATAAGGATTATAAGGACTCCGCCTGCATTGGTACCTCCAATGTCTATCTGGCAAAGAAATGGAACGTGACACCGGTAGGCACTATGGCCCATGAATGGATCATGTGTACCGGGCAGGGCAATCACAAGCACAATCCGGCATATTCCAACTGGTATGCCCTGGATGCCTGGGTGAAAGAGTATGGCATTTTGAACGGAATTGCTTTGACGGATACGATCACCACAGATTGTTTCCTGAAAGATTTCCAGCTGACCTATTCCACTCTGTTTTCCGGCGTGCGGCATGACAGTGGGGATCCCTTTGCATGGGGGGAGAAGCTGATATCTCATTATGAATCTCTGGGGATTGACCCGAAGCGCAAGACCCTGCTGTTCAGTGACGGCCTGGACTTTGCACGGGCAGATGAACTGCGTAAGGCATTCCGGGACAGGGTGACGGTGGCTTTCGGTATAGGAACCTATATTGCCAATGATACCTGCGAGGAACCGTTGAATATTGTCATGAAGACCACTGCCTGCAACGGCATGGATGTGGCAAAGATCTCCGATACTCCCGGCAAGGAAATGTGTAAGAATGCGGATTACGTGGATTATCTCACCAGATGTATCAGATGGAGACTGGAACATGACAGATAGGAAGCAGCAGAAAATCAGAAACGGCGGGAATACAGCATGGATGAAAAAAACAGAATAGAAAACAGAATCGGTGTGCTGGATGGAATCCGTGCCATAGCCATCGGGATGGTAGTGTGGTTTCATTTCTGGCAGCAGACATGGCTGACACCGTATCTTCGGATTCCAACAGAGTACACAAAATATATTGGAATCACAGAGATTAACCTTGCCGGATGGGTCAGATATGGATTCGTTTTTGTGGATATGATGATCCTGCTCAGCGCATTCTGCAATTTTTATCCTTATGCAAGATCTATTGTTCTGGGAGAGGACTGGCCGGATACGAAGAAATTTTACAGAAAGAGGGCAGCAAGAATATTGCCTTCTTACTATTTTATGCTGACGATCGATCTGTTTTTTTATATTTTACCTGGGCATAAATATCGGAATGTGGGGGCATTGTGCAAAGATATTGTGACACATGTATTTTGCGTTGCACCAAACTGGTCGGACACTTATATATCCACCTCTTTTAACGGTGTGTTGTGGACGGTACAGATGGAAGTGATCTATTATCTGCTGCTGCCGTGGATCGCAAGATTGTTCCGCAAGTGGGCCTTTGCCACTTATAGTGTGATGTTGATGATTTCCGTTACAAGTACTGCGGTAATTCTGAACTGTTTTGCGGGAAAAGAGAGAAATTATGGAAATAATATTCTGACGTTTATGGGAATCTATGCCAATGGCATGCTTTGCTGCATCCTGTATGTCATGTGGAAGAAATATGTGACAGAAAATAAATACTCGCGGCTGGCAGGAACAGTGATCTCTGTTTTGTGTATTTTTCTGATGAACGGGATGATTCATAAATACGACGGGGATGTGAATCTGCAGGCAGTTCAGCTGCAGAGCAGGCTGGTGCAGTCGTTTCTGTTTGCATTGTTCCTTTTCAGTACGGCCTGTGCGGGAGAATATTATCAGAAACTATATTCCAACCGGGTGGCATCACTTTTTTGCAAATTTTCCTATAATCTGTATCTCTGGCATCAGATGATCGCCGTCTGGCTGAAAGAAAAAAGAATTCCTTATTGGAGCGGGGATACACCGCCAAATATGACAGGTGACCGTGTATGGCAGTGGAAATATCAGATACTGATTATCGTGGTGTCTGCGGCGATGGCGGTAGCAGTTACTCTGATCGTGGAAATTCCTGCGGCCCGATATCTGCTGAAAGACAGGGACAGCCATAAGGAAGAAGGAAAACAGCATGACAGGATATGAACATATTGAGCACACGTTTGCACCGGTGTACGATGCGGATTCGCTGGTGCTGATCCTGGGAACATTGCCCTCGGTGAAATCCCGGGAGAACCATTTTTATTACGGACATAAGCAGAACCGTTTCTGGAAAGTGATGGCAGATCTGTGCGGGGAACCGGTGCCGGAGACCATAGAGGAGAAAAAGAAAATGCTGCTGACCCACCATATCGCCATATGGGATGTGATCCAGAGCTGCGATATTAAGGGATCCAGCGACAGTAGCATCCGCAATGTGAAGCCGACGGATATTCGAAGGATCCTGGCGGAATCACAGATCACGCGGATCTATGCCAACGGTAACAAAGCAGGAGAGCTTTATCGAAAATATCAGCTGCCCCTGACCGGCATAGAAGCCACGGTGCTGCCCTCCACCAGCCCGGCCAATGCGGCATGGAGGCTGGAGAGTTTGTGCGAAGTGTGGCGGGAGACGATAGTACTTTTATAATTTTTGAAAAATACGACAAAAAATGAAAGTACTATTGACAATTCATGAGATGTTTTATATAATTTAAGAAATGATACCAAAGGTATCAAAAGCAAAAGGGGATTATCGTATAGAACAGACCGCGCATCTAATAAGGATGCGCGGTCTGTTTTTATATATGGCATATAGTAAAATATAATTTAGTAAAGCATGATTGACTAAATTATAAATTA
>OHHG01000574.1_pt1 | contig 12231 bp, 10 predicted proteins | sample 1567991 | NCBI WGS metagenome assembly OHHG01 (sample SAMEA3879588, study PRJEB24766) | human gut metagenome | biome: human-associated habitat; feature: feces | place: USA | collected 1985/1987
GCAAAAGCAATTTTACCGGAAAGCCGCGGGCCGGGCGTGCCCGGCCCCTACAAATATTGTGATTTTGTTTGGAATTTCTTCGGTTCCTTCTTTGTAAAGAAGGAACAAAACCCCCGTTAAGAATCCGAATCCAGCTTCAGCACGGCGGTGAATGCTTCGCTCGGCAGGGTCACGCTGCCCAGCTGGCGCATCTTCTTTTTGCCTTCCTTCTGCTTTTCCAGCAGCTTCTTCTTACGAGTGATGTCACCGCCGTAGCACTTGGCCAAAACGTCCTTGCGCATGGCCTTGACCGTCTCGCGGGCAATGACCTTGCCGCCGACAGCGGCCTGCACAGGAATCTCAAACAGCGCGCGGGGGATATTCTCCTTGAGCTTTTCGCAGATGCGGCGGCCCTTGGCGTAGGCATTGTCGGCAAATACGATCATCGACAGCGCGTCCACCACCTCGCCGTTGAGCAGGAAATCCAGCCGGACGAGCTTGCTCTCGTGCCAGTCCTCCCACTCATAGTCGTAGCTGGCGTAGCCGCGGCTGCGGGACTTGATCGCGTCAAAGAAGTCATAGACGATCTCGCCCAGCGGGATCATGTAGTGCAGGTCCACGCGGGTCTCGTCCATATATTTCATGTCCACCAGCACACCGCGCTTCGTCTGGCACAGATCCATCAGCGGGCCGACATAGTCGTTGGGGGTGTAGATATGGGCGTTGACGAACGGCTCCTCCTGCTTGACGATGCGGGTCGGGTCGGGATAGGCGGAGGGGTTGTCGATGATCTCGACCGTGCCGTCGGTCAGTGTCAGCCGGTACTGGACGCCGGGGGTCGTGGTGATCAGGTCGAGGTCGAACTCGCGCTCAAGACGCTCGGTGATGATTTCCATGTGGAGCAGGCCCAGAAAACCGCAGCGGAAACCAAAGCCCAGCGCCGCACTGGTCTCCGGCTCAAAGGTCAGGCTGGCATCGTTGAGCTGCAGCTTCTCCAGCGCGTCCTTCAGGTCGGGATAGTCCGCGCCGTCAGCGGGGTAGATGCCGCAGAACACCATCGGTGTCACGGTGCGGAAGCCGGGCAGCGGCTCCGGCGTGGGGTTGGCCGCCAGCGTGACGGTATCGCCGACGCGGGTGTCGCGCACCGTCTTGATGCTGGCGGTCAGATAACCGACCTCGCCGGCCTCCAGCTTGTCGCAGGGGGTCAGGCTGGTCGCACCCATGTGGCCGACCTCGACAAGCTGGAACTCGGCACCGGTGCTCATCAGGCGGATGGTATCGCCGGGCCGGACGGTGCCCTCAAAGATGCGCACATAGACGATGACGCCCTTGTAGCTGTCGTAGATGGAGTCGAAGATCAGGGCTTTCAGCGGAAGCGTCGGGTCGCCGGTGGGGGCGGGAATGTCCCGCACGACGCACTCCAAAACGTCCTTAACGCCGATGCCCAGCTTGGCGGACACGCGCGGGGCCTCCATGCAGGGCAGGCCGATGACATCCTCGACCTCTTTGGCAACGGCGTCCGGGTCGGCGCTGGGCAGGTCGATCTTGTTCAGGATGGGCACGACCTCCAGATCATGGTCAAGCGCCAGATAGCAGTTGGCCAGTGTCTGGGCCTCCACGCCCTGGCTGGCGTCCACCACCAGCACGGCACCCTCGCAGGCGGCCAGACTGCGGCTGACCTCGTACTGAAAGTCTACATGGCCCGGGGTATCAATGAGGTTGAACTCATAGGTCTCGCCGTCATCGGCCTTGTAGCGCATCGTCACGGCGCGGGCCTTGATTGTGATGCCGCGCTCCTTCTCAATGTCCATATTGTCCAGCACCTGATCGGTCATGGTGCGCTTGTCAACGCTGTCGGTCAGCTCCAGCATACGGTCGGACAGGGTGGATTTGCCGTGGTCGATGTGTGCGATAATGCAGAAGTTGCGGATGTTTTTGCGGGCCATCAGGTTTCCTCCAAATCGTTCCAGATCTCGCAGATCTTGCCGTTCTCTTTGTATACGCGGGGCACGCGGCGCGCCAACCCGCAGACAATTTCGTAGTTAATGGTCTGGGTCTTGGCCGCAATGGTGTCGGCGGTGTCGCCGCCGCCCGGGCCAAAGACTGTGACCTCGTCGCCCATCTTGACGTCGGGAATGTCCGTTACATCGAGCATGGTCTGATCCATGCAGACGCGGCCCACCACGGGGGCAGCGTGGCCGTGTATGTTCATGACGCCAAGCCCGCCGGACAAACGGCGGGGGTAGCCATCGGCGTAGCCTACGCAGACCGTGGCAACGCGCATCGGGCGCTCGGCTGTGAAAGTGCGCCCATAGCTCACGCTCTGGCCGGGCTGCAAGTCCTTGACAAAGGTCACAACGCATTTCAGCGACATGACCGGCTGCAGGGCAGGAAAGCGGACATCGTCGCTGGGGTCAAGTCCGTACAAAATGATGCCCGCGCGGGTCATATCGTGCCGCCACTCGGGGTGGCGCAGCTGCGCGGCCGAGTTGGCACAGTGTACGGTGCCAGTGGCAAAGCCATCGGCCTGCAAACGCGCTACCACCCTGGCAAACAGCGCATGCTGCTCGTTGGTGTAGGCGGTGTCCGCAGGGGTGTTGCTGTCCGCCACGGCAAAATGCTGGAACACGCCGCAGATATCCAGCCCCGGCAGGGTGTACAGGGCTTCCAGCTCGTGGATAGTTTCATCAAACCCGGAACGCACCGCAAAGCCAATGCGGCCCATGCCAGTGTCGATTTTCAGGTGTACCTTGGCCTGTACGCCCGCCTTGACGGCGGCAGCGGAGAGTGCCTGCGCGTACCCGGTGGAAAAACAGGCCGTGGCTATGTCGTTTTCTGCCAACACTGCCGCATAGGACGGGTCAGCAAAGCCCAGAATCAAAATCGGTTTTGTGATGCCGCTGCGGCGCAGGTGCCGTCCCTCGCCCAAGCTGCTGACGGCAAACGCCGCCGCACCGGCCTGCTGCAAGGCATGGGCGATGGTCGTGTCGCCGTGGCCGTAAGCGTCAGCCTTGACAACGGCACAGATATCGCCGCCTACCGCGCGGTGGATATATTCAAAATTGCTGCGCAATGCTGTCAGGTCGATCTCGGCCCAGCAGTGCTTTTCCAGTGCAAGTCTACTCATAAGCGCCCATCCCTCCATAACACTTAATTATACCATGGAAACAGCGTTCCCGCAACTAATTTTCGCCGTCATCGTTTGTGGTAAAATGCTTGGCATCGGTCTCCGACCATTTGCCGTGTACGCGCTGCACGCCAACAATGCGCAGCTTGGAGTGCAGAAAGTGCTGCTCACGGTAAAGGCTGAAATAACTCGACAGCATGTACGACACCGCACAGGCCAGTGCAAACAGGGAGATGCACTGCCCGCCAAAGACCTCGATCGCCAGACAGATGGACGCCAGCGGGCTGTTGGTGCAGCCGCAGAACAGCGCAACCATGCCCAGCGCAGCGCCCAGCTGCGGCGGCAGGCCCAGCAGCGGCGCGGCCACACAGCCAAAGGTCGCCCCGGTGAAGAAGATGGGAACAATCTCGCCGCCCTTGAAGCCTGCGCCCAAGGTCAGCGCGGTGAACAGCATTTTTAGCAGGAACGCATACGGCACGGCCTCGCCGTTGATGGCGGCCTCGATGACGGCGGCACCGGCACCGTTGTAGTCGGTCGTGCCGAGCAGCTTTGTCAGCGCCAGAATCAGCACGCCGCCCGCCGCAACGCGCAGATAGGCGTTGGGCAGAAATTTTTTGTAGAGCTTGGGCGCTGCATGCAGCAGCTCGCAGAAGAAGATGCTCAGCGCGGCAAGCAGCGCCCCCAGCACGATGACACGCATCAGATTCAGCGGCGTTGCATCGGCCCCGGCCTGCAGCACAAAGGCCTCGGGCGCATGGCCCATCTGCCCGCTGATAAAGACGCCCAGCAGCGCCGAGAGCAGGCAGGGGAGCAGTGCGGCGTACTGCATCGAGCCGACATCCACGACCTCAAGCGTAAAGATGGTGGCAGCCAGCGGCGTGCCGAAGATGGCCGAGAACGCACCCGCCATGCCGCACATCGTCATCAGGCGGCAGTCGCGGTTTTCGAGGTGCAGCACCTTGCCGAGCTGCCCGGATACCGAGCCGCCCAGCAGCAGCGCGGCACCCTCGCGGCCGCTGGAACCGCCGAACAGATGGGTCATGACGGTGGAGGCGAAGATCAGCGGTGCTGTGCGCAGGGTCAGGGGCTTATGCTCCCGCACGGACACAAAGACCTGATTGGTCGAGCCGCCGCCGTCCGGGTCAAGATGCTCGTACAGAAATACGATGACAAGGCCCGCCGCAGGCAGCAGATACAGCAGCCACGGCTGTGCGGCGCGGGTGGCGTTGGCCCAGTTCAGAGCCAGCCCGAACGCCGCCCCCAGCGGCCCCACAACACAGCCGACCAGCGCGGCCAGCGCCAGCCATTTGGCACAGACAAGCAGATACCCGGCGGCACTGCGAAGATGACGCTTGATCCTTTCCATAAGCCCTCCCGAAAAAAAAGAAAAATTTGAAATTATTATAGCTTTTTTGCAGGGAAAACACAACAGGAAATACTGCACAGGGAGGGAAGGGGCGAAAACGGCTTTTCTGCCATGCAAATAAAAACGCCCGCTCTGCATTTTCATGCAAAACGGGCAATGGAGTGTGAAGCACCGGCTTCGACCGTCTGGAAATCATAGAAGTTGCTTTTCCATGGCTTACAGACAGGGGGTGTATTGTAGGCTTACACTCTTAGTATCGAGGTGACAGGACTCGAACCTGCGGCCTCGTGGTCCCAAACCACGCGCGCTACCAACTGCGCAACACCTCGTTCTTATAGCTTACCTATTATAATACACGAAGGGTGCAGGCGTCAAGCCCCAACAGCGGTAGGCTGCGGCGCATACGGCAAATATCACGCAAGGAGGCGGAGAAGCCCCAGAATCAACAGATGGGTGGGATAAAACGCATAGAAAAACCACTTATAAAAGGTGCGGCCCCTGACGGCCCGCTTTCCGTTATAAAGGTACAGGATGACGAAGCCGGACACTAAGATCGGCACTGCGCAGCCGAGGGCATCTGCCAGAGAACCGCTGCCCAGCCCGGCCATGCCGCCGTACAGCAGCGCCGCTGCGGCAAAGGCGGCTTTTTTGCGCGCGGGCGTGTCCTTTGCCCACGAGAACAGCAGCGTAAAGATGGGTGCCAGCAGGGCCCAGTCACAGAAAAGAGAGGCGCAGATCAGCAGGACAATACAGACGCCGCGCAGCACACGGTCTTGTACCTTCTCCTGCACCAGCAGCACCAAAAAGCAGAGCAGCAGCGTGAACAGCATATTGAGCTGCACAAACCCCGCCATGCCGTAGTCCGGAAAAGCCAGTTGGTAGGGCAACTGCGCAAGAAGTGCAAAAACCAGCAGCCGTGCAGCGTAGTTGCGCTTGGAGCGGGTGTAGTCGTATCCCTCCACAAGGAAATAGCACATCGTCACGGCGGTAAAGTAGCCGATGAACAAAAACAGGTTCGTCAGCGGCTGCCCGGCGGGCAGAAGGGCGTTTGCAATGTGATTGAGCAGCATGGTGAACATGGCAAGCATTTTGATGGCGTCGCGGTTCATGGAAAAGACCCCCTTCACTTTCATTGTAGAGTACGAGGCAGCAGGGGTCAACATTGCAAAGCAGAAAAAATTTGCGCAGCCCTTTCTTTTCCCTTGGCCCTGCGCTATAATAAAATCCGGTGAAAGGAAGGTATATAAGATGAAGGAATCCATACAGTTCAGCCGCAGGGTATTCTGTGACGGTATACGGGACGGGTTTCCGATTGCGCTGGGATATTTTGCGGTTTCGTTCTCACTGGGCATTGCGGCCCGGAATGCGGGCCTGACGCCGATGCAGGGCTTTTGGGCCAGCCTTTTGAACAATGCCTCGGCGGGGGAGTATGCGGCTTTTACGCTGATCGCCGCCAAGGCTACCTATCTGGAGGTGGCCATCATCACCCTGATCGCCAATGCACGGTATCTTTTGATGAGCTGTGCGCTGGCTCAGCGCTTTTCGCCCGAGACACCGTTTTTTCATCGGCTGCTCATCGGGTACGATGTCACGGATGAGCTGTTCGGCATCACGATCGCAAGGCCCGGATACTTAAACCCCTGCTACACCTACGGTGCGATCCTGCTGGCAGCCCCGGCGTGGGCGATCGGCACGGCGCTGGGCATCGTGGCAGGCAACGCCCTGCCGCTGCGGGTCGTCAGTGCGCTGAGCGTGGCGCTTTACGGTATGTTTCTGGCCATCATCATTCCCCCGGCGCGCAAGGACCGCGTTGTGGCGGCGCTGGTGCTGCTCAGCTTTGTGCTCAGCTTCGCCTGCAGTTACCTGCCGGGCGTTGCGGCCCTGTCTGACGGCACCCGCACGATCCTGCTGACGGTGCTGATCTCCGGCGCAGCGGCGGTGCTGTTCCCGGTGCCGGCACAGGAGGAGGTGGGCGACAATGAATAACTACATTTACATTGCCGTTATGGCGCTGGTATCCTACGCCATCCGCATCCTGCCGCTTACGCTGATCCGCAAGCCTATCAAAAATCGCTTTATCCAGTCGTTTTTGTACTATGTGCCCTATGTGACGCTGGCGGTCATGACCTTCCCGGCCATCATCCGCGCAACCCAGACGCCGATCTCGGGTGCGGCTGCTCTGGCAGCAGGTATCATCGCAGCATGGTGCGGTGCGGGGCTGTTCCCGGTGTCGGTCATCTGCTGCGCGCTGGTGTTTGTCATTGAGCTGTTTGTGTAAGCTGAATCAGCAGCAGGAAAGACTGCTTTTCAACACGCGATGCCTCCCTCACAGAGGGAGGTTTTTTTGTTTTGTGCAGGATGCACAAAATACAACCATGATTTTTGGTGAGCGAAAATGACCGAAACTGATTGATTTTGACGCGATATGTGGTATAATACAGATACAATCAATCAGAAAACATCACAAAACACCAAAAACGGTCAAGCATGAGACCGGGAAAGGAGCTGCTTATGTTAGCAGAAGAACGCTTTGCACTGATTTTAGATCTCCTGACAGAAAAACGCACTGCCACCGTTCAGGAGCTCTGTGAGGCGCTGAACGCCAGTGAATCCACGATCCGCCGCGATTTGACCGAGCTTGACCGGCAGGGCCGGCTGAATAAGGTCCACGGCGGCGCAACGCTGCCGAACGGCCAGTTTTTGGCGGACGAGCCGACGATGGCTGCCAAGGAGTCGCTGGCCGTCAGCCAGAAGCAGAGCATCGCCGAGGCAGCGGCAGCGCTGATCAATGCCGAGGATTTCGTCTATGTTGATGCGGGCACCTCAACGCTTGCGATGGTCCGGGCGCTGAACGGCCCTGCGCTCGAGGCGCATTATGTGACCAACGGCATTGCCCATGCGCGGCTGCTGGCGCAGAAAAGCTGCCATGTCTGCCTGCCGGGCGGGCTGCTGCGCCCCAGAACCGAGGCCATCATCGGCGCAGCGGCTGTCACGGCGCTGCAGCAGTTCAATTTTACCAAGGCATTTATGGGGGCCAACGGCGTGGCGATGGAGGCGGGCTTTACGACCCCTGACCCCGAGGAGGCCGCCGTCAAGGCCGCTGCGATCCGCCGCGCCCGGCAGATTTGGTTCCTGACGGATGATTCAAAGTTCGGGCGTATCTATCCGGCCGTTATCAGCGCGCTTGGCGATGCCGCGATCCTGACCAATCGCTGCCCTGATCCGAAATACGGCCAACTGACACTTGTAAAGGAGACAGAGCAATGATCTACACCGTAACCTTCAACCCGGCGATCGACTATGTTGTGCGGCTTGACAGAGAGCTGCGGGTCGGCGATGTGAACCGCGCCAGAGGAGAGGACTGTGTGCTGGGTGGCAAGGGCATCAATGTGTCCGGTGTGCTGGCACAGCTTGGCTGTGAGAGCGTGGCGCTCGGCTTTGTGGCGGGTGAGACCGGCGCCTGGCTGGAGCGCGGCCTTGCTGCGCAGGGGCTGAAAACCGACTTCGTCCGCCTTGCAAAGGGGATGACACGCATCAATGTCAAAATCAAGGCGGGGCAGGAGACCGAGCTGAACGGCGCCGGTCCCGACATCCCCGAGGACGCAATGCGGGCGCTGGAGGAAAAGCTTGACCGCCTGCAGCAGGACGATATTCTGGTGCTGGCAGGCAGCATTCCCGCAAGTCTGGAGCAGACCACCTATGAGCGGATTCTGGCCCGGCTCGAGGGCCGCGGCGTCCGCGCGGTCGTGGATGCCACCCGCGACCTGCTCGTGAATGTGCTGCGCTACCGTCCGTTCCTCATCAAGCCGAACAACCATGAGCTGAGCGAGATCACCGGTGTAAAGCTGACCACCGACAGGGAAATCGCAGCGGCGGCAAAGATGATGCAGGATAAAGGTGCGCGCAATGTACTGGTCAGCATGGCAGGGGACGGCGCCCTGCTGCTGGATGAGCAGGGCGGCGTGCACCGCATCGGCTGCCCCAAGGGCAAAGTTGTCAACAGTGTCGGCGCAGGGGACAGCATGGTGGCCGGTTTTGTGGCGGGCTACCAGCAGAGCGGCGGAGATTATGAGGCTGCGCTGCGTCTTGGCACCGCCTGCGGCAGTGCCACCGCGTTTAGTCTGGGTCTGGCGACAAAGGCGGACATTGATAAGCTGCTCAAGACGATGGAGTAGGCGGCTTTTGCGGAGCGGTCAAGACCGCTCCCTACAAGGCACCCATAAACCTCAGTTTGTAGGGAGGGGGTCTTGACCCCTCCGGGGCCGTTCGCCCCTATACAAACATACATTATAATTGAAGGAGAACTGTCTTATGCGTATTACGGAACTGTTCACTGCGCAGTCCATCGCGCTGGATGTCGCAGCCCCGGATCAGGCTGCCATCATCGACAAGCTCGTTGATCTGCAGGCGACCCACGGCAACATCACCGACAAGGACGCCTACAAAAAAGCCCTCTATGCCCGCGAGGCCGAGGCATCCACCTATGTGGACAACGGCATCACGGTGCCCCATGCCCGCACGGCCTGTGTCACACGGCCCAGTCTGGCGGCCCTGCGCCTGAGCGAACCGGTGCAGTATAATGCGGACGATGACGGCAAGACGGACCTGCTGTTTGCGATTGCCGCACCGGAAAACGGCAGCCTGCACATCGACATGCTGGCCCGGATGATGCAGATGCTCATGAACGAGGATTTTGTTGAGAAGCTGCGCGCCGCCAAGACACCTGCCGCCTTCCTTGATGCCATTGACGCACAGGAGGACGCCCAGTTCGGCGAGGAGAGCTTTACCGAGCAGGAGATCCCCCAGAACGGCTACCGCGTGCTGGCCGTGACGGCCTGCCCCAACGGTATTGCCCACACCTACATGGCGGCCGAGGCCCTGACCAAGACAGGGGATAAGCTGGGCCTGCCCACCAAGGTCGAGACCAACGGCTCTGACGGTGCAAAGAATATTTTGACGGCCGAGGAGATTGCCGCCTGTGACGGTATCATCATTGCGGCGGACAAAAATGTTGAGACCGCCCGCTTTGACGGCAAGCCGGTGCTGTTTGCCCGCGTGGATGACGGCATCCATAAGCCGGAGGAGCTGATCAAGAAGATCGCCCACGGCGAGGCCCCCATATTCCATGCCAAGGGCGGTGCAGCGCAGAGCCAGAGCGTAGGCGGTGCCGGCGACACGGTGGCGCACAGCCTGTACAAGCACCTGATGAACGGTGTTTCCCACATGCTGCCCTTTGTGGTGGGCGGCGGCATCATGATCGCGCTGGCCTTCCTGCTCGATGATTACAGCATCGACCCGTCCAACTTCGGCATGAACACCCCGGTGGCCGCCTTCTTCAAGACGGTGGGCAGTGCGGCGTTCGGCTATATGCTGCCGATCCTTGCGGGCTTTATCGCAATGTCCATCGCTGACCGTCCGGGTCTGGCGGTCGGTTTTGCGGGCGGCGTGCTGGCAATGAACGGCACAAACTTTGCGGGCCTTGCTTCCGGTGATACGACCGGCATCTCCGGCGGTTTTCTCGCGGCGCTGCTGGCCGGCTTTGCGGCGGGCTACATTGTGCAGTTCCTCAAGAACATCACCGAGAAGCTGCCCACCAGCCTGAACGGTATCCGCCCGATGCTGATCTACCCGCTGGGCGGTATTCTGGTCATCGGTCTGGTTATGTGCGGCATCAATCCGCTGATGGGCATCATCAACACGGCCATGAGTGACTGGCTGAACGCGCTGGGCGGCAGCTCCAAGATCCTGCTGGGTGCGATCGTGGCCGGTATGATGAGCGTGGATATGGGCGGCCCCTTCAACAAGGCGGCCTATGTGTTCGGCACGGCGGCGCTGGCTTCCGGCAACTACGAGGTCATGGCGGCGGTCATGGTCGGCGGCATGGTCCCGCCCATCGCAATCGCGCTGTCCACCACCTTCTGCCCCAAAAAGTGGAGCCCCGATGAGCGCCGCAACGGCATCGTCAACTATGTCATGGGCCTCTGCTTCGTCTCCGAGGGCGCAATCCCGTATGCGGCCACGGATCCGCTGCGTGTTTTGCCCAGCTGCATTATCGGCTCGGCTTTGTCCGGTGCGCTGTCCATGGTGTTCGGCTGCGCGCTGCGCGCCCCGCACGGCGGTATCTTTGTATTCCCGGTCGTTGACCACGCACTGCTCTATGTGGTGGCCCTCGCCGCCGGTTCCGCTGTCGGTGCGGTGATTTTAAGCCTGCTTAAAAAGGACTACACCGCAGAATAAACTTGTATATGGCAAAGGCCACTCTCAAATGGGAGCGGCCTTTTTTGCGCAGGGATGCCATATACAAAAGCTGCCCCCGCCACAAAGGGCAGGGGCAGAAAACAGAGCAGTAAAAGGGTTTGTGCGGGTAGAGAATCAGCCCAGGCTGATGCCCATGGCGCGGGCAACATTCAGCATGTCGCAGTCGCCGGGCACACCGCGGGTCTTGCCGGCAATGTCGGCAAGCGGGTTGGCGGTCACATGGCGGTTGACCATCGCAACGGTCACGCCGTAATGCTCGTCCGCCACCAGCCCGGCCGCGTAGGAGCCGAACTGGGTTGCCAGCACGCGGTCGTAGGCGCTGGGGCTTCCGCCGCGCTGCATGTGGCCGGGCACGCAGATGCGGGTCTCGGCACCGGTCAGCTCCTCGACCTGCTTCGCAATGCGGGCGGTGGCGGTGGTGTAACCGGCCTCAGCACGCTTGGCGGTCCACTCCTTGCGCTTCATCTTGGCCTCCTCGACCGAGAAGGCACCCTCGGCCACAGCCAAAATCGAGAAGTTCTTGCCCGCTTTGGCGCGGTTCTCGACGGCGGCGGCAACCTTCTTGATGTCGTAGGGCAGCTCCGGCAGCAGGATGATGTCTGCGCCGCCCGCAATGCCGGAGTATAGCGTCAGCCAGCCGGCCTTGTTGCCCATGATCTCGATGCACATGACGCGGCTGTGGCTGCCGGCGGTGGTGTGGATGCGGTCGATGACCTCGGTGGCGATGTCGACCGCTGTGTGGAAGCCGAAGGTGACGTCGGTGCCGTAGATGTCGTTGTCGATGGTCTTAGGCAGGCCGATGATGTTCAGCCCTTCCTGGCTGAGCAGGTTCGCGGTCTTGTGGGTGCCGTTGCCGCCCAGGCAGAGCAGGCAGTCCAGCTTGGCGGCGCGGTAGTTTTTCTTCATCGCGGCGACCTTGTCCACCTTGTCGTCTTCGACCACGCGCATCTTTTTAAAGGGGGTGCGCTTGGTGCCCAGGATGGTGCCGCCCACGGTCAGGATGCCGGAGAACTCGTCGGGGGACATCTCGCGGTAGTTGCCGTTGATCAGGCCGTCATAGCCGTTCATAATGCCAACGATCTCAACTTTATCGCCCATCCGGTGATACAGCGCCTTGGCCACGCCGCGCAGGGTAGCGTTCAGGCCGGGGCAGTCGCCGCCGGAAGTCAGGATGCCAACACGAATCGCCATAGTAAAAACCTCCCAATGCTGTATTTATACTGCTATTATAAATGTACGCTTACTGCAACTGTATGTCAAGAAAAGTTTTTGCTCGATGCTGTGATGAAAATGTGCTTTTTTCAAAAAATCACAAAAAAAATCAAAAAAAGGCTTGCATTTTGAAAAGCCCTCTGCTATAATAACATACGTCGCCGGGAGACACGGCGGCCACAAACTGAATATGGGAGCTTTCCCGAGTGGCCAATGGGGACAGACTGTAAATCTGCTGCTTAATGCTTCGGTGGTTCGAATCCACCAGCTCCCACCAAAAGAGTCGTGG
>OHHG01000575.1_pt1 | contig 12224 bp, 13 predicted proteins | sample 1567991 | NCBI WGS metagenome assembly OHHG01 (sample SAMEA3879588, study PRJEB24766) | human gut metagenome | biome: human-associated habitat; feature: feces | place: USA | collected 1985/1987
CGCGAGAGTCGCCACCCGGTCTGGAGTACCGGAGATCGTTGCGCCGACCGGCGTTTCGGGGTAGCCCGCCAGATCGACCTCCTCGTCGGCGCGGCAGCCGGTGAAGAGCGCTGCGCCGCCCGCGAGGGCGAAAAGCAGCGCATATTTATACATGTTTTTCATCGTTTACTGTTTTTCGGTTAATATCGCCTCGTAGGCAGGGCCGCACCCCGCCCGCAAGGCGGAATCGAATCAATAGTTCGGCCACTCAGGCTGCGCCGGACGCGAATAGGTATCCGGCAGGTCCTCAGGATAATTATAGCGCGTGGTGTCGGCGAACTTGTAGAAGTGCTCCGGTTCCTTGAGCGGCGATCCGTAGAGAGTTTCGGGACCTTTGTTCAGCCGGTTGACGAAAATATTGCGCCAAGCATTCTTATTCACCCTGCCGTTGGTATTCTTCAACGGGTCGGGCGCGAAGCCCATGAACCAGCCCTTGCCGGTCGTCGGGTCGAGCATTCTCTCGGCGACAACGCTGGTGAAGTTGCCGCCCGTACCGCGGTTGAACTCCATCGAGATGGCCGAGCACTGCTTCTGGGTCATATTGCCCATGGGCGAGGTAGACCAACCGTAATCGCCCACGGCGATATCGACCCACTCCGCAATGTCCTGTCCCTCGATCTCGGTCGGCCAGCCGCTGATATTGAAGCTAGAGTAGCAATAGGCAACGACAAGCTTGTCGGGCATCGCCTTCTTCGATTCGTAGGCCAGACGGGCCGCCCGCGCCGAGCTGCGCAACGGGAGGATTCTCCCCTTCCACAACCATGTCGACGTCCTTGATGTTGATCTCGCAGCCGGTGAGGCCGTAGACCCACGGCAGGTTCTCGTTGACCTCGACGATGACAGTCTTGGCGGCATCCAGCATGTCGGCTAAGTGAGAGCACGCGAGAGCATAGCTGAAGTTGCCGTGCTTATCCATCGGCGTGACCTGGATCATCGCAACATCGACTGTGGCGTTGCCGTCGCGGTAGAAGCGCGGCAGCTCGCTGTAGCGCATGGGAATGAAATAGCCCATGCCCTTGGAGATAATCTTGCGGTCGATGCCGCTGCAATGCCAGGAGTTCCAAGTGAAGTGCTCACCGGCGTCCTCGGCCTTGCAGATCTCGGGCATCCACATCGTCACGCCGCCGCGGACCTTGACGTCCTTGAGCTCATTCTGGCGTGCGGCCAGAGCCTTGTCGAGCGTGTAGGGATGGTTGGTGCACCAGCCGTAGTCGACCCAGTCGCCGCTCTTGACGACCTTGACGGCTTCCGCGGCAGAGGTCAGCTTCTTCTGATAAAGCGCTGCGTAATCCATGGATAATTCCTCCTGTATGTATGTGAATTTGATTATCATTTCGGAACTATGTCGAAACTTTAACAATTATAGCATACCGATCGCCGTTTGCAAAGTCTTTCTTACGTGTCAGCGTAAAAAAGAACGTAAAAAAGAGACAGGCCGGAGCCTGTCTCTTTTCAGTTCGGGAAAATTACTCCTCGACAGGAGCCTCTTCCTCACCGCTGAGCAGCGCGCGGATGCTGAGGGAGATCTTCTTCTTCTCCTCGTCGATGGCGGTGATCTTCGCGTCGACCATCTGGCCTTCGGACAGGACGTCGGAGGGCTTGTCGATGCGGCGGTCAGCGATCTGGGAGATATGGATCAGGCCGTCCACGCCGGGAACGACCTCAGCGAAAGCGCCGAAGGTCATCAGCTTGACGATGCGGACGTTGGCAACGTCGCCGACCTTGTAGGTGTTCATGAACACATCCCAGGGGTTCTGGGTGCGATCCTTGACGCCGAGGGAAATCTTGCGCTTCTCGGGGTCGAAGGAGATGACGTACACGTCGAGGTGATCGCCGATGGAGACGACCTCGGCGGGGTTCTTGATGCGGCTCCAGCTCAGCTCGGAGATGTGAACCATGCCGTCCACGCCGCCGATGTCGACGAACACGCCGTAAGAGGTCATGGACTTGACAACGCCGTCATAGTGCTTGCCGACCTCGATGCCTTCCCAGATGGCGGCCTGAGCAGCCTGACGCTCCTCGTTCAGCACGGACTTGATGGAGCCGACGACGCGGCGGCGGGCACGGTTGACCTCGGTCACGCGGAGCTTGACCTTCTGCTTGACCATCTGGCCAAGGTCGGAGTCCTTGGGCATGCCGCTCTGAGAAGCGGGCACGAACACGCGCACGCCCTTGACAGAAACGACGATGCCGCCCTTGTTCACTTCGGTCACGGTGCCTTCGAGAACGGTCTTGTCCTCAACGGCGGTCTCAATGTCTTCCCAGAGCTTGACAGCGTCGAGACGCTTCTTGGAGAGGGTGGCGTAGCCTTCCACGTCGTTGACGCGGACAACGTAAGCCTCGATCTCGTCGCCGACCTTAACGACGTCCTCGGGCTTGACGTCGGGGTCGCTGCTCAGCTCAGAAACAGGGATATAGCCTGCCTGCTTGCAGCCGACGTCGACCTGGATCTCGGTCGTGCCGATGGCGGTCACGATACCGGTCACCTTATCTCCTGTATTTAGAGTCTTGAAAGATTTTTCAAGCAGTTCTTCAAAGGATTCGCTGGTTTCAGGGGCAGTGGTGTTGATGTTTTCTTCCGTCATTGTTGTTAATACCTCCATAATGATACTCGCAGGAGTAGATGCGCCGGCTGTCAGTCCCGCCACACGGCATCCGGAAAAGAATTCCGGTGAGAGCTCGTCTGCGGATTCGATCTGGAGGACTTTTCCGCAGTTCTCTCTGCAAATCTCGGTCAAATGCCTTGTGTTGGCGCTTCTTCGGTCGCCCACAACCACCATCGCGTCTACCTTGGCGGAAAGTTCTGCTGCCTCAGTTTGACGTTTCTGCGTAGCATTGCATATTGTATCATTGATTTTCACATTTGTACACTGTTTTTTTAGAAATTTCACGCAACTTTCCCAAAGCGCACGAATGCAGGTCGTTTGCGCCAGCATGATACTGGGTAAATGGGCAAAATCGGGGTGTTCCTGCAAGTATTTTTGCACTTCCTGCACATTTTCAAAAATCAGCGGGTCGCTGCACCATCCTGCGATGCCCTGCACCTCGGGATGATGGCGCTCGCCGATCAGGATGACGCGGCGTCCCTCGTGCTCTGCCTCCTGTGCAAGCTTTCGGATGCGCTCGACATGCGGGCACACGGCGCTCACGACCTTTGCCCCGCGCTCTCGCAGCGCATCAAGCGTCGCTCTCGACTCGCTGTGGGCGCGGATGAGCACGGTCTCCCCCGCCTTTGCCTGGTCGGGCGACGTGATGAGGCGCATGCCAAGGTCTTCGATCTCGCGCACAACGCCCGCGTTGTGTACGATGCTGCCGAGCATCGCGCCGCCGCGCGCTTTTGCCGTTTCGCGCGCAAGGTTAACCGCGCGCTCCACGCCATAGCAGAAGCCCGCGGTCTCAGCTAAGATGACCTTCACAGCGGCGCGCCTCCCACCTGCTGGCCGCCGAGCGCGTAGGCCTGACGCAGCATTTCGTCGGCGATGGCCTGCAATTCTTCGGACGTGCCGCGGCGGCCCGTGACCTCGGGCACATACGGCTCGCCGAAGATGATGCGCGTTTTATGGAAGGGCTTTTTCTGCCCGTCGCAGAACACCGGCACGAGCGTCGCACCCGTGCGCACGCCGATCATCGCGATGCCCGCGTGCGCGTGCGCGGGGAGTCCGTCGTGATAGCCGACGCCGCCCCGGATCGTCGTCCCCTCGGGGAAGATCAGAAGATTCTCACCCTTGTGGAGCACCTGCATCGCGGTCTTGATGGACTGGATATCCTTGCCGTCGCGCTGGACGGGAAATGCGCCGAGCGTGCGGATGAGCCACGCGAGCGCGCGGTTGTCGAAGAGCTCGGCCTTGGCCATAAAGTGCAGATGGTAGTCGAGCGGCAGGCACAGGCCGATGAGCACGGGGTCTAAGTCCGTTGAATGGTTCGGGCACAGCAGGACACTGTGCTTCGGAAGATTTTCAAGCCCCTTGACGTCCACGCGGTAGATCCACAGCAGCACCCGACCGATGATCCAGATAAACGCAAAAAAGATACGGTGCATCATTTCAATTTCTCCTGAATGAGGTTCAGCAGCGCCTGCTCGCTCTCTTCAAAGCTGAGCTTCGACGTGTCGAAGTGCACGGCGTCCGCCGCCTCGCGCAGCGGGGCGATGTCGCGGTGCATGTCCTGATAGTCGCGCTCGTTGATCTCGCGCAATACCTCTTCATACGCCTTGGGCGTGCCGCGCTCGGAGAGCTCGAGACAGCGGCGGCGTGCGCGCTCCTCGGCCGAAGCAGTCAGGTAAATTTTGAGGTCGGCGTCCGGCAGAACGACTGTGCCGATGTCGCGCCCGTCCATGATGACGCTTCTCTTGCGCGCGATATCGCGCTGCATCTCGAGTAAGTACGCGCGTACGCACGGCAGCGCCGAGACGTTCGAGGCGTACATCGAAATTTCCGGCAGGCGAATTTCGGTGCTGACGTCCTTGCCGTCAAGCAGCATTTTCTGTCCGCTATTCTCGTCAAATGCCATGTCGATTTGGATCTCTTTCAGCAGCGGCGCGATCTGGGATTCGTCCTTGGCGTCCAGTCCGCGCGAAAACGCCGCGTAGCCGATGGTGCGGTAGATCGCGCCCGTGTCGACATGCAGAATGTTCAATTTCTTGGCGACGGCCTTGGCGAGCGTACTCTTGCCTGCGCCGCCGGGGCCGTCAATGGCAATGGAAAAATGCTTTTTCATCTGTTTGATTCTTCCCTCTTACAATAAATATGTGCTTACTGCGTCAGCAGTGCGTCCGCGGCAGCCTCGCCCGCGGCCTTGCCGGTCGCCCAGGCGATTTGCAGATTGTAGCCGCCCGTGTAGGCGTCTACGTCGATGATCTCGCCGGCAAAGTACAGGCCGCCGATCTTTTTCGACGCCATGGTCTTCGGGTCGATCTCCCCCACCTTGACGCCGCCGGAGGTGATGATCGCGTTTTCGACCGGCATCGGCGCGCTGACATTGACCGTCCAGCGCTTTAAGAGCGTGCGGATGGTCTCGCGCTGGGCGCGCGTGATGTCGTGCACCTTTTCGTGCGGAGGGATGCCCGAGCGGTCGATGAATTCGTCGATCATCTTCTGCGGCAGAAGCGCGCCGAGCACGTTGCAGTAGTCGCTGTTTGCGTGCTTTTCAAAATCCGACAGCAGGCGCTTGTCGAGCATTTGCTCGTCGAGCGCGGGCTTGAGGTCGATCTCCAGTCGGTACTGCTTTTTGTCGAAATGCCGCATGTGCGCGCTGGCCGACAGGATGAGCGGCCCGCTCACGCCGAAGTGCGTGAACAGCATTTCGCCGAAATCCGAGTGAATCTTTTTGTTGTTTTCGTATACCGTCAGCGCAACGTTGCGCAGGCTCAGCCCTTGCAGCACCGCGCATTCGCGTGCCTCAAGCGGCACGAGCGAGCCGCGCAGCGGCGTGACTGTGTGGCCGAGCGCTTCCGCCATGCGGAAGCCGTCGCCCGTCGAGCCCGTCGCGGGATAGGACAGCCCGCCCGTCGCCAGAATGACGGCGGAGGCGGTGTAGTCCCCTTTTTCGCCCTTGACGGCGGCGACATGGCCGTCTTCGACCGAAATACCGAGAGCGCGGTCGCGCATGAGCTTGACGTGCAGACGCTTGAGCTCGCGCTCAAGCGCCGCTGTGATGTCGAATGACCGGTCGGACACGGGAAACACGCGCTTGCCGCGCTCGACCTTGAGCGGCACACCGAGCCCCTCGAAAAAATCGATGGCGTCGTGCCCGTCGAAGCGGGAAAACACGGAGTATAAAAACCGCGGGTTCTGCGGCACGTGGGCGAGCAGTTCTTCGCAGGTGCTGTCGTTCGTCACGTTGCAGCGGCCCTTGCCGGTGATGTTCACCTTTTTGCCGAGGCGCTCGTTTGGATCGAGCAGCGTCACGTGCGCACCCTTGCGCGCGGCGCAGATCGCGGCCATCATGCCGCCCGCGCCGCCGCCGATGACAACGATCGCCTTATTCATCTTCGATCTTGCCGAAAATGTCGAAGCGCTCCCAGATGTGCTCGAGTTCGGAGAACGTCGCGGAGATGTCTGCGCCCTTCTTGTTGGCCACGGCCAGAATGAGTGCGTTGAGCATGCTCATGGGCGCCGCCAGCGAGTCGACGAACGAGATCATCTCGCTGCGCACGAGCAGCGAATTGCTGGACATCTGGTTGATGGGCGACATCTCGCTGTCCGTCACGCCGACGATCGTCGCGCCGCGGTCGCGCGCAAACTGGATGGTCTTGAGCGCAAGCTCACTGTAGCGCGGGAAGCAGATACCGATGACCACATCGCCTTTGGAGACGCGGAAGAGCTGGTCGAACGAGCCGGCCGCGCCGCCGTTGACCAGAGTGACGTTGTCGAAGATCAGGCGGAAGTAGAAGTTTAAGTACCCTGCCAGAAACGAGGACGAACGGAAGCCCACGATGTAGATGCGGCGCGCGCCGATGATCGTGTCGACCACGCGCTCAAATTCCGCGCCGTCGGTCTGGTCGATGGCCATGCGGATCTTCTCCATGTCGCGCTGCAGGACGTTCGTCATCAGATCGGACCCTGCGAGCTCGCCGTCCGACGCCTGAATGCGCTGGATGCTCGTGAGCTTGCCGCGAATCATCTCCTGCAATGCACGCTGCATGCTCGGATACCCCTCGTAGCCGAGCTGGGTGGCAAAGCGCACGACGGTCGACTCGCTGACCTGCACGGTCTTGCCGAGCTTGCTGGCCGTCATAAACGCGGCCTTGTCGTAGTTTTCCAGAATGAAGCGGGCGATGAGCTTCTGCCCCTTGGAAAAGCTGCTCATGTTCTTTTCGATATTATGTAAGATATTCTTCGTCATAAAATCGTCCTCTGTTACTTTGATTTTGTTGCATGGAGCTCCTGCTCCGTTAGATCGCGCCACACGCCGACGGGAAGAGCCCCGAGTTTGAGCGCGTGCTCCTGCACGCGCTTTAGGCGCTTGACGTGTAATCCGGCGGCGGCACACATGCGCCGGATCTGCCGGTTTTTTCCTTCATGGATGGTGATGGAGAGAACGGCGGTGTCCCTCCCATGCCGCAGCACGCGCACCTGCGCGGGCCGGATGGGCTCGCCGTCGAGCTGTGTCATGGAAGCGAGCGCTTCTGCCGCTCCCCTGACCTCGCCCGCGACGCTGACCTCGTAGACCTTGTTGACCTCGTAGCGCGGGTGCAGAAGATGCTGCATCCATTCGCCGTCGTTCGTCAAAAGCAGCAGTCCCTCGGAGTCGAGGTCGAGCCGCCCGACGGGATAGACGCGCGCGCCGCAGTCTCTGACGAGCTCGGCGACGGTCTTTCGCCCTTTTTCGTCAGAGAGCGTGCAGACATAGCCGCGCGGCTTGTTGAGCATCAGGTAGCGCTTCTGCCCCTCCTGTGTGAGCGGCCTGCCGTCGACGGTAATTTCGTCGACTTCGGGGTCGGCCTTCTGCCCGAGAAGCGCAGTCTTGCCGTTCACGTGCACGCGTCCCGCGGCGATACACTGCTCGGCGGTGCGACGGGAGCAGAGCCCCGATTCGGCGATGAGCTTTTGAATTCTTGCTTCGGCCAGGTCGATCCCTCCTTTACTTTGCCGACAGAAATTGCCAGAGCTTTTCCGCCAGCGACTTATTTTTGCTTGTTTCGCTTTTTGTTTCCTGCGCCTGTACGCTGCACGCGCTGACAAGGTCAACTCTTCCGACCTCAGTCTCGCCGCAGGAGATGACGAGCGTGCCGAACGTTTGTCCCTTCCGCACGGGGGCGGAGATGGTTTGCGGCAGCTCGGCGCGCACGCTCAATGCTTCATTTTCCGCGGTGGGATAGCGGAAGCTCTCCGCCGCCACGGCGGACACACTCTGCCCGTCGACGCTTACGCTGCCGTAGGCCTCGCCTTTTTTAGCACCGCTTGAGAGCGCATACGCCGAAAAGCCGTAGTCGTAGAGTGCCGCGTGATCCGCCCAATCGCTGCCGTCGTGCAGCGTGACGGCGATCATGCGCATCCCGCCGCGCTCGGCACAGGTGACGAGTGTGCGCCCTGCGTCGCCGGTGTAGCCGGTCTTGAGACCGACGCAGCCGGAGTACGACGCGAGCAGCTTATTGTGGTTCGTCATCGTGCGCGTGCCGACGCTCGCCGTGCGCGTCGAGACGATGCGCGCGAACGTCGGATTCTGCATGGCGTAGGCCGCAAGGCGCGCCATATCGAGGGCACAGGAGCTGTGCCCCATTTCGTCGAGACCGCTCGGGTTGGCAAATGACGTGTGCTCCATGCCGAGGGCTTTCGCCTTTTCGTTCATCCATCGGACAAACTGCGCGCTGCCGCCGCTCCCGCCGCAGTGGGCGGCGATGCACTCCGCCGCGTCGTTGCCGGACGGCAGCATCAGACCGTAGAGAAGTTCCTCCATCGTGAGCGTTTCGCCCTCGAGAAGGTACATCGACGAGCCCTCGCGTAAATGCTCGCGTTTGACCGTGACCTTCTCCGTGAGTTCGCTGTGCTCCAGCGCGACCAAGCAGGTCATGATCTTCGTCGTGCTCGCGATGCTGCGCTCCTGCGTTTCATTGCGCGACGCCAGCACCCGCCCGCTGCCCGCCTCCATCAAAATAAACGCGGCGGCGGCAGTTTCAGGCGCGGCAGCCTGACAGGTCAAACTGCTTGACAGGCAGGAAACAGCAAGGAAAACGGCAAATACGCATCGGGCAAAACGCGGCATGGGATCACTCCTTCGTTCGGAATGCCCCTATTATGCCCGAAATCAGTAGATATCTTTCTCTTCTCTCTTCTTGTCCACGAAATTCTGCACGCGGTCGAGCACTTCCGGCACAAGATCAAGCACGCGGTCGACCGTTGCCGCCGCAGGGATGGCCACGGGCATCACGCGCGTCAGACCGTCCTTAATGACGAGGAACGCGACGGGGTCGACCTTGACGCCTGCACCTGCGCCGCCGCCGAAGTGTGCGGTGTCGGTCTTGCCGTAATCGCCGCCGCCCGCGCCGAAGCCGAAGCTCACGCGCGAAACGGGGATGACCGTTACGCCGTCGGGCGTCGTGATCGGCTCGCCGATGATGGTGTTGGAATCGACCATATCACGGATCTTATCCATCGTGGTGTCCATGAGATCGTTGAGCGGGGTCTTTTTTTCGATGTTTTCCATGAGGTTCATCCTTTCTTTCTTTTTATGCGGTCAGTTTTTCACTGTGTTCACTGTTTTGCGGAGTGCTCTCCGTTGGTTTTTCCGCGGGAGCGTCGTTTTTATGCGCCTTTTTATAGCGCAGGTACCATTTGAGCATCGGAATGAGCAGCGCAAGCGAGATGTGCAGCCCGTCGCGGATGCGAAGCGACAGGCCAACGGCACCCTCTGCGTGCGTCTTTTCAGAGCTGTAGTCCATGCGCAGGTGCAGTGAGGGATCAGGGATATGGAAGAGGTCTTCAAGGTGCGGCATCACACCCCACATCGCGGCGCTCGCATAGCCGTAGGTCTGCGCGATATCCGCGGGATCCGTGCCGCCGAAGACGATGAGAATTTCCAGCGGGTCGATGCGAAGGCGCTTGCAGGTGCGTTTCGCTGTCTCCTTGAGCGCCGAGAGCGCCGTCGTGATGAGGTCCCTGAGCTCCTCTTTTGTCGGCTTGGGGAGCGAGGGCTTTTTCTTTTGCTTCGCCTCTTCTCCCTCTGACTTTGGTTTCTTCTCCTTTGCCTTTTTTTTCGGCGTTTCTTTCTTTTCCTTTGCTGGCAGCAGCGTGAAGCGGAACGGGCCGACCGAAAGCTGCACGCGCAGCTCGTCGCCGAACTGCATCAGCGCGCCCACGCGAAGAAAGCCGATCAAAATAAAAATGAGCAGGATGATGCCAATTACCTTCAGCGCAGTCAATCGACCACCTCCCTCTTTTTACGCTTCACGCGGTTTTTATGCTTTACGCGGTCAGTGTTCCCCGTTTTCGGGAATGCTGCCTTCTTTTTCCGTCATGGCGCTGGGGTCGAGGATCGTGCCGTCCTCCGTTATGCGGAGCTGACCGTCGGCCTCAAGACCCGGCATCTCCGGCAGCTCCTCGAGCGAACCCAAGTGGAAGTCGCGCAGGAACTTTTTCGTCGTGCGGTACAGCCTCGGCCGTCCCGGCACCTGCAAACGTCCGCACTCCTCAATGAGCCCGCGCTCAAGCAGCAGGCCCACGGTGTACGAGCTGTCCACGCCGCGCACCTGATCAATGTAGGCGCGGGTCGTGGGCTGGTAGTAGGCGATGATCGTCAGCACCTCCAGCGCGGGCTGAGAGAGCTTGGCGGTCTTGCGGATCTCAAACGCCTTGCGGATGACGTCGGCATAGTCCGGCGACGAGCAGAGCTGATAGCTGTCCTCCATGCGGACGAGCCGGATGCCGCGGCGCTCAAAGGCGTAGTAATCGCCGAGCTTTTGCAATACCTGTTCCGCGGTCGGACGGTCCAAATCGAGCGCAAGGCAGATGCGGTCGATGGGAAGCGGTTCGCCGCTGGCGAACAAAATGCCCTCGATGGCCGACTCGACCTCGCGCAGATCCAAAGATTCCAAAGACATAGCGTTCCTCGCTTTTTACAGATTGATACGGTCGGGGGCATCGTCCCCGCACTCCACGGTGCAGTCCGTGTCAGAACCGGCCAGATGGATGACCTTTTCGCGGCAGAGCTCCAAAACGGCGATAAACGTCGCCACGATCTCGCTGCGGCTGCGGCTGCCGCGGAACAGCAGCTTGAAGCGCGTCATGCCGAACTCCTTGAGCCGGTGCAGAATTTCCTCCGCCTTGCCCTTGACGGGATACGGCTCGCGGCGCACGATCTCGCTCAGCGCCGCGCTCGGCGGCGCGGCCAGCTTTTCCCCGCGCTCCATGATCGTCTGCATGGCGAGCACGAGGTCGGCCTTTTCATGACTGTACTCGTAGATTTTGCCGCGCTGCATGGGCTCGGGCTGGCGCGTCATGATGCTGCGGCCAAACTCGCCCATCGGGCCGAGCGTTTCGGTCAGCGTCTTGATGCGAAGGTACGTGTCCTTTTGCTGGCGCTCTTTGAGCGAGGCAATGAGCTCGTCCATCTCGCTCTGCGCCTGCTCATCCTCAAGCGAAAGCAGCATGCGCGTTTTGATGTACATTAAATGTGCCGCCATCGTGATGAATTCGCTCGCGACCTCGAGATCGAGCTGCTTTCGCTGCTCGAGATACGCAAGGTACTGGTCCAGGATCAGCGCGATGGGAATGTCCTGGATCTCTATTTTATTTTTCGACAGCAGGAAGAGAATGAGGTCGAGCGGCCCTTCAAAGTCCTGCAGCGCCTCCGCGCTGCGCTCGTGCACCACGCCCTCCAGCTTGAAAACGGGATTGTCCATGACATTCCTCTCACTTTATTAATATACGATCCAGTTGACCAGAAGCTCGTACACGCGGTAGATGCCCTCGCTGAGGATATTGTTTCCCACGCCGAGCCAGACGAGCACAAAAAGAACAAGCATGCCGTATTTTTCATACCGCATCAGCGTCATGTACGCGCGGTCGGGCAGAAAGGCGAAGAGCACCTTCGACCCGTCGAGCGGCGAGATGGGGATGAGGTTGAAAAGCCCCAGACCGACGCTCATGTACGCCGTCATCGCAAGGAAATTCAAAAGGCCGCTGCAAAACGCGGTATCGACATAGTGCGCGATCGTGATGCGCGCGCCGAGCAAGAGCAGCATCGCCAGCAGCAGATTCGACACCGGCCCCGCCAGCGCTGTGATGGCCATACCCTGCTTCGGCTTTTTGAAATACCGCATGTCGACCGGCACGGGCTTTGCCCAGCCGAAGCCGACGAGCAGCATGGCAGCCAAGCCGAACCAGTCGATATGGTGCAGCGGGTTTAAGCTCAAGCGGTGCTCGCGCTTGGCCGTCGGATCGCCGAGGGCATAGGCTGCAAGACCGTGACAGGTCTCGTGCACCGTCAAGCATAAAAAGACGCCGAGCACGCGCAAAAGCGCGTCGGTCAGCGAGCCCCAGTCGATGGACTGGACCAATTCCTGAAAACTGTTCACGCAATTTCTCCGTAAAAAATATGCAAATCGCGAAGACTTGCATTGCATTCTATTCTTATTATAACAGCCCTTTTCCCACATGACAAGGGATTTTGCAATTTTTGCTGCATTTTGCTTTCAAAAATTGACACATTTTTCTCTGTCAAATTGCGAAAAATGACAAAAAAGCGCC
>OHHG01000578.1_pt1 | contig 12204 bp, 8 predicted proteins | sample 1567991 | NCBI WGS metagenome assembly OHHG01 (sample SAMEA3879588, study PRJEB24766) | human gut metagenome | biome: human-associated habitat; feature: feces | place: USA | collected 1985/1987
GATTCGGTTTTCTAATGTTTTTCTTGTATTCGTCCAACATCGACCCCACTTCTCTTCTTTTATTTTAGCGTCTTTTTTCGAAGTTGGACTACCGGTTTTTCCGGACAATACGGGCCGTCGATTGAGTTCTCTGCAACAGAAAAACCTCCGGCCCCGAAGCATATCGCTCCATCAAATCGCCGTTATAGCCCCGGATGGTGAGCAACTCCATGTTCTCGACCTTCATTACGTCGAACTCCTCGTTTCGGAGGGCTTGAATCGCCTCGTCGATATGCCAGGAGTTATCCACGCAGAGGCTGAGGTTCACCGCCGAGTTATGCACCAGATTGACCTTGATACGGTATCGCTCCAGCAGGGAGAAGATCGCCGCGAATTTCTCTTCGAGCACGAAGGAAAAGTCCCGCGAACGGATCGTCAGCAATACCTGATCCTTCTTCAGAATCAGAATCGGAACCTCGATCGGCGCCGACATACGGCGAATCACCGTGCCCGGTTTTCGCTTGTCCCCGAAAGGCCGCACGTAGAGCGGGATGTTCTTGTTTTGCAGCGGTTTGATCGTTTTGGGGTGGATGATCTGTGCCCCGCTGTAAGCCAGCTCGATGGTGTCCAGGTAGTTCAGTTCCGCGATCTGCACCGCATCGGGGAAAACCTTCGGGTCGGCATTCAGGATGCCGTCCACGTCTTTCCATACCGACATGGATTCCGCGTCGAGGATATTGGCCGCCACCGCTGCCGAGTAATCCGAACCTTCGCGTCCCAGGGTAGTGGTCGTGCCGTCCGGAGCACCTCCGATAAAGCCCTGCCCGATGAAAATACAGGCCTTAGACTGTTTCATGGCGTTGCGCAGCAGAGTCCGCGATGCGGCGATATCGACCGAGGCGTCCTTGTGTCGCTGTTCGGTGCGGAAGCAACGTCGCATATCGAGCCAGCAATTGTCGATACCCCGTTCGGAGAGGTACTCCGAAATGATCGTCGTCGAGATCAGCTCGCCGAAAGCGACGACGGTGTCGTACCACAGCTCGGCGTCTTCCGGACGATAGACCGTTTCGGTCGCCACCTGTTCGAGCTCCCCGAAAAGCCGTTCGATCTTCTCGAGCCGGGTCGGAGCGCCGTACAGTTCGTTTACGATTTCGGCGTGGTATTGCCTCAGCGCGGTGATGTGCTCCATCGAGAAGGCTTTGTCGCCCTTCTGCAACCCTTCGAAAACCTTCTCCAAGGCATTCGTGGTCTTACCCATTGCCGATACGATGATGAACAGATCCCGTTCGTCACCGATGATCTTCAGCAGGTTTTGCACACCGTCCGCGTTGCGGACCGATGCGCCGCCGAACTTGTAAACTTTCATCGCTCAATAAAACAGTATGGTTATCGGCCGGTACTTCGTCGTGCCGGGTTCCGGACCCGCATCGGGATCGGCCCGGCTGCTTCCGAAACTCCGTTTTCAGCGAAGCTTCGGACATGCGACCGGAATAGCATTATTTCGTTTCGACCGTCTTGTAAGGCGTGTCCGTATTCTCGAACAGGAACGAGAACACGTCGGTAGCCTCTTCGATGCGCTTCGAGACGGGTTTGCCGGCGCCGTGGCCCGCCTTGGTGTCGATGCGGATCAGGATCGGAGCGTCGCCGCCCTGGGCGTACTGCATCTCGGCGGCGAACTTGAACGAATGAGCCGGCACGACACGGTCATCGTGGTCGGCAGTCGTTATCAGCGTCGCAGGATACTTCGTGCCCTTCTTGATGTTATGCAGCGGGGAGTATTTGTAGAGGTAGTCGAACTGCTCCTCGTCGTCGCTCGAGCCGTACTCTACGACCCAGCCCCAGCCGATGGTGAACTTGTGGTAGCGGAGCATGTCCATCACGCCGACCGCCGGCAGGCAGACGCCGAACAGGTCGGGACGCTGCACTTCGCAGGCACCCACCAGCAGGCCGCCGTTCGAACCGCCCGCGATGGCGAGTTTCTTCGACGAGGTATATTTGTTGGCAATGAGGTATTCGGCCGCTGCGATGAAATCATCGAAAACGTTCTGTTTTTTGTCCAGCATGCCGCCCCTGTGCCACTCTTCTCCGTATTCCAGGCCGCCGCGCAGGTTGGCTACGCAATAAACGCCGCCCTGTTCCATGAACATAATGGCAGCCGGGTTGAACCAGGGCGCGAGGCTGACTTGGAACCCACCGTAAGCGTAGAGGTAACAGGGGTTGTTGCCGTCGAGCTTCAGTCCGTTGCGATAGACGATGAACATCGGGACTTTCGTGCCGTCCTTGCTGGTGTAGAACACCTGTTCCGTAGTGTAGTCTTCGGGGCTGAATTTCACTTCGGGACGCTTATACAGGGTCGATTCGCCCGTTGCGAGGTCGTAACGGTAAACGGTCGAAGGTGTCGTGAAGTTGGTCAGCGAATAGAAGGCCTCCGTTTCGCCTTTTTTACCGGAGAATCCGCCTGCCGATCCGATGGCGGGCAGCTCGACTTTCCGAATGAGCTTGCCGTTCCAATCGTACTGGTAAACCTGGCTTTGGGCATCCTCCAGGTAGGAAGCCATCATATAGTCGCCCGGTTTGCTGACGATCTCAAGCATATTCTTCGGATTTTCGGGGATAATCTCCTCGATCACCGAAGGATTATTCAGGTCGATGCGGATCACGCGGTAGTTGGGAGCATCGAGGTTGGTACGCACGTAAAGTTTATCGTTCTCGGCGCGAATAATCTCGTGGTCGTTGGCAAAGCCGGGAAGCAGCACCTTGAACTTCTTATCGCTGCTTTTTCGGTAGAGGATCTCGCTGCCCGACGTACCTTCCGATGCCGTGATGAAAAGCCACTTGCCGTCCTTGCTGACACTGGAAGCGAAATAGCGCAACGGATGTTGTGTGTCCATATGAATCAGACGATCGGAAGACTGAGGCTTACCGAGCGTGTGATAATATACCTTCTGATATTGGTTCTGGGAAGAATAGACGCCCGCTTCCGGAACGTCGAACGTACTGTAATAGAATCCCTTTTCGTCGGGTGTCCACACTGCGTTGGAGAGCTTCACCCATTTTACGATATCGCCCGTGGGCTGCTTGTCCGCCGTACGGATGACATGAATGTCGCTCCAGTCCGAACCTGAAGCCGAAGCCGCATAAGCCAGGTAGCGGCCATCTTCCGAGAAAGAGATGCCCGACAGCGCAACCGTTCCGTCCTCGGAGAGCGTGTTGGGATCGAGGAATACCTCCGGCTCGGCGTCGAGCGAAGCCTGGCGGTACAGCACGGCCTGGTTCTGTCGTCCGTCGTTGCGGTAAAAATAGTAATAATCCCCGAATTTAGCCGGAGCTCCCTCCCAGGGATAAGCCCACAGCTCGGTCAGGCGGGCACGCATCGCCTCGCGGAACGGAATTTGATCCAGGTAATTCTGCGTCACGGCATTTTCGGCAGCGACCCAGGCGGCCGTCTGTTCCGAACGGTCGTCTTCGAGCCAGCGGTAGGGGTCGGCGACTTCGGTGCCGAAGTAGTTATCCACGACTTCCGTACGCTCGGCATCGGGATAAGGCAGGTGTTTGATTTTCATAGATGACTTACAGGCGGTAAGTGCAGCAGCGGCACAGAAAACCGCCAAAGTAATTTTAACGTGTTTTAACATATTTTAGTATTTGAAGGGTTTCGAAAGACAAATATACGAAAAGTCCGGCGCAATCGTGCAGGTTTGTTCGCAAAGATTGTCCGAACATTCCATATATTCGCAGAATATACGAAAAAGTTGCCGGCATCCGGCGATCCGCAGGAGAATTTTGTAACTTTGAAACCGGAATAACGAAAGCGAAAAACAGGAATGGACAATCAGTTGCGACAAATTATCGAAGAGGCCTGGAACGACCGGGCATTGCTTGCGGAGTCCCGTGTGCGGGAGGCGGTCCGCGCCGTTATCGAAGAACTGGACAAGGGCCGCCTGCGAACGGCCGAACCCATCGATCCGTCCCGGAGCCAATGGCAGGTCAATGAGTGGGTCAAGAAGGCGATTCTGCTCTATTTTCCGATGCAGGAGATGCGCACCATGCGGGCCGGAGAACTCGAATGGCACGACAAAATGGACCTCAAGCACGGCTACGAGGAGCTGGGCGTACGGGTTGTACCGCACGCCGTGGCGCGCTACGGAGCTTACATTTCGCCGGGGGCGATCCTGATGCCCTCCTACGTCAATATCGGAGCCTGGGTCGGTGCCGGCACGATGGTCGATACGTGGGCGACGGTCGGCTCCTGCGCCCAGGTCGGCGAGCGCGTCCACCTGAGCGGCGGCGTGGGCGTGGGCGGTGTGCTGGAACCCGTGCAGGCGGCCCCCGTCATCATCGAGGACGACTGTTTCATCGGCTCCCGGGCCATCGTGGTCGAAGGGGCGCACATCTGCCGCGAATCGGTGCTGGGCGCCGGCGTGGTGATTACCGGATCGACGCATATTATCGACGTAACGGAGGCGGAACCCAAACAGTACAAGGGATACGTCCCCGCCGGATCGGTGGTCATTCCGGGCAGCTACCCCAAGCGTTTCCCGGCCGGGGAGTACGGCGTTCCCTGTGCGCTGATTATCGGACGCCGCAAGGAGTCCACCGACAAGAAAACTTCGCTCACCGCGGCGCTCCGGGATTTCGGAGTTTCGGTATAGTACCTTTCGGATGCACAGGACCCGTTATCACTTTCTCGAAGAGACGACCTCGACCAACGACGAGGCCCGGAATCCTCGCTACGGACACGGCGATGCGATCTGCGCCGAGCGGCAGACCGCCGGACGCGGCCAGCGGGGGCATACCTGGAGCAGCGAGGAGGGACGCAACCTGATGTTCTCGCTGGTATGGGAACCCCGTTTCCTGCCCGTTTCGGAACAGTTTCTGCTTTCGGAAGCGGTGGCTTTGGCTTTGACGGACCTTTTCGGCGGTTACGGCATCGACGCCCGGATCAAATGGACGAACGACATCTATGCGGGCGACCGCAAGCTGGTCGGCATCCTGATCGAACACAACCTGACGGGCGACCGCCTGTCGCGTACGATCGTCGGAATCGGGGTGAACGTCAATCAGACCCGGTTCGATCCGTCGTTGCCGAACCCGTCGTCGATGTGCCTCGAAACTGGCTGCGAATACGATCGGCAGGAGGTACTGCACCGCTTGGGCGACTGTCTGGCCGCCCGGTACGAACAACTCGAGAAAGGGGATCGGGAGGCGCTGCAAGCCGACTACCGACGGCGGATGTACCGGCTCGGAGAGCGGCATCGGTACCGTTATCCCGACGGCCGGACAGTGGAGGCCGTGCTGCGGGGCGTGCGCCCTTCGGGGGAGCTGCTGGTGGAGCTGCCCGACGGCCGTACCGAAGGGTATCTGTTCCGGGAGATAGAGTTCGTTATCGAGGGGAAGCGGACGGCTCGAACGGACGGGACGGGCTGCGTGTTAAAAAAATAACAGGATAACGTTGGCCGAACGAAAAATAACCTTATATTTGCAATGATATTTTAGACCGCGAATAAATTTCATTTTAACCAATTCAAATACCGAAAATTATGAACGTACCTGCAAATCTGAAGTATTCCAATGACCACGAATGGTGCCGCGTAGAGGGCGGTGAGGCTTTTATCGGCATTACCGATTTCGCACAGAGCCAGTTGGGCGACATCGTATTCGTCGATGTTCCGACCGTCGGCGAAACCTTGTCCGCCGGTGACGTCTTCGGCTCGATCGAGGCCGTGAAGACCGTGAGCGACGCTTTCATTCCCGTCGGCGCCGAAGTGTTGGAGTTCAACCCTGCAGTGGATGCCGATCCCTCCATCGTGAACCGCGATCCCTACGGAGAGGGTTGGCTCGTCAAAGTGAAACTGACCGATCCCAAGGAGTGCGAGTCGCTGCTTACCGACGCGCAGTACAAAGAGTTGATCGGCTAATATTCGTTCGATGTAAATCGAACCCCGCAGCCTCCCGTTTTCGACGGGTGTCGGCAGGGAGTGTCAGGATGGAATCCGGCATCAAAAGATACCGTAACGTGAGTCCGACGTGTTCTGTTGTGACAGTATTTTTGTTTTACATCCGAAATCAATACGTCGGACTCGCCTTAAAACTATAACATTATGTCAAAGGTAACAGTTGTGGGCGCGGGCGCCGTGGGCGCTACTTGCGCCAATGTGATGGCTTGCCGCGAAGTGGCGAGCGAAGTGGTCCTCATCGACATCAAAGAGGGCCTGTCGGAGGGTAAGATGCTGGATATGTACCAGTGTTCTACGCTGATGGATTTCGATACGAAGCTCGTCGGCGTGACCAACGACTACAAGCAGACTGCCAACTCGGACGTGGTGGTGATCACCTCGGGTATTCCCCGCAAGCCGGGCATGACCCGCGAGGAGCTGATCGGCACCAACGCCAACATTATGAAAGGCGTGATCGAGAACGTGGTGAAATATTCGCCCCGCGCGATCATCATCGTGGTCGCCAACCCGATGGATACGCTGACTTATCTGGCGCTCAAGGCTTCGGGACTTCCCAAAAACCGGATTATCGGCATGGGTGGCGCCTTGGATTCGGCCCGTTTCAAATGTTACCTGGCGAAAGCCACCGGCGCCAACATCAACAACGTGGACGGCATGGTGATCGGCGGTCATGGCGATACGACGATGATTCCGCTGCTTTCGAAGGCTTCGGTCAATGGCGTGCCCGTGACGCAATTCGCCTCGAAGAAGAAACTCGAAGAGGCTGTCGCCAGCACGATGGTCGGCGGTGCCACGCTGACCAAACTCATCGGCACTTCGGCCTGGTATGCTCCGGGCGCCGCTGCTTCGATGATGGTCGAATCGATCCTGCATGATCAGAAGAAGATCGTCCCCTGCTGCTGCTACCTCGAAGGCGAATACGGCCAGAACGACATCTGTATCGGTGTCCCCGCCGTGATCGGCCGCAAGGGTATCGAGAAGATCGTCAAACTCGACCTCACCAAGGAGGAGGCTGCCAAATTCGAGGCATCGGCTGCTGCGGTCCGCAAGACCAACCAGGTGCTTCACGAGATCAAGGCGTTGTAAGCGTTTGCCGACAACGATAGCAGATCCCCGGTCTTTCGACCGGGGATTTTTCGTGAAAGAGCCTTCCGCCGCACATTTCGTCGGAAGTAAGTCGTATTCTATAAGAAACTTACCCGCATCCGGAAGCGGAAGGTTTCCCGTTTGACCCGTATGAACGGAACATAACAGCCGATTTCGCTCCTTGCCGGGCAACAGCGGCCATATTCTTTCGGAACATTGCGACAACGGTCGCTCCCGGAAAAACTTTTCACTTCCCCGGAGTGTCTTTTTTACATACGTCGGAGGATAGTCTTCACCGTCTGCGAAGCACCTGCGTCATGCAGTGTGCGGCACCGTAGCCTTTGCAAAGGTTGTCGAGCCCGACCCAGGTAACCTTCACCCCTCGGTGTTTCAGTTCGGTCCGCAGGGCTTCGGACTGGCCCGCTACCCCGATGATACGGCGCGACCCGACCGTCAGGAAATTACCCGCCAGCCGGTCGGCATCCTCTTCGGAAATGGGGATGATGGCGGCACCGATACGGCTCCTCAACAATTCGACGAATCCGACATCTTCTTCGGTTTTGGTATAGACGCCGTTTGCACCTCGGAGATAAATATCGGCCAGCAGCAAATCCGGAGAATCCGGATCGGTGGTCATACGCCGAGCTGTGAGCGTCACCAGATTGCGGTCTATAATGTTGAAATAGGTGTCCAAGTGCATTTCCGCTTGGCTGAACAACCGGTCCTTGACCACGACCAGACGGTTGCAGCCCAGCAGATCGTGCTCCATGAGCTGATCGATGGCCGGTTGCGTGGTGCGCATCCCGCAGCCGATGAAAGCCGTATCGCCGAACGGATAGAAATCCCCGCCTTCGAGATGAGCTCCCTCCCCTTCGATGCGGTGCAACGGTTTCATGCCGATTTTTTCGAGGCAGAATTGCAGAATGTCGCATCCTTTCTCCCGCTGCGGGGAGTTCATGCGTCCGATTACGACGCCTTTGGCAGTAGTTATCAACTGGTCCCGCGTATAGAAGAGATTCATCACGGGGTTTTCCGAATATTCGGCCTTGAGCCCCGTGTTGATCTGCGTTTCCGACAGTCGGATGATCGGTTGTCGCAGAATAATCCGCACCAGATCCCGGGGCGATGTCTTGGCGAGGATGGATTGTCGGTACTCCTTTTGCTGCTCGGCTGTTTCCGGAGAGAGGTTTTGGGTGTCGAAGGTAAGAAAACCGGCCGCGAAGCGGCGCAGGTTCTCCAGCTTCGTCCGGTCGGCGGGTTTCCCGTCCGCGCCGGTTCCGTCGAGCAGGATCTGACGTACCGTGAGTACCCTCGCTCCGGCCTCCTCGAGCACTTTGCGATAAGTAGCATGTTCGGCGATGAGTTCGGGGATATCGATATGTTCCCGGAAAAGAGCCGCAGCCGGATGAAGGGCCCCCAGAAACAGCTCTTCGCCCGGGTCGTGGGTCAGGATGAGTCTGGCCTTGCGGTACTCGCACGTTTGGCCGCAGCGGACGGAGCGTCGCCCGCGCATGATAGATCCAATCAGTGAAGAAAGAAACGTCGAGATGGAGATGGAAGATCGGGAGTTAAACATAACGATTCGGGGTTAAATCTGGTTATAGGGATCGTATGTCGGTTATTCAAGCCACCCCTGTTTCGAGAACAGAACAAAAATCGCAGCAAATACGAATTTTGACGGATGGATCGATATATTAAAAACGAGAAAAACCGTAAAATTGTTTTGCGGCTCGTGCAAATCGGTGCAATAATGGTTGCTAAAGCGTTCGGCCGCCATGAGCGAACGGAGCCGCCAGGCAGCTCCGTTCGGTTTATACCCGGAAAATATCATGACTTTCCGAAAGCGATATTTTCAAAAAAGTTCCGTATGCCGTCAATCCGGATGAGCGACAACGATATTCCCTGTCCGGCGAAGCAAGGAGCCGCCGGAGCTTCCGGCAGACCGTCAGAAGCTGATCTTCGCGCCGACGAACCAGCTGCGGGGCAGCGACGGGCCGTAGATGTAGCCTGAATCGCGGTCGGCCCCCCGATCGAAATCTTTCTGGTAGGCGTTGAAGATATTTTGGATGCCGGCATGGAGTTGCAGGGCGATCTCCTTATAGAGAATGACGTCGTACGACACTTTGAGGTTCAGGTCGAAGAAACGAGGTGTCGTGACGGCCCGATCGACGGGCGTGCCCGAACCCGCCATGTGCTGCACGAGCATTTTGCCCGTGTAAGTTCCGGTAATGGCTGCCTGCAAATTGCGTACGGGGGTCAATTCAGCCGTAAGGTAGCCGTAGGTGTTCGGCGTGCGGAACATCTTGCGGGTCGGTGCGACCTCCGGATCTTCGCTCCACTGTTCCGGTTCCTTGTAGCGGCTCTGCTGAAGGGTGATTCCGGCCTGCAGGTCGAACCAGCGGGTGAAGGCGGCCTTGCCTTCGATATTGATGCCCATGACGCGGGCGCCCGAGCCGTTGTAACGCTCCTTGATCGTACTTCCGTCCGTATCCGGATCGGGCAGCGGACGCAGGGCGAAAACGTGGTCGAGCGTCGTGTAAAAACCTTCGACGAGCAAGTTGGTCTGGACTTTTCCGAAACGGTGATAAAGATCTGCCGAGAGGCTGAGGCTGTGCGATCGCTCCTCGCGCAGATCGTCCGCCAGGCGAATGCGTACCCGCTCGCCGCCCACGATGGCGATGTGCATATCCTCGTCGAAGGCCTGCGGAGCACGGAAGCCGCTCGAATAGCTCAGGCGCAGGCTCGCCCCCTCTCCGGGATTGTAGCGCAGGTTGGCACGCGGGCTGAAAATTACGTGATCGACGAGGCTGTGCTTATCCAGACGGCCGCCGATAAGCAGCGACCAATGCTCGTTTTTCCACTCGTTTTGCAGGTAGGCGCCGATGATGTGCACCTTTTGCTTCGTTCGATAATCATAGCCGATCGATTCGTCGTCCAGATCGTTGTAGTTATATTCCACGCCCAGGGTCAGGTCGGCGGGAAGGAACCACAACCGGTCGAACGAATGGATGTACTGGGCGCCGGTCGCCACGGTGAGGTCGTGCGTGCGACCGTAGGCGTCGGGATCCTGCTTGGAGCCGTAGTAGCTCTTGCGGGCGATGTGCTGGAACGAAGCATAGACATTCACACGGTTGGAGTAGTCGGCGGACGAGAGGTCGAACGAGAGGCTGCCGCCGTTGATGTTGTGGTCGGTCTGCTCGGCGATCATCGCTTCGTGCGGCGGCAGGTCGAGCCGGTCGCCGCCCCGGCGGTACTCCATGACGGTATTGTACTGGAGCGTAATACGCGAATAAGCGCTGGTCTTGAAGAATGAGCGCAGTCCGAGGGATTGGGATTGCAGTTGCGGAATTTCGGTGAAGCCGTCCCCGTCGTGGTCGTACCCCGAGCGGTGGCGGTTCTGTCCATAGACATAAAGTCCCGCCTTACGGCTGTCGGTGACGAGCGAGGCATTGGCCGAGGTGACGTTGTCGTAACTGCTGCTGTTGCCGATCGCCGTGATCGTGTGACCGACTTCGGCGCTGTTGCGGTCGGGGTCCTTGGTGATGATGTTGATCGTACCGCCGATGGCCGAGGAGCCGAAGAGTGCCGAGCCGCCTCCGCGCATCACCTCGACGCGGTCGATCATGCTGGCCGGAATCTGCTCCAGTCCATAAACGCCCGAAAGGGCCGAAAAGACGGGATGCGAATCGACGAGAATCTGCGAATAGTGTCCGTCGAGTCCGTTGATACGCACCTGCATAAAACCGCAGTTCTGACAGTCGTCCTCAACGCGTACGCCGGGCTGGAAACTAAGCCCCTGAGCCAGACAAGCCGAGTTGGTGTTGTCGAAAATCTTGCGGTCGAGGACGTTCACCAGGGCCGGGGCCTTGCGACGCGTGGTTTCGCTGCGGCTGGCCGAAACGACTACGTCGTCCATGGTGATTCCGTTTTCCGTGATCTCGAAGTTGAGTTCGAGGGATTGTCCTTTCCTGAGCGATACCTCATGGCGCACAGGATCGTAACCCATCATTCGGGCTTCGACGGTAATCGTGCCCGTCGGCAAGTTCTTCAGGAAATAGTGCCCGCTCGCATCGGTGGCAGTACCGATGGTCGTGCCGGGGATCGTAACAGTAACATACGGCAGATGTTCGCCTGTTTCGCTGTCGATGACATGACCGTAAAGATGAGCGTCGCTTTGAGGTTTCGGGGTCGTTTCGTCTGCAAAAAGTGTATGATAAACCAGGCACATTACGGCCAAGAGGATCAATTTTTTCATATTATAATAATTAAGCGATTATATCTTCAATGTCCCATTATCCGACGGTTGCGGAATCGAGTTCGAGGGCGTTTATTCGCGGCCGGAGGCTGCGTCTGTAATGAAGTCCTCCTAAATCTCCTCCTCGGAATGGACTCGGGGCGCTATGCTCCCAAATGGATACACAATATAATCCTATGTTTTAAGATGTAAAATGGGTCTGTTTTCGCCAGGCAGGGGCAACGGCCCGTAATACGGCCGATGAGAGAGAATACCCTGTGAAAACGATGTTTTGCCGCGCCGCTCGGCACGTGCGGTCGAATAGTCCCGGAAACGAATGGTTCCGGAACGAATTTATCTACCCGATTGCAGGCGGCGCACGGAGCTGCGAGCCCGATATCGCAACGATTGCCGGATCGTAACACTCCGGCCGGAAAAAGGTTTCCAGCAAACGGAACTCACTGTCGAGGACCCAGTCGGTAGAATGGATATACGAGAAGAAATGGAAATGGCAAATCGCACAGTCGTCCACAAGAGCCGGCGACGTGGTATTTGCATCGTTCTCCGTGAGGTAACGATAGTACTCATCGGGATGGGTATGCAGGCTTTTGCCCGCATAGGCCGCGAGCAGGATCAGCATCAGTGTCACATAGAGGCAGAGTGCAAGGGATGCCGCAAGACCCGGGACGAGGTAAACTACGATCATGAATACGCATACGATTCCGAAACCGATCGCGCCGGCCTTTAAGCTTGTCGTGATCGCTTCCTGACCGAGCTTCGCGCCTACCACGTTGGATCGGAGTTCCTCCAGTTCCAGGGAAAGGGAACCGATACGGATCGTGGACGCAAGATTATTTGCCTCTTCATAATCCGCCATGCCGTCGATCTGGCACTGTCCGCCTGTGATCGCCTCACGGACGGTCGGAGCAGAAATAATCTGGTTATCAT
>OHHG01000580.1_pt1 | contig 12193 bp, 6 predicted proteins | sample 1567991 | NCBI WGS metagenome assembly OHHG01 (sample SAMEA3879588, study PRJEB24766) | human gut metagenome | biome: human-associated habitat; feature: feces | place: USA | collected 1985/1987
TTTCGTGCAAACATGATATTAATAAATCTTAGTGGTTTATTTTACTTCCCACGTATCATTCGTCATCAATAACTCCTCGAAGTTGTGATACTTCTTCTTGGCAGACACCTCTTCGATTTGTTCATGAACAGCATCGTCGTAAGTAGGAGCTTCCACATCGCGGATAACACCGAGTGCAATCGGGAAGTCGGGACCTTCCATCAGGGCAAGCTTCAGTTGCAGGGTGTTGTCCATGCAGTGGGCATCGTGGATGAGGATATCCTTCTCTGTAATGCCGTTCTCACCGAGTTTCACGACTTTTAGACCAAAGCCTTCCTGCATCAGTCCGTATTCGTTGTTCTCGCCGAAGAGCATCGGTTCGCCGTGTTTCAAGTAGATGGCATTCTTGGCGCGGTCTTCCTTTTTGGCTACGGAGTCATGCGTACCGTTATTGAAGATAACGCAGTTTTGCAGAATCTCGCAAACGGAAGCCCCTTTGTGAGCCATGGCTGCCTTCAATATTTCCACTGTCCCCGGAGCATCGGTAGCTACCGCGCGGGCAAAGAAACGGCCGCGGGCACCGAAGCAAAGCTCTGCCGGGTGGAATGGATCTTCTACCGTACCATAGGGAGACGACTTGCTGACGAAACCACGTGGAGAGGTCGGAGAATATTGACCTTTGGTCAGACCGTAGATGCGGTTGTTCAGCAGAATCATGTTCAGGTCGATGTTACGGCGTACGGCGTGGATGAAGTGGTTACCGCCGATGGCCAGACCGTCACCGTCGCCGGAGATTTGCCATACCGTCAGGTTGGGATTGGCAACCTTGGCACCTGTAGAGATGGCGGCAGCACGTCCGTGGATGGTCTGCATCGCATACGTATTCATGTAATAGGGCAGACGGCTGGAGCAGCCGATACCTGAGATGACGGCATTCTCCCAAGGAGCTTTGCCGATTTCTGCCATTGCTTTGTGCAGTGAAGCCAGAAAGAAGTGGTCACCACAACCCGGACACCAACGGGGTTGTCCTTTTTTATAGTCTTTTGCTGTATATTCGCACATAATCTTTTTTAATTGAGTTGATAATTGATAGTTGATAATTGGTGGCTGGTCATTGATAATCCGCATATTACGCATGGTTATTATCAATTGTCAACTGTCAATTATCAATTAATTTATTGAACGCTGCGACCAGCTCGGCAACGACGAACGGTTGTCCTTTGACTTCGTTGAACTGGTACGGGGTGAAGTTGTCTATCTTCATACGTAGATAACCTGCAAATTGTCCGAGATTCTGTTCGGCAACTACCACCTTCTTGTACTTCTTCAGAACGGTTTCCGTGTTCTTAGGGAGCGGATTCAGATAAGTGAAGTGGGCGAGGGCAACCTTCTTGCCTGCCTTGTTCATCTCTTCCATGGCCGAATACAAGTGGCCGTATGTACCGCCGAAACCGACAATCAGCAAATCGGCATCATCTGCACAGCCTTGCACTTCTACATCAGGTACGGGGATTTTGGCAACCTTCTCGGCACGCAGGTGGCACATCAAGTCATGGTTTTCGGGATCGGTGGAGATGGCACCGGTATTGCTGTCTTTCTCCAGACCGCCGAGGATGTGCATATAGCCTTCTTGTCCGGGGATGGCCCAATAGCGGACACCTGTTTCGGGATTGCGTTTGTACGGAGTATAGTTGTCCTTCATTTCGGAAGTCACGTAGGGAGGGGTGATGGCGGGATAGTCTGCCAGTTTGGGCAGCTTCCAGGCGCCGGAGCCATTGGCAACAAAGCCGTCGGTCAGCAATACGACCGGGGTCATGTGCTCCAGTGCAATTTTGCTTGCCATGTAGGCTGCGTCGAAACAGCTTGTGGGTGAAGAGGCGGCGATGACGGGCATTGGGCTTTCACCGTTGCGGCCGAACAATGCCTGCAACAAGTCTGTCTGCTCTGACTTGGTGGGCAGACCGGTAGAAGGACCGCCACGTTGCACGTCGAGCACAACCAGCGGAAGTTCTGTAATGACTGCCAGGTTCATAGCTTCCGATTTCAGGCAGACACCGGGACCGGAAGTGGAGGTCACAGCCAGCGCACCTGCAAAAGCGGCGCCGATAGAAGTGGCGCAACCGGAAATCTCGTCTTCGCATTGCACGGTCATCACGCCCAGAGACTTGTGCTTGGAGAGTTCGTGCAGTACATCGGTTGCCGGAGTAATGGGATAGGAGCCGAGGAACAGCTTCAAGCCAGCCTTTTCAGCTGCGGCGATGAAACCGTAAGCAGTTGCTTTGTTCCCCGTGATATCCATGTATCTGCCGGGAACGGTAGTCTTACTTTCAATCTTATATGTATGGGCTACGGAAGCATGGGTGTTGTGTCCGTAGTCATATCCTGCATGGATGACCTTGATATTTGCCCCGGCAATTTCGAGCTTTTTGGCGAATTTCTCGCGGATGAAATCTTCGGCTATTTTCAGATCGCGGTTGAACAGCCAGCATACCAGGCCTACTGCAAACATATTGCGGCATTTCAGCATGGACTTGTTGTCCATTCCGGTGTCGGCAAGGCAGTCTTTCACCATCTTCGAGATGGGGGCGGCGATGACATCCTGCTTAATACCCATTTCCTCTATCGGATTATCGGTCTTGAAAGCGGCCTTTTCCAAGTCTGACTTCTGGAAAGCATCTGTATCGATGATGATACAAGCAGTGGATTTAGCAAACTTATATTGGGTTTTCAGTGCGGCGGCGTTCATCGCTACCAATACGTCGCATTTGTCACCTGGGGTATAGACTTTCTCTGCACCGATATGTACCTGAAAACCGGAAACACCGGTGAGTGAGCCTTGCGGGGCGCGGATATCTGCCGGATAGTCGGGGAATGTACTGATATCATTGCCCACGGTAGCCGAAACTGTTGAAAAGATGTTGCCGGCGAGCTGCATACCATCGCCGGAATCTCCGGAGAAGCGGACTACCACTTGCTCCAGTTCTTTGACCATCATGTCGTTTGCCATAACTTACGAATTATTATATGTATTATCATCGATACGGACGCATTCCAGAAATCGGATTTGGAAAAGGCCGCTTTCAAGACGGACAACCCCATTGAAGAAATGGGCATCAAACAGGATGTCATTGCCGCTCCTATCTCCCAAATGGTGAAAGACTGCCTTGCCGATACGGGTATGGACAACAAATCCATGCTGAAGTGCCGCAACATGTTTGCAGTGGGACTGGTATGCTGGCTGTTCAGCCGCGACCTGACGATAGCCGAAGAGTTTATCCGCGAGAAATTCGCCAAGAAACCTGAAATTGCAGAAGCCAATATCAAGGTTATCCGCGCCGGATACGACTACGGGCACAACACCCACGCATCCGCCTCTCACACTTACAAGATTGAAAGCAAAGTAAAGACTCCCGGACGCTATATGGACATTACGGGCAACAAGGCTACGGCCTACGGCTTCATAGCCGCTGCCGAGAAAGCAGGCCTGAAGCTTTACCTGGGTTCTTACCCCATCACCCCCGCAACCGATGTGCTGCACGAACTTTCCAAGCACAAGTCACTGGGCGTAATGACCGTACAGTGCGAAGACGAGATTTCCGGTTGCGCCTCCGCTGTCGGAGCATCCTTTGCCGGAGCATTGGCGGTTACCTCCACCTCCGGACCGGGTATCTGCCTGAAATCGGAAGCCATGAACCTGGCTGTTATCATGGAACTGCCGCTGGTGGTGCTCGATGTACAGCGCGGCGGCCCTGCAACAGGTCTGCCCACCAAGTCCGAGCAGACCGACTTGCTGCAGGTACTCTTCGGCCGCAACGGCGAAAGCCCCATGCCCGTACTTGCCGCCACCTCACCGACAGACTGCTTTGAATGCGCCTATATGGCATCCAAGATAGCACTGGAGCACATGACCCCCGTCGTACTGCTTACCGATGCTTTCGTTGCCAACGGCTCGGCAGCGTGGAAACTGCCCAAGCTTGCCGATTATCCCGCTATCGTTCCGCCTTATGTACGCCCCGAAATGCAGGGTTCATGGACACCCTACCAGCGCGATGAAAAGACCGGCAGCCGCTATTGGGCCATCCCCGGAACAGAGGGCTTCACCCACATCCTCGGCGGATTGGAGAAAGACAACAAGACAGGCGCCATCTCTACCGACCCTGAGAACCACGACCTGATGACCCGCCTGCGTGCCGAAAAGATTGCCAAAATCGAAGTGCCCGATGTAGAAGTGGAAGGCGACAAGGACGATGCCGAACTGCTGATTGTCGGCTTCGGCGGCACTTACGGCCATCTGCACGCCGCTATGGACGAACTCCGCGCCACAGGCAAGAAAGTGGCCCTCGCCCACTTCAAGTTCATCAATCCGCTGCCCAAGAATACGGCAGAGGTGATGAAGCGCTACAAGAAAGTAGTGGTGGCCGAGCAGAACATGGGACAGTTTGCCGGATACCTGCGCATGAAAGTAGACGGTTTCGTTCCCTACCAGTTCAATCAGGTGAAAGGCCAGCCCTTCCTGGTGAACGAGTTAGTACAAGCATTTGAGGAGATTATCAAGAACTAAAAAAGAAAAGAACTATGTGCGAATATACAGCAAAAGACTTCAAGAAAGGGCAACCCCGCTGGTGTCCGGGTTGCGGTGACCATTTTTTCCTCGCGTCCCTGCATAAGGCTATGGCCGAAATCGGCGTTCCGCCTTACAAAACAGCAGTAATCTCAGGTATCGGCTGTTCCAGCCGTCTGCCCCACTATATGAATACCTACGGCATGAACACCATTCACGGACGTGCCGCTGCCATTGCCACCGGTTGCAAGGTTGCCAATCCGGAACTCACCGTATGGCAGGTGAGCGGCGACGGCGACGGACTCGCCATCGGCGGCAACCACTTTATCCATGCCAACCGCCGCAACATCAACCTGAACATGATTCTGCTGAACAACCGTATCTACGGCCTGACGAAAGGACAATACTCCCCGACGTCTCCCCGCGGTTTCGTCAGCAAATCATCTCCTTACGGTACGGTAGAAGACCCGTTCCATCCGGCAGAACTCTGCTTCGGTGCACGCGGCCACTTCTTTGCACGCGCCGTTGCCACGGATGCAGCCGGAACAGTGGAAATCCTGAAAGCCGCCTACAACCACAAAGGAGCCAGCGTCTGCGAGATTCTCCAGAACTGCGTCATCTTCAATAACGGCACGCACGATGCCGTTGCCAAGAAAGAAGACCGCGCCAAACACGCCATCTATCTGGAACATGGCAAGCCCATGCTCTTCGGCGAGAACAACGAATACGGACTGATGCAGGAAGGCTTCGGGCTGAAAGTGGTGAAGCTCGGCGAGAACGGCATTACGGAAAAGGATATTCTTATCCACGATGCCCATTGCGAGGACAACACCCTGCAACTGAAACTTGCCCTGATGGAAGGCCCTGACTTCCCGATTGCCCTCGGCGTAATCCGCGATGTGGAAGCTCCCACCTACGATGATGCCGTACATGCACAAATCGAAGAGGTATCCGCCAAGAAAAAGTATCACAACTTTGAGGAACTGCTGATGACCAATGATACCTGGGAAGTGAAATAACCTCCACGGAACAGGAATTCAGTTTACACACATTCCCCCCTTCACCCTCCACATCCCTTTATCCATAAGGGACAGCGGGTGAAGGGGGCTTTTTATATCCCGGTTGGCAGCAAAGAAACAAGCGGCATCAGCTCTCCAAAGGCAGAGGCAAAATACCGATATGCCTCAGCATAAAGGTGACAATACACTGTATAAAACCCCGTTGTGCATCTACTAAAACCCCGTTTTCCAACTGCGGGCCGTGCGGTTGCCAATTGCGGGCTGTACGGTTGCCAGCTGCGGGCCGGACAGCCCGCAACCGGAAAACGAAGAAATACATAAGGGACAAGCACATTTTACAAGGTGCATCGGGAAGTTTTCCACCAGGCATTGGCACATTATACCCGGGAGATTGCCCCGCTCACACGCGGTATAATCCTATTTTCCACACGGTCTTCCGGATGCAGGCACAAAGTATAATCCGCCGGAAAACCGCCGGAATAAGATGCAAACGCCACAAGCGTGGAATGGCAACCTGCAAGTGTGGATTTTTTCCACAACATTCCACAACCTGCATACACATATTATAAGTATTTATAAAAAAACAATGAACTGAATATCATAGGTATAAATACTTCACATAGTCTACGTATCTTTTTTGGCATACTGCTTGCTTATAACAAATACAAATAAAATCCAACAGATTTAATTGTACAAGGAAATAATCATTGTGGAAATATGAAGTCTATCAAGAAAAAACGGAGTATGGCTTCGCACAGGAAGCTGCATTTTCAAAAGGTATTAGGTAGTATGATTGTGGCATTGGCGCTTCTGTTTGCAGGAAGTGCCGGTGCGCAGGAAACCAAAACAATCAAAGGTATGGTAAGGGATGTGACGGGAGAGCCGCTTATCGGCGCCAGCGTCATAGAGAAAGGAACCAACAACGGTGTCATTACCGATGTGGACGGAAACTTTACACTGACCGTGCCTGCCGATGCAACGCTATCCATAGCCTATATGGGCTATGCCACCCGCGAAATACATCTGGCAAAACGCAAGAAGCAGGACGACCTGAGGGTAACGCTGAGAGAGGACTCGCAACAGTTGAAAGAGGTGGTTGTCACGGCTATGGGTATCAAGAAGGATACCAAACGGCTGGGTTACGCGGTGAGCACTATCGAATCGGACGAGATAGTGAAGGCGGGAGCAACCAACTTTGCATCCGCCATGTACGGTAAGGCGCCGGGCATCCGCATCACACAGACGCAGGGCGGTTCCGCCGGAGCCGTGTCTATCAATGTACGCGGACTCACGTCCATCACCGGAAACAACCAGCCGCTCATCATCCTGGACGGCGTGCCCATCCGTAACGGCGGAACGGGCAAGAGTACCGACTTTGCCGAATTCGGCAACGACGGGCAGATACGTTCCAACGGTCTGGTGGACATCAACCCCGAAGATATTGAAAGCGTAAGTGTGCTGAAAGGCGCTTCGGCCACGGCACTTTATGGTTCGGAAGCGGCAAACGGCGCGGTGGTTATCACCAGCAAACGCGCCAAAAGCGGCAAACTGACGGTGGACTTCACCGCGCAGGTCACCGCCAACCTGCCCGCCTATCTGCCGAAAGTACAGACCGTATACGGCCCGGGACGTTACAACACGGAATACAGCGATTACGAAAAACAGACGGGCGGTTTCTACCAGCGCACCGTGAACGGCGAAAGCTACAGAAGTCTGTATAATACGACCATGTCTTTCGGTCCGAAGTACGACGGCAGCGACGTGCTGTACTGGGACGGCAAGATGCGCCCCTACCTGCCGGCTACGGACAATCCGTGGAAAGAGCTGTTCCGCACGGGCTGGAACCAGACCTACAACCTCGCCATCTCGCAGGGTACGGAGACCAGCAGCAACCGCTTCTCCTACACCTTCATGGGTGAAACGCCCAACTCGCTGACGGGCAGCTTCACCAAACATAACTTCAAGCTGACGGGTTCTTACAAACCGGCAAGGACGCTGAACATAGAATACTCGCTGAACTACATCGTGCAGGATGTAAAGGACCGCCCGCAAACATCGCTGAACCTGTACGGCAGTTTCAGCAATATGTTCTCCTCCTTCATGGATATTCCCTATCTGAAACAGAGCTACGTCACCAGTCTGGGCTACCGCAACACGTACGCAGGCGGCGATGCCACGCTGACACCGGACGAATCCTGGGCATACGACCCGGGATACCTGAACGGCGTATCGAATATGCTCTGGAACATGTATCACCACCACAGCAAGGAGACTGAAAACCGCCTCATCGGTATGATACGCCCCACCTGGCAGATAACCAACTGGCTGAGTCTGCGCGCCCAGCTCTCTACCGACATCACGGACACCAAGCAGACGCTGGAGTACGAGACGGAACGCCCCAACTCCCTGTACGACCCCAGCGGCAGTTTCCAGAACATCAACCGACGCTATGACATCGTGTACGGCGATGTGATGCTGAACTTCAACTACAACATCCGCCGTTTCGACATTGCCGCCACACTGGGCTGGACGGGACGTTACGAAAACATGAACAACATGCGCGTCTCCACCAACGGCGGTCTGGTTACGGAAAACTGGTTCGACCTCAACGCCAGCCGCTACACCGCCAGCAGCACGCTGCAACGTATGGAACTGCTGAAAACGGGATACATGGGTACGCTGAGCCTGGGTTGGGACAACTACCTGTTCCTCGAACTCACCGGGCGTCAGGAACGTTCGTCCACACTGAAGGACCAAAGTTTCTTCTACCCCTCCGCCAACCTCAGTTTCCTGTTCTCGAACGCCTTCCGCATGCCTGCATGGTGGAATCACGGCAAACTCCGCCTCTCCTACGGCGTCGTAGGTAACGCACCGGAAACGTATGCCGCCAACATCATCTACGAGCAGGGTTCGGACAACGGCTTCACATGGAACTACGTTCCTTCTTCGTGGGGAAATGCCAATATCCGCCCCGAAAAGAAGTACGAATACGAAATAGGTTTTGAAAGCAAGTTCCTCAATAACCGGCTGGGCTTCGACGTATCCTACTACAACAACCGCGTGAAAGACCAGATACTCTCCACGCCGCAACCCTCCACATCGGGTGTGAAGTACGTGCTGATGAACGTGGGAGAGGTGGCCAACGAAGGCTGGGACATCTCCGTAAGCGCCACTCCGGTACTGACCAAGAATTTCCGCTGGGACCTGACGGCCAACTACGGCATCTACCGTAACAAGGTCGTGAAGCTCGCCGACGGCGTACCGTACCTCGAAATATCCAACATAGGCGGTGGCGGAGCCAAGATACAGGCCGTAGAGGGACGCCCGATGGGTGACATCTACGTGCAAGTGCCCCAGATGAACGAAAACGGAGAGTATCTCGTATCGGACAAGGGACTTTACATGAACCAGACCGAACTGCAAAGAGTAGGAAACATCAACCCCGACGGCGTAGGCGGTCTGTTCAGCTCGTTCTCCTACAAGAACATCTTCCTGGATTTCAGTATCGACTTCCGCATAGGCGGCGACGTCATCAACGAGATGTACCAGTATTCCACCGCATCGGGTCTGACACCGGAGTCGCTGCAATTCCGCGATACGGAACACGGCGGCCTGTCCTACTACTATCCGGGCAACAACAACGCCAGCGGCGTGCCCGTGCAGGTAGACCCGTCACTGGGTGCAGGGCCTAACGGAGAAACCGTTTATCACGACGGCGTTATCCTGCCGGGCGTAGTGGCCTCCACCGGCGAGAAGAACACGCGCATCATCCCTGCCGGCTACTATTACAACCAGACCTACAACTGGGGTACCCAGCCCGAACAGCTTACGTACCGCCACTCGGTATTCGACAACAGCTATGTGAAGCTGCGCGAGCTGACCATCGGCTACCAGTTTCCGGAAAAGCTGATTTCCAAACTGGGCATGACGCGGCTGAGCGTTTCAGTGTTCGGACGCAACTTGTTCTACTTCTACAAGGCACTGAAGAATTACGATGCGGAATCTTCCGTAGGAACATCCTGGGCAAGCCAGGCAGTAGTGGGCGGCTCCACTACGGCAACACGTAATTTCGGTGTGTCGCTGCGGGCAAGCTTTTAGGAAATAGAGAATTGAAAAAATAAGACTTTAGAGTGAATGACAATGGATATGAAAAAGATAAATATAGGAGCGTTCGTTATAGCGGGAGCCATGCTGATGACAGCTTCCGGCTGTACGGATTCCGACTTCGACAGCAAATACGAAGACCCCTCAAAGGTCAACCAGGTTACCATCAGCAACCTCATGGTGGGAGTTTTCCAGAAAGTGAAAGATTATGACGTATATGAGTACGGACGTTTCTTCGGCTTCGACTCGCAGTTTGTGGGCAAGTACGCGCAGACCTTCGGCTACAGCTATTCGGGCGGTATGTACAGCCCCGGATATGCGCCTGCCATAGACGGGCAATGGGACAACCTGTATTCGGCACTGATGCAATACCGCAAGATGGAATCGCTGTACAATGAAGAGAACGATACGCAGAAAGCACAGGACGAAGCCTTTATGCTGGCAGCCAAAGTGCAACTGTACGACTTCTTTGCCGCAACGGTGGATATTTTCGGCGACATGCCTTTCTTCAAAGCATGCACCCTGCCGCTGACCAACGACGTAAACGGTTCTTACGCTCCCTACGACAAGGCGGAAGATATTTATAAGACAATCCTTGACGAACTGAAAGACATCGCCCCGCGTTTCCGTTCGGCAGCCGTACCGAAAAACTTCAGTACCCAGGACTTCATCAACCTGGGAGATATGGAGAAATGGGAACGCTATGCAAACTCCCTGCGCCTGCGCCTTGCCATGCGTGTAGCCACGCAGGGAGCTTTGCAGGCGGAAGGACGTGCGGTTATCAAGGAGATATTGGAAAACCCCGCCGACTATCCGCTCGTAGAGGAGCAGGGAAACAACATCTTCATCGTCAACCAGAAGTCCGGGCAGCTGAACTTCACCGCCGGCCACGGATTGGGCGACTGGGTTACGAACCGTCTTGCTTCGGGCGCCATCATAGACCGTATGCTGGGCCACGGCAACTATGACATGACCAGCAGCGATCCGCTAAGCGGTGTCTACGTCAAAGGCGAAGACGACCCCCGCATCCTGCTGAACTACAATCCCGTGAGCATCACCAACCGCGAAACCGGACAGGTGGACGAACACCGTTACCTGGGTACGGACCTCACGGTAGCAGACGAGCTGACGGAGTATTACAGCGCTCAGGCACAAGACGAAGTGAACACCGCCAACAAAGGTTTCTCGCAGATTACCCAAAGAGGCTTTTTCTGGGAAAACGATAAATTCGATATGCTGATAATGGCTTCGCCCGAAATACATTTTCTGAAAGCGGAAGCCTATGCCATGGGGTACGGTGTGGCACAGGATATGGCAAAGGCGGAAAAGGAATTCAAGACGGCTGTCAGCCAATCCATCGCCCTGTATTACTATTACGATTCGATAGGCTCGGGAGAGAATTGCCGCCGTTACGACGCTCCTACCGATGAAGAGATTGCAGACTTTGCCAATAACAGATGGAACAGTACGGCATACGTGGACAAACTGGATGCCATCATCACGCAGAAATGGCTGCACTTCGGTTTCCTTGTCAGCCGCGAGGCATGGAGTGACATCCGCCGCACAGGCTATCCTTCGGGACTGGTGTTCCCGGAAGTGTCGGGTACTATCCCCAATGTGCCGAACCGCTGGAGATACCCCAGCACGGAAGTAAACTACAATCCGTACTATAAGGATGTAGCCGGCACAGACACGTATACGGAAAAGCTGTTCTGGGCCAAGTGAACAATGAAAGCGAAGCGGGAATGGATATCCTGATGCAGTAGCTTGCAAACATAAAAGAGCCGTATCATTACTCACAAACGGAGTTGATACGGCTCTCTTTATGGTTCAATGAACAGTGCCGGGGTTCGGATTGGACGGCCGCAACCGCCCTGCGGATTACAGCTTGTCGCCGAATGCCAAGTCTCCGGCATCGCCCAGCCCCGGTACTATATACGAATGCTCATTCATATCCGGGTCGATAGCGCCGCACCACAAGGAAACCTCGTCGCCGGGGAAGAGTTTCTGCAAGTGCTCTACTCCCTGCCGGCTGGCAATGACGCAGGCAATCTGCAGTTTGGCAGGCGTACCCTTGGTAAGGAAAGCCTTCCAGGCAAGTTCCATGCTTTCGCCCGTAGCAAGCATCGGGTCAACCAGTAACAGAGTCTTGCCGGAAAGGTCGGGAGTGGCGATATACTCGATGTGCACATCCACCGTACGGCACTCTTTATCCTTATAATAACGGTAAGCGGAAACGAAAGCATTGCCCGCACGGTCGAACACATTCAGGAAACCGGCATGCAAGGGAAGCCCGGCACGGAAGACGGTGGCAATCACCACATCATCATCGAAAGTGCTGACAGGGGCTATTCCCAGCGGCGTTTGTACCTGCTTTTCGGAATAGGTGAGTTCCTTACTCATTTCGTACGCCATGATTTCGCCGATGCGTTCGATGTTCCGGCGGAAACGCATACGGTCGGACTGTACTTGCACATCACGTATCTCCGCCATGTATTGGTTCAAGACTGAGTTAGTCTCGGCAAAGTTG
>OHHG01000591.1_pt1 | contig 12035 bp, 8 predicted proteins | sample 1567991 | NCBI WGS metagenome assembly OHHG01 (sample SAMEA3879588, study PRJEB24766) | human gut metagenome | biome: human-associated habitat; feature: feces | place: USA | collected 1985/1987
AGAAGCACCTGATCTGATGAAAGGAGCATAGGATTACAATGGCTGATTTTAACGAATACAAAGGCGTATGGGTCTTTTGCGAGCAGCGCCAGGGCGCACTGATGTCCACTGACTTCGAGCTGGTTAGCGAGGCCCGTAAGCTGGCCGACGAGCTGGGCTGCGAGGTCACCGGCCTGCTGCTGGGCGACAACGTGGAGGGCATTGCCAAGGAACTGGGCGGCTACGGTGCCGACAAGGTTCTGGTCTGCGACAGCCCCCTGCTGAAGGATTACACCACCGACGCATACGCTAAGGTCGTGTGCGATATGGTCAACGAGTACAAGCCTGAGGTGCTGCTGATCGGCGCTACCAACATTGGCCGCGACCTCGGCCCCCGCTGCGCAGCCCGTCTGCACACCGGTCTAACCGCCGACGCTACCCATCTGGATATCGACACTGCAAAGTACATCGACTTCCTGAAGGAGAGCTCCACCATCGACCTGTCCAAGCAGAAGTTCGATATGGAAGACCGCAACCTGAAGATGACCCGTCCCGCATTCGGCGGCCATCTGATGGCTACCATCATCTGCCCCCGCTTCCGTCCCCAGATGTCCACCGTGCGTCCCGGCGTTATGAAGAAGGCTCCCTTCGATCAGGCCAAGGCTGATGCCTGCCAGATCGTCAAGCCCGCCTTCAGCCTGACCGCTGAGGACATCAAGACCGAAGTGCTGAGCGTGGAGAAGGCCGCTGAGAAGCTGGTCGACCTGATCGGCGCAGATGTCATTGTCTCCGTTGGTCGTGGTATCAGCAAGGATGTCAACAAGGGCATCGAGCTGGCCGAGCAGCTGGCAGCCGCTCTGGGCGGCGGTGTCGTGGGCGCTTCCCGTGCCGTCACCGATGCAGGCTGGATGACCGCTGACCATCAGGTCGGTCAGACCGGCAAGACTGTGCACCCCAAGATCTATGTGGCTCTGGGTATCTCTGGTGCTATCCAGCACACCGCCGGTATGCAGGATTCTGAGTGCATCATCGCCGTCAACAAGAACGAGGGTGCTCCCATCTTCGGCGTTGCTGACTACGGCATCGTGGGCGATCTGTTCAAGGTCGTGCCTGAGCTGATCAAGCAGATCGAGGCAGCAAAGGCTGCTCTGTGATCGCCTGTTCCTGAGCATTGTTCAATAGCATAGCCTGAATTGTGAGAGGCCGTTGCACATTTTTGTGCAGCGGCCTCTTTTTTGTGTTTTTTATAAAGGAGCTGTTGTGCCGGCCACTGCACAGCAGCTCCGATTTGCTCCACAGGAAAGGAACGCAGAAGGGAACACAGCGAAGCGCCACAAAAACGTACACAGAAACCACGATATGCAAAGCTGTGCATATAAATACAGTGATATACAAAACGAAACGCACCGAAGTGTCCCAAAAAGTGTGCGGAAGCTGTTGCACTTGGCTTGTTTTGGCGAGAAGCGCAACACAACTGTAACGTTTTCGGACTCTTTGTTACGCTTGAGTTGCGATAAAAAGGCGAGAATTTTTTAAAAAATCTGTATTTTTTCTGCAAATCAAGCTCTAAACCTCTTGACGTCTGTATGGTTTTGTGATACTCTTGTTACATAAGAGTTGCGGATGTGATACGACAGAGTTGCAAACGAGTTGCAATATCCAAGATCACACTGCATAAGGCAACAGACCGGAGGCAATCTTATGAAGCGTGCAATGAGTACCGTGAAGAATATCGCAGCAGCTGCAATGACGCTGGCTGTGTTTTTTGGCTTTGCAGGCTTCAAGCCCGTCACCGCAAACGCTGCACAGGCTGCCATGCCTGCCACCGCTTCTGTGGAAGAAGAGAACTCCTACTTTGAGGAAGACGCTTACCAGCGCAGCTTCCTGACCCTGATCAATAACGAGCGTGCACAGGCTGGTCTGGCTCCTGTTGCTCTGGGCGACAGCAACCACAACGCCGCTGCAATGGAGCGTGCCGAAGAGCTGGCAGTTTCTTACTCCTACGTTCGTCCCAACGGTCAGCGCGATTTCACCGTTCTGGCAGAGAACGGTATCAGCGATGTCTCCATCGGCGAGAACTACATGGCCGGCTGCTCCACCCCCGATTCCGCAATGGATCAGTGGATGGCTACCGACTTCACCCGCGAGCGTATCCTGAACGCCGATGCTACCACCGTGAGCGTTGGCTACTATGAGGGCGGTGTTTACAATAACTATTGGGTGCTGATCTTCTCTTACCCCGAAAATTCTCACACCGAGGATTACCGTCAGGAAGTTCTGAATCTGGTCAATGCCCAGCGCGCAAAGTATGGTCTGACTGCTCTGAAAATGGGCGATGACGCTTTGACCGCCGCTGCACAGACCCGCGCCGAGGAGATCGCCGTTGTGAACTCCCACGTCCGTCCCGATGGCTCTAAGTGCTTCACCGTCCTGAAGGACTATGGCGTCACCGATACCCCCACCGGCGAGAATGCCGCATGGGGCAGCGTCTCTCCTGAAGAGGTCGTCAACGCATGGATGAACTCCGAAGGCCATCGTGCCAATATCCTGAACCCTGAGGCTCGCAAGATGAGTGTTGGTTACTACTACAACAGCAACAGCACTTGGGGCCATCAGTGGATCCAGATCTTTACCAAGTGATTAACTGCTTTCTTCTTATAAAAAGACTGGCGGGGCCGCAAGGCTTCGTCAGTCTTTTTATTTGCGCCCGTTTGTGTTATACTTATTCTGAGTTATTATCAGGAGGATCTAACGTGGAGGATTACCGCACCGTCCGGGGCACGGCCACCGGTGAATACGAAGAGAAAAAGAGCCGCTTTATCGCACAGCTTTCCTTTGCTGACAGTGAGGAAGCCGCTGTGGCCTTTCTGGAGCAGGTGCGGGCGGCTAACCGCACCGCGCGGCACAACGTTTACGCTTACCGCCTGCGGGCGGGCAACCGCGAGCGCTATTCCGATGACGGCGAGCCGGCCAAGACCGCCGGTACGCCCGCGCTGGAAGTGTTGCAGCACAGCGGCCTGACAGACCTGATCGTGGTGGTCACCCGTTACTTTGGCGGGGTGCTGCTGGGCACCGGCGGCTTGGTGCGCGCTTACACTACCGCCACTGCCCGTGCGCTGGAAAACGCCGAGGTGGTCACTGTGCGCAGCGTGGTGGAATTACAAGTGACAGTGGACTACGCCCTTTACGAGCGTGCATCTCTGCTCATTGACGCCGCCGGGGCAAAGCAGGCACCGCCGGAGTTTACAGACCGGGTCACCCTGCGCTGGCAGATGCCGGAGCATACCGAAGCCCCGCTGCTGGAGCAGCTGCGAGAACTGACCCGGGGCAGCGCTCAGGTAACGGTGTCTGACCCGTTCTACGCACCATTTTAAAAAACAAAGTCTTTTTTGCAAACCGACACGGAACTTCCCCCTTCGACATGGCCGATGTGTTACAATTGCCGTAGCGCAGCAATTGGGATCGGCTGTGCGCAGAGGGGAGGGGAGAAGCCCGAAAAACAAAAGGAGGATCTGTATGGATGTGCGTCGGAGAACCGAGGAGATCGAACACCTTACCTTTGCACCGTGGGCGACCTTCAGCGATGCAAGCCGTGGCCGCGCCGTACCGGAGCCGCAGGACCCGCTGCGCCCGGTGTTCCAGCGGGATCGCGACCGGGTGCTGCACTGCAAGGCCTTCCGGCGTCTCAAGCAGAAAACGCAGGTGTTCCTCTCGCCGGAAGGTGACCTGTACCGCACCCGGTTGACCCATACGCTGGAAGTTTCGCAGATCGCCCGCACCATTGCCCGGGGTCTGCGCCTGAACGAGGATCTGACCGAGGCCATCAGCCTTGCGCATGATCTGGGGCACACTCCCTTTGGCCACGCAGGCGAAAAGGCACTGAACGCTCTCTGCCCGGACGGCTTCCACCACTATATGCAAAGCCTGCGTGTGGTGGATCGGCTGGAAAAGGATGGCGAGGGTCTCAACCTGACATGGGAGGTGCGCAACGGCATCGTTACCCACACCAAGGGCACATGGGCGGCTACCCCGGAAGGGCGCATCGTGCGTCTTGCGGATCAGATCGCCTTTGTCAACCACGATATCGAGGACGCCGTGCGCGCCGGTGTGCTGGACGCTGCCACCCTGCCCAAGGACTGCACGGCAGTGCTGGGGCAGACTAAGTCCGCCCGCATCACCACTATGATCAACAGCATCCTCACCCACAGCGAGGGGAATGTCCGCATGGGCACCGAGGAATACGAGGCTTTTCTCGCTTTGCGGGATTTCATGTACGCCACCGTGTATGTGGACAAAAACGCCAAGCGCGAGGAGCAGAAGGTGGACAAGCTTATCGCGGAACTGTACGAGTACTACCTGACCCATGTGGATCAGATGTCCAACTTTTATGTGCAGCTGGCCTATCAGGAGGGACGGGAACGCGCCGTCACCGACTACATCAGCGGTATGAGCGACGAGTTTGCCATCCGCACCTTTGAAGAACTGTTCGTGCCCCAGAAATGGCACGTCCTTTAAAACTGGAGAGGTCGTTTAAAACAACATGATCCCACATGAATACATCGAGGAACTTACCCGCCGCACCGACATCGTGGAACTGGTGGGCAGCTATGTGCAGCTCAAGCGCAAGGGACGGCTGTACGGCGGTCTGTGCCCCTTTCACAGCGAAAAAACGCCGTCCTTCTATGTGTACCCTGACACCCAAAGCTTTTACTGCTTCGGCTGTCAGGCAGCCGGAGATGCCATCAGCTTTGTCAAAAAGATCAACAATATCAGCAGCGGCGAGGCCATCAAGATGCTGGCTTCCCGCGCCGGTATGCCGGAGCCGCAGGAGGACGACAAGACCGGACGTCTGCGCAGCCGGGTGCTCTCCATGAATAAGGAGGCCGCCCGCTTCTTCCACGCCTGCCTGAACTCTACCGTGGAGGAGGCACGGCAGGCGCGCGCTTACTGGCGGCGGCGCGGGCTGGACGATAAGACTATCGTCCGGTTCGGGCTGGGCTATGCCCCCAACGATGGGCAGGCACTGTACCAGTACCTGCGGGATAAGGGCTACAACCAGCAGGAACTGGACGCCAGCGGCTTGTTCAAACGCAGCCAGTCCGGGCGCATCTACTGTCTGTTCTGGAAGCGTGTCATGACCCCTATCTTTGATCTGCGCGGCAACATCATTGCCTTTGGCGGGCGCGTGATGGACGACTCCAAGCCCAAATACGTCAACAGCCCGGAAACGCTGGTCTATCACAAATCCGAGACGGTGTTTGCCATGCAGATCGCCAAGCGCAGCGCCTCCCGGCGGTTCGTGCTGTGCGAGGGCTACATGGATGTCATCAGTATGCAGCAGGCGGGCATCGATACCGCCGTCTGCGCCTGCGGCACCGCCCTGACCCCCGGACAGGTGCGCATCATCAGCGAATATGCCGATGAGGTCATTCTGAGCTATGACTCGGACGAGGCCGGCCAGAAGGCGACCCTGCGCTCACTGGAACTGTTCCGCAACAGCCCGGTAAAGGTGGGCGTTTTGCAGATTCCCGGTGCAAAGGACCCGGACGAATACATCAAAAAATACGGTCCGGAGCGTTTTCAGGCACTTCTGGACGGGGTGGGCAATGCGCTGGACTTCCGGCTCAAGCGCCTGCGGGATCAGTATGATCTCTCGCAGGACGCACAGCGTCTGCAATATATAAAGGATGCTGTGGAAATGCTGGCCGAGCGCTCTAACCCCACTGAGCAGGAGGTGTACGCCGGGCGGCTGGCAGAGGAGACCAACATCTCCAAAACCGCCATTCTGGCGCAGCTGGGTACCGCAGTAAAGCGGGCGGGCGGCAAGTACCGCCGGGAGAAAAACCGCGAGCTGCTGCGCTCCGGTGAGATGGATCAGATCAAGGTTCCGTACAGCGCAGGCGGCAGTCAGGCGCTGGGCATCGCCAGCGCCCAGCAGCGGCTGCTGGCTGCTATTCTGAGGGAGCCTCGTTATCTGGAACTGGCCAAGCAGCAGCTGACGGCGGAGCAATTCATCCAGCCGCAGCAGAAGGAACTATACGAAGCGATGCTCAATTGCAGCCGGGAGGGTGTGGAACTCAGCCTGACTGCACTGCGGGCATTTGTAAGTGAAGAAGCATTGAATGAACTGAGCCGGCTTGCGGCACAATACAGCGATGTGAACTGCACCCCGGACGATATCCGTCTGTATCTGGACAGGATCGCCCGGGGAATGCCGGTTGCTAGCAAAGCTGCTGCAATGTCCGGCGATGAGATCACACAGTATCTTCAGTCGATGCGCGAAAAAAAGCAGGGGACGCTGCCCGAACAAGACTGATCCCTGTTTTCCCTCCGGCTGGAGCTGGAGAGAAAAGGAGCAGGAATCATGCAGAAATTGTCGCAAACGGAAGAACTTGCCCGCAGCCTTGCCGCAAAGGCTCACCGTCACACCCTGACCACGGAGCAGATCAGCCGTGCCATGGAAGAAGCGGATTTTGATATTGCACAGCTGGACGAGCTTTACGCGGCGCTGGAGCAGCGGGGCGTTCATCTGGCAGAGGAGGAGCCTGCCGAGCTGCCTGTGCTGGATGATGCCCAGATCGGCAGGCTGGAGAATGAACTATCCTCGGAGGGTGTGGCACTGGATGATCCGGTCAAGACCTATTTAAAGGAGATCGGCCGGGTGCCGCTGCTGACCGCCGGACAGGAGATGGCGCTGGCAAAGGCTGCCCGGGCCGGGGATGCAGAGGCCCGCCGCGCTTTGAGCGAGGCAAACCTGCGGCTGGTGGTATCGGTAGCCAAGCGCTACGCCGGGCGTGGACTGCCTTTTCTGGATCTCATTCAGGAGGGCAACCTCGGCCTGATGAAGGCTGCTGAAAAGTTTGAGCCGGAGCGGGGCTTCAAGTTCTCCACCTATGCAACCTGGTGGATCCGTCAGTCCATCACCCGCGCCATTGCGGATCAGGGGCGCACCATCCGCATCCCGGTGCATCTGGTGGAGAGCATCAACCGGGTCAAGAAAACGGCAGGCGACCTGCTGCACAAAAATGGGCGGGAGCCCACCGTGGAGGAGATCGCCGCCGCACTGGATATGGAGCCGGACAAGGTGCGGGAACTGTTGCAACTGTCGCAGGAACCCATCAGTCTGGAAACGCCGGTGGGGGAGGAAGAGGACGCCCATCTGGAGGACTTTATTCAGGACGAGGACGCCGGTGTCCCGGTGGACGAAGCCGGGCGCCAGCTGCTGCGGCGGGAACTGCTGCACGTCCTTAAAAGCCTGACGCCCCGGGAGGAGAGGGTCATCACCCTGCGCTTTGGTCTGGAGGATGGCCGTGCCCGCACCCTGGAAGAACTGGGCAAGGAGTTCAACGTGACCCGGGAGCGGGTGCGTCAGATCGAAGCAAAGGCGCTGCGCAAGCTGCGCCACCCCAGCCGCGCAAAGCTGCTGCGGGATTATCTGGACGAGTGAGCATTCTATATAATAGGACAAGGCCGCTGCACGGCGTTCCGTGCGGCGGTCTCTTCTTTTTGCGGCAGGGAAGCGGAAAAGTAATACCTCCGGGCGCAAGAGCAAAGATAGACAAATTGCACAAGGGTATTATGAACAGGAACGTGCAAAATAAAAAAATCAAGTACTTGGAAAACAAACGACTACACGCTGCCGGGCGTTCGAAAACAAACCGAAAAATAAATTTATTTCGGCAAAAAACTGAAAAATGGCTTGACAACAGGGGTTTTGGGGTGTATACTGCATTAGTATCACATAATGGACTAGTGCGTCAAAAAAGGAACTGTGATGGCTGCCGCTTGAGGGGTCACCCCGAAAAGTTTGTGCAAAATGCCGGAAGGTTCCGCAGGACGCGGGTCGAATTATGTGTGTCTGCTCAAATTTGACCCGCGTATACGACATCCCGTAGAATATAAAAGTAAGGAGTGGTTGATTTTATGATGAAAGTCAAGCCCGTAAAGCTCGGCAAAACCGAGCGCATGAGCTTCTCCCACATCGACGAAGTCATCAGTATGCCGAACCTGATCGAGGTGCAGAAGAACTCGTATCAGTGGTTCCTGGATGAAGGCCTGAAGGAGGTCTTCCACGATATCGGCACCATTGAGGACTACACCGGCAATCTGGCACTGAGCTTTGTGGACTTCCGGCTGGACAAGGAGCCGAAGTACAGCATCAAGGAGTGCAAGGAACGCGACGTTACCTATGCAGCCCCCCTGCGCGTCACTGCCCGTCTGCTGAACAAGGAGACCGGCGAGGTGAAGGATCAGGAGATCTTCATGGGTGACTTCCCCCTGATGACTGACGCAGGCACCTTTGTCATCAACGGTGCCGAGCGTGCAATCGTCAGCCAGTTGGTCCGCTCTCCCGGTGTGTTCTACGGCCATGCGAAGGATAAGGTCGGCAACGACCTGTACAGCGCCACCATGAACCCCAACCGCGGTGCATGGCTGGAGTACGAGACCGATGCCGCCAACGTGTTCTATGTCCGTATCGATAAGAACCGTAAGCTGCCCGTCACCGTGCTGTGCCGTGCACTGGGCCTGTCCTCTAACGAGGATATCCTGAACTACTTCGGCGAGGACGAGCGCATTCTGGCCACGCTGGAAAAGGATACCACCAAGAACCGCGAGGAGGGCCTGCTGGAGGTCTACCGCAAGCTGCGCCCCGGCGAGCCCCCCACGGTGGAGTCCGCTACCAGCCAGATCGATATGCTGTTCTTCGATCCGCGCCGGTACGACCTGTCCCGTTTCGGCCGCTATAAGATGAATAAGAAGCTGTCTCTGGCACGCCGCATCATGGACCATGTGGCCGCAGAGAACGTGGTGGATCCCTTCACCGGCGAGATCCTTGTCGAGGCCGACAAGAAGATCGACCGCAAGCTGGCCGAGCAGATCGATGCTGCCGGCGTGAATCTGGTCGTGCTGAAGATCGATGATCCCATGAAGGATCAGCCCCACAAGGTCAAGGTCATCACCAACGGCTGCGTGGACGCACAGGCCATCATCGACAGCTACTACCCCGCATTCAAGGGTGTGGATGTCAAGGAGTGCGGCATCAACGAGCGTTGCTGCCTCAAGGAGCTGCGCAAGATCCTTGATAACGCCTCCAGCGCCGAGGAGGTCATGGAGAGCCTGAAGAAGGATCACGACCTGCTCATCGGCCGTACCGTCACCATCGACGATATCCTGTCCTCCATCAACTACCTGAACGGTCTGGGCTACGGCATCGGCACCACCGATGATATCGACCATCTGGGCAACCGACGTATCCGCAGCGTGGGCGAGCTGCTGCAGAACCAGTTCCGCATCGGTTTCTCCCGTATGGAGCGCGTCATCCGTGAGCGTATGACCCTGCAGAGTCAGGATCAGAGCGTCATCACTCCGCAGGCACTGATCAACATCCGTCCTGTGGTGGCAGCCATCAAGGAGTTCTTCGGCTCCTCTCCGCTGTCTCAGTTCATGGATCAGAATAACCCTCTGGCTGAGCTGACCCACAAGCGCCGTCTGTCTGCTCTGGGCCCCGGCGGTCTGAGCCGTGACCGCGCAGGCTTCGAAGTCCGCGACGTTCATTACAGCCACTATGGCCGTATGTGCCCCATTGAGACCCCTGAAGGCCCCAACATCGGTCTGATCTCCTATCTGGCATCCTACGCCAAGATCAACGAGTACGGCTTCGTGGAGGCTCCCTACCGCAAGGTCAAGAAGATCTACGACGAGAACAACAATCTCATCGAGCAGGTCGTCACCGACGAGGTGGAGTATATGACCGCCGATGTGGAGGACGAGTACGTTGTGGCACAGGCCAACGAGCCGCTGGATGAAGGCAAGCACTTCATCCGTCCCCGTGTGTCTGCCCGCCGCCGCGACGAGATCTTGGAAATCGACGCAGAGAAGGTCGATTACATGGACGTTTCTCCGCGAATGATGGTCTCTGTTGCTACCGCTTGCATCCCCTTCCTGGAGAACGATGACTGTAACCGTGCACTGATGGGCTCTAACATGCAGCGTCAGGCAGTGCCTCTGATGGTCACCCAGCAGCCCATTGTTGCTACCGGTATGGAGTACAAGGCTGCTACCGATTCCGGCACTGCTGTGCTGGCCAAGAGCAACGGCGTTGTGGAAAAGGTCGATGCCGACCATGTTGTGGTGCGCAACGAGCAGGGCGCTCTGGAGGATTATTCTCTGATCAAGTTTGCCCGCTCCAACGCAGGCACCTGCATCAACCAGCGCCCCATCGTAGAAGTGGGCGAGACCGTCACCGCCGGTCAGGTGCTGGCCGATGGCCCCGCAATGCGCAACGGCGAGATCTCTCTGGGTAAGAACGCCCTGATCGGCTTCATGACCTGGGAGGGCTACAACTACGAGGACGCCGTCCTGCTGAACGAGAAGATCGTGCGTGAGGACGTGTACACCTCCATCCATATCGAGGAGTACGAGACCGAGAGCCGCGATACCAAGCTGGGACCCGAAGAAATCACCCGCGACATCCCCAACGTTTCTGAGGATGCGCTGAAGGATCTGGACGAGCGCGGCATCATCCGCATCGGTGCCGAGGTCAAGAGCGGCGATATTCTGGTCGGTAAGGTCACCCCGAAGGGCGAGACTGAGCTGACCGCTGAGGAGCGCCTGCTGCGCGCCATCTTCGGTGAGAAGGCCCGCGAGGTGCGCGACACCTCTCTGCGTGTGCCCCACGGCGCATACGGCATCATTGTGGATGTCAAGGTCTTCACTCCGGAGAACAGCGACGAGCTGCAGCCCGGTGTGCGCGAGGTCGTCCGCTGCTATATCGCTCAGAAGCGTAAGATCAGCGTCGGCGATAAGATGGCAGGCCGTCACGGCAACAAGGGTGTCGTTTCCCGCATCCTGCCGCAGGAGGATATGCCCTATCTGCCCGACGGCACTCCGCTGGACATCGTGTTGAACCCGCTGGGCGTGCCTTCCCGTATGAACATCGGTCAGGTGCTGGAAGTCAACCTCGGCTACGCTGCCAAGGCCTGCGGCATCAAGGTCATGACCCCCGTCTTTGACTCTGCCCGCGAGAACGACATCGGCGATACCTTTGATACCGCCCGCGAGATGTGGCACGGCGAGAATGCACCTGCATACCCCACCAAGCTCCCCAAGATCATGGGCGAGAAGGGCCACATCATCGACTTCTCCAAGATCGAGCTGGATCGTGACGGCAAGACCACCGTTTACGATGGCCGTACCGGTGAAAAGTTTGATAACCGCGTTACCGTTGGTTATATGTACTACCTCAAGCTGCATCACTTGGTCGACGATAAGATCCACGCCCGTTCCACCGGCCCCTACTCTCTGGTCACTCAGCAGCCTCTGGGCGGCAAGGCTCAGTTCGGCGGTCAGCGCTTCGGCGAGATGGAGGTCTGGGCACTGGAAGCTTACGGCGCCGCTTACACCCTGCAGGAGATCCTGACTGTCAAGTCCGATGACGTGGAGGGCCGTGTCAAGACCTACGAGGCCATCGTCAAGGGCGAGCCCATCCCGCAGCCCGGCATCCCCGAGTCCTTCCGCGTTATGCTCAAGGAACTGCAGTCTCTGGGTCTGGACGTCGTGGTCCAGGACAAGGAAGGCAACGAGATCGACATGCGCCAGAACTTCGACGACGAAGAGACCGGCTTCGATATGCGTGATGTTGCCGGCACCGAGACTGTCGCCAACGAGAACGAGCTGCTGAACGATTACACCATCAAGGACGCCGATGCTGGTTTCGATGATCCCTCCGTGCTGGAGGATGACAACTCTGCCGCTGCAGAGTCCGCTTCTGACGAAGTGAACATCGACGAATAATAAGGCCCCTTTGAGAAAGCTGTGTTTCCCTGCGCGGTGCGCGTGCTGCCGCCGCAGGGCAGGGGAGGGCAGCGGGTCTTCCAACGTCAACTGTTATCATCGAGACTATAAAGATTAAGAAAGGGTTCGTTTCATGGAAAACAACGTCTTCGATTCGATCAAAATCGGCCTTGCCTCTCCTGACCAGATCCGCAACTGGAGCTATGGCGAGGTGAAGAAGCCTGAGACCATCAACTACCGCACCCTGAAGCCGGAGCGCGACG
>OHHG01000594.1_pt1 | contig 11999 bp, 7 predicted proteins | sample 1567991 | NCBI WGS metagenome assembly OHHG01 (sample SAMEA3879588, study PRJEB24766) | human gut metagenome | biome: human-associated habitat; feature: feces | place: USA | collected 1985/1987
AGATATTGTGGCGGCCCTTTTTTAACCAAAACCAAAGTAGAACATGCGTTTTAAAAATACGGCGCATTGGCCGAATTTTCACAGGAAAAAGCGGTAAAAGGCTTGAAATCTCAGGGAAATTTCTGCTTGCATTTTTTATGTGAATCTCGTATACTCAAAACAAGGGTGGGGGAAAGTGGTGTATCATACCATGAAAATGGCTTACTTTCCCACATAAGCATCAGATCGGACGCGGCACGGCTTTTTCCAAAATGAAGAAAAGGCCGCGCTTTCGTGCCCTCTGTATGCGAAAATGCACAGAAAAAGGGGGCCAGCCGCCGTGACGGGTCAGTATCAGCACACGATCGACGCCAAGGGGCGGCTCTTTATCCCCGCGAAGCTGCGCGAGGAGCTCGGCGACACGTTTTATGTCACCATGGGCATGGACTCCTGCCTGAGCATCTATTCCGACGCCTCCTGGGCGCGCTTCACCGAAAAGTTTGAAAGCCTGCCCTACACGAAGACCAAGGCCATGCGCCCGCTCTTCGCCAACGCCGCCAAGTGCGAGCCCGACGCGCAGGGGCGCATCGTCCTGCCGCAGAAGCTCAGAGCCTACGCCCACCTTGAAAAAGATGTGGTCGTGATCGGTGTTTCGAACCGCGCCGAGATCTGGAATGCGGAGAAGTGGGCAGAGATCGAGGCCGAGGAGCTCAATCCCGAGAATCTGGCCGCCGTGATGGAAGAGCTGGGATTCTGATATGGAAGAGAACTACGGCCATAAGCCGGTACTGCTGCACGAGTGCCTCGGCGCGCTCGCCATCAAGCCCGACGGCATCTATGTGGACGGCACGCTCGGTCGCGCCGGACATTCGCTCGAGATCGTGCGCCGCCTGACGACTGGCCGTCTCATTGCGCTTGACCGTGACGAGACCGCGATCGAAGCGGCAAACCGCCGCCTCGGCGATTATTTGGACAAGGTCACGCTCGTCCACAGCAATTTCAGCGCGCTCGACGCTGTGCTGCACGAGCTGGGCGTCCACGGCGTGGACGGGATGCTGTTTGACCTCGGCGTTTCCTCCCCGCAGCTCGACGAAGCGCAGCGCGGGTTTTCCTACAAGCAGGACGCGCCGCTCGATATGCGCATGGACGAATCCGCCGCACTGACCGCGCGCGAGGTCGTGAATACCTATTCTTATGAAGAGCTGCGCCGCATCCTCTTTGAATACGGCGAGGAGCGCTATGCGCCCGCCATCGCGAAGAGAATTTGCCAGCACCGCGAGCAAAAGCCCATCGAAACGACGCTTGAGCTCGCCGATATCATCCGTTCGGCCATGCCCGCGAGCGCGCTGCGCGAAAAGCAGCACCCTGCCAAGCGCAGCTTTCAGGCCATCCGCATTGCCGTGAACGACGAGTTGGGCGAGCTTCCGCCGATGCTCGACGCGGCGGAGAAAAATCTGAAACCGGGCGGACGGCTCGCGGTCATCACGTTCCACTCGCTCGAAGACCGCATCGTCAAGAAGAAATTACAGGAGCTTGCACAGGGCTGCATCTGCCCGCCGGAATTTCCGGTGTGCGTGTGCGGACGAAAGCCAAAGGTCAAGCTCATCACAAGAAAGCCCATCGTTTCGGGCGAAGAAGAACTCGCAGAGAATCCCCGTGCCCGCAGCGCCAAGCTGCGCGTCGCGGAAAAGTGCTGACAACAGCCGAAAATACGCAAAAGAAAGGAGATCGCCATGGCCAGCCGCAGAGAGCAGAACATGAAATACCGCCGCTACAGCGGACGAGTCAATGGCAATCTCGCTTACGATCCCGCCTACGAAGAGCGCCAGCGCAGGCTGCGCCGCGAGCGTGAATACGAGCGCGAGCACGAGCGTCAGCGCGAGGAATTCATGCGTCCCCCGCAGCGGAAGGTGCAGAAAAAGGCTGCGCCCGTCCGCCGTCAACGCGAAAAGGTCTCGCTCGGCACGCTGTGCGGCTTTATGGCGCTGGCCGCAATGGTCGCGCTGATGATCATGTGCCGCGCACAGCTGACGGAAATCTCCGCGCAGGTCGTCTCCGTGCAGAAGGAGATCTCCGCGCTCGAGGACGAGCATGTCGCGCTGCTCACGCGCTACGAAAAAACCTTTGACCTCACCACCATCAAGGAGGCGGCGGCCGCAGCCGGTATGGCCAAGCCCAGCGCCTCGCAGGTCTACTACATCGATCTGTCGGAGCCCGACAGCGTGGTCGTCTACCAGCAGAAGAGCCAGAACGTTTTGTCGCGGGTGCTCACGTCGCTTGGCAACGGCGTATGCGCAGTGGTGGAATATTTCAAATGAGCGAAGCTATACATAAGGAGTAAGGAGCTTCCTTACTCCTTTTCCATTTTTAAGGAGGATGAACGACTGTGGCACCACGCCCCCAGAATCAGAAAAGACGGCCCGAATCCGCGCGCCGCGCAAACCGCATCATTCAGACAAGAACGCTGCTGCTTCTGGGCGCGTTCGGCGTGCTGACGTTTGTGCTGCTCTTCACCAAACTCTATCACTGGCAGATCACCGAGCATGACGAGCTCCAGTCCGTCGCTGTGCGCCAGCAAACGCTGCGCACCACGGTGGAGGCGAGCCGCGGCACGATCTACGATCGAAACGGCACCATCCTCGCGATGTCCGCCTCGGCGGAGGATATTTTCATCTCTCCGAAGGAGATCATCGAAAACGATCAGGATCAAAACCTGATCGCGGGCGGCCTTGCTGAAATTCTGGACCTTGACCCCGCTGACATTCTCAAAAAGATGGAGAAAACGAACTCGCAGTACGAAGAGCTCAAGAAAAAAGCGGATGACGAGCTTGCCGACAAGGTGCGCGAATTCATCAATGAGAACGACCTCAAGGGCGTTTTCATTCGTCCGACGAGCAAGAGGACCTATCCCAAGGGGACGCTCGCCTCACAGGTCATCGGCTTTGCCAATGAAAACGGCGGCGCGATGGGCCTTGAGGCGGCGTACAACGACGAGCTGACCGGCGAGAACGGTATGGTCGTCACCGCGCGCGACCGCGACGGCCGCTCCGTGCTCTACCAGTACGACCAGTATTTCGACGCGGAAAACGGCTGCGACCTGCACACGACGCTCGACACGACCATCCAGTATTACCTTGAGAAAGGTGTGCAGGAGCTCGAGGCGCGCTTCGGCACTGGCAAGGGCGCCGAGGGCATCGTCATGGATGTCAACACCGGCGCGGTGCTGGCGATGGCGTCGCTGCCGACCTACGACTTGAATTCCCCCGGTACGGTCTACAACGAATTTCTGACCTCCGGCATGACGGAGGAGCAGGTCCTCGAAAACATGAGAGACCTTCTCAACAAGCAGTGGCGCAGCAAGGCCATCAACGACACCTACGAGCCGGGCTCCACGTTCAAAACACTGACGCTCGCGATGGCGCTTGAGGAAAACGTTGTCGACCTGAACACGGGCTTCTATTGCAGCGGCAGCGTAAAGATCGAGGGCGAGACCATCAACTGCTCCAAGCGCGCGCCCGGTCACGGCCAGCAAAACCTGACGCAGGCGTTCGCCAACTCCTGCAACCCCGCGTTCATCAACATCGGCCTTCGCATCGGCAACGACAAGTTTTACCAGTACATGCTGGACTTTGGCCTGACGGAGAAGACCGGCGTCGACACCACGGGCGAGGCCAGCGGCTTCGTCAACAGCGAAATTAAATATTCGACGCTGGCGCTGGCGTGCTACGCCTTCGGCCAGAACTTCAACGTCACGCCCATCGCGCTGCTGGCGGCGCAGTGCGCCTGCGTCAACGGCGGCTACCTCTATACGCCCTATCTTGTCGAAGAGATCACCGACCAGGACGGCAACGTCGTCTCCAAGCACGACTCCACGCCCATCCGTCAGGTCGTCTCCGAGGAGACGTCCGCGCTTGTGCGCGACATCATGGAGTATGAGGTCACAAGCGGCACGGGCAAGAACGGTCAGGTCGCGGGCTACCGCATCGGCGGCAAGACCGGCACGGCCGATAAGGTCGGCGGCGGCGTCATCGTCTCGTTCGTGTGCTTCGCCCCCGCGGATGACCCGCAGGTGATGATGCTCCTGACGCTCGACGAGCCGAGCAAGTGGACCGGTACCTACGTTTCCGGCGGTAACATGGTCGCCCCCGTGGCGAGTTCCGTCATGGGCGAGATCCTGCCGTATCTCGGCATTGAGCCGAGCTACACCGCTGAAGAGCTCGTCGGCGCGGATAAGACTGTGCCGAACGTCGTCGGCCTCAGCAAGGACGCGGCGGCCGAGCGCCTGAGCGCGAACGGCTTCAGCTTCCGCACCGTCGGCAGCGGCGATACCGTCACCGACCAGACGCCCGCAGGCGGCGCGATCGTACCGAACAGCGCGGAGATCATCCTCTACCTCGGCGCGGAGAAGTCGACTGACAAGTGCATCGTCCCGAACGTCGTGGGCGACAGCGCCGCGACCGCGAACCAGAAGATCGTGAACGCGGGGCTCATCATGGGCGTTTCCGGCGCGACGAACGCAAGCTCGTCCACGGTGCGCGCCATCTCGCAGAGCATCGCCGCGGGCACGGAGGTCGAGGCCGGTACGGTCGTGCGCGTCCAGTTCAGCGACAGCTCGGTGCGCGACTAAAGACAGCAAGACCCAATTCCGAAAGGAATTTTTCAAACGCAGTTATCTGAGCTTATTTCCGCATTAGAAGACAAAACGGTGCATGCGCCGCCTGACCTGATAGTCAGAGGCCTTGCGCTCGATTCCCGCAAGGTAGAAGAGGGTTTCCTCTTCTTCGCCCTGCCGGGGGAGAAGGAGGACGGCGGCGAGTTTATCGCCGAAGCCAAAGCGCGCGGCGCGGCCTGCGCCGTGTGCGAGCATCCGCCGGAGACGGAAATTCCCTATATCTTAGTGCCGGATGCGCACAAAGCGCTTGCGCTTTGCGCGGCGGTATGGTATGGTACTCCGGCGGGAAAACTCACCGTGGTCGGCGTGACCGGCACAAACGGCAAAACGACCACGACATATCTTATCAAACAGCTTTTGGAGCGCACGAAGGGCGCAAAGGTCGGCCTGATCGGCACGAATCAGAATTTGATCAGCGACAAGACCATCCCGACCGACCGCACAACGCCCGACGCGCTGACCGTGCAGCGCCTGCTCGCCCAGATGGTCGATGCGGGCTGCACCTATGCCGTGATGGAGGTCTCGTCCCACGCGCTGATGCAGAGCAGGGTAGAAGGAATCCGATTCCGCGTCGGTGTTTTCACGAACCTGACGCAGGATCATCTTGACTACCACGGCACGATGGAGGCCTACTGCGACGCGAAGTCGAGGCTTTTCGACCAGTGTGACATCGCCTGCGTCAACGGTGACGATGCGTGGACGGAGCGCTTGCTCGCCCGCTTTACGAGCGAGCGGATTACATTCGGGCAGGGCATGACGAATGACCTTGTCGGCTGGCGTGCCCGCTACGAAAACGACTGCGTGCGCTTCACCGCCTGCACCGACCTCGACCACGAGGAGACGAGGATCGGCATCCCCGGCGGCTTTTCGCTCTATAACGCGCTCGCGTCGCTCTGCGCCGTGCAGGCGCTCGGCGTGCCGCTTTCCGACGCGGCAAAAGCGCTGACGGAATGTGTCGGCGTTAAGGGGCGGTGCGAGGTCGTACCGCTTGATGCGCCGTTCACCGTCATCATTGACTATGCGCACACGCCCGACGGGCTCAAAAATATTCTCTCCACGGTCTGCGGCTTTGCCGACGGGCGCGTCATCGCGCTCTTTGGCTGCGGGGGAGACCGCGACAGGACAAAGCGACCCCGCATGGGCCGCATCGCTGCGGCGCTCTCGGACTTCGTTGTCCTCACGAGCGACAATCCCCGCACCGAAGACCCTTACACCATCCTGCGCGATGTGCTCCCCGCCATTTTGGAGAGCAGAACGCCGTTCGCCGTCATCGAAAACCGGCGCGAGGCCATCGGCTTTGCTCTGCGCGAGGCGAAAGCGCGCGACGTCGTCGTCCTCTGCGGCAAGGGGCACGAGACCTATCAGGAGATCGGAACGATAAAATACCACCTCGACGAGAGGGAGGTCGTGCGCGAGAGGTTCGCGCAAGTACAAAGGAAGGACGCCGCCGACGCGGCGAAGGAAAACGAACATGAAGATCATCATTGCCTGCATACTGAGCTTCGCGGTCTCCGCGATCACGGGAAAATTTCTGGTCCCTGAGCTGAGAAAGCTCAAGGCCGGACAGAGCATCCGCGAGGACGGCCCCACCTGGCACGCCGGAAAGGCCGGCACGCCGACGATGGGCGGCTTAATGTTCATCCTCGGCATCTTCGTCTCTATCCTGATCTGCGGCTGGAAGGGCATGATGGCGGGGGACTTTGAGCACCTCTACATCTTCTTTTTTGCGCTGATCTTCGGCGGCATCGGTTTTTTAGACGACTTTGAAAAGGTGAAGCACAAACAGAACCTCGGCCTCACGGCCATTCAGAAGTTCCTGCTCCAGCTCGCCGCGGCGGTCGCGTTCCTCTGCCTGATGCGCTTTGAGGGCATGCTGACGCCGAACCTCTACGTGCCGTTTTTCAACACGCAGATCGTCATGAGCTGGTGGGTGTACATGGTGTTCGCGGCGTTTGTCATCGTCGGCACGGTCAACGCCGTCAACATCACGGACGGCATCGACGGCTTGGCCGGCAGCGTGACGGTGCCGGTCGGCCTGTTTTTCACCGTGCTCGCCATCTGGTGGCAGGGCTATGAGCAGCTCGGCATTTATGCTGCGGCGCTCGTCGGGGGAATTCTCGGCTTCCTCATCTATAATTTCCACCCCGCCAAGGTCTTCATGGGCGACACAGGCTCGCTGTTTCTCGGCGGCACGGTGGCGGCGCTCGCCTTTGCCTACGATATGCCGCTCGTGCTGATCCCTGTCGGCTTTGTCTACATCTGCGAGACGCTGTCCGACATTTTGCAGGTCATCTACTTCAAGGCGACGCACGGCAAGCGCCTTTTCAAGATGGCGCCGCTGCACCACCACTTTGAGCTCTGCGGCTGGAGCGAAGTAAAGCTCGTCGCCGTGTTCACCAGCGTGAGTGCGCTGTGCTGTCTGGCGGCGCTGTTCGGAGTACTCAACAGATTTCATTTTTGAGAAACGGCAAGCCGTTTCTCAAAAATGAGAGGGGATGCGCGGCGCTCTGTGCCTCGCCGCCCTTGGCGGCTCGACACTCACTCTGCGAGAAGTATTTTTCGCCACGCACCGGTCGCGGCGAAAAATGATTAAAAATATTTCGCGCCTGCGGGCGCGAAAGTCTGCGACGCTTGGTTGCAAAATGGGGGCAAACTCGCGCAGAGCGCGAGTTTGCAATCAGTATGAAAGGGGGAAGACTGCATGACCAAGGAAGAACGCTTGCTGCGGCAGGAGCAGCGCGAGCGGGCGAAGGCCATCGAGGCGGCAGCGCGCGAAGCGGGCCGCGGACCGCTGGACCTTCCGTATCTTCTGCTGGTGCTTACGCTCGTGGGCGTGGGCCTGATCATGCTGTTTTCCGCCAGTTTCCCCTCGGCCTACTATGAAGAGGGTAACCCCGCGTACTACCTTATCCGTCAGGGTATTTTTGCGATCCTCGGTATCACGGCGATGTTTATTGTCGGCAAGATCAATTACGAGCGCTATCGCGCGGTGGCGAAGATGCTGCTGATCTTTTCCATCATCCTGCTGGTGCTCGTTCTGATCCCGGGCATCGGCACGGGCCGACTGACGCACGGCGCGCAGCGCTGGATCCGTCTCGGACCCATCCAGTTCCAGCCGTCTGAGATCACCAAAGTCGGCATCATCCTCTATTTTGCCGACAGCATTTCCAAAAAGAAGGACAAAATGGCCACGCTGCGCTACGGCATCGTGCCCTATGTTGCCATCCTCGGCGTGATTGCGGCGCTGATGGCGAAGGAGCCGCATCTTTCCGGTATGGTGCTGCTGCTCGGCATCGGTGCGGTGATGATGTACGTCGGCGGTATCCGCAACTACTGGGTCGGTCTCGGCTTTGCGCTGGTGCTGCTGGTGATCTACGCCTTTGCGACCGGCATCATCACCTACAACTCGAGCCGAATCGACATCTGGCTCGACCCGTTCAACGAAGAGTGGATGCGCGATAAGGGCTATCAGATCCGGCAGAGCCTGCTCTCCATCGGCTCAGGCGGTCTGTTCGGCCTTGGCCTTGGCAAGAGCCGGCAGAAGTTTCTGTTCCTGCCCGAAGAGCACAACGACTTCATCTTTGCCATCATCTGCGAGGAGCTCGGCCTTGTCGGCGCGACGATCATCATGGTCATGTTCGCGCTGCTCGTCATCCGCGGCTACTGGATCGCCCTGCACGCGCGCGACCGCTTCGGAAGCCTTCTTGCCGTCGGCGTGACGACGCAGATCGCCTTGCAGGTATTCCTGAACATCGCGGTCGTGACGAATCTGATCCCGAACACGGGTATTTCGCTGCCGTTTTTCAGCTACGGCGGCACGGCGCTTGCCGTGCAGCTGGCCGAGGTCGGCATCGTACTGAGCGTTTCGCGCCAGATGCGCTGACGCGGGAAGGAGAAAACGGCTATGAAGGTCATCTTTACCTGCGGCGGCACGGCGGGGCATGTCAACCCCGCGCTTGCGCTCGCGGGCTATATGCGGGAAAAGGACGCGGGCACGCAGATCTTATTTGTCGGCGCGGAGCGCGGACTGGAGCGCGATTTGATCACGCACACGGACTATCCGTTCCGTACGGTGAACATTTCATCGTTCCACCGCTCGTTCAGGCCTGCGGAGATCAAGCACAACCTTGTCTCGCTCAAAAATCTCGCCCACGCCGAGCGTGAGGCGAACGCGATCTTAAATGATTTTCACCCCGACCTGATCGTCGGCACCGGCGGCTACGCAAGCTATCCGCTTGTGCGCTACGGCGCAAAGGCGGGCATCCCGACGGCGGTGCACGAGTCAAACATTGTGCCGGGCCTGACGACGCGGCAGCTGGAGCCCCACTGTGACCGTATCATGGTTGGCTTTGAGGACTGCCGTGCGCACTACAAGCACCCCGAAAAGGTGGTCGTGACCGGTACGCCCGTGCGCGGCGACTTCTTCACGATCAGCAAGCAGCAGGCGAAGGAAAGACTCGGCATGAACGACGGGCGCAAGCTCATCGTCTCGTTCTGGGGCAGCCTCGGGTCGAACGCGATGAACCGCGCGATGGCGGAGTTTCTGGCGCTTGAGAGCGCGAAGGAGCCCTTTTACCATATCCACGGCGTCGGCGAGATCTGCTGGAAGCCGATGCAGCAGTGGATGCACGATGACGGGTTGGAGATCACCGAGCATCCCGCGCTCGACGTGCGCGAGTACATCTACGATATGGCGACTGTCATGCGCGCCGCCGACCTCGTTATCTGCCGCGCGGGCGCGTCTACGCTCAGCGAGCTGACGGCGCTCGGCGTTCCGGCAATACTTGTGCCGTCGCCCAACGTGACGAATCACCATCAGGAAAAGAACGCGGCGCTGCTCGGCGACCACGGCGCGGCGCTCGTGCTGCCGGAAGAGGGCCTTGACGGCAAGAAGCTCTTCGCCGCCGCGGCGGGCATCCTGAACGATCCGCAGCGGATGGAGACGATGTCTCAAAACATGGCGGCGCTCGGCATTCCCGACGCGACCAAGCGCATCTACGACACAGTGATGACGCTGCTCAAGTGAAAGAGAATAAAAAGGAAGCGAGCCGTGAGGCTCGCTTCCTTTACTTTTGACGCTTTATTCCGCCTTCAAAATGAAGTCCATATAGATGGGATTGTGGTCGGAGTAGCGATACCCCGCGTCAACGACGTCGGCAGAGACGGCTTCGACGTTGTCGGAGACGAGGAAGCCGTCGACCGTCACGCGGAAGGTCGTCTCCTCGTTGTAGGGTTCGTTGGCCGTGCGGCAGGTGGCGACGGGATGGTCGACGTCAAACGGCACGACGAGGGAGAGCCCGTCGGGGATCGTCCCCTCGGGGATGGGCTGCGCCCAGGAGTACGCCTGATCCGCCGCACCGAAATACTGCGCGGAGTCGCCGAGCAGATCCTTATTGAAGTCGCCGCCCGCGACGCAGTAGTTGCCGTTTTCATATTCCGCCAGCATATCGGCGCAGAGCATTTGCAGCTGCTCGGTCGCGATGGTGCCGTCGGACGTGTAGGCCGAAAGGTGGAGGTTATAGAGCACCAGCTCCCTGCCGTTTTCCATCGGGACGCGGCTGACGGAGTAGCAGCGGTCCAGGTCGACGAGCTTCATGAGGCCCGTCTCGATCGGCAGCGAGCGGCGCACGGCGGATGAGATCGGATGGCGCGAGAGCGTCAGGATACCGGACTGGTTTGCGCCGTGGGGGTTAATAAGAGGATAAAAGAGGTACGGGCTGTCGTAATTCTGCGCGAATACCTTGTTAAATTCGCTGTTTTCCATCACATCGTCGAGATAAGCGTCCTCTCCGATGTGCCAGCTGCGCGTGCCGTAGATATCGACCTCCTGAAAGAGCGCAAAGTCGGGCGAAAGGTCCTTGACGAGCGAGACCTCGCCGCGCATATTCTCATCAACGGCTTGCCTGCTGCGGGCGCGGCTCTCCTTGCCGCCGTCCATGAAGAAGCTGTAATCGGCGCTGTACGCGCCGAAGCCCACGTTGGCCGACGAAACGCGATAGGTGACGCCGGTCTGCGGCGCGCCCTCCATCGGTGCGGCAGAGGCGGCGTCGCAGTGCGCAACGCCAAGCTTCTGCATATCCTCCACACGGTAGTAGACGGCGAAGACATAGATGACGTAGGCCAACACGATCAGAACGAGCGCCAACAGAACATAGAGCGCAATTTTGAGCGTTTTTTTCATGAAAAAAGACTCCTTTCGGGGAGAAATACAATAGTCTCATTTTGCCACAAAGCGGGCGGGAAAGCAAGGCAAAAAGAAGTTGACGCGCCGCGGCAAAATGGCTATACTGAAAATGCCTAACTATTGCCCTGCGAAAGCCGGCAGTCACCCATTTCCCGCAAAAGCCATACGATGGAAAAGTAATGTGCTTGCGGGAGGGAACATGATGTGTGAGCTGTTGGTAGAGGGCGGGGAGCGCCTGTACGGAGAACTCACGATACAAGGCTCAAAAAACAGTGTGCTGCCGATTTTGGCGGCGACGCTTTTGTGTGCGGACACCTGCGTGATCGAAAATTGTCCGAAGCTGCGGGACGTGGATGCGTCCGTTGCCATTTTGCGGCACTTGGGCTGCTGCACGCACTGGGAGGACAGTGCGCTCGTGGTGGACACAGCGCGCATGGACCGCGCGGTCGTGCCCGACGCACTGATGCGAGAGATGCGCTCGTCGGTCATCTTTCTCGGCGCGATTCTGGCGCGCTGCAAGGAAGCGACGATCTGTTATCCCGGCGGCTGCGAGCTGGGGCCGCGTCCCATTGACCTGCACTTAAGCGCCCTGAGCGCCCTGGGGGCAGAGATCAGGGAGACGGGCGGCGAGCTCAAGTGCCGCGGCGGAACGCTTCTCGGGAGCGATGTGTACTTACCCATGCCGAGCGTGGGCGCGACGGAAAACGCGCTCCTCTGCGCCTGCGGCGCAGACGGCGTGACGACGATCTACAACGCCGCACGCGAGCCGGAGATCGTCGATTTACAGAACTTTATCAACGCGATGGGCGGCAACGTCCGCGGCGCGGGCGGCTCGATCATCACGGTCGAGGGCAGACGCGCGCTGCACGGCGGGAAATACCGCATCATCGACTTTCCCCTGTCCAACTGCACCAATTCCGGCATCGACACCGTGGGCGTGCTGACCCAGTACCGGCCCCTGGAGTTGAACAGCTACATCGGCAGCGGCGTGCCTTGGGACCTGGACGGGTCCACCGGCGGCGTCCACATCCTGCCGCCCTACATGGGCAGCAAGGGCGGCACCTGGTACAAGGGCACCGCCAACGCCATCTATCAGAACATCGGGTTCATCAACCTGTATGACCCGGAGTATGTGGTGATCCTCTCCGGCGACCACATCTACAA
>OHHG01000596.1_pt1 | contig 11971 bp, 9 predicted proteins | sample 1567991 | NCBI WGS metagenome assembly OHHG01 (sample SAMEA3879588, study PRJEB24766) | human gut metagenome | biome: human-associated habitat; feature: feces | place: USA | collected 1985/1987
GCTCCCTGTTTTTTATCCGGCTGTTTTGCTGAAAAGCGCTGTCATTCCGGCGCTTTCATGCTTTCTACCATCGAGATACGCTTGAGCAGCCGCCGCATGACAAGGTTGACAAGGGCGCTGAACAGCAGCGTCAGGGCAACAGAGTATACAAAGCTCATACCGCTGACCTCCCGCCCGAACATGACGGCATCGACCTCGACCGTGCGTATTATAAAGCTGTGCAGCACAATGCCGCCCGCCAGACCGAACAATGTGCCGATCAGCGTCAGAACAACGCTCTCGCGGTTGACATAGGCGTAAACCTCGGGGTCATAGAAGCCCAGCACCTTGATGGTGGCGATCTCCTTGACGCGCTCGGCAATGTTGATGTTGGAGAGGTTGTACAGCACCACGAACGCCAGCGAGGCCGCGCAGACGATGATCAGCACGACCACCGCGTCGATCGAGTTCAGCATGTTCAGCACCTGCGCCACGCTGTCCTGCGTAAAGCTCAGGCTGGCCACCTGCTCCATCGCCAGCAGATCGGCCGAGATAGCATCGCGGGCCGGTTCATCATCGCTGGGCAAAATGCTCAAAATGGCGTTGTAGCGCGGTGCCTCGCCAAAGCCGGCCTCGTAGACGGCCGGGCTGATATAGACATAGTTGCTGACATAATGCTCGCAAACGCCGCTGACGGTGAAGTCGGCGGTGCGGTCATCGCTGTTCGTCAGGGTCAGGGTATCGCCCGCGGCAATGCCCAGCGTTTTGGCCATCTTCTCGGTCACGACCACGCCCTGCTGCCCCAGCGGGACCTCTTTGCGGGAGATCCGCTCATGCAGGTCGGCAAAATCGGCAAAGCGGTCCACATCCTCGGGGATCATCAGGTAAACATCCATCTCGCCGTCCGGGCTGTCCTGCCGGGTGGATTCCATCGCAACGGTCAGCGATTCAGCGGCGTTGTCCGTGTTATAAAGGTAATCGTGGACGGGGCCGCTCTCGGTGGCCTCCTGTTTGGTGACGATCGTCAGCAGGTCATAGTGGTAAATATCGCCGTACTGCTTGGTGATGATGGCGTTCAGCGAATCAGAGATGCCAAAGCCCGCCACCAGCAGCGAGGTGCAGCCGGTTACGCCGATGACGGTCATCCAGAACCGCTTTTTGTAGCGCAGCAGGTTGCGGCAGGTGACCTTCCAGCTGAAGGGCAGCCGCCGCCACAGCGGGGTGATGCGTTCCAGCAGGATGCGCTTGCCGGCCTTGGGGGCGCGGGGCAGCATCAGGGCGGCGGGATTCTCCCGCAGGGTGGTGCGGCAGGTCAGTGCCGTGATGCCGACCGTCAGCACGATGAGGGTGCCGCCTGCAAAAAGTGCCTGCCCCAGCCGCCATGGTGTGGCGATGGACGGCATGTAGTACATCATCGAATATGCGGACCAGATGATGGACGGGAACGCCTTGAACCCGACCGCCAGCCCGAACACCGTGCCCGCTGCCGCCGCCGTAAAGGCGTAGAGCAGATACTTTTGCATGATGGCTGCGTCAGAATAGCCAAGCGCCTTCAAGGTGCCGATCTGCAGGCGCTCCTCCTCGACCATGCGGGTCATCGTCGTTGAAACGACCAGCGCCGCAACAAGGAAGAAAAACACCGGGAAGATCGTGGTGATGGCGGTAAGCTTATCCACATTGGCGGTAAAGGACGCATAGCTGACATTTTTGCTGCGGTCCCAGACATACCAGGTCGGGTACTCCACCTCGCGCAGCGCGGCTTCGCCGTCCTCGAGCTGGGCGCGGGCATCGGCCAGCTGTCGGTCGGCCTCCGCCTTGGCGTCCTCGTACTCGATCTCGCCGTCACGCAGCTTCTGCAGGTTTTCAGCAATCGTTGCCTTGGCATCGTCCAGCTGGCTGCGGGCATCGCGCAGGCGGCCCTTGGCGTCATTGATCTGGCGGCGCGCATCAGCCATTTGCAGCTTTTTGTCCTGCAGGGTGGCCCAGCCGTCCTCGATCTGGGCGCGGGCACCGGCCAGCTGCTGTTTGCCGGCCTCATACTGGGCAAGGCCCTCGTTGTACTGCTGCCAGCCCTCGTCCAGCTGGGTCTTGGCCTCGGCCAGCTTGGGGGCATTGGCCTCCAGCTCGGCGCGGCCTGCGGCCAGCTGGGCGGCGCCCTTTTCGTACTGCAGCAGCCCCAGACGGTACTGGGTCAGCTGCCCCACACCGGCCACAAACTCATCCAGCTGCTTTTTGCTGTCCTCCGGCAGGCTGGCCCACCATGCCTCGATGGCGGCATTCAGCCTGTCGCGGATCTCCTCGGGCAGCTCCGGGGCGGACTGCTGCACCCAGTCAGCGGCGCTCTGCAGCGCCGTCTGCATGGCGGCTGGGTCGGCGGCATCGGCTATCGCGGCGATATGCGCCCGTGCCTCCTGCAGGCGCTGCTTCTGCTCCTCAGGCAGGGTGTCGGTCGGGATGGCATCGATCACGGTCAGCAGGTCACCGGCCTGTGTGCGGATGGCATCGACCTGCTCCTGCGTCATGTCGGCGGGGATGATGGTCAGATCGCCGTACTCCTGCAGGGCCTGCCACAGCTCCTCGGCATTCTGGGGCGGCTGCGTGCCGTTTGCATCGCAGTTTTGGGCCAGCCAGCCGATGAAAGCATCCAGCTGCTCTGCATCCACGCCCATTGCATCGGCCAGCGTCCGGATGCCGTCCTCGTAGGCGGCAGCGTTGGCGTCCAGCTGGGCCTTGGCCTCGGCCAGCTGCTTTTCGGCGGCATCCAGCTGCGCCAGCCCGTCATTGTATTGCCTGAGCCCGGCCTCGTACTGAGCCTGACCGTCCTCCAGCTGCCTGCGGGCAGCCTCCAGCCGGGGGGCGTTGGCGGCAAGCTCCTCCTCGCCTGCCTGCAGCTGTGCCTCGGCGGCTCGCAGCTGCGCCTCGGCCTCGGCCAGCTGGGCCGCGCCGTCGTTGAGCAGTGCTTCGTTGGACGCCAGCTCGTTCAGGCCGTCCGCATACTGCCGCTCGCCGTCATCGACCTCGCGCTGGCCGTCGGCCAGCTGCTGCCTGCCATCGGCCAGCTCTGCGGCGGCATCTGCCAGCTGCCGGTCAGCCTCGGCCTTGGCATCGTTGTATTCAGCCCAGGCATCGTCCAGTTCGGCGCGGGCCTCGTCAACGATGCCGCTGTACCGCGCTTCGCACCGGGCCTCGGCAATGCCCTCGACCCGGGCCTTGACGGCGTCCACCGTGTCGCGGTAATCATCGCCGAGGCTGTCCTGCGCAAGGGCACCCTCGGCGGTCAGGTAGATCTCGGTGTAGGCCTCAAAGGCAAAATCCTGCTGCGGGATGTAGAATACCAGCTTGACTGTGCCGTTGCCCACGCTGGCAGGCTCGCGCTCAAAGCTGAAATAGTTTGCGTTATGCACGATGCCCACAACGGTGTAGACGGTGGTATCCAGCTTCGTGTCCAGCGCCTCGTTCGCGCTGCTTACCACAAGCCGGGTGCCGATGGGGTAGGTGGGGTTCAGCTCCATGGCACCGGCCTCGACCACGCACTCGCCGGAGGCTGCGGGCAGGCGGCCATCCACAAGGCGCAGACGGTTGATCGTGTTGTTGTCCGGCGCGGGCAGACTGTGGGCGCGGCTGACGATGGTGTCACCGTCTGCCTCGACCAGCAGATCGGCCGAGTAGCCCGGCTGCACCTCGCGCACGCCGTCCACCTGCCCGAGCGCGGCAACATCCTCGTCAGTCAGGCCCAGGGTGGAGACAACGCGCAGATCGTAGAAATCGGCATCGTCCATATAGCGCTCCATCGACTCCTTCATGTCGATGGGGGTGCCGCTCAGCCCGGCCAGAAAGCCGACGCCCAGCGCCACGATGGCAAACACGGCAGCAAACCGGCTCAGGGTATTTTTAAATGTCCGCAGGGTGTTTTTGCGATAGCTGCGTGTCATTTACCATTCAATCCTTTCCACAGGGGTGGGGGCGGGGTTCACCGTCTGGTCAACCACGCGGCCGCTGTTGATGCGGATGACCCGGTCTGCCATGGCGGCCAGCGCACTGTTGTGGGTGATGACGATGACCGTGCGGCCCTGCCTGCGGCAGGTGGCCTGCAGCAGCGCCAGCACCTGCTTGCCGGTCTTGTAGTCCAGCGCGCCGGTGGGCTCATCGCAGAGCAGGATCTTCGGGTTTTTGGCCAGCGCGCGGGCAATCGAAACACGCTGCTGCTCACCACCCGAAAGCTGCGCCGGGAAGTTGTTCTTTCGGTCAGCCAGTCCCACCTCGTCCAGCACGGTGTCGGCGTCCAGCGGGTCGCGGCAGATCTCGGCGGCCAGCTCGACATTTTCCCGCGCGGTCAGGTTCTGCACCAGATTGTAGAACTGAAAGACAAAGCCCACATCATACCGGCGGTAGGTCGTCAGCCGCTTTTTATCAAAGCTGCTGACCTTTTCGCCGTCCAGCAGGATCGTGCCCTCATCGCAGGTGTCCATGCCGCCCAGCATATTCAGCACGGTGGTCTTGCCTGCGCCCGAGGGGCCGAGGATGACGCAGAACTCGCCCTTTTCGATTTCAAAGCTGACATGGTCGGACGCGGCGATCCGCGTTTCGCCCATCTGATAATATTTACACACATTGTCAAACAACACAAACGGCTGCGGCATGCTGAAATTCCCCCTGTAAGGCTATAGATACATTTTATTATATCAGATTTGCGTAAAAATGTCGAGATGACGGCATCCGTGCGGTGTTTTCCAATTTGACTTTTTCCCTGCCGCGCGGTACAATTACTGATAAGCTCATCCATGGAAAGGGGACACTTTATGCCGGAAGGCTATACCCATGTGCGCACCGCCCATAAGGCGGCGGAGGCGATCCATTATAAGATCCAGTGCCCGGCGGCGTTTGCGGCCGGGGCCAACGGCCCGGACAGCTTTTTTTGCTACGAGGTCTGGAAAAAGCGCGCAAAGCGCCACTACGACCTGCCGGGGCTGGGCAACCGTATGCATGAGGAAAAGACGGGCGCGTTCCTGCGCAGCCTTTGCGCCAATGTCAAGACCCGCCCGCAGGTGGAGTACGCGCTCGGCTTTTTAAGCCACTATGCTGCCGACACCGTGGTGCATCCCTTCATTTATGCCATGTGCAAGCCCGGCTGCCCCTATGCCGGCAAGGGCGGGCACGGCTATTTGGAGATCGCGCTCGACTCCACCCTCCATGCCGAGGACACCGGCTCCAGTCTGGTCCCGGTCGAGGATGTCAGCCCGCTGCCCACCGGCGCAGAGCTGGCCGATGTCACGGCGCTGCTGCACACCTGCCTGCTGGAAACCTACGGCGAGGATATTCCCGTGGAATATCTGGCGGACGCATTCTGGCACACCTACCGGCTGCGCGGGCTTTTCCCCAGCCACCACGGCGTGCGCAGGGTGCTGTTCTGGCTCATCGAGCCGCTGTTCGGCGGGCGCGGCTTCATCACGGGCCATGTGTCGCCCCGGCAGCTGGATGCCCGCCTGCCGGACGAATGGACCGACCCCTTCACCGGCACGGTGCGGGACGGCGGCCTGTTTGCCCTGCTGCCCCGCGCGACCCTGCGCAGTGAGCAGTTTATGGGGGCGGCGCTGCTTTACTGGATGGATAAGCTGACCCCCGCTGAATTTGCCGAAAAGCTCGGCAGCATGAGCTATACCAAGGGCATCGCCACCCCGGAGAGTGACCCGGAAACACAAAATCAACCAACGGAAAAGGAGACCATCGTATGATTCGTATCACCATGCAAAACGGCAAGACCATCGATCTTGAGCTGGACCACAGCGCAGCTCCCATCACCTGCGAGAACTTTGAGAAGCTCGTCAAGCAGGGCTTCTACAACGGCCTGACCTTCCACCGCGTCATCTCGGGCTTTATGATTCAGGGCGGCGACCCGCAGGGCACCGGCATGGGCGGCCCCGGCTGGCACATCAAGGGCGAGTTCCTGCAGAACGGCGTTGCCAACCCCATCAAGCACACCCGCGGCGTCATCAGCATGGCCCGCTCGATGGATCCCAACTCGGCCGGCAGCCAGTTCTTCATCATGCATCAGGATGCCCCGCATCTGGACGGCAGCTACGCCGCCTTCGGCCATGTTGTGAACGGCATTGAGGTCGTGGACGAGATCGCAGCCGTTGCGACCGACTGGAACGACAAGCCCAAGACCCCTGTTGTCATGGAGAAGGTCGAGATCGTCTGATTTCATAAAATCAAAAAGGCGCAGCTGAGTTTTCCTCGGCTGCGTCTTTTATGTTGGTGCTTATAAGATCGTGCCTCCGCCGACAACGACATCCCCATCGTAGAGCACAACGGCCTGACCGCGGGTGATGGCGCGCTGCGGCTCGTCAAACACGACCTGCACAAGGCCGTTGTCCAGCGGGCGCACGGTGGCGGGCTGCTCGGTCTGGCGGTAGCGGGCCTTGGCCTTGATGTGCATCGGGCCGGTCAGCGCAGGGATCGAGATCCAGTTGAAATCTCCCGCTACAAGCGTGGTCGTAAAGAGCGCGCTCTCGGGGCCGACTGTGACGGTGTTTTTCTCCATATCCTTGCCGCAGACATAGACCGGTGCGCCCAGCGCCAGCCCCAGTCCCTTGCGCTGGCCGCAGGTGTAGCGCACCGCGCCGTGATGGCGGCCCACGACCCTGCCGTCAAGGTCAACAAAATCGCCGTCCGGGTAATATTTGCCGGTGTAGCGCTCCATAAAGCCGACATAATCGCCGTCCGGCACAAAGCAGATGTCCTGACTGTCGTGCTTGCGGGCGTTGCAGAAGCCCTGCTCCTCGGCAATTTTGCGGATGGAAGGCTTGTCCATGCCGCCAAGCGGGAACTTTGTGTGGGCAAGCTGGTCCTGCGTCAGCGCATACAGCACATAGCTCTGATCCTTGTCGGTGTACAGTGCTTTTTTCAGCAGCCAGCGGCCGGTATCAGGGTCTTGCTCAATGCGGGCATAGTGGCCGGTGACTACATGATCCAGCCCGTGCGCCTGGGCAAAATCCAGCATCTTGTCAAATTTCATTGTGCGGTTGCAGTCGATGCAGGGGTTCGGCGTGCCGCCGGCCTCATAGGTCGCAATGAACTTCTCAATGACCTTCTCGCGGAAATCCTCGGTGTAGTTCACGACCTCGAAGGGAATGTCGAGCTGGAACGCGACCTCGGCGGCGTCCTCAACATCCTTGGCCGAGCAGCAGGTGTGAAAGCCGCTCTGCCCCAAATCCTCGTTCTGGTACAGGCGCATCGTTGCGCCCATGCAGCGGTAGCCCGCCTGCTTCATCAGGTAGGCAGCGACGGTGCTGTCCACGCCGCCGCTCATGGCGATCAATACGCCGGGGGTGTTTGACATAGGAAGCCTCCCATTAAAAATCCAAAAAGCGCGGCAGACAAACATCTGCCGCGCTTATTATAGCAAAATTTCAGCCCGTATGCAATCAGTCTGCAAACAGCGGGGTGGACAGGTAGCGGTCGCCGGTGTCGGGCAGCAGGGCAACGATAGTCTTACCCTTGTTCTCGGGGCGCTTGGCCAGCTCGATGGCGGCCCAGACGGCCGCGCCGGAGGAGATGCCGACCAGCACGCCCTCGCGGTGGCCGACCAGCTTGCCGGCGGCAAAGGCGTCCTCGTTGGCAACGGGGATGACCTCGTCATAGACCTTGGTGTTCAGCACATCGGGTACAAAGCCTGCGCCGATGCCCTGAATCTTGTGCGCACCGGCCACGCCCTTGCTCAGCACGGGGGAGGTGGCGGGCTCGACAGCCACGACCTTGACGGCGGGGTTCTGGCTCTTGAGGTACTCGCCCACGCCGGTCACGGTGCCGCCGGTGCCAACACCGGCCACAAAAATATCGACCTTTCCATCGGTGTCCTCCCAGATCTCGGGGCCGGTGGTGCGCTTGTGTGCATCGGGGTTGGCCGGGTTCACAAACTGGCCGGGCACAAAGCTGTTGGGGATCTCCTTGGCCAGCTCGTCCGCCTTGGCAATGGCACCCTTCATGCCCTTGGCACCGTCAGTCAGCACCAGCTCGGCGCCGTAGGCCTTCATCAGCTGGCGGCGCTCAACGCTCATCGTCTCGGGCATAACGATGATGATGCGGTAGCCGCGGGCAGCTGCCACGCTGGCCAGACCGATGCCGGTGTTGCCGGAGGTCGGCTCAATAATGACCGAGCCGGGCTTCAGCTTGCCGGAGGCCTCGGCATCGTCGATCATCGCCTTGGCGATACGGTCCTTGACGGAGCCGGCGGGGTTGAAATACTCCAGCTTGCCAAGGATCTTGGCCTGCAGGCCCTCGGCGGCCTCGATATGCGTAAGCTCCAGCAGGGGCGTGCGGCCGATCAGCTGGTCAGCGGAAGTGTAGATCTTGCTCATGATAGGTTCCTCCATCGTCATTTCTGTTTATAAATCGGGGCAAACATGCAGTCACAGCGTCTGACGGCGACATCGCGGGTACGGTGCAAAGCCCTTTCGCATATCTATTCATACCTTTCTTGTAGGTTGATAGGATTGTACAACATATTTTCCCGTTTGTCAATAGGGAAATAGGGAATTTTTGCAAATATTTTTCTGCAAAACAGCTTGCTTTCCCATTAACCAATCTATATAATAGGAATAAGAAAAACAAGGGCAGCCCGCCGACCCTGCGCACCGCAGGCCGGGGGCTGTGCCCATGCCCAAAGGAGCAGCCAACCATGATGATTTCAACGAAGGGCCGTTATGCGCTGCGTGTCATGATCGACATAGCGGAGCATCAGCACGACGGCTACATTCCCTTGAAGGAGATCGCCGCGCGGCAGGAAATTTCTGAAAAATATCTGGAGGCGATCGTGAAAAGCCTTGTCAAGGAGCGGTATCTGCAGGGGCTGCGCGGCAAGTCCGGCGGCTACCGCCTGACCCGGTCGCCCGAGGAGTACACCGTGGGCAGCATCCTGCGCCTGACAGAAGGGGGCTTGGCCCCGGTGGCCTGTCTGGAGCAGAACCCGATCGAGTGCCGCCGCATGAGCGAGTGCCGCACCCTGCCGATGTGGCGCAAGCTGAACACGATGATCAACGACTATTTTGACGGCATTACCCTTGCCGACTTGGTCAACACCTCCCAGCCGGGAAATGATTATGTGATTTGAAAAAAGAGGAGTTATACCCATGTGCCGGGTATAACTCCTCTTTACTTTATTGCATCGTAGGGGCGGGGCTCTGCTCCGCCCGTGGCACCTTGCCGTTATCGCGTGCCTTTCCCATAAAAGCGGTCAATTTCCCACTTTTGCGGATTTTCGTCTATGTATTGCCAAATCTCTTGATAGTCTGGCTCATCACGGATAATGTGTTCATAGTAACTGCGCTGCCAGAGCTTGCGGCCTGGTGTCTGCATAGCTTGATTGGCGGCCTTTGTGGTAAGTGATTTGTAGGCACAGACAATGCCGCTCAAAGAAACCGCAGAGGACGGCACAGTAATACGCAGGATACAGTGCAGATGATTCGGCATAACAACATACTTGTCGATTTGCACAGGGTAATGCTGCGGTAAATCCAGTAATAGCTGCTCAGCGATACGCCCGACCGGGCGGAGCAGAGCCCCGCCCCTACCGATCTGTGACAAGATTTCTGCACGATTTTCTGTGCACAGCGTTACAAAATACGCGCCACATTGACTGTAATCATAGTCGGGCAAGCGAACGATCTTTCGCCGGGGCAAGGGTGAACTACTGTCCAATTACAGCTTCCCCAGCGCGTCCTTCACGCGCTTGAGGGTCTCCTCACGGCCCATCATGGCGGCAAGGTCGGTGCCGCCGCCGGGGGTGCGGGCCTTGCCGGACAGGGCGATGCCCAAGGGGAACAGCAGCCAGCCGTTCTTCTTTTCCATCTGCTCGGCCAGTGTTTTGCAGGCCTCAAAGATCGCATCGCGGGTCCAGTCGGTCTGGGCCTCCAGCACCGGCAGCAGGGCGGTCAGGGCCTCCTTTGCGGATTCCGGCGTGGTCTTTTGCTTCTTGTTGCGGTACATTTCCGCATCAATGGGCAGCACGGCATCAAAGAAATCGAGCTGCGGGGGAATATCCTCCAGCACCTCGCAGCGGGGCTGCAAATTGGCGCAAAGCAGGTCGCGGTCGATGTCGCAGTGAACGGCACTGTCGATGAACGGGTCGGCCAGACGGCGGAACTCCTCGGCCGGCAGGGCGCGGATGTAGGCGGCGTTGATGGCGCGCAGCTTGAGCGGGTCAAAGATGGCGGGGGACTTCGAGATGCGGGACGGGTCCCAAATTTTGATCATCTCATCGAGAGAGAAGATCTCCTGCTCGCCCTCGGGTGCCCAGCCCAGCAGCAGCAGATAGTTCAGCACGGCGGCGGGCAGGTAGCCCTTGGCCACCAAATCCTGATAGCTGGCATCGCCGTTGCGCTTGCTCAGCTTGTTCTGCGCGTCCTTCATAACGGGCGGGCAGTGGACATAGATGGGCTTCTCCCAGCCGAACGCCTCGTACAGCAGGTTGTACTTGGGTGTGCTGGAAAGATACTCGCTGCCGCGGATGACATGGGTAATGCCCATCAGGTGATCGTCCACGACATTGGCAAAGTTGTAGGTGGGCATGCCGTCAGTCTTAATCAGAATCTGGTCGTCCAGCTCCTTGACATCGACCTCGATGTGGCCGTAGACAACATCGTCAAAGCCGGCCACGCCGCTCTCGGGAATTTTCTGGCGGATAACATACGGCTCCCCGGCGGCCAGCTTGGCGGCGACTTCCTCGGCGCTCAGGCTGCGGCAATGCCCGTCATAGTGGGTCATCTCGCCGGCGGCGCGCTGGGCCTCGTGCATCTCGTTCAGGCGCTCCTCGGTGCAGAAGCAGTAGTACGCCTTGCCGGCCTTGACCAGCTGCTCGGCATACTGCTTGAACATGCCCATGCGCTCGCTCTGGACATAGGGGCCGACAGGGCCGCCGATGTCGGGGCCCTCGTCCCATGTCAGACCGGTGGCCTTCAGCGTATTGTAGATAATGTCGGTGGCACCCTCGACCAGACGGCCCTGATCGGTGTCCTCAATGCGCAGGATAAAGGTGCCGCCGTTGTGGCGCGCCTGCAGATAGGTATACAAAGCCGTGCGCAGATTGCCTACATGCATATAGCCTGTGGGGGACGGCGCAAAGCGGGTACGAACATTTGCCATAGTGATTTCCCCTTTTTCTAAGTTGCGTAAGTAGTTTTATTATAAGCGCATCGGCATTAGGTGTCAATGCGGAAGGCGAAGCTGGAGAGTAGAGTTTAAAATTAAAAGTTTAGATTTGGTGTACCCGCCGCGCGGGCACATTTTTAGTATAAGGCGTAGGGCGGGGTGCCCCCACCCCGCCGGGAAAGCCGAGCCGCTGCGGCAGCCTCCGTGTCGGCTCGGCAAACTGGAATTTGTAGAAATCCTGATCGGACATATTGTCGTTCTTGATCTTCCCGGAGGTTTCCATATTTTCCTAATCGCGTTTAATGTATTTAGTGATAGTAGCGATTAATTCCTCCATGTTAATCGGCTTGGAAATATGGTCATTCATGCCTGAATTCAGGGATTCCTGAATATCATCTACAAAAGCATTTGCAGACAAAGCTATAATTGGAATCGTAACTGCATCGGACCGCTCTATACCCAAGGCTCGAATGGCTTTTGCTGCTTGGTGTCCATCCATGTTTGGCATCATAATATCCATCAAAATAAAATCGTATGTGCCTCGTGGATGATTTTTAAACAAATCCACAACTTCTTTTCCGTCTGATGCGCGTGTTACGGTCATACCAGCATCTTCCAGTATCATCGTAGCAAGTTCAGCATTTAAATCATTATCCTCAGCCATAAGAACATGAATACCCGTCAAATCTCTATGTGGAGGTTGTTTTTGTTTTGATTGAATAACTTGTTCTGTCAACTCCAGTGGAATCTCCACAGTGAATGTAGTACCTACACCTTTTTTGCTCTCAACAGCAATTGAACCGCCCATCATATCTATATATTTTTTTGTGATGGCCATGCCAAGACC
>OHHG01000601.1_pt1 | contig 11882 bp, 10 predicted proteins | sample 1567991 | NCBI WGS metagenome assembly OHHG01 (sample SAMEA3879588, study PRJEB24766) | human gut metagenome | biome: human-associated habitat; feature: feces | place: USA | collected 1985/1987
AAAACGTTTACTCTCCGAACGTACAGCATCATCAGCACATTTGAAACAAGACAAGAACCACGAAGTTAGCTTCCGAAGCTCCTCATCCTTTCCACAAAATTCTGAATCACCGGATACATAGCCTCAGGCGATTCCAACTCATAGCAAAGAGTTTCCAAAGGACACCAACCTGTCCGGTTTCTGTTCCAAATACGAGAAACTATTTGAACACACTCCACCCTAATATTCGCCTTGTGCAATACAGCCAATGCAGGCTCACTGATGATATCCGTATAAACCTCCCGGACACCCCCCAGCACCATCAATGCGGCAGCTGCTTTTCCTACCACCTTGTCAGCAACCTGCGCTCCATGCAAAAAGACCGGATGCTGATTCAGCAAATCATATAAATCGGCTACCCCGCGTTGGGTAAAAGTACGGATCTCTTCCTTTCTGATAACACAGGAATAGCCGCCTTCATGCAACAATCTGATTAATTCATCCATCTTCCTTTCTATTTCATTCAGATAATACGATGCATCTCATGACCTTCTACATAAATAGCACTAAACGGGCGGCTCGGACAAAGATTTTCACAAGCGCCACAACCGATGCAACGTTCTGTATTCACAACCGGTATCTTAAGTGATTTTCCATCATCGGCATCTTTAGGAACCATCAAGATAGCCCCCGTAGGACAATGACGGGCACAATTTCCACAACTTACCCCATCTGTGTTCACTATACAATTCTGAGCAACCCACACAGCATGACCAATCTGTACAGATGACTTCTCTGTCAGATCAGCCAAGTGAATAGCATCAGTAGGACATACTTCTGCACATTTCGCACACTCAGGACGACAATATCCACGTTCGTAAGACATCTCGGGCTGCATCAGATGTTTCAAATCACCGGACGGACGCAATACCTGATTAGGGCACACCGACACACAAAGCTGACAAGCCGTACAGTGCTGCGCAAAATGACGGAAACTCAATGCTCCCGCAGGAACAATAGGAGTGGCACGCTTGGGAACTTTCTTATCTATAAGAGGAGCCAGACCGCCATCCACTTTCTTTTCCTGAGCTTTTACGGCAACACTTGCAGCAATCAAAGCCGAAACCGTAAAGAACCCACGCCGTGCAGTATCTACCTTTTCTTTGTTTAAAGACGCCTGAGAAACCTGTTTGCCAATTCCTTCACTTGCCGGAGTCTGTTTCTTCAGAAGCATCTGCCCCGATACATATTTTATTGCCCCTTGGCGGCACTTGCCTAGACAATCCATACAAGCAACACAACGGGAATAATCAATCTCATGTGCTTTGGGATTAATGCAGGAAGACTTGCAATTACGAGCACAAAGTCCGCAACCATTACATTTAGACGTATCAATAACCGGTTTAAAATAAGAATATCTAGATAAGAATCCCAATACTGTACCCACCGGGCAAATGGTATTGCAATAAGTTCTTCCTCCACGCCATGCCAAAATAAAAAGCACAATCACAGTACCCACTGCAACTGCAAAAGTAGAAAGACCTTTCATCCAAACATCTACCGAATAAAAAGCATAACTGTCCACACGCTCCGCCCATAGGGCAAGTACATTGTTCCCCCACTGATACAAAGGTGTCAGCAGGTTAGAAACGATACGGCCGTATGCACTGTAAGGAGCAATCAACGCCGCCAATGAAACCACCCCTGCTACCAAAGCGACGACAAACACTGCCAATACCCCATAGCGTAACCACGACAAAGCAGGCGAGTAGCGGAAACGATTCTTCTTTACCTTTCCCGAAACCCAGGAAATGATATCTTGAAACACCCCTAACGGACAGATAACCGAACAATAGACACGCCCCAAAAGCAGAGTCAACAAAACAAGGGCTATCACCACCCCCACATTCAATGCCAGCACGGCAGGAAGGAACTGTATTTTCGCCATCCAGCCAAACCAACCATGCACAGTTCCTGTAAAATCCAAAAACAGCAACGTGATCATTGTAAAGAACAAAAGGGCGGCGGCAAGTCTTATTTTACGTAACATAAGCATTCGTTATTTTATCATGTTTATCCATTCCATTATAAAGTCTCTTGTTTCAACTGTTCCACATATGCGTCTATGCGATGCAGTTCTTTGGGAATATCAATGCTTTGAGGGCAATGCGGATTACACTGGTTACATCCGGTACAATGGCTTGCCTGCCGCAGTTTGGGCACACTACGATCATAACCTATCAGGAAAGCACGCCGTGCACGGCGGTAATTCTCATCCTGACTGCTTTTAGGCACATTTCCTTCGTTGACACATTTATTATAATGCACCAGAATCGCCGGAATATCCAACCCGTAAGGACAGGGCATACAATATTTGCAGTCATTGCAAGGAATCGTAGGGAACTTCAGCATCAATTGGGCTGTTTCTTCCAAGAACTCTTTTTCTTCCTCATTCAAAGGTTCCAAGGGCGAATAAGTCCGAAGGTTATCCTGCAAATGTTCCATATAAGTCATTCCACTCAGCACACACAACACGTTGGGATACGTACCGGCAAAACGGAACGCCCACGATGCCACACTGTTCTCCGGGCGACGCTGCTTCAAGCGCGCCACCAGGTGGTCGTTCAGTTTAGACAAACGTCCTCCCAACAGCGGCTCCATAATCACAGCCGGAATTCCACGCTTGGCCAACTCTCCATACAAATATTCCGCGTTAACATTTCTACCCGAAGCATGGCGCCAATCTACATAGTTCATCTGAATTTGCACAAAATCCCATTTCACATCCAGCGACAGCAAATAATCAAACACTTCCACCGATCCGTGAAATGACCATCCCAAATTACGAATACGGCCTTCTTCACGCTCTTTTAGTAAAAAGTCAAGAACTCCATTGTCAATATAACGGTCATGGAAAGTCTTGATCCCTTCCCCTCCACCTACGGAATGAAGCAAATAATAATCCAGATAATCCGTCTGCAATTCTTTCATCGACTGATGGTACATCTTGATGGAATTCTCACGAGTATAGTTTTGGAAATTGGACATCTTTGTCGCAATCAAGAGCTTTTCGCGGGGATAACGTTTCAAGGCCGCACCGGTGGCTCTTTCAGAAAACCCTTGGCAATAGACAGGAGATGTATCGAAATAATTCACTCCGTGAGCGATAGCATAATCCACCAGTTCATTCACCGCATCCTGATCTATCACATTTCCATCGCTGTCCGGTGCAGGTTTCAACGGCCAGCGCATACATCCATATCCTAAAAGTGAAACACGCTCCCCTTTGGGAGAAACGCGATACGTCATTTTATCCACAGGCACTTCGCCCAACACAGAAGCCTCGGATGAAGCCGGTTTCCCTTCGGATGCACAACCATACAGGGCTGCCGCCGATGCAGCCGCACTGACGCCTACTATCTTCAGAAACTTCCTGCGGCTCATTTCCTCTTTATCTCTCTTTTCCATAACCTTTTTTTATACTTAAGCACTGATTACCAATATTCGCAAAGATAAAAAGATTCCTTGATATTTATTGCGGCAAAGCACCTCATAATTACATAAAATGCGCACATAGTGCCACATGAATAATATTCTATCATAAAATGCCAAAAACTTCTTTCATTTTTGCATAACTCCAAACATACAGATCATTATTCTTCAAAAAAATACCATCCCATGAAAAAACTACTTCCGGCAAACTTATGCCTCTTCTCTTCCTTTCCGCTCCGGGTATAGGAACAAGATATTCTGATAGCTACTCCGAACACCTCCCTGCCGTTGTCCGTCCCCGAAAACGTGAAGCCATTATTACCTACAAGAAAATCCGTCCGATGATACAGCTGGACAATTTATCATACCGTCTCATCTCGCCTTACAATGATAAAGGTGTTTCCTCACTGATGCTCTACACCCCACAGAAAAAACATGCCGTGTTCTTGCCTACAAGATTCAGCATTATTGCAATCAGATTATTCCCCGTTTCCGCATGGACAGGCTGAAAGCCGACAAGCAATACCGCATCACGGAACTAAACCGGAAAAGATGCCCGTCCGCTGCCACTGGACAACAAAATGTTCTCCGGAAGAATATTGATGAAACAAGGTGTCGAGCTACCGCTACAACATGAGTACGCCAGCCGCATACTGGAGCCGCCCGAAGTGAGCTAAACCTTCCGGTTGATATTGACAGACAAAAAGAGGATGTCAAAACTCTGTTTTTGAAAATATGAACTTATAATCTGGCATTTGAACATCCTAAAAGGCTAAAGAAAGGGCCGTATCATTACTCAATACAGAGCTTGATACGACCCTTTTTTAAGTGTTATAAATACGATCTGTAACTTTGCGGGGTAGCCATTTTAGTTTTGACACATTTACCCTTTTTTGTCTATCAGTCCATTCCGATACGTTTCATCAACTCATCATATTCCTTCTCTTCCCTGCACAACGGCCTGTACCAGGTATATTTCAACACCACGGTGGTCACCACCAGCAGCAACACCGACGCAATGAGTCCCCCCGTACCGCGCACCACCAGATACATGGGTACAATAGTGAGACAGCACTGCCACACGATACCAATCGCCACATTGAACATATCCCGCTTGAAATGGCGGTTGCGCGTCACCTGCGGATAGCGTGCTACCGCCTTGGCCGCCACCGGTTTCCACCACCCCCACGGACGTACCCGGATATAGAAGTTCACCAGCGTCTCCTCGTCAGTAGGAGGTGCCGAGTACGTACCCACGATACAACCCACCAGCGAAATGCCGAACAACACGGGGAAAAAATAAAGTACCAACGAATCGGGCACCGTGAACTTCATCACAATGGCAGCCACCACACCCGAAGTCATTCCCCAGAAATACCCTTCACCATTAAACCGCCACCAGTGCCACTTCAACACATTGGCGGCAATATATCCGCCGAACAACGCGCCCACAATCCACTGGAAAATCTCGTTGATGTCCTTCAGAAAAAAGCCCATCACCGTACTGATAACCACCACCAGTACCGAAACAAGGTAACTCGCCCGTATCTGTGTCCTGACGGAAGCCCTTGGGTTGATATACTTCAGATAAATATCATTCACCACATAGGCCGGTGCCGCATTCACCGTAGAAGCGAATGTAGACATGAATGCCGACAGCAATCCTGCCAGTAACAAACCCGCCAGCCCCACCGGCACATACTTCGTAATCAGGTGAGGAAGAATTGTTTCGAAATCCGTGTGGACAGCCGTCATCTGTTCCAGTCCTCCATCCACTTTAAAGAAATAGATAGCCAGCAACGCAAACCCCATAATCATCAGATAACGCGGAATCAGCAGAATGACCGATACCGAACCGCTCATCAGCGCCGCCTCCTTGGGTGACTTGCACGACAGGATCTTCTGCATGTCATAGTTCGGAGCAGGCCCCGCCATGCTCATAAAAATCCCTTTCAGCAACGCCATCATCACAAAGACACCCATCAGGCTGTAAGGCTCGTCCGCCATGCGTTCCGTCAGCAAACTCATCCGTTCACTCCAGTCAATGTCCAGCGTCCAGCCGAAGAAAGGCGACTCCCACCCTGCAGGCACAAATTCCCGGATCATTTCAGGAGCCACCATGTTCATCCCGATAATGGCAATGACCACACCCGCCACCGTCATGATGAGGAACTGCACCACATCCGTCCACACAATGCTGAGCATACCGCCCAGCATCACATAGAAGGTAGCAATGGCCGTAAAGAAAATGCCGTAAAAATGAGGCACATATTGTACCGGAATATCCCAGGGCACATACTGCGACACTACCTCCCACGGAAAAAAGATCTCCATGAACTTGCCGATTCCGATAAACCCGTAGCTCAAGAAACCCAGCACGCTGAGCAGAGCAAAGACAATGACAATAGTATGCGAGAGCGTAGCCCCCCGCCCCTGCCCGAAACGGGTCTTTATCCATTCGGCGCCCGTCAGCACATTGCTCCGGCGGAGCCACACCGACAGATAGACCATCAGGAAAATTTGATTGAACACGGGCCACAACCATGGAATCCACAGACTTTTGAACCCATAAGCAAAAGCCCAATACACCATCAGCATGGTGCCGGTAATATCAAACATGCCCGATGCATTCGACAGTCCCAACATATAAAACGGCAACGACTTTCCGCCCAAAAAATAAGAATCCATATTCTTTGCCGCCTTCTTTTTCAAAAACAACCCGATGGCGACAATAACCATCAGATAAGCACAAATAATCAGAATATCAACGATATGCAATTTCATAGTATCCGCTTCATCTTTTATTCAAACACCTGTGTCATGGGGCGTCCTATCCACACCTGCGGTTGCTCCAGATTGAAAACAGATGCTATAGTAGACGCGCAGTCAAACTGCATCATGCTCTCTTCGAAAGCTCCCCCCTTCTTGATGTTCTTTCCGGCGATAATGAACGGCGTTTCCATCTCCTCCATGGTCTTTCCGCCATGTCCCTTATTGATTCCCCCATGATCAGCGGTGACAATAATGATGCTGTTTTCATAAATACCCGCTTCTTTGATGGCATCCACAATACGGCCCACATAGCCGTCCAGTTCTCTCAGTTTGGCATAATAAGCCGGAGTATCGTGTCCGTCACCGTGCCCCACGTGGTCAGGGTTGTCGAAACAGAAAGCACTCAACACCGGTTTCTTCTGCGTAATATACTCACAGGCCATGTCACACAAAGCCGTAGGATGCGTGTTATAGTCGGGTGCCTGCGCATGATGGTTCAAAGCCAGCGTATCTACCAGATACTTGATACCATCCCATTCATACAGTACGCCCATCTCGGCATCGGGAGCCGCCTTGCGCAACTCGCTGAACACGGTGGGGAAAATGCCATGCTCGTTCAGCACACGCGAGGGTAGTTCGGGTGTTCTTGATCCCCACTCCGTGTACCCGTGCAGTTCAGGACCTGCCCCCATAAACATGGAAGCCCAATTTACAGCACTGGATGAAGGAAGTACACTGCGTTTTTTCAACGTGTAGCATCCGGCATCCATCAACGCCTTCACGTTCGGCATATCCGCCTTTTCCACACTGTAGGCGCCCCATCCGTCCAAACCGATGACAAACACATGTTCCGCTTTCCATTCCGGAGCCTTCCGGCAACCCGACAACACCATTACGGCTATGCACATAGCCCATAAAGCAATCTTTTTCATACAATATCTATTTTGGGTTTATAATTACAAAATTAGCCATTTATTCCCTTTCGACAAGAAAATAAATGGCATTATCCACTTCTCTTTCCACCTAAAAAACAGCCATTCCGCATTAAAAACGACTTTATCTTATCAATGCCTTTATATTCCTTCTATTTTACCCGTTCAGAAATGCCTCGTTGCGATCTATCAGCGCGTTCACCGCCGCCACTGAAGCTGCGGAACGCAATCCGTCGGCAGGCGTGTGCAGACAGTAGTCCACCAAGCGATCCACCGTAGAAACCGCCACGTGCATCCGCGTGTCGCTGGAGGCATAATAGATGTATACCGTACCGTCGTCATCGGCTATCCATCCGTTCGAGAAAAGCACATTGGACACATCGCCCACCCTTTCCCCCGCCAGCGGAGCCAGCAGATAGCCGGCTGGTTCAGCTATGACGCGCCACGGTTCATCGGCTGCGGTCATATAGAGATAGAGCACATAGCGCAGTCCGGCGGCACATCCGCGTACTCCGTGCGCCAGGTGCAGCCATCCTTGGGAGGTGCGGATGGGGTGCGGTCCCTCTCCGTTCTTCACCTCTTTGATCGTGTGATAATAACGGTGGTTTATTATCATTTCGTCCTTCACCTCCGCCCGGGTGATGTCGTCTATCAACGCCCATCCTATTCCTCCCCCATTTCCGGCATTAATAAAATCATCCTGCGGACGGGTGTAGAGGGCATATTTCCCATTCACAAATTCGGGATGCAACACCACATTGCGCTGTTGGCTCGCCGCTTTCAAGTCGGGCAACCGTTCCCAGTCCACCAGATTGCGCGTGCGTACGATTCCCGCCTTTGCCACCGCCGCCGACAGATCTCCCGCCGGTGCCTTGTCATCATGGCGTTCGCTGCAAAAGATACCATAAATCCATCCATCCTGGTGAGCGGTAAGACGCATATCATACACATTGGTTTCCGCCGGATCCACATCGGGCAATACCAGCGGACGTTTCCAAAAGTGGAAATTGTCCACCCCGTTAGGGCTTTCGGCTATGGCAAAGAACGACTTCCGGTCTGCTCCCTCCACACGGACCACCATCAGATACTTTCCGTTCCATTTCAGGGCACCACTGTTCATGGTAGCATTAAAGCCGATACGCTCCATACAACAAGGGTTGGTGGCAGGGTTGAAGTCATAGCGCCATTCCAGGGGAATATGCTGGCGTGTCAGTACCGGATAAACATAACGGCGGATGATACCGTTCGTTTCTTCCTGCATTTCATTAGGACGTTGCAACAACGCTTCATGGCGTTGGCGCAATGCTTCTATTTGTTTTTTGAAATATCCGTTCATATCTTATTTTCTTTTCATTGTTATCAATCCATCTTTTACAGTAAAAGAATGCTATCCAAGCATCTAGAGTTATACTATTTTATCAAAAATCAATCATATTCTATACAGTGTTGTTATTGGTTCTCAGGATAAAGAGACATACGGTAAACCCGCTGGTAAATCGCATCTTCCAATTCCAATTCAAACACAACATCCTGTGTTTCAGGATCTACTTCTGTCACGCGTGCACCACGATTGCCATTGCTAAGCACATTGCTCATTCCCGGACAAATTAATCTGTTACCCGTTTGTTCCAAATATTGCACCCCGGAACGGGCCGGAGTAAAATACGCGGCACCACGCTCTTTTCCATACTGCCAAACTTGGCGAACCGTACGGTTCACTTCATCCACTTCATATTCTATGCCGCAAGTATAAATATTTTTCCTGTCTGTAAAATCCAGTTTGAAGTTACGCCCATAACCATTATTGAAATAAAGAATGTGTCCGCAACTGGAAACGGTGTTTCTCACCGCCAAGGGGGAGAATATGTTTTTATCCTCCAGTATGGTGAAGGAAGTGTGCCGTCTGGACGGGGACATTTCCGCCTTTGTGCCCAAAGAAATTTTAGATGACATTATTGCAAGATGTAAAGGAGAGCGTTAGATATGACCAATACGGATATTTTGCTGGAAGACCTGGAGGATGTGCTGGACGATGCCACCTCTATGCCCATGACCAAAAAATCTTTGGTAGATGTGGACAAAATCAAGACCATTATTGAGGATATTCGACTGAATACCCCCCAGGAGACCAAGCAGGCTAAGGCCATTGTGGACTCCAGAAACAATATTTTGGACGAGGCCAAGAAAGAGGCGGCCAAGATCATCAGCGAGGCACAGGCCCAGGCACGGGAACTGGTGGCTCGCGATCAGATCACCCAGAACGCCCAGAAAGAGGCGACGGAGATCATTGCCAAGGCTCACAGTGAGGGCGAGGCCTATGTGAAGCAGGCGCAGAACCAGGCTTCCGAGTTGCTGGGCAAAGCCACCACCCAGGCCAACGAGATGGTGACCACGGCACAGAACAAGAGCCGTGAGATGCTCACCGCCGTAAACAATTATGCAGACGACACCCTGCTGGAGATCGACGACTCTCTGTACAAAGCCCTGAGCGATGTGCGCCGTATTCGTCAGAACATTATGAACAGTCAACACAGAAATACCTCTGCAAACGACAATCCGTAAAAAACGGCAACGGAGCACTCCCATCTATGTGGGTGCTCCGCTTTTTTTATTCATAAGTAAAGGAGTGCTTCTTTTGACCGCCATGACCACGATTTTATGGCTGACGGCCGTTGTTATTTTGAGCTGCGTTTTGTTTCAGCGCCTATCCGGCAAGGTGGGCGTTCCGGCGCTGCTCTTTTTTATTTTATTGGGTATGTTCTTTGGCACAGATGGTGTGGTGAAGATCCCCTTTGACAATTTTGAGCTGGCACAAAATGTGTGCTCCGTGGCACTGCTGTTTATTATGTTTTACGGCGGCTTTGGTACCAATGTGCGCTCGGCGCGACCGGTGGCTGCGCAGGCGGTGATGCTGTCCTCTGTGGGCACGGTACTCACTGCCGGACTGGTGGGCGTGTTTTGCCACTTTGTGCTGGGGGTTGCCCTGTGGGAGAGCTTCCTGATCGGTGCGGTCATCAGCTCCACCGACGCGGCGTCCGTGTTTTCCGTGCTGCGCAGTCGGCACTTGAATTTGAAATATCATACCGCATCGCTGTTAGAGGTGGAGAGCGGCAGTAACGATCCGTTTTCGTATATGCTCACCACCATTGTACTGTCTGTGATGCACGGTGGCAGCAGCGGCGGTCAATTTGCGGCCATGCTGGCGGCACAGATTGGCTATGGCGTGCTGTTTGGCGTGGTGTTGGCACTGGCTGCTCGATGGGTGCTGGGTCGCTTTCGCTTCTCTGCCGGGTTTGACGCGGTGTTTGCCGTGGCAGTGGCGCTGCTGTCCTATGTGCTGCCTGAAATGCTGGGCGGTAACGGCTATCTCAGCGTATATCTGACCGGTATGATTCTGGGCAACAGCCGGATTCCCAACAAGTCCGGGTTGGTACACTTTTTTGACGCTGCCACGGCGCTGATGCAAATGGTACTGTTCTTCCTGCTGGGGCTGCTGGCATTTCCGTCCCAGCTGCCGCACATTGCGCCCCGGGCGCTGCTGATTGCCTTGTTTCTGACCTTTGTGGCCCGCCCGGCAGTGGTGGCGCTGTTGCTTACGCCGTTTCGTGCGCCTCTTCGCCAGCAGCTGCTGGTGAGTTGGTCCGGTCTGCGTGGCGCGGCGTCCATCGTATTCGCCATTATGGCAACCATGCACCCGGCGGTGATGCAAAACGATGTGTTCCATATTGTGTTCTTTATTGTGCTGTTCTCCGTGCTGCTTCAGGGCACCTGTTTGCCTCGGGTGGCGGCAAGGCTGGGCATGACCGACGACGGCGCCGATGTAATGAAAACCTTTACCGACTATGTGGATGAGGTACCGGTGCAGTTCATCCGCTTTTCTCTGCCGGAGGGGCACCCTTGGGCAGGGCAAGCTGTGCGTCAGGTGGTGCTGCCGCCGGAGTCCATTTTAGTATTAGTTCTTCGTGGAGATCGGCGGATCGTGCCGGATGGCAGCGTGCAGCTGCAGGCAGGAGATACCTTGATCCTGAGCGGCACGGCTGCGGGAGCGGTAGAGGGCGTGCATTTGTATGAAAAAACGCTGGATGCGGACAGCAGCTGGCTGGATCAGCCCTTATGCCGGATCCACACCGGTGATCGGCTGGTAATCCTGGTGCGCCGGGGTGCGCAGATTTTAATCCCGGACGGCGACACGGTGCTGCGTTTGGGGGATCGGTTGGTGATTAACGACCCGCAATCGAAATCATAAACAGAAAAAGAAAGACGGTACAGTCGTGTGACTGTACCGTCTTTTTATGTTTTCTTAGATTGATTCACCGTCTGTGCGCTTGCGCTCTCGATCCACGATGTAGGCGTGTACCTTGTCAGCCAAGTCGCCGTACAGCTTGAACTTGCGCACAAAGACGATCAGCGCCAGCAGCACCAGAATGGGCGGCACGCCAAAGGCGATAAAGCCGATGGCCGTCTTGGTGGCGTCGTTAATGTGCGCAGTGACGATCTGCTGGTTGTAGTGCATCAGACCCAAACCGCCAAATAGAATGATGGTCTGAATGGTGTAGGCCATCTTCTGCAAAAAGCCTTTCATAGAGAAAGTGATGCTTTCGTTGCGCTCACCGTTCTTGTATTCGCCGTAGTCCACAATATCTGCCAGGAAGATGGTCTGCGCCACAAACATGGAGCTGATCCCCACGGAGGAGATAATGTAACTGA
>OHHG01000615.1_pt1 | contig 11711 bp, 7 predicted proteins | sample 1567991 | NCBI WGS metagenome assembly OHHG01 (sample SAMEA3879588, study PRJEB24766) | human gut metagenome | biome: human-associated habitat; feature: feces | place: USA | collected 1985/1987
CCGCCGGGGGAAACTACGGCTGCTCCACCGTCACGGTGACAAGTCCCGACGGTGCGGCCCTCTTTGGCCGGAACTTCGACTGGGAGGAATGTGACAAAATGCTGGTACATACCATCCCCCAAAATGGTTATGAGTCCATCGCCACCTGCAATTTGGACTTCCTGGGCTTTGGGGAGGACTGGAAGCCCGATGGAAGCATGGGAGATAAGTTCATGGCACTGGCTTCCGTCTACGCTATCCTGGACGGCATGAACGAAAAGGGCCTGTGCATGGCGGGGCTGAATTTTGTCGGCAACGCTGCATATTCCGCACCGGGTCATGACAAAGAAAATGTAGCACAATTTGAATTTATCCCTTGGTTACTGGGTCAATGTGCCAATTTGGCAGAGGCCAAAGAAAAACTGCAAAACCTGCAGCTCACCGATACGCTCTTTAACACCGCAATGCCTCGCGCCCAGCTGCACTGGCTAATCGCGGATCGTACCGGCGCAGTGGTCGTAGAGTCTATGGCCGACGGACTGCACCTGTACGACAATCCGGTCGGCGTACTCACCAACAATCCACCGTTCCCGGAGCAAATGCGCCATCTGAGCCTGTACCAAGGACTGTCGCCTTGCCAGCCGGAAAACAACGCCGTACCCGGAGCAGAGTTACCACTGTTCAGCCGCGGTATGGGTGCCTACGGGCTGCCCGGCGATCTGTCCTCTCCCTCCCGCTTTGTGAAAGCGGCGTTTACCCGGGCAAACGCCAAATCCGCCCGCTCGGAAACTGCCGCCGTCAGTCAGCTGCTGCATATTTTGGGCAGTGTGGAACAACAGCGGGGCTGCTGTCAGGTGGCTGAGGGCAAGTACGAGATCACCCTATACACCAGCTGTTGCAGCGCAGACACCGGCACCTATTACTACACCACCTATGACAATCACCGGATCTGTGCCGTGCGCCTGTCCGGAGCAGAAGCGGACAGCGCCACGCTGCAAACCTATCCCCTGCAGCAAGAACAGGATATTTTATATCAAAACTGAATGAACAAAAGGAAATGCCCCGGCGCAAGAATTCTTGCGCCGGGGCACGGTGTTGTGGGGGCGACCCCCACGCGGCTGGCATCAACCCTAATTCCAATCTTCCATCTTTTCTTTGAGCGAGGAAAAAAAGACCCTCTATTATATAGTGTGCCTTTTTGCCAAAATACGCCAAAAAAAATCAAAAATTTTTAAAAAAATTTTTTTAAAGCGGGTAAGTGTTCATTAACCGCAAAACTTTACCGACAAAGTGTTGACAAAATGAACTGTTTATGGCATATTTCTCTTGTATACAGATGATTTTTTTATTTTTTCCTATGAGGCATTATGATAGAACAAACACCAAACGCGCCGCCGGCCGAAGCCACCGTTCAAAAGACGGTGGAGGACTGCCAGCGCTATCGAGACAAATTGTATTGGCGATGTCGGTTGTACTTCCGGGATTGGCCGGACTACGCGGAGGACTGCGTACAAGAGGCATACATAGAGCTGATGCAAGCGCTGCGTGCCGGCCGTTGCATTCACAATTATGAAGCCTGGCTGTTTAAAGTCGCTATTCTCAAAGGTCAGGTGATGATCCGGGAGGAAAAAATGCGCCGGGAAATGCAATTTGAAAACAACAGCGACAAAGTGATCGCCATGGAGCAAGCCGGGATCTATCAACAAACATTCCCTTCGGAAACAGATCCGGGCCCTACGGATGAGGAGATCCGCCGTCGTGCCGTTACAGTTCTTTCCAAACTAAACGACACAGATCGTCGTATTTACTATGAGCATTATGTGCGACGAAAACCGCTGCGGCAGGTGGCAGCCGAACTGAACATGACGGAGAACGCTGTCAGCAAACGCCATGTGCGATTGAAAGAAAAGATCAAGCGATCTATACGATCGCTGAAATAAAATCAAAGAACGAAACGAAAGAGGAAAACCACAATGACTGCAACACAAAAACAAGTAAAGCGGGCACTGTATAACGGACTGCCCAATCTGAGCGATCGGGAGCTGCGGCAGATGATCGACCGGGAGCTGGAAAAAGACAGCAGCCAGATCGATATGAATTATATCGACACTTGCTTTGACTTAATGGAAATGCACGCCGACAGTAGAATCACTGTACAGCCCCGTCGCAAGTGGCTGAAAGCTGTGATTGTAGCAGCCCTGATTGCCGCCGCCACCGTATCTGCCATGAGCGTATCCGCCCATCTGTTCAACTTTAACATTCCGTCCGAGATCGCCCACAAGATCAACGGCAGTGCGCAGATTGACCCCAACCTGGCGGAGGCAGACACCAGCGCCGCCGGTTATGCGCTGACGGCAAGTCCGGTTGCCAAGCAACTGGCGGAACTGGGCATCTCCCCGGTGACCCTGCCCCGGCAGTTGGCGCAAAGCCATATTCAGTCTGTCCGTACCATTCAAAGCGACAGCGTCATGACCGCCGCCCAGGTTCTGTTTGAAGCTGACGGCGTTGCCGGCGATCTGACGGTGACCCGGTACGCCACCGCCAATGACTGGGAGGGCAAAGACCGGGTGACCGATATTGACAGCGGTAAACTGGTACACGCCAACGGACTGGACATTCTGATTTTAGCCCGGGACGACAGCTGCACCCTACGCTATCGGGACGGTAACACCGAATACGATCTGTATTTGGAATGTGACGAGGACACAGCCGTGGCATTTGCCGAAGATCTGGCATAAACAGAATCGCCCATACAAAAAGACAGCCTTGTGCTCTGCACCGGCTGTCTTTTTTTGCTGCCGCAAAGCAGAAAAGCAGAACCCTAAAGTCCTGCCTTTCCGCTTATATTGATTTTGACCGTGGGTGCCCCCACTTGTATATCCGGGCCGCAGCCCCGATTACCGAATCACCAGCGGTGTGTAAGCAAAACTGCCGGCTTGCAGCCCCATACACCGCTCCACAAAAATCATATCCCGGGTGTTGATCATACCGTCGTGGTTCATATCCACATAGCTGAGATACCCGGCCAGACCCTGATGGGTGCCAAAGATCAGCTTAAACATATAGTAGTCCTGATCGTCGATCTTGCCGTCCTTGTTCCAGTCACAGCCGATCACCGGCACGCTGCCGCATTGCAGATCCCGGTCGCTGACCACCACATACAGGGTGCGGCTAAAGCCGTAAGCATAGCGCACAGTCAGGGCATAAGTGCCGCTTTTCAGCTGCAGGGAGAAGTTGCCTTTCTCGTCCGTGGTCGCCAGGGTGTAGCCGTTTAGCAGAATATCTGCGCCAATGGCGGCGTGGGTGCCCTTGGTTGCCGCTCGATCCGCTGCCAGCACCACCGTGCCGGTCACGGTGTGGGTCTCCTCCACCGCCGTGCCGCTGCCGGGCAGCACCGTGTAGCTGCTGTCGCCGCAGTTTTGGCAGGTGGTGATGCGCACCCCATCCCGACCGTCTGCCGCCGGGGTCTCGCTAACCACATAGTTGTGACCGGTGGCGGTGGTGTGCCGCTCTTCCAAAATTGCGGAGCAATACTCGCATACACCAATGGCGTAACCGTCATGAGTGCAATCCGCAGCGTACACGGTCAGCCACTGAATATCGCCGTGACCGTCCGTGCAAAAGCCCAGATAACCGGCATAAATATCCCGCTTCATGGCGCACAGATCGGCAAATGCGGCTGCGTCCGTGTACAGCTCAGTGGGAATGTTCCGAGTCTTGGCGTACACCGCCGCATCCGACCCGGCCATGGTGTAAACGGTCAGTGCCGGGCAACGGGCAAACACATGGGTACGGTTGGTGCCCAGCTGCACATACCGGGTGCTCTGGCTGCCGATGTACACCTCCTTCAGCGCCTTGCAGTCTGCAAATGCGCCCGGATTAAAGGCAGCTACGCTGTCCGGCACCACCACGCCTGTCAGGGCAGTACAATTCCGAAATGCGTAGGTGGGCAGCGCCGTCAGTCCACCGGACAACAATACAGACGCCAGGGCGGTGCAATTCTCAAATACCTTGTCACCCAAGGTGGTGACTGTATCCGGCAGTTCCAGCACTTTCAGCGCAGTACAGCCGGTAAAGGCGCTGGCGCCGATCTGCTGCAAGCCGTCGGTCAGCTGCACATACTTCAGCTTCTGATCGTAGGCAAAGGCTTTAGTACCAACGGTACGCACGCTCTTGCCCAGCGTGACCTTCTTTAACTTTGCATTACAAGACAGCGCCCAGTCGCCGATGGCGGAGGCGGTGTTTTCTGTATAATCCCCCTTGCCGGTTACAGCGGCATAGAGCGTAGATTTATCCTTAGAATACAGCCCGCTGCCGTCTGCGTACAAATAGGGGTTCTCACTGCTGACGGTCACCTGCTCCAGGTACCCGTTGCCGATAAACTCGGCGGCAAAGGCCTTGGTGTAATCGGCGGGGTAGCCCTTTTTGATTTCATAGCCGATCCGCTGCACCTGCTTGCCCAGGGTCACGCTTTTGACCTTATCCGTCTGAGCTGCCAAGAAGTGCATACTCAGGGCGGTGGCATGGTCGCCCACCACCACAGCCAAGCCGGCAGTATTTTCGCCAATGCGGCGGAAGCTGTTGTAGCCCTCCACAGAGTAGGCCACGCCTGCGCCGGGGATCATAGGCTTTTGGCCGCCGTAATAGGCCAGGTGGCAAGCCACCATATCCGCGTTGGTCATCGCGTTCACAGCACTGTCCAGAGTCAGTTGGTAACAGTTCACCGCGTTGTCAAAAGCGTAGCTCTCCACCTTGGTTAGCCCGCTGCCCAGGGTGATCTTTTCCACATTCAGCAGTCCGGCAAAGGCACGACTGCCAACGGTGGTTACACTATTGGGCAGAGTCAGGAACACCACGGAAACCGCATTTTGGAACGCATTGGGGCCAATGGTGACCACGCCTTCGTCAAAGGCAATATCCTTGACACCGGTACAGTCTGCAAAGGCAAAGGCCGGTATTTCCGTCAGCCCGCTGCCGATCTCGATCCCGGTAGCGCCGGTACAGTTACGGAATGCGCCCACGCCCAGCCGGGTCACACGATCCGGCAGGCTGATGGCTGCCAGAGCGGTACAACTGGCAAAGGCCTCACGGCCGATGGACACGGTGCTGCCCAAATCTAAATTCGTCAGCGCCTTACAGTCTGTAAAGGCGCGATCGTCGATCACAGCCGCCCCTTTGCCCAAGGTCAGATCGGTCAGCCCGGTGCACCCGGCAAATGCGGTGGAAGTGATCTTGGTTACCGCCGGCAGTTCCAGGAACTGCAAGGCTGTGCAGTTTTGGAACGCATGGTCGCTAATGGTGGCAGCCAGGGGCAGATCTACCGTTTGCAGTGCCGTACAATCGGCAAAGCTGTTGGCGCCGATCTTGGTCACTGCCGGCAGGCTGACGCTTTTCAGCCCGGTGCAGCCTGCAAAGGCACCGGAATTGATGTTGGTCAAGGTCTCCGTTGCCGTTACCTGCTCCAAGGTGGTGATTCCGGCAAAGATATCGCCCAGGTTCTTCACGCCATTTAGCAGGTGCACAGAGCGCACCCCCGCCTGCTTATATTTCCAAAGTTGGCCGTTTGTAAAATAAAAGCCCTGCTTCGTCCCCACATTGGTGGCGTTGGTAGACAGTGCGCCGGTGCGCTTATCAAAGTACCAGTCGCCGTCACCCACGGTGCCGTACAGATAATTCTCCTCATTAAAGTCCGTGCCCTCCGGGCCGATCATTTTGTACTGCAGGTCATTTTCCTTGGCGTAGCGAATGGCCTCGCTGCCTGCCGGAGCAATGACGGACACATCGGTCATTTTAAACACGGTCACATTGCCGGCGTTCTCTGAAGCGGTAAAACCAAAGGGGTATTTACCCAGCTCCGTCAGACTCATCGGCAGACGGAAAGTGGCTCTACACCCGGCAAAGGCATAATCACCTAAGGCTTTTGTACCGTTCACCACAGATACTTCCGTCAGCGCACTGCCTGCAAAAGCCATACGGCCCATCTGCTGCACCGTGTTGGGTACCACCAGCGAAGTCAGCCCACTGGTATAAAAGGCATAGTCCCCAATGCTCACCAACGACTCCGGAAAATCAATGGAAGTCAGCGCCGTGCAGGCACGAAAGGCCTCGTCCCCAATGCGGGTGACGTCCTCGTTCAGTTCCACCGAGGTCAGCTTGCGGCAATTGCGGAATGCACCGTCGTTGATTTCCATTACATCTATACCGGTAGCTACCTTTTGCAGGGCAGAGTATTCAAAGGCGCCGGGGGCAATGTACAGCCCCTGGGGAATATCAAATGTCTGGATCTGCGTGTAAGCAAACACATCGGTGGGCAGGGTCTCCACACCGCCCAGACTCCAAATTTCTTGCAATGCACTGTTTGCAAATGCGCTTTCGCCCAGCGTTTTTACCGTAGTGGGCAAATCCAGGATTTGAATACCGGTATTTTGAAATGCCTCCGATCCGATTTCCGTAATGCCGGCAAAATCGAACTCCGTCAGCGCCTTACAACCGTCAAAAGTAGAGGTGGGCAGCGTTTTCAAGTTTTCAGACAGCCGCACCTGCGACAAAGACGAACAGCCCTGAAATACGCCCTCACCCAGTTGGGTTACGCTATTGGGCAGCGTAATTTTCTTCAGCTTTGTACAGTTATAAAAAGCAGCGTCTTGAATGGTGGTCAATGTATTCGGCAAGTCCACCTGCGTCAACGGGCAATCCGCAAACATCACCGGTGCCAATTCGGTAATTCCTTCTTCTACATGGACAATTTCAATATTGCTGCCGCCAAACACCTTTTCACCCACATGCTTTAATGAGCCGGGCAGCGTTAGCTCCTTCAGCACCGTACAGCCGCTAAATGCCGAAGCTTCAATAGTGATCAAACCCTCCGGCAGCTGTAAATCCGTTAAATGCATGCAGTTAAAAAATGCAGCTTTGCCAATGGATTGCAAGCCGACAGGCAGACTGACCCGCTCCACATAGCTGGCATAGAACATACGCTCCGGCACAGCCGTTATGGTCGTCGGCAGCGTGGCGCTGACCATGGAACGGGTCTGCTCAAAAGCACCGCTTCCAATGGAACGCACCGTATCCGGAAGGATTGCATTCTTGATACCGGAGCGATAAAAAGCCTTGTCTCCGATTCTTTCCAGCTGCGGCGGCAGTTCTACATCTAATGACTTACAACCGCCAAAGGTCCGCTTGCCGATTTCTGTTACACCTTGCGGCATATTCAGCGTTTCCAGCCAAGTGCAACCGTCAAACATCCCGTCTCGCAAGGTATGCATACCGGCAGGCAGGCGAATTTCACTCAGATTACTGGCGCCTTTGCAGCTAAAGTTTTCTGCAGTCAAGCTGTCCGGCAAATAGATGGTATTCGTTTCGCTGTCGGCAATCGAATATACGGTAGCACCTTCCGGACCGATGGCAGTAATGCCTTCTTCTACAACCAACTGAGATACGCTGAATGCGTCCAGCATGTTCACTGCCGTTGACCCATCCGCACCCAACACCTGACCGGAAAACCGACCGGAGCCGCTGACCGTTAAGGTCCGGGTATCGTAATCATAGGTAATCGCAACATCTGTATTTGTAGGGTCGGTACAGGTAACAACATCCGTCTGCGCCTCTGCAGCCAAGGCTTGCAGGGGCGCGCCGGAGAGCATCAACAGCAGGCACAAAAGCAGTGCCGTCAGACGCCGTCCGTTTCTTATCCGTTTTGCGTTCATTTCGCCCCTCCTTAATCGTCTGTGCCGGGAATCACTTCCGGCAGATCCTGTTTCAATTCCACCTTGATCTGATTGGCCTTGGCGTACTGGTACGGGGTAGTGCCCAGATAGCACTGCACCACCAGCTGTTTAGAGCTGTACAGCACCTGGTCCTCCATCACCGGGGACAAGCAGTTAAAGCGCACAGCACGCAGCAGCACGCTGTACAGCGCCCGCTTGCCGATATACTTGACTGTTCCGGGCACGGTGATGGCCGTGGCCTTGCAGCTTTCAAAGGCACCGGCTTCGATCCGCTCCACGCCCTCCGGCAGCACAATGGTCTTGGCGTTGGTGGCACGAAACGCTTCTTCCGGCACCACGGCAATACCTGCGGGCAGCCGTACCTCCGTCAATCCGGGGCAATAGGCAAAGGCCCGCTTACCAATGGATTTTATGCTTTGCGGCAGGGCACCGATTTGCAGCTGCCGACAGAAGTAAAACGCATTTTCTCCGGCAACCTCCAGTTGTGCAGGAAATGCAAAAGTAACAGCTTGGCAATCCGAGAACGCGTAATCCCCGACCCGGCGCAAATGTTCAGTTCCGGTAACGGTTTTCAAACGACCACAGCCCTCAAAGGCCCAACTGCCGATTTCTGTCACCTGACCTTGCAACCGCACGGACTCCAGATGCGTGCAATCGTTGCAAAGCCCCTCCGGGATGACAGTCACACCTTTGCCCAGGCGCAGACGTTGCAACGCCGTTTCGGCAAAAGCGCGACGACCGATGTGGGTTAAGCTGTCTCCGGTTTCCGCTTCTGCCAATGCTTTACAACCTGCAAAAGCTTCTTCACCTAACTGCTGCAGCTTCGGCAGCTCCGCTTGTGTCAACGCCGTACAACCGGCAAAGGCTTTTGCTCCGACATAAGTCACATAGGGCAGCTCAACGGTAGTTAATTCCGTATGCTTTCGGAATACCTCATCTGCAATGGCAAAAATGCGGTTACCCTCTACGGTATCGCAGATGAGCCGGGCAGCGGTTCCACGGTAAGCGGTGATGTACGCCCCCGCCTTGCAAAGCAAGTAGTCGTACCGATCCGTTTGGCAAATGGTACTTTCTCTCGTTTCTTCATTGGGTCGCACGGTAATGGGTATTTCTACCAAAAAGCCCTTATACAGAATGTGCAGGGTCACATCTGCCGTGCGGTTCATATTCACCTGAGTGGTGTAAGTGCAATTCTTCAATGCCACCTGTTTCGTGGTGCCGTCACTCCAGTCTGCCGTTAAGGTCAGACCGTCGTAGCTGAGCTGTTCGCCGTAAATGTAGTGGCTCTTAAAACTTTCGCCCAACTGGGCATTAAATCCAATCACACGCACAGCCTGGGTGGTCTCCTCCGGTCGATCCGGCTGGGTGGGCTTGTGGTGCACATTATCACCGGTCACTTTCTTGGTGGTCGGTTCTTTCTTGGTGGTGCTCTCCTGCTCCCGTTCCGTGGTGGTGGGAGTGGTCGTGGGTTGCGTGACGGCAGCCGCCGTGGTGGTTTGCTCCGGTTGACGGGCAGCGGTTTCTCCGTTTGCGGTGGTACGCTCCGGCACCGTGGTGGACTCGCTCTTTTCCGTGGTGAAGGGCACAGTGGTTGGCTCGTCAACATCGTCCTCGCCGCCAATGATTTCCGGCCCCAGCACAGAGGCGGAAATCGCCTTACCGATATGCTCTAAAATGTTGTAATCAAACGCAGCGTCTACCATGGCGTTTACACTGATGGTGGAGGCTAGAATCGCCGCAGCGATCAGCGCACCTCGCGCCGCACCGTTTAGTCGAGCCGTATTGCCGGCCTTGCGCTGAATCAAGTGCAAAAACGCTTTATCCTGCATCAGCGGCACCATCACTGCCAAATGGTCCCGATCCTGCCGCATTTCCAGCAGCACGTCTACACACTGGTCGATCAGGTCGCAGTTCATTTCCGCTTCCGGCCTCTGCATTTCTTCATCGATCACCGTCTCTAACAGACGGATAAGATCGTCCTGGTTCACTTTTTCTGCAATGATTTTGTCAATATGCAGTGTCGCCATAACGCGTCCTTTCCGGGAGTTAAAACAGCTGGTTTAAGATCTCCCTTAGTTTTTTTCGCAGCCGATGGAGCCGCGTGGTCACTGCCGGCACGCTCATATCCATGCGCGCGGCAATGTCTTCAATCTTTAGATCCTCTATGTAACGCATCGAGAACAGGGCTGCGTCCGTGTCTGACAGAGCGGCACTGATCTGGCGGGAATACTCCTCAAAGGTCAGTCGCTCATCCGGATCTGCATTCTGGGCAGGAATTTCAATTACCTCGTCCAGAGTGATGCAGTTTTGCGCCCGCTTTTGCCGGTCAAACTGCTTTTGCACCAGATGATCCGCCGTGCGGTACAAAAACGCCCGGGGCGCTGTGAATATCTCGCCGGTGCGCAGCCGCTTATAATAGACCACAAAGGCCTCTTGCGCCACATCCTCACTTTTGTGCGGGTCGCCCAATCGAGAGAGCGCATAGCGGTAGATTGCCGTGTAATACTTGGCGTACCCCTCTTGCAGCAAATCGTCTGCTTTCTTTTTCTCACTGCCTGCCAAATCGTGCCACCTCCTTTCAGCCGCCTTCCACTTAGTAGTCCGTTTGGCGGGTCAAAACCTTACACCCTTTTGGTATTTTTTTTGCAAAAAAAGTGTCTCGTCTTATTGTACCATATTTTGACCCCTTTTGCCTACTGTGGGCACTGCATTCTGCCGCATTTTTCATTTAATGAGAATTTTTCACAATTTAGCGCATATTTCGACAGACATCGACGGCACCGGCAAGATATAATGCAGTTGTAGGGACAATCCCCTGCACCGTGCGCTTTGGCACAAAAAAAGAAAGAGGTGTACCAAAATGAAAAAATGGATCCATTCGGTGATTGCCGTTTTGCTGGCGAGCATTTGCCTGCTGCCTAGCGCGGCCTTTGCTGCAGACAACACAGACACCGTACCGGAGGGCGGCTACATTGCAGCCGATCCCACAGAGGACGATGTAATTTTTACCCAAGAGGATTTGCTGATCTTGGACGCTGCCGAGGATTACGGCGCCACCGCAACCGGCGCCCGCACCAGCGGACTGATCACATCTGCCACGCTGAAGTTCGCCATGAACAGCAACACCATGACCATCAGCGGGCTGACCAAATGTGTGTCCGGTGTAAAGAAGTGCGGCTTTACCAAGGTAGTGGTTATGCGCAGACTGAACGCCAGTTACACTTGGTCGCCCTACAAAACCTACAAAGACCTGTATAAAGATGGCACTACCTACAGCCTTTCCAAAAAGTTGGTGGTCAACCCCGGTTGGTATTATTATGTTGAGGGCGTGCATTATGCCAAAAAGAACGCCCTGTCTACCCAAAAAATCACTTCAGAAACCGGCGTTAAAAAGGTTTAACGCCCATCTGTCTCATTCCTCCCCAACGCCAAAGCCACAAAAACAAAACACACCGGGTGACCCGGTGTGTTTTTTATTATCATTCCGTATATAAAAGACGCAAATCGCGTCAGTCCGTTTATTTCACCTGTTTTTCCAATACAATCCTTTGCTCCTTCATACCCAAGGATTTATAAAACGCCAATGCCGGCGCATTAAACGCCCATACCATCAAATCCATTCTTTCAGCACCGATCTCGCTTGCAGTGTCCTGAATTTGCCTGAATAACCTTGTGGCAACGCCCCGCCGACGGAATGGTTCAAGCACAAAGATGGCGTCAATATAGATAGACCGGACCGTCCGGTCTTTGATGGTTGCAAGGGCTATACCTGCAATTTCTCCGTTTTCAGCAAATGTCAGGGCAATTTTGTTCTTGTCTTTAAGCATCGCCTTAAATTCCTTTTTAGTAAGCGGATGCGCATTTTCAGAATAAAAATCGCTCCTGTTTTCAACATGAATTTTATGCAGCGCCGCCATCATCGGCTCCACCTTTTCAAAATCACTGATCGTCAATTTCCGTATCATAATACCTCCAAAAAAGCAGCTGTTCAAAACTTTCGTGTTC
>OHHG01000623.1_pt1 | contig 11536 bp, 9 predicted proteins | sample 1567991 | NCBI WGS metagenome assembly OHHG01 (sample SAMEA3879588, study PRJEB24766) | human gut metagenome | biome: human-associated habitat; feature: feces | place: USA | collected 1985/1987
CATGCAAAAAGTATAACACCATGTAATTGATGTGTCAACGAACAGCAACCGGCTACTCGTAAATGCTGAAATAAAAAGCCGTGGAAAACATTCCACGGCACATGCTGTCATTGTATAATTTTTTCAATGATACACTGATGTTTTTTGATTTTTTGTCATAGTTGATAGCTACCATGAGAAGATTTCCTGTATAGCCATGCAACGAATCCGGATATTTCTTTTTCTTAATCTGCTGCATCGCAATCTGCTGCATCGCAGTCTGCGCAGTTTGATTGAAGGAATTGTCAACCGTGATATTCGCCGTTATATTGGATCAAAGTCACATCGGTAACGCCGGGTACGGCGCGCAGTCTCTCTGAAAATTCAAGCTCCTTGTCCTTACAGAACACCTCGGCAACCATCTCAACTGTATCGCCGCGCATTGTCTTAGACTTGACGACATACTTGTTTCGGCCGAAGGCACGGACGATGTCATCCCCTGCCCGCTGACCGGTATAGTGGATGACAGCAATGTACACGCGGCCGCGCTCCTGCCAGTGGTAGAACAGCATCAGCATCAAAATCATGACCACAGCCGCCGTCAACGCCAGCAGGTACATGCCTGCGCCGGTCGTGATACCGGTCGTAATGGACCAGAACAGGTACAACAGGTCCATTGGGTCCTTGACCGCCGTGCGGAAACGCACGATAGACAGCGCGCCCACCATGCCCAGCGAGATGACCACATTGGTGCTGATGGCCAGCGTTACCATGCAGGTCAAAACGGACATCCCCACCAGCGTGACTGCAAAACTGCGGGAAAACACCACACCTGTATAAAAACGGCGGTAGACCAGATAGATGACTACTCCCATCAGCAGGGCGGCCAACAACGCCACCCACAGCTTGGGGGTGCTGTACTGGGTGAAATTTTCCAGCACTGACTTTTTTATAAAATCCTTTGTACTCATATTACACCTCGTATTACAGTGGGGTATCGTAGGGGGAGACCCCTGTTTCCTGCCAATAGCCAAAGCCATGCTGATAGGCGGTTTTGTCGCAGCACAGCACATATTTGGATACCGCCGTATATTCCTGAGAGGCCGGCGGCAGCAGACTGCGCAGGATACCGGGCAGAAACTCGGTAAACTTCACTTCCATGATGAGCTTGCCGGGTTCCAGCACTGGCAGGGCGGGCAGTGTTTTATCAAAGATGTCATACCCGCCCACGGCTGCACGCACATCCTTATCAAAGGTGATGCGCACCGTGCCCTCGTCCATGATCCACGGTTCGCGCTCATAATCCACGATTACGCGGGGACGCAGAAGCTGCGAGACACACTCATAATAGAATTCCCGGCAGAGATTTTGCTCGGACTGCAAGAGAAACGCATATTCTCCCGCCAGAATTTTCTCAAATTCCGCGCGGGTCAGGACGGCATCTTCCTTATAGATCCAGCTGCCGAACTTTTTTTTGCGCTCCAGCTTGATTATCCGGTCACTGTTGTCATAAATGCGGATACGGTATTTTTTGCGCAGCAGCACGCCGGCCTCCTTTTCTTCATAGGCGGAGTGCCAGTAATCGTCAAAGTACAGGCTGCGAATAAAGTACCCGCCGCTGCCGGCATGCGGATCCATCTGCAGGATCGGGCGCATCCGTGTTTCCAGTGCAGCCTTTTCCCCATAGGAAATCAGATATTTCAGCTCGTGGCGGTATCGCTCTGCTGCAGGGCGCGGCGGCGGGGTCAACAGGGTCGGCACAACGCCGGGCAGATTTTCAGCCCTCCACATAGATATCCTCCGCAATGCTGCCGTCAGCCATGACATAAAAGCACTTTACACCGTAGATCTTGCCGGCATCCGTGACATAGTAGTCAAACGCATCCTGCGTGTAGCCCGATTCGTTTGTGACACGCACCCGCATAAAGTACTGGCCGGCCGGCAGCAGATCCATCTCGGCCTCCGGCAGCATCAGGTTTTCCTGCCGGAAAAGAACATTTTGGAAGGTATAATCGGCGGCAACCTCCACGGTGTACACAAGGCTTTCCGCATCAAAGTCATAGGCGGCATCCCAAACCAGATGCAGCTTATTGTCCTGCACTGCGGGCACGCCAATGTAGAACGGCATCGGGTAGTAGTAGCTGTCGTAATAATGCCGGTAGTTTTCCTCGATCTCGGTGCTCAGACTGTTGGCTACGGTGTCATACTGCGCCGGAGTCAGACGCTCGTTGGCAATATCGGGCATCTGCCAGACAAACTGCTCAGTGATGGTGCGATAATGCGCTACCATGCTGTCGATCCGTTCCGCGTTCATATAGCTGTGCAGCTCCTCGATGGCGGCATCCAGCCGCGCGCGGAAGCTCTCGGTCTGCAGGCAGCGGCGGAACAGGGTGTTGCCCCAGTAGTTGCTGACGCCCCATTCCCAGCTGTCGGCTTCGCTGTAATTATAGAGGGAATCCTCGGTATGGCGCAGCATACCGTCATTGTCCCAATCGAGAATGTACCATGTCTCGGAGTTCAGCGGGCTGTACAGATAGCAGTTGCGGTTTTGGGTGTCCACATTGCCGGTCAGCAGCTGGAACGCCATCCAGTAGGCAATGTTTTCTGCATTAAAATAGCGGCCGAGGATTTCCTCCATGGGGATGGAATCGTCATTCAATACCTGCAGCATTTCGAGAAGCTTCGTATGGTCGCTGCTGCCCTTGGTTTCAAGGTGCTGCTCAAATTTCTTCTCGTCATAGTCCGGGTCAGTGGTCAGCTTGAGGTCATCCTCATAGCGCTGAAATTCAAAGGAGTTCACCTTGTACAGTTGTCCGTTCCGGTCAAGGCCATGCGTTTTCAGCGCCGTCTTGTTCAGCTGCTCAACCTGAGTATACAGCCCGTAATCCTCAAAGGCGGCCCCGCTGCCCGTGGTCAGATCCCTGACATATAAATGTACAAACTGTGTGCGCAGGCCCGTCATCTGCGGGATGCCCTCGATCAGGTCATAGGCCATCTTATTGCGGAAGCGCAGCCCCTCCCCCATATGCTTGTTCAGCGCAATGGTACGCTGCCCACGCCATGTGCCCTTGCCTTTTTTCAGTTCGATCTTATAGTTCTTTTGGTCGTTGGTGCTGGATGTCTGTCCGCGGATCTGTACGGTGGCGTTGGGGACGATCTCGTTGTAGCCGACCTCCCCGACGACAGGGCCGTTCTCGTCCCCTACCTGCAGCAGACCGTTGACCTGATAGCGCTCGACGCCCATCTTTTCATAGTCGTAGACTGAATAGTGGTTGATTTCAGCCCAGGTGTGGTTTGTGCCCTCGGCTTCGTTGCCGCTGCTGACCGTAAGATACATCGTCACAATGCCGCTGTCATCATAGACGGAGTAGAGATCCTTGTTTTCCCGCAGGGGGATGCCGTTGATCTCCTGCACCGGTTCTTTCTCCACCGTCTGTACGGCAGATTCCGGCGTGGACGGCTCCGGCTCGGCAGCGGTATGCTCCGCCGCGCCACAGCCCGCCAGCAGCACAACCAGCGCTGTGCCGGCCAGAAGGCCCAATAGATTACTTCTTTGCATCAGATTCCCCTCTTTCCGCTGCTTTTTCCAAAAACAATGCTAATTTTGTAAACCTTCCGGATTTTGTCTGTGCCACGATGGGCTGCTGCCCCAGCACGCGGTACGGCAGGCTGGAGGTATAATAATCCAGCCGCAGCAGCGCCAACAGAAAAAACACCGCCGCACCCGCCAGAAAGCCAAACCCGTAAAACGCCTGGTCAAAGAAAAGCGAGATGACCGTTCCCACCGCTGCCGCAGCTGCAAATACCCCTGAGGCCAGCACTGCACCAAGATAATCGGTAAAATACAGCAGGATCAGCATAACGGTATTGCCAATGGCGTAAAGGCCGTATCCCACGCAGAGGGTGCGGAAATAACCGTGCATCAGGTCATTAAAGCCAAGCGGCAGCAGCTCCAGCAGCGTGTTTTCCAGCGAAATGACCGCAGCCGTGGCGAACAGCTGCTTGAGCGCCGTATAGTACAGTTCCCGGTTAAGCACCGCCAGCATTTCCTCCTCGGCGGTCACAATATCGCCCACAACACCGCCGTCGTTAAACAGGCTGTAATACGCACGGTATTTGGGGTAAAAGTTGACTTCCACAGAGACCACAAAGTTGACTGTGGTGATCAGGATGCTTAAAAATGCCAGCATCGCGGGTACATCGTGGTAAGGCGCGCCGTAAAACAGCCCCTTGACCTGTATGCCGATTGGCCCTGCCCAGATAATAACAAGGTGGGCGAACAGGCCCAGATTGGTAAACAAACCGGTAAATGCCAACGGCAAAAAACGGTCTACCCAGCGCAGAAAGGTCCAGGGGCTTTCCTTGCTTTGGGGAAAATAGCGGTGCAGCAGCAGTGTTTCCAGCAGCATCATACAGCCGTAGCCAACTGTGATTGCAAAGAGAAAGCCCTCCAAAACCGGCGCGCCGAGGAGGAAGATCAATAGGTATCCCAACCCGAACGAGATACCGATCGCCGCCACAAAGGCCCACAGAATACCGCGATAGTCTTTGACGGCAGTCAGGTAACTCATCGCGTTCCAGTTTACGATCATCTCAGCAAACAGCCAGAGACAGAGCAGCCCCTGCATCAGCGTAGCCCCCGAGAAGATCAGAAAAATGCCATAAGCAGCACAGCCGCCCACCAAAAGCAGCGTATTGCTGCCCCAGAACGAGGGCAGAATCGTCTGCTCCTGCTCCTCATACAGCATATCTGCCAGAAAGCGCGTGACCGGCATGGAGAAAAAGCTCGTGACGGTCAGACTGGCCAGCAGCGTGTAGGTGACCATGCAGACCAGCAGATCCTGATCCGCGCGGGCGGCCCCGGCCCAGCCGCACAGCACCAGCATGCCGACCTGCAGCAGTACGCCCAGCAGCATCGGCCCTGTGCAGATGACGCCCGCATAGCCGTAGGCGCGCAGGGTGGCAAACAGCCCCTTGCGCCGGAACAGCTTTTTCAGTTCAAATCCAATACCTGCCATGGGTTCCTTTCCTTTATCGTGTTTCCGTCAGATGATATGTCTTGGCTGTATCCGCATACAGGGCGCGGTAGTTGGCCAGCATCTGCTCATGACGGTAATAGCGCTCCACTCGCTTTCTGCCGATTTCGCCCATTTCCTCACGCCGGGCGCGGCTGGCACAGAGGCGCTCCATGGCGTCGGCCAGTCCCTGACGGTACATCGGCGGCACGCAGTACCCTGCCGTGCCGAAGGTGTCTCCGGGCGCGCCCTCCAGCAGCTCGCGGCAGCAGCCGACTTCGGTGGTGACGCAGGGACGCCGGGCGGCCAGCGATTCCAGCACCGAGAGCGGCTGCCCCTCCGAGATGCTGGTCAGTATGGTGAAATCCAGCTTTTGCATATACTCCACCACATTGACACGGCCGGTGAAAATCAGGTTTTTCAGTTCAAGCTGCTCCACCAGCGCATAGCATTCCCGGGCGTATTCTTCATCATCGACACCGCCCATAATGTGCAGCCGCACATTTTTTTGCCGGGCGCTCAGTTCAAAAAACGCATAGATCATCGTTTTTACATCTTTGATCGGTGCCAAACGAACCACCGCACCAATGTCCACCCAGTCGTCCTTTGGCTTCAGGGGAATCTGATAGAACCGCTCATACTGCACGCCATTCGGGATCACGATGCACTTTTCAGCTGCGCAGCCCATCTCGATCTGGGTGCGCCGCGCATTGGTAAACAGACTGGTGACACGGTAGGCGCGGCGGTAAATTTCCTCCGACAGCATATAGAAAAACCGTATCCAGCGGTTCTTGAAGGACGGCACGACCCACTCGGCACGGATGATTTCCTCCTCGCGCTCGCGGGTGTAGATGCCATGCTCTGTCAGAAGAACCGGTGCATGGTGCATACAACCGCCCAAGCAGGCAAGCAGACCGCCGTAGCCGGTGGAAATGGCGTGATAGACCTGCGCCTGCGGCACTTCTCCACTGATCAGATACAAAACCGGCAGCAGCATCGACCGCATCGTATGAAACGCATCGGCGTAGGCAACATACGGGTACTCCTGTTGACAGACCTCGGTAAACAGGCTCATGAATTCACGGCTCTGCAAAAGGGAGAGCGGATGCACCTTTTTTTCCTGAAACAGGCGGAACAAAATCTCCCAGTCAGGGTGCCCAAGGCGCACCAGTTCGCGCAGGGCCTCATGCTCCTGCGGGGTAAAATGCACGGGACGCTGCTCACCGTATAGGCGCAGCGCATCGTCGAGAAACACCTCATGCACCTCTGCAACATTGCCCGGCAGATCATAGACGAACCGACTGCGGTCCGCAGCCTTGGCACCGATCACCCACAGCACAAACTCGTGCTCCGGCATAGCCTGTATATAGCTGTGCATCCAGGTTGAAACACCGCCGTGGACATATGGGTATGACCCCTCCAGCACAAGACAGATTCGCATCTTACCCCTCCTGCCGCAAGATCTGCACGGTCGGCTGCTCTGCCTTGAGCAGATACAGGTTGCCGGTCAATAGTGTCAGCTGCCCGCCGGTGACTGTGCCGGGTACGCCGTCATTGGCGCGGAACAACAGCCACGCCTCATCGTGAAAATTGCCGAGCGTCAGCTCCCACGCATCGTTGGCGTCTGTGGTTGTGACCGTCAGTGCGGCAAAGCGCTCCACTGCGCCGGAGCATTCGGTTCCTGTCTGCCTGCGCAGGTGCGGAGCGGCTTTTTCCAGCCAGTTCAGATAGTCCACCAGTCCGCCCTTGTAGACCTCCCAGCCCTCGGCTGCACCGCGGTCCTCATCCAAGAGGTCGTCCGGGTGCATAAAATGTGTGCTGACATAATGCATATTCAGCTCACTGACAGCTGCCAGCCGCATATAGCTGTCCCCTACCATGCCGCCGGAAACGATGCGCGGCTGCTCAACGATGCCGTCCGGTGCAACATCAAATTCCTGCACATAGGGCAGGCCGGAGCTATCCTCAAAATATGTGCTGGCAATGGTGCGGATGCCCGGCACACAGGTGCCCAGGATCTCGCGTCCCGCTGCCGAAAGAATGTTCGAGGGCGGCACATAGACCGAGCCTTCGGCATAAGGCAGAACGGCTTTCTGAAACGCAATCAGTTCGTCCATCGCCGCAGTAATGGCATCGGCATTGGGCCATTGATTATAGGCGTAGGCATCACCGTAATCAGTATCCGGCAGACAGAGCGGCTGGTGGTTGTAGCCATGGTAGCCGATCTCGCCGCCCTGACGAAGCAAAAGACCACCAAAGTAGCGGAACTGCTCGGTATCGGCCTGCCGTTGAGGCGCGGACAAAGTGTCGTCCTCGTAGTTTTCGATCATCACACCGGTATAGTGGATGCCGTAGCGCTCCGCCAACTGGGTCAGATCGGGCCACCAGACCTGCGAATAAAAATCGCTGATGCTCAGACCGTAATCCCGCCGGATATAGGTTCCGTCCCCTCCCGGCACCGGGGAAGGAAAGTCGTCCAGATAAAAGACAGCGCTGTTGATAACAGGGTAAGCCACGGCATCCTGCAGCAGGCTATAGGATGCCGCATAAAAGCCGCGCATGACTTTGTCATAGATACCAATGTTGTCCACCACAATGCGCCCACGGCCCTGACGGCGGCCCCAGATCAGGGGGAACTTTTCATCCCCGGTTGTGGCATATACCTCAGCATCCTCGCGCAGGGCCACTGCCAGTGAGGAGTCAAACGGGTCTGAAAGCTCGTAGCGCTGCCCGCCGCCCAGCATAAAGCCCTCAGTCGGCACAATGCTCTCTGCCTGCTTGTACTCGCCGGAGGTGGACAGCACCCCCAATTTGGCGGAGACCACATTAAAATACCGGTCGTTGGACGGACTCATACCGAACAGCAGGCCGCCGCCGTCCTCGACCCAGTTCATCAGGCGGAGCAGTTCCTCTCCCAAAGGTTCAACATTGGGCATGAGCACAACAGCGGTTTGATAATTTTCCGGTGCGGGCAGATCATTCACCGAGACTTCGGCCAGATCGACCACATCGGCGGCAACCTTCATGTCCTGCAGAAGCTGTGTAAAAAGCTCTCTTGCATCGTCCACACCGCTCTGCCTTGTATCACAGAGCAGCAGGCAGGTGGCGGGCTGCTCCTGCAGCGCCTGCGCCTTGGAGATGGCCTGTTCCTGCGGCAGATACGACAGGCGAAAACGGGTATGGGTATACTGCACGCCGCTGCGCTCAGCAAACAGAACGGCGGCAATCAGCAAAAATACGCCCCACACCAGCAGCAGCTTCTGCCAGCGGAAACGCAAAAGCCAATCCTGTACACGCTTCACACCCTGTCATCCCCTTCTTTTTCGTTTTGCCAGAAGCGCAGCGTCTCGCGGCCTTTGGCGCTCAGGTAGACATCCTGCTCCTGTATATTGTGTATGGTTTTTCGCAGGGCATCACCGTCTTTGCGGTCTGCTGCACTGCGCAGGCGAAGCAGCCACGGCTCCTCACGCTGGGGCCACTGTGCGGTAAGCTTTTCCAGCACGCGCTCTGCCTCGTCATATTCCTGCATTGCCAGATACGCCTGTGCCAGACGGCAGCCCAGCCTGAAATCCAACCCTGCTGTAAGCTGCTGCTTCAGCAGCCGGATAAGCTGGCGCTGCTGGATCTCTGCAGCGCGTCCCTGCACCAGGCCGGAATCAAGATACTCGCCGAGATACCGGCTGTAAGCCGCCAGCACCTCCGGGTCATTGGGCTTGGCTGCATAATCTGCCTCATGGCGCTGCAGGGTCAGATCGGCCTGCTTGGAGATCTGCGCCATCGCCGTCGCAGCATAATGTACGACCTCGCTGTCCTCATTCATACGCGCTTGCTGCAGCAGATCATAATACTGCATCGGGTCATCGTTCAGCACCGAGAAAATCAGCTTACGCCGCTGCTCGGCACTGTTGACGATCAGCGCCTCCTCTAGCGGCACGGTGGTCTCACGCGCTTCATGGTTCTCAACCAGAATGCTGCGGAACAGTTCCTCGTTGATGCGCAGCTTTTCCAAATCCGGCGGGGTGACAGCCCTGTCTGTCAGGGCGTTGCGTGTGGTCAGCAGCAGTACACAGATCGGTCCCCAAAATGGGATCAGCAGCATAAACGGAAGAAAATACCCCTGAGCATCCAAAAGACCCTTCCGTACCATTCTCCACAGCAGCAGACACACCAGCAGATGCAGCAATAGCAGCACCAGCGCCAAAGCGGTCAGGTTCATCTCTGCTCCCCTTCCTGCGTTGCGACTGCGGCCAGCGCAAGCTGCTGCTCAAACGGGACCGGCTGCGCTGAGATGCCATGCTTCTGCAGACGCTGTTCGATGATCGGCAGTTCGCTTTCTTCAGCCTGATTCAGCAGCAGGTACAAGCTGCCGTCCGGTCCCCGTCCTGCCGCATCGCTGCTGCGAATAGCATGGTCCAAAGCAGCGTACAGACGGGTCTCATTTTCAAAGGCATCCGTGACCCGCAGCAAGAGATGCTGTGCCATCTTTCCTTCCTTGAGGGTGCAGGCAGCATCCAACTTAGCGGCGAATGCAGCCGGGCGCAGCACCCGCGTTCCGGGCAGATGCTGCTCGTTATATACTGCATTCTCATATTCAAAGGCGCGCACCAGTGCCGTCTCTGCAAGACCGCACAGGATGCGGAACAGGTTTTGGTAATAGAGCGTAAGCTGGTCATCCACCGCGTCAAAAAGAACGACCAGCACTACGGCCCGCCCATTTTCGCGCACCGCCGCAGCGTACATCGGCATCTCGGGGATCAACTCACGATTGACCCACAGTCCCTCCTGCTCGATAGAGCGAAGCACAGGCAGATACTGCTCTGTCTCGATTGAGCGCGGCATGTTCCCCTTAAAGCCGGGGCTGCAGGCCATCATCCGAGCAAAGTGGCGGTTGTCGTCCAGATGGTAGACCGCGAGACTTTTGTTCTGCAGAACATCCTCCATAATCTGCACGGTCTTATAGTACAGCTTTTCCGGCTGCATGTCGTCAAGCTGGCGGGTCACATCATATATTTTGCCGAAACTGTCCTTTCTGCCCAGAATCTGGCGGCGGAACATCTGCTTATCCTCCAGCGTGTCCTGATACAGCCTGCGCATAAAGCGCAAACGATCTTTAAGACGCTCATTTTCCTGCTGTACAAAGCGGATGGATTCTGCATTTTGCATCTGAACATAACCGCACAGTGCGCCCGCGATAAAGTAGACGATAAAAGCCAACCAGTTGGCGGGATCGTAGAAAAGCAGCAGCGGCGTTGTCCCCTGCTGCAGGTACCCCAGCATCAGGGAAAGCGAGGCCAGCAGCGCCGCCAGCACGCCTGCATTCAGGCCGTACATCGTGCCCACCAGCACGATAAAAGCCAGCCGAAAATCGACCATGCGGAACTGCGCCTGTGTAGCGGTCATCTGCACAAGCAGTTCCGTCACCAGCCAGGCCGCTGCAATTTCTGCCGCAGCCAAAAGCCTGCGGCGGGTGCGCAAGGTATTCCATATCCGCCCGAGCAGGTCCCGTTTCGGGGTGCGTGCCTCCTTCCAGCGTCCGTACAGCTCCGGCATGTCATCCAAAAGAGCATACCGGGGGAACCACCCATAACGCTTGCGCAGCAAGCCGTCATCGGCCGGGTAATACATCGGGGAATCCTGCCCATAGCTGACCTGCAGACCGGGGCAAAGCTGCTGCAATTTTTCGCCCAGATGGCTGTAGTTCACATCGAACACCACGGGCACGGTAAACTCCTCCCATTCGGGAGTCCAAGCGTCATAAATACGGGGCACCAGCTCTGCCAGATCCTCGCTGCAGAGGGCATACAGCGGGCTTTGTGCCTGTTCATCAAAACAAAGCTTGCCTGCCTCCATCTGTTCAAACAGCGGTGCAAAGCCCTGTCCGCCGCCTGCACCGTCCGTTCCGTAGAGATACGGCATGTGCAGCACTTTGACCTGCACCTGACTGGTCATTGCGTAGTGACGGCAAAGCTCCTCCGCAGCTTTGGCCATGATGGTCTTGCCCGTCTCGGGGGTGACGACACTTTCCGGCCCAGCCAGATACAGTATGCGGACCGGGCGCTCACGGTTGATCTGCAGCACATGGCGCAGCCGTTCCAGTTCACCGGCCTGCTCATTGTGAGGGATCAGGTACTGCGAAAAATACACGATGCAGTCAAACTCGTAGGTATCCGTCAGCTGCGACAGCAGTCTCTTGTTGTCCAGCGCAATCGCCTTTAAATGGGGGTCCTGCGCCTTTTCATATCCTGCAATCAGGACATGATCCTGCGGAAAGGCCGCCTCGATCCACGCCTTTGTAACACAGCTTGTATTGCCTGCCAATAATACTTCCACAACCGTTTTCCCCTCGCGTATAACTATCGGCATTCGCCCTGTCTGCCGCAGAATCTCTGTATATTCAAGGTTGCATTTATGTTATAATATCACTTTTCTATTGTGATTTCAATATTCGCATCGTGAAGAAGTGTATATATTTTGCTCTACGGTTATAGGACTAATTGCAGTAGATGGTTCTCCAATACTCTATATATGGGGCTTTAGAAATG
>OHHG01000627.1_pt1 | contig 11527 bp, 7 predicted proteins | sample 1567991 | NCBI WGS metagenome assembly OHHG01 (sample SAMEA3879588, study PRJEB24766) | human gut metagenome | biome: human-associated habitat; feature: feces | place: USA | collected 1985/1987
GGTATTCATATTGAAAATGAGAATGATTTCCTCTTTCACATGGTCAAAGGCAATGACCTTGTCAAAGAGCATCAGGTCCACATCGTTAAAGTTGCCGTCCTCTGCGGCGGTCAGCTCCAGCCGCGGCTCGCTGTATTTGGCGTAGTCGTAGGCAAAGTAGCCCACCAGCCCGCCGGTAAAGGTGGGCAGCTCCCGCAGTCGGGGGCTTTTGTGCCGCTCCAGCAGGGCAGCAATATGGGGCTTTGGACTGCCGGTAAAGGTGCGCGAGCCGTTCTCGTCCATTACGGTGCCTTTGCCGTCCTTGCAGTGGATCTCCGCCTGGGGATCAAAGCCCAGGAAGGTGTACCGCCCGGAGCTTTCCTTGTCTTCGCAGGACTCCAGCATATAGCAGTGGCGGCTGACGGTCTTTAGCTTTTGCAGCACCTGCGTGGGGGTCACCGTGGCCGGCAGGGTGGTGCTCAAGGGCACGGTGTTGTACTTCTCGGCCAACCACAAAATCTGCGCTTTCGTGGGTTTCAGTTCCATTCTACTGCTCCTTTCGGTGTTCACAGAGCCGGTAGAAAATAAAAAAACCTTGGCAGTCAAAAAGACTGCCAAGGACGAATAACTTGATTCGCGGTGCCACCTTGGTTTACGGTGCAAAAGCACGCATACGCTCTGCGAGATACCATCATATCTCCGGCCACTGACGCAGGCCATCTCGTCACGGAATACTGGGCAAATTGCCGTTCACCGTGCCCTCAGCGGTCCATTTAATGCGCTGCATTTCCACCCCATTCCCAGCAACAGGGGCTCTCTGTGGGCGCACGGTGCATTTTTATCTCCGCCTCATCGGTTTCCATTCACTTGTAGAGTCATTGTATCAAAGTCCTGCTCGTTTGTCAATAACAATTTTGCAAAGGCGCTCTCCGGGGTGGTGCTTGTCCATACGCCCGGCAGGTGAGCGGCGGTTACATAGGCGGCAGCGGGCTTTGGGGTCACAAAGAGACAGGGTACGCCAGCTTCCTTGCAGCGATGGGCAAATGCGGTCGCCGGCTCCGGTACGGTGGCACTGTGGTACATGCGGTGGAGCACCGCATCTACGCCGGTCAGATCAAAGGCACCGTAGTCTATGCCCGGGTGGGGCGTGATTTGCAAAATGCGGCGCCGGTGGAACGCCGGAGCCTGGACCGGCACAAAGGGCACCGATGCGTGGTGGAACCGATCGTTGCAGTCCGCCTCGGTGGTGGCCCAGGCCGGATGCAGTCCGTCGTAGGCAATTTGCACACCGTCTTTGGCACCGCTTAGTAAATATTGCACCGCCAGGTCCAGGTTGGGCAGGGCGTTGCTGCCCGGTGCCTCCGGTGGAGTGCCCGCAGCCACCAGCACCAGCGGCTTGTCCGGCAGCAGGTGGGCCAGACTGTCCGGGTGCTGGTGGAAGGCTATGGCCGCAGCGACGGCACCCTCTCCGGCCGGTTGGACAACAACCTGACCGTGGAGTTTGCCGCAGACCCCGCCCTGATGGGCAGCTACGCACAGGTGCACCTGACCGGTGCCCGCGCCACCGTCCTGCTGGGCGAACTGGAAACGTGATCCCGGGGCACACCGGCCCCAATGATAATGTAACTATAAAAACAAACACATCAAAGGAGATTTTTGATTATGGATTGCATCGATCTGTTCAAGCGCGCCGCCATGGCACTGCAGACTGACCCCCGTTACCTGGCTCTGGATCAGGCCCGCAAGGCAAACGACAAGGATGAGGAGCTGCAGAATCTCATCGGGGAGTTCAATCTGGCCCGCATGGATCTGAACAACGAGATCAGCAAGAGCGAGCGCAGTGATGAGCGCATCGCCGAGCTGAACACCAAGGTCAACGACCTGTATGGCAAGATCATGGCTGACGAGGGTATGACTGCTTACAACGAGGCAAAGCGCGACTGCGAAAACCTGGTCAACTACATTGATGCCATCATCAACACCGCAATGAACGGCGGCGACCCCATGACCGTGCAGGAGCCCAGCGAATCCTGCACCGGCAGCTGCTCCACCTGCGGAGGCTGCCACTAACAGGTAAAATGAGAACGCGGCTGCAAATCGCAGGCCGCGTTTTCCTTCCATTCGCAGTTACTTACTGCAAACCAACGGAAAGAAGCAAAGCGGCATAGCCCGCAGGAAAGGTGAACGATTATGGCAGAACTGTCGCCCATGATGCAGCAGTATATGGACATCAAGAAGCAGTATAAGGACGAAATCCTGTTTTACCGCATCGGCGACTTTTACGAGATGTTCTTTGACGATGCGCTGACCGCCTCCCGGGAGCTGGACCTGACCCTGACGGGCAAGCAGTGCGGCATGGAAGAGCGTGCCCCCATGTGCGGCGTGCCCTTCCACAGCTACGAGGGCTATGTGGCCCGCTTGATCGCCAAGGGATACAAGGTGGCGATCTGTGAGCAGATGGAGGACCCGTCCAAGGCAAAGGGACTGGTCAAGCGCGATATCATCCGGGTGGTCACGCCGGGCACTGTCATCGAGAGCAGTATGCTGCAGGATGACAAAAACAACTACATTGCAAGCATTTTTCTGAAAGGGAACGCGGCGGGCATCTGTTTTGCCGATGTTTCCACCGGCACGGCCCATATCACCGAGCTGAAACGGGAGAAGATCGTGCCTGCCGTGATCGCGGAGCTCTGCCGTTACCATCCCAGCGAGGTGCTGATGAACCCCGGAATGCTGGACTGCCGTGAGCTGACCGGCTATATCAAAAAGAACATGACCTGCTCTGTGGAGCTGGTGGAAGAGGAGCGCTACGCCCCGGGTCTGGTGGCCATCTCGCTGGAAAACCAGTTTGGCCGCAATTGGGATGAGACCACCTCTATCGACAAAAAAGGTCTGGTGCGGTTTGCCATGGCCGCACTTCTGGAATACCTGCACACCACCCAGATCAAAGGTGTGGAGCGCCTGAAGACCGTCATCAGCTACAATGAAGCCCAGTATATGCAGCTTTCGCCGGTGACGCGGGCCAACCTTGAACTCACCGAGACCCTGCGGGGCCGCGAGAAGCGGGGAACCCTGCTCTGGGTGCTGGACAAGACCAGCACTGCCATGGGCAAGCGGCTGCTCCGCACCTGGATCGAGCAGCCGCTGCTTTCCAGCGATGCCATCAACCACCGTCTGGATGCTGTGGAAAGCCTGGTCAACCAGACCGTACAGCGCGGCGATCTGATCGAAGAACTGCATTACATCGCTGATCTGGAGCGTATGATGACCCGCACGGTCTACGGCTCGGCCACGCCCAAAGAGATCTATGCCATGGCGCAGACCTGTGAGCGCCTGCCCAGCCTGCGCCAGCAGGCCGAAAGCTGCGGCTGCGCCGAACTCAGCGAGATCGTCTCCAGGATCGACCCGCTGAGCGATATCAAGGACAAGATCTATGCCGCTGTGGACCCTGACGCACCCTCTACCCTGAAGGATGGTGGTGTCATTGCCAAGGGCTACCACCCCGAGGTGGACGAGCTGCGTTCCATCCGCGATAACACCAAGGGCGTGCTGGCTCAGCTCGAGACCCGCCTGCGGCAGGAGACCGGCATCCCCAAGCTGAAGATCGGCTATAACCATGTGTTTGGCTATTTCATCGAGGTCAGCAACTCTTATAAGGCACAGGTGCCGGAGAGCTACATCCGCAAGCAGACCCTGACCACCGGCGAACGCTACATCACCCAAGAGCTCAAGGAGCTGGAAAATAAGATCCTGGGTGCCCACGAGCGGCTGATCGCTCTGGAACACCGGCTGTTCAATGAGCTGCTGGAAAGCATTGGTGCCCAGCTCGACCGCATCCAGCGTACAGCCAACGCCGTGGCAGAGCTGGACGTGCTGGCCGCTCTGGCTCAGGTGGCAGCAGAAAACAACTACTGCCGCCCCACTGTGGATGAGAGCGACCAGCTGACCATCGTGGAGGGCCGCCACCCTGTGGTGGAGCAGATGCTCAAGGGCAGTCTGTTTGTACCCAACGATACCACCCTGAACTGCGGCGAAGATCGCTGCCTCATCATCACCGGCCCTAACATGGCGGGCAAATCGACCTATATGCGCCAGAATGCGCTGATTGCCCTGATGGCGCAGATCGGTTCCTTTGTTCCGGCCAGAGAGTGCCATGTGGGTGTAGTGGATGCCATCTTTACCCGCATCGGCGCGTCGGATGACCTTTCGGCAGGTCAGTCCACCTTTATGGTGGAGATGACCGAGGTGGCAGAGATCCTGAAGAACGCTACCTCCCGCAGTCTGGTGGTGCTGGATGAGATCGGGCGCGGCACGTCCACCTTTGACGGCATGAGCATTGCCCGCGCCGTGGTGGAGCACATCAGCGACCCTGCCAAGGGACTGGGCTGCAAAACCCTCTTTGCCACCCATTATCACGAGCTGACGGACCTTGAGGGCACCATCAGCGGCGTGAAAAATTACAACATTGCGGTGAAAAAGCGGGGTGAGGATATCACCTTCCTGCGCCGCATCGTCCGCGGCCCTGCCGATGACAGCTATGGCATCGAGGTGGCAAAGCTGGCCGGTCTGCCCGGTACCGTGACCCGCCGCGCCCACGAAGTGTTGCGCGCACTGGAAGCCACTGCCCCCAAGAACAAAGTGGAGCAGATGGACTTTGATGCGCTGCAGGAGTATAACTCTCCCGCAGTGCCCAGCGAGGTGCTGGAAAAACTGGATGCGCTGGATGTGGAAACGCTGACCCCCATTGAAGCGCTGAATTTCCTGTACGAGCTGAAAAAGACCTTGAAGGGCAGCCTGAACGGCTGATTTCCTGAAAAATCCTAAAAAACAGGGGAGGGAACGAATATGGCAGTCATCCATGTTCTGGACAAGCATACGGCGGAGCTCATTGCAGCCGGTGAGGTGGTGGAGCGGCCTGCTTCCGTGGTGAAGGAGCTGCTGGAAAACGCCATTGATGCCGGGGCAAGCCAGATCACCGTGACCATTGAATCAGGCGGCGTGAAGCTGATCGAGATCAGCGACAACGGCTCGGGCATTGAAGCAGAGTATATCCCCACGGCATTTATCCGCCACGCCACCAGTAAGATCCGGACGGAGGATGATCTGAACCATATCCACACCCTGGGCTTCCGTGGAGAGGCGCTGGCTTCCATTGCCAGCGTGGCGCGGGTAGAAGTACTGACCCGTACTGAGAACGACGAGTGCGCCTCCGTCTACCGCATCGAGGGCGGCGAGGATTATCCGCTGGAGCCCGGTGCACGCGGCGTGGGCACTACCATCCGGGTGCAGGATCTGTTCTACAACACCCCGGCCCGGATGAAGTTCCTCAAAAAGGATTCCAGCGAGGGTACCTTTGTGGCGGATATTGTGGCCCATGTGGCCCTGAGCCACCCCGAGGTCAGCTTCAAGTTTGTCCGGGAAGGCAAGCTGCAGTATGTCACCCCCGGTGACGGCAAGCTGCGCAGTGCCGCCTACGCTGTGCTGGGCCGGGAATTCAGCCGTGACCTCATGGAGCTGGACAATCAGGAGGGGGTCTACCGGGTGTGGGGCCTCATCACCCAGCCCAGGAGCTGCCGCGCCAGCCGCAGTATGCAGTATTTCTACATCAATGGGCGCTATGTCCGTAACCGCACCATGATGGCGGCCATGGAAACAGCGTTCAAAGGCACCACGATGCAGGGCAAGTTCCCTGGAGGAATCTTGCTTCTGGAAATGCCCGCTGACCTTGTGGATGTCAATGTCCACCCGGCCAAGACTGAGGTGCGCTTTGCCCGGGAAAACGATATCTTTGATCTCGTTTATCACGCTGTCAAGCTGGCACTGGCCCAACCGGGCACCGGAGAGCGGCGCTTCGCCTTTGAAGAGGATAAAAAAGATGAAGAATCCAACAAATCGGAAATAAGTGATAATGCGACAGAAAATGATGTAAAGAAGAACGACTTTACAGGGCTTTCTGCCATCATTCCGGGCCAGGCCGAGCCGGGAACGCTCCATGAGCATACCCCTCAGCCCCAGCGGAGCTTCCGGAGCTTCACTCCGGCACCGGCAGCAGTACCGCTGTCCCGTCCGGCAACTGCAAGCCACCCGGATATCCTGCCTGTGCCGGGCACTTCCGAGGAAAAGCCGACAGAGCACAGCTGGACAACGGTTGCATCGGGCCTGCCCATCCGGCAGGATGCCACCCTGCACAGCCCAGCACCAGCTCCCACGGTGAGTGAGCCTGAAGCACCCGCCTTTGCCGCAGCGCTGGGAGAAGGTGCATTGGACATTGAACCGGACAGTGCAGATCTGCCCGAACATCAGGACCACATGGCGGCATGGGATCCTGCCCCCAAGGAGGAAATGCCTGCCGCCCCGGCTCCGCAGCAGACCTCTGCTGCCGAGGATACGCCGGAACAGCTGGGCTTTGACGTGCAGGAAGGCCCTGCCCCTCTGCGCTATGTGGGTGAGATCTTCAAGACCTACATCCTCGCTGAGCGCGGAGAGGAGATCTGCATCATTGATAAGCATGCCGCCCACGAACGCCAGCTCTTCGAGAAGCTGGCGGCAAACTATGGAGATGTTCCGGCCCAGCTGCTGCTGGAGCCGCTGGTGGTGGAGCTGTCGGCGGAGGAAAAGACTGCCCTCCTCTCCAACCTTGAGCTGCTGGAAAGCGCCGGACTGGAGATCGATGACTTTGGCGGCAACAGCGTGTTCCTGCGCTCTGTGCCCGCGGATGTGGAGCAGGGCAGTGCCGAGGATCTGCTGGTGGAGCTGGCGGATAAGCTCTCCAAGGGCAGCCGCGATGCCCTGAGCGAAAAGACCGAGTGGGTGCTCCATTCTATCTCCTGCCGTGCGGCCATCAAGGCGGGGGATAAGACCTCCCCGCAGGAGCTGATGGCACTGGCTGAGAAGATCCTCTCGGGCGAGGTGCCGCCCTTCTGCCCCCATGGCAGGCCTTGTGTCCTTAAATTGACCCGGAAGGAGCTGGAAAAGCAGTTTGGACGGATCGTGTAACAATAAGCACCCGGTGCTGGCCGTGGTCGGCCCCACGGCTTCCGGCAAGACCGCGCTGGGCGTTGCCCTGGCCGAGCAGTTCGGCGGTGAGATCATCAGCGCCGATTCGATGCAGATCTACAAAGGTCTTGATGTGGGCACCGCCAAGGTGACCCCCGAGGAGACTCGCGGCATTCCGCACCATGGGGTGGATATCCTGCAGTCTGATGAACCGTTCAGCGTGGCAGATTTCACCGCGCTGGCCGGAGCGCTGGAGCATGAGATCTCCGGCAGAGGACATCTGCCCATCCTCGTGGGCGGCACCGGGCTCTATGTCCAGAGCTTTTTGTATGGTGTCCGCTTTGCCGCTGAGAAAACGCCGGACGGTTTGCGGGAACAGCTGGCCGCAGAACTGACCCAAAAGGGTCCGGAGGCTATGTATGCGGAGCTGCAGGCGGTGGACCCTGAAGCGGCGGCGGCCATCCATCCGAACAACCATGTCCGGGTGCTGCGGGCGCTGGAACATTACCGCGCCACCGGCAAAAAGCTCAGTGAGCAGAAAGCAGACTCACTCCCGCCCGAAAAGCCCTACCGTTCTCTGATCCTTGGGCTGGATTTCCCGGAGCGCGCCCAGCTCTACCGCCGCATCGACCTGCGGGTGGATCAGATGATGGAGCAGGATCTGCTGAATGAGGCAAAACGTGTGTGGGAACACCGGGATACCTATAAGACGGCGGCCCAGGCCATCGGATACAAAGAATTCTTCCCCTATTTTGCGGGGGAAAGCGCGCTTGCCCCTTGCGTGGAAAAGCTGAAACAGGCTTCCCGCAACTATGCCAAGCGCCAGCTGACCTGGTTCCGCCACATGGAAGGCATCTGCTGGCTGGATGCCTCGGCCCCGGATGTCCGGGAACAGGCCGCATGTCTCACAAATGAATTTTTAGCGAAAGGATGAGCGATATGCAGGAAGAAAACCGCGAGGGCATCTCCGGCGCACTGAAAACGCTGGCCGCTGTCGTTATCGTGTTTTTGCTGCTGGCGGCATTGTATGTGGGCTATCAGGCAATGCAGGTGCTGGTTCCGCCCAATACCTACGAGACCGCCCTGCTGGCTACGGTGGAGGACACCGTGGATGCCGAGGGCGTGCTCCTGTTCGAGGAAAGCTACGTTGCGGGCGGCGGCACGCTGGGATATCTGGTGGCAGACGGCGAGCGTGTTTCGGCAGGCACAGCGGTGGCTGAGATCTACAGCGATGCAGCGCAGGCTTCTCTGCGCCAGCAGCTGACCCAGATCAATGACCAGATCGACCTGCTGCAGCGCTCCCAGAACACCACTTCGGTGCAGCTGGAATCCCTGCGCAAGAACCGTTCCGCTGCTCTGTACGACCTGATGGATTCGCTGGATGCAGGGGACTACGAGGATACCGATGCGGAGAAGGAAAACTACATTCTGGCCCAGAACAAGCTCTGGGTCATCACCGGCGAGGTGGCCAGCTTCTCCGACCAGATCACCGCGCTGACCCAGCAGGCCGCCACGGTGCAGTCCCAGCTGGGCAATCCGTCCCAGATCACGGCCCCGCAGACGGGCTATTTCATCCGCAGTTCCAGCTCCGGGCGGCTGAACGCAGGTTCTGCCGATATCCTTGCGCTGGATGCAGCCAACCTGAAAGCCTACGTTGAGTCCTCTCCGGAAATCGCGCTGGACGGCTGCGCGGGCAAGATCGTTTCGGGCTTTACCTGGTACTATGCCGGGGTGTGCTCGGCCAAACAGGCGGAAAAGCTGCTGGGCAGGGATGGCAAGCCCTTGACCAAGAGCGTTGAAATCCGCTTTCCCGGTCAGGTGGAAACGCCCCTCAAGGCAAAAGTCAGCGAGGTGAACATCGATGCGGAGAACGACATTGCCCGCTTCGTCCTCTCCTGCGAGATCATCAACGGCGATGTGCTCCGGCTGAACTGTGCCGATGCCCAGATCATCGTGGGACGCAACACCGGCCTGCGGGTGCCTGCTGCCGCGGTGCACTACCTCAAGGAGGACGGCTCCGAGGCAGAGGGTCAGGGCGAGAACTACATCCCCGGCGTGTATGTGAAGTACGGCAACCTGGCCCGCTTCTGCCGCATCGACCCTGTGGACGATGCCCACCCGCAGATCGCGGATGGCGATGACCTCATCGTTTTGCCCAGCGGAACGGCTGGTTCTGTCAGTCAGGTTCGGCTTTATGACGAGATTATTGTCTCCGGACAAAATTTGTATGATGGAAAACTTTTGTAGTTATTGACATCTGCGGCAAAAAATCCGATAATAATAAAAGCTATTTGCATCTCTTTTGCAAAAGGCGCCAGGCAGCTGCGGCTGCCCGAATGAAAGGAGCAGATACTATGTCTTTCGTGGATAGTCTCAAAAAGGGCCTTTTCGGCGGTGAGGACGATTACGACGATCAGTACATCGACGACGGCCCCCAGATGGTGAACAACAACAGCGGTCTCGGCGTTGGCATGGACGATGCAGAGGAAGAGCCGGTGGAGGGTGCCCAGAAGAAGAACAAGGTGGTCAACATCCACGCCACCACCCAGCTCAAGGTCGTTCTGGTAAAGCCCGAGCGCTTTGAGGATGCCAGCACCATTGCAGACCACCTGAACAACAAGCGCACGGTCGTGCTGAATCTGGAGTCTACCAACAAGGAAGTTTCCCGTCGTCTGGTGGATTTCCTGTCCGGCGTGGCTTATGCCAACAACGGCCAGATCAAGCGCGTTGCCAACAGCACCTTCATCATTACCCCGTACAACGTGGACATTATGGGCGATCTGCTGGACGAGCTGGAGAACAATGGCGCGTTCTATTGATCCTGCTCCCAGGGCAGTGCGGGGCTTTGTGCCCGCCCGCACCGATGAAGAGCGCTTTCTGATGCGGCATGTAGAAGATCTGGCCCGCGCGGCCGAGGAACGCGGCATTGCACGCTACTCCGGCTTTTTGAGCGATAGGGAACAGGACCTGGCCCACGCGGCGCTGAACCGTGCCGATGTGCCGGAGAGCGACCATCACTTTGAGGGCGGCTGGCCCGGAGCAGAGCGGAAGCTGCTCTGCCTGGAGCCGGAGGGCTGCTACCCTGCAAGCCCGCTGTGCTGTGTGAAGCTGACCTGTCACACCCTTTCCGGGGCGGTACTGCCGGGCCACAAGGATTATCTGGGCAGCTTGATGGGGCTGGAGCTGCGGCGTGAAGCGCTGGGAGACATCGTGCTCCCGGCCGATACGCCGGGCACTGCCTATGTCTTTGCGCTGGAAACGGCGGGGGAGCTCATCTGCCGGGAACTGCTGCAGGTGGGCCGGACAGAGGTCACCACCACGCTGCTTTCGCTGGATGAGGTACCCGAATTCCCGCAGGCAGAGCGCAAAACGCAGACAGCCACCGTGTCCTCTTTGCGGCTGGACGCTGTGCTTGCGGCCATCCTCCATTGCAGCCGCGGGCAGGCGTGTGAGTGGATCGCGGCGGGCCGGGTGGAGATCAACCACCTGCCTGCAGAGAGCGCCCACGCCCCGGTGTATGAGGGTGATGTGTTCACGGTGCGCGGCAAGGGGCGCTTTGGCCTGACGGCCCTGCCCGGAAAAAGCAAAAAAGACCGATCAATCATCGAGTTTTTTCAATATTGAATGAAAAGGGAGGAAACCACTATGCTGACCCCGCAGGATGTGCGTGCTGCACAGTTTGAAAAGAACATCCGCGGCTACCGGACCGAAGAGGTGGACCGTTTCCTGGATAAAGTAGAGGAGCAGCTGAAGCAGGATGAAGATCAGGCTGAGGAGCTGCGCCGCCAGATCGCTGAGCTGACTGCCGAGAATCAGCGTCTGCACAAGGAAATGGAAAGCTACGAGGCTGACGGCGATATGCTCAAGAGCGCGCTGATCAATGCCCAGCGGATGGGTGAGAATGTCATCCGGGAAGCAAACCAGAAGTCGGAAGAAATCCTGCATCGCGCAAATCTGCGCGGTGATGATATTATCCGTGATGCCAACGAGCTGCTGCAAAAGGCAAGTGACCGTGCGGATGAGATCATCAACGAGGCAAACGAGAAAAAGCTTGCCCAGGAGCGCGAGTATGACCGCGTCCGGCTGGAAGTGACCCGCTTCAAGTCCGATGTGCTGAACCTGTACCGCAGCCATGTTGAGTCTCTGAGCCGCCTGCCTGAGTTCCAGAAAGAGGAGCCCGCAGAGGATGTTCCTGCCGAGGATGAGGCGGCAGCTGCCGAGACCACTGCCGCCGCTGTGACCGAGGAGATCGCCGAGGCACAGCCCGCTGCAGCGGATGTGGATGCTGAGGACGAGACCCCTGCGGATGAAAAGACCAGCGAGGAGTTCTGGGCACAGGACGAGAGCCAGCTCAAGCTCGACCCGCCCCCGGCCCCTGCCGCCGAGGATGAGGCTGCAGCGCCGGACTACGCCGCTTTTAAGGGCGTGAAGTTCAGCGAGTGATCCCAAAAGCGTTTTAGTAAATTAGAGGAGTGTGTAACCATTGGCTAAGAATAAGTCTCAGTACGACAGTACTTTGAATCTGCCCAAGACCCTGTTTGAGATGCGCGCA
>OHHG01000635.1_pt1 | contig 11358 bp, 5 predicted proteins | sample 1567991 | NCBI WGS metagenome assembly OHHG01 (sample SAMEA3879588, study PRJEB24766) | human gut metagenome | biome: human-associated habitat; feature: feces | place: USA | collected 1985/1987
CTTGACCGTCGCGGTCAGCTGCGCGCTCGCCCCGGACTTCAGCGAGAGCTTGCCGTCCCTCACGCCATCACCAGAGATCGACACCGACTCGACCGAGACCGGATTATCAGTCACAGTAACAACAACCGAAGCCGTCTTACCGCCAGCAGTCGCTGTAATCGTTGCAGTACCAGCCTTCACAGCGGTGACTTTGCCATCGGATACCTTAGCCGCAGAACTATTCGAGCTGGTCCAAGAAACCGTCTTGTCGGTAGCGTTGGACGGATTCACAGTAGCTGTCAGCTGCACGCTCGCGCCGGACTTCAGGCTCAGCTTTCCGTTGCTCACACCGGAACCTGAAATCGAGACCGAAGACACCGGAATTGGCTGCTGAATATTGCAGTTCACGGCGGTCACCGTGCTCGAGGAGCCATCCCAGCTGACCTTGCCGGAGAATTCGATGCCAGGCTGGCTGGCGCCAGGGGTCTGCGCTCCGGAACCGTTGGTGAAGATCACACGGTACTTGCCTTCGCCCAGATCCGGTACCTCGTACTTGTAGGTGCCGGCCTTCGCGCAGGAATCGTCAGCGGTCAGCTGGGTCATTTCGACGCCCGGCCAGTTGCCATTGTTCTTGGATGTGGTGTCGTTGTACACGTACGCGTAGATCTTGCTCCAACCGGCAGGCTTGGTGGCGTAGATCACGTTGGCTACTTCCGGCTTCTCGCCGGTGATGGTGATAGTGATGGAGTCGGACTTTTTATTTGTACCGGCAGTGGCGGTGATCTTCACCGTTCCCGCCTTAAGACCGGAAACCTTACCCTTGGAATCGACGGTGGCAACAGAAGTGTCGGAAGAAGTCCAAGTCACGGAAGGACGCTTGCCCGCCGGATCGGTTGTCACATCCGCCTTGAGCTGCACGCTCTGCGTGGAAGCGAGATCCATGGAAGTGTCACCGGAAACCTTGATGGCAGTGACGGTCACATTCCTTGGATGGCAAGGCTCTTTGGCGTCAATGTAGCAATCCGGATCCAGACCGTTCTTCTTCATATACTCCATGCAATATTTGTCGCACGGGCTGGAAGTGCCGTCACTCGGGTCATAAGTAGGATCGCCATACTTGGTGTAAGAGTACGTGTGCTTGATGGTTTCGCCGTCTGCACCAGTGCCCTTCACCGTGACCGTCACTACTTCATCCGACTTGGCCTTGCTGCCGATTTCAATGGTGTCGCCGTCCTTGAAGGAACCGGACTGACCGTCGGAAGTGGAGTAGGTGGTGTTGGTGGACTGATAGGACCGGAGAGTAATCGTCTTAGATTCGCCCGGAATGGTGCCCTTGTTCGGATAGGCCTCGGCGGTGGAGACCTTGCCGGAACGGGTCTTATTGGAAAACGCCGCGATGGACTGGCCCTTCACCGTGCCGGAGGTAACCTTGCCGCCGGAAACGGTGATGGTGGAACCGGTCACTTCATCCGTATAAGTGCCGTTGGCGAGCTTGGTGGACTGACCTGCAAGATTCTTGTCGGAACCGTTCGCATTGGCCACCACCATGCCGTCCTGAGCTGCGGAACCGGCATAACGCTCAACCATCAGGCAGTTGTCGTCGCCGCAGTTGGAGACGTTTGACGCTTCGCCAACCATGGCGTTGCGGAAGTGGTTGACGGCCACGACTTCCGGGTCCTTCCACAGGTCGGAGCCGGCGTCGCCGAGCTTGGAGTTCTCGGTGAACGGACCGCTGCCATTACCGTAAGTGCCAACGCCACCAGTGCCATACGTGCCGCCGTCCTTGTACGGGCGGTCGAAGAACAGGCTCATGCCGTTCTTCTGCGCGGTCACACCGGCCCAGCCGTACTTGATCCATTCGTCGGAGAGCTCCTGCGGGATGTTGGCCTCGCCATTGGCGAAGTTATCATGGGACTCCACCCAGTTCACGGTTTTGTCTTCGGTCACCTTGGAATGCGAGGTGAAATGGCTTGCGCCGAGATTCTTGAACTGCACGGCGTTGCGCACCTCATGGCCGTAGCTGGAGTCGGTGATGCCGCCACCGCCAACGGAGCTCTTGTTGAACAGATCGGCATAGTCGGCTTCACGCACATTGGCGTCTTCCAGCACTTCGCCGTACTGGTACTGTGCGCCGTTCTGCAGGATGGTGTCCCAATAGTGGGACTGCTTGCCGCCGAATACCTCATCGGAAAGCTCGATATGCTTGGCAGCGTCATACCGGAAGCCATCAGCGCCGTCGACCACAGTCTGCACGAGCAGATCATGCATGCCTTCAGTGACGGTATCATCTTGGGTGTTGAGATCCCACAGGCCGGAGAGCTTGTGCTGGGTGCAGTCCTCTCGATTGTTGTAATCGGAGATCTGCTTGTCCTCATGGTAGTAGGCTTTGTTCTTCCACTTGCCTTCGATCACATCAAAATCGGAAGTGAAATGGTTGGACACGGAATCGACGATGATGCGCAGGCCGTACTGGTGCGCCAGCTTGCACATTTCCTTGAATTCGTCTTCCGAACCGACCACATAGTTGCCAATGGACATGTCGGTTGGCTGGTAGACATAGTACCAGTTGAGATACCAGTTGCCGGTGCCGAGCTTGCGGTTGTCCTTGATTTTGACGATTGGTTCGGTTTGGATGGAGGTATAACCGGCCTTGGCGATATCCGGAATGTTCTCCATGATGGTTTTGAAGGACCATTCAAAGGCGTGCAGGGTCGCACCGTCCTTCATATCCTTCGGCAGGCCGTACTTCTGGCGGGCGGCCTCGAACGTCGGATTGCCGATGGTATCGGCGTAGCTGTCACGGGTGGCGGCGCTGGCCTGCTGCGGTGCGGCCGTAGCGAGTGAAAGACCCGCGAGCAGCGTGGTGGCCGCGGCGAGGAACGCCACGGTTTTCTTGCTCAGACGAGCAAGCGTTGCTGATTGTTTCATCATCTTCCTTGATCGGATTGGATTTGTTCAGGTAAGGCTGAGGCCCGGTTCCGTTGGGATATGGAATCAGGCCTCAGCTGTTTTCAGTTATTTGTTGGTTATGGTGCAGTTTGGTGTGACGTCCGGAACGGACTGACCTCCGGCCACAGCGGCACTGTCGCCAGACACCATGTAGTCCTTGCCGGAATTGTTGTCCCACGCGGAACCATTCGTGAACGCCATGCGCACCTGCCCGCCGGCGGTGTCCGGGATCGTGTACTTGTACCAGCCATCCCTGTACAGGGTCATCTGCTGGGCCGAGCCCGTCCACTTGCCGTTCGCCTTGTAATGCACCTTCGCGGTCTTCCACGACGACGCCGGCTTGTACCACACCGTCATCGGCTGCTTCGGCACGTCCGTGACCGTCACCGTGACGCTCGCGCTCTTGCCGCCCGCGGTCGCGGTGACCGTGGCCTTGCCGGCCTTCGAGCCGGCGGTGACCACGCCCGTGCCCATCACGTTCGCGACGCTCGAGTCCGAGCTCGTCCACGTGACCTTGCGGTCCGTCGCGTTGTCGGGCTTGACCGTCGCGGTCAGCTGCGCGCTCGCCCCGGACTTCAGCGAGAGCTTGCCGCCGCTCACGCCATCACCAGAGACCGACACGGACGTGACCGGGACGGTGGTCTCGCACTCGACCGCGCCCAGGGCCGCGGAGGAGCCGTCCCACTTCACGATGCCGCCGTTGTAGTCCAGGCCCGGCTGGCGGGATCCCGGATACTGCTGGCTGCCTCCGTCGTTGAAGATCACCTTCGCGCCCTTGGCGAGGTCGTCCGGGACCACGTACTTGTACAGGTCGGTCTGCTGGCAGCCGTCGGTCGCGCTCGGGGCGGTCATCTCCACGCCCGGCCAGGCCGCGTTGTTCGCCGCGGTAGCGCCGTCGCCCGTGTACACGTACGCGTAGATCTTGCCCCAGCCGGACGGCTTCGAAGCGTAGATCGTGTTCTTCGCGACCGGGTCCGGCGGGATCTGGCCCGTCACGGTCACGGTGATCGACGAGGTCTTGGTCCCGGACTTCGCGGTGATCGTGGCCTTGCCGGCCTTCTTCGGGGTGACCACGCCCTTCGGGCTGACGGTCGCCACGTCCTTGTTGGACGAGCTCCAGCTCACGGACGCGCCCTTCGGATCGGTCGTGGCGGTCAACTGCTTCGTGGTCACGCCATTGGACAGATCCACGGAGTAGTCGCCCTGATCAATCTTCACGGACTTGGTCGGGATGACCACGCAATTGCGGGCCTCCCAGGTGCCGGACGAAGTGTTGCCGTCCCAAGCGTAATTGCCGTCGATCTTGAGGCCAGCGGCATCTACGCCTTCGGTGGTGTCGGCAGGGTACTTCTGGGTATTCGTGGCATTGCCATCGTTGAAGATGATGCGAGTATTGCTTCCCTCGAGATCGTCGGGAATCTCATACTTGTACTCGTCATCCTTGCCGCAAGTGTCTCCCGAAGCGACCTGTGTCATCGGCTCGCCCGGCCACTTCGCATTTTCCTTCAAAGTGGTGGCGCTCGAATCGTCTACATACACATAGGCGTACAGGTTGCTCCACGCACTCGGCTTCTTCGCATAAGCCGTGCTGGTGGCGGCCGGATCCTTCTTCGTGTACTTGTATGTTGCGGAGACCGTTTGGCCATCCGCATCCTTGCCCTGCAGCTTCACGGTGATGGTGTCACCGATTGCCGTGGAGGCGCCGATGGTGATGGTGTCGCCATCCTGATACGAGCCGGACTTGCCCTCCGAAGTGGTGTAGGTGGCATCGGTGACGTTGTTCGCATTCAGGGTAACGGTAGTGGTGTCCGTCTTGAACGAGCTGTCGCCCGGGGTTGCGGAGACCGAACCGGAATTGTCGGTGAAGAACACACTGATCTTGCCGCCGGGAGCGGAGCCGGAAGTGATCTTGCCGCCGGAAACGGTGATGGTACCGCCGGAGACCTGGTCCTTGTAGGTGCCGTCGTCAAGGTTGGTGGCAGTGCCGGACAGCTCTTGCGTATCACCCATGTTGGTGATGGTCACGCCGTCGTTCTTGAAGTTGCCGTCCTTGATGTAGCGTTCCACCATGAGGCAGGAATTCGCGCCGCAGTTGCGCAGATACTCCGAAGCCTTGTTGTTGTTCATAGTATTGCGGAAGTGGTTCACCGCCACAACCTGCGCATCCTTCCAAGAATCCGCACCGGCATCGCCGAGTTTGCTCTCCTCGGAGAACTGTGGCTGGCTGCCGCCGGAACCGACCGGGCGGTCGAAGTACAGCGGCATGGTCTGGGAGCGGGAACCGATGACGCCCCAGCCCATGGTCATCTGCCACTCGCTCATGCCGGTGGATTCCCTATCGCTATTGGAATAGTTATCATGCGATTCCACCCAAGAGACAAGATTGCTCGGGCTGGCGGAGTTGCTCCAATCGGACAGGGTGCCGGCGTTCAGGTTCTTCGAATTCAGGGCTCCGCGCAGCTTGCTGCCGTAGGAGGATGCGGTGACGCCGCCGCCGTTCTTGCTGTGGCTGGAGAACAGCTTTGCATAGTCGCTATCGCGGGAGATGGAATCCTGCAACACTTCGCCGTATTGGAACTGCGCGCCATTGTTAAGAATGATGTTCCAATACTGGGAGCCGTTATACTCGTCCGGCAGTTCGATGTGCTTGGCCGCATCGAAACGGAACCCGTCCACACCGTCGTTGACCGCTTGCACGAGGAAATCGTGCATCATGTTGGCGGTTTCGGTGTTCTCAGTGTTGATGTCATACAGGCCGAGCAGCTTGCAGTGGGTCACCTGATAGCGGTTGTTCCAATCCTGCACATCACCGTCATTGCAGTCGTGGTGGTAGTACTCGGACTTCTTCCAACGATCGGCGATGGCGCCCCAAGTCGCGGTCATATGGTTGGCTACCACATCGACGATGATACGCACGCCGTACTTGTGAGCCGTGTTGCACAGGCTCTTCAGATCATCTTCGGTACCCATCACCCAGTTGCCGATGGTGGTGTCGGTCGGCTGATACACGTAGTACCAGTTCTCGGTGAAGATCATGCCCTTGCCGCCGTTATGAATAGCGGAAATCGGCTCGGTCTGCACGGAGGTGTAACCGGCTTCGGCAATAGCGGGGATGTTTTCCTCAATGGTTTTGAAGCTCCACTCCCATGCATGCAGGGTGGCGCCCTCGCTCATTTGCTGCGCCAGTCCGTAATGCTTGCGCGCCTGTTCGAACGTGGTGTTTTCAACGGTGTCGGCGTAGCTGTCGCGATCGGTGCTGGCCTGTGCTGCGGTGCTGGCGATTGCCAGTCCGCCGAAGGCGGTCGCCGCGGCGGTGATGCCGACCACCACTTTCTTGCTAATCTTCAGCCCCAGCCTATGCCAGGTCGGTGCGGGTTTCCGATGTTTCATGACTCCTTTGTTCCTTACTGACGGCCCCTTATGACGGGGGTTTATCTTCCCTGATAACGTTTGCTCTATTGCGAACGTATGCTGTATATTCTATACCTTTTGCGGAGTGCTAAAGAATGGAAAATGGCAGAATGTCAATGAAAATCGTTGCTGCAATAACAATGATTTTTGCAAAAACTTGCCGTTGTTTTTGCAGGGGTAGCCCCCGATTGAATGGCAATTTGTGGATGCGGAATGCGTAACGATTGCAAGTTGTGGTGTGAGGGAGTATTGAAAAGGGGTTTGCAAAAATTTTCAGTGGATGCAAACGTGAGTTCGGGGCCATTGGATAAAGGTTGTATGAAATATATACATAAAACGTTTTCTCTTTCAGGAAAGTTTGCATATAACATCATGCGTAATGGGAATAGATGTTGTGTCGTAAAATCGGGGGTGTGGTTGAAGAGACGTTTACTCCCAAGAACATTATCGTGACCGGTGGCTGTGGTTTCATCGGTTCGAATTTCGTGCATTACGTGGTTGACCATCATCCGGACGTGCATGTGACCGTGCTGGACAAGCTCACGTACGCGGGCAATCCGGAGAACATCGCGGGTCTGCCCGAGGATCGTGTGGAACTGGTCGTGGGTGATATCTGCGATGCGGACCTGTTGGACCGTATCGTGCCTGGTCATGACGCGATCGTGCATTACGCGGCCGAGTCGCATAATGACAACAGCATCGCGGATCCGGAGCCGTTCCTCAGGACGAATGTGGAGGGCACGTTCCGTCTGTTGGAGGTGGTCAGGAAGTATGGGATCCGTTACCATCATGTGAGCACGGACGAGGTGTACGGGGATCTCGCGTTGGATGATCCGGCACGGTTCACGGAGCATACGCCGTACCATCCGAGCTCGCCGTATTCGTCGACGAAGGCCGCCTCGGACATGCTGGTGCGCGCGTGGGCGCGCACGTATGGCATCCGCGCGACGATCTCGAACTGTTCGAACAATTATGGTCCCTTCCAGCATGTGGAGAAGTTCATCCCGCGTCAGATCACGAACATCCTGGACGGTCAGCGTCCGAAGCTGTACGGCAAGGGACTGAACGTGCGTGACTGGATCCATACCGAGGACCATTCCAGCGGCGTGTGGACGATTCTGACGAAGGGTCGTGTCGGCGAGACGTATCTGATCGGCGCGGATGGTGAGAGGAATAACATCACCGTGTTGCGCATGATTTTGAGGATGATGGGTCAGGCGGAGGATGCGTTCGATTGGGTGAAGGATCGTCCGGGCCATGACCGTCGGTACGCGATCGATTCGACCAAGCTGCGCACCGAGCTGGGTTGGACTCCGAAGCATACGGATTTCGAGTCGGGCCTCGCGCAGACGATTGAATGGTATACGCGGAACCGTGCATGGTGGGAGCCGGCGAAGGCCGCTACCGAGGAACGGTATAAGCAGCGGGGCCAGTGACCGCTTGACGTCGCGCGTGGATGTCTGGGGTTCGTGTCCCTTATCATCCATGCATGCCGCGTGGTATGGGCAATAGCTTCTAGGGGTTGGAGGACGGTGCTGTGTACACGTATCTCGTGAACGCGCACCGGACTTGGAGCAGAAGAAGGCGCACACGTTCGTGAACCTCGCCGATCCGGAGTTGCATATCGATTGGCCGATCCCGTTGGAGGATTTGGATGAGCTGGGTGATTGGTGAGGAGCATAAATTCGTGAAGAATATCCGATGATCTACTATCCGCTGAGTGTGCTGATGATGGCCGGGATCCGTGACATCCTGATCATCAGCACGCCGAAGGATCTGCCGAACTTCCAGCGGCTCTTGGGTGATGGTTCGCATTACGGGGTGCGGTTCTCGTACAAGGTGCAGCCGTCTCCGGACGGTCTGGCTCAGGCGTTCCTGCTGGGTGAGGAGTTCATCGCGGGCGAGCCGTGCGCGCTGGTGCTGGGAGACAACATCTTCTACGGCAATGGTCTGGGCGCGACGTTGCGTGGCGCGGTCGCGAAGGCCGAGTCCGGCGGGGGTGCGAGCGTGTTCGGCTATTACGTGGACGATCCGGAACGGTATGGCGTGGTCGAGTTCGATGAGGATAGGAAGGCCGTGTCGATCGAGGAGAAGCCGGCCCGTCCGAAGTCGCATTACGCGGTGACCGGCCTGTATTTCTACGACGAGCACGTGGTCGAGTACGCGAAGCGGGTGAAGCCGAGCCCGCGTGGCGAGTTGGAGATCACGGACCTGAACCGCATGTATTTGGATGCGGGCATGCTGAACGTGCGTACGTTGGGTCGTGGCTACGCGTGGTTGGATACCGGTACGATGGATTCTTTGTTCGAGGCGGGGGAGTTCGTGCGTACCGTGCAGCGTGCGCAGGGTCTTCCCATCGCGATCGTGGAGGAGATCGCCTTCGAGAACGGTTGGATCACGCGCGGCCTGTGTTTTGTCAAATTGAAGTAGCCCAGAATGGCGCGTCGATTCAGTCCGAACGAGGTGGTGACGTTTTCTTGGACTTCCCGACCGGGAGGAGAACCCCCTTATGGCGAAGTACAGCAAGGAGCAGCGCGACAGGGCCGTGGACCTGTACATCAGATACGAGCGCTGCGCCGCGGACGTGATACACGAACTCGGCTATCCCAGCAGGGGGATGCTGCCGGTGTGGTACCGGGAACGCCTCGAGGAGGAACGCACCGGAAGACGGTCCACTCGCGGGAAACGGTACCGGCGGTACACGGACGAGCAGAAGCGGGCCGCGGTGGACCATTACCTCGGACACGGCAGGCGTCTGAAACGCACCATGCGCGCGCTCGGCTATCCGAAAAGCCATGAGCTGCTCACCGCGTGGATCGACGAGCTCGCCCCCGGCCGACGCAAGCCGGGGCACGGCCCGGTTCCCGAGGAATTGAAGCGGAAGGCGGTGGTCGCGGTCGCGTCCGGACGGCTGAAATCACGCGGGGCGGCCGCCGAACTGGGCGTGGAGGCGTCCGTCGTCGGGAAACTGGAAACGGCAGATGCTCGCCGGATCCAAGGAGACGCACGTGACGAAGACACCTGGAGAGAAGCCCTCGACGGCCGGGGAGGGGAAAACCGGCGTGGAGCCCTCTACGCCGGCGGCCATGCCGCCGGCCGCCGCCGGCCCGCGGGACGCGGCCGGCCTGGCGGACGCGGTGGCGGCGCTGGAGAAGAGGCTGGCGGAGATGCAGGCCCGTCTGGACGAGCTGGATGCCGACGTCGAGCGGCAGCGGCGGGAGAAGAGGGAACTGGACATCGAGATCGCGATCCGGAAGGGCGTGATCGAGCTGTTGGGAAAAGAGCCGGGCGCAGTCCCGGAAAACCTGACCAACCGAGAGAAGGCCATCCTCGTCAAACAGACCAGTGAGAAGCTCGGCGTGACCGCCAGAAGACTGCTGCCCATGGTCGGCATCGCGCGCAGCACATACCACTACCAGATCAAGGCCATGGACAGACCGGACAAGGACGCGTGGCTGCTGCCCTTGGTCGAGGAGGCGTTCGAGAACGGCAAGCGCGGGTACGGGTACAAGCGGATCCACCTGGAGCTGAAGGGCATGGGCGTCAGGGTATCGGCCAAACGGGTCATGCGGCTGACGGCCAGGCATGGCCTGGCGCCCCTGTTCAAGAGCGCGAAGCGGTACAGCTCGTACAAGGGCGAGCCCGCCAAGGCGCCGAAGAACCTGGTGAACCGCGACTTCCACGCCGAGCGTCCGAACATGCTGTGGGTCACGGACCTCACGGAGTTCTCGATTCCCGCGGGCAAGGCCTATCTGTCGCCCGTGATCGACTGCTACGACGGGCTTCCGGTCGCGTGGACGATCGGCACCAGCCCGAACGCGGCATTGGCCAACGGCATGCTCACCGACGCGTGCTCCACGCTCGGAGACGGGGAGAAACCAATCATCCATTCCGACCGCGGCGTTGGCCAACGGCATGCTCGCCGGCGCGTGCTCCACGCTCGGGGACGGGGAGAAGCCGATCATCCATTCCGACCGCGGCTGCCACTACCGGTGGCCCGAGTGGATCCGCATCTGCAAGGACAACAACCTGACGCGTTCGGTGAGCGCGAAGGGATGCAGTCCGGACAACGCCGCCGCGGAGGGGTTCTTCGGCCGGATCAAGCAGGAGTTCTTCCACAAGCGCAGCTTCGCGGGCGTCTCGATGGACGGGTTCATAAACATGCTGGACGGCTACATGGTCTGGTACCGGGACAAGAGGATCAAGACGGAGTTCGGACACGGGCATCATGGAGCGTCGACGCGGGCTCGGTCTTGTGGCATGATCGGTGGTGATGGAATCAATGACGAGTCCAACAAAACGGCACCGGCCCCATCGGCCTAACTTCTATTGAACAGACACACGTTTTGTCAATATGGGTGTTCGCTGGTGCGTTTCACCGGCTGGGTGGGGTCCGGTTCCGGGCGTATGCCAATTCCGTGATGGGTGCCGGAATTGTATCGTTGGAATGCCGAGGCATTGGACATGCCGATGCGTCATATTCCGCTGAGCGTGTTGATGATGGCCGGGATCCGTGACATCCTGATCATCAGCACACCGAAGGATCTGCCGAACTTCCAGCGGCTCCTGGGCGATGGCTCGCACTACGGTATGCGGTTCTCGTACAAAGTGCAGCCGTACTTTTCGGATAGCCAAGCATCCGCATGGTGCGGCTGAGCCCCCGCCGTACTCGAGGTAATGCTCCACCGCGACTCGTTTCCGCCCGTCACCGTAGCGCCTGTAGCGTTCGCTCCGTCCGGAGGGAACACCGGTGCACTCCTCCTCGAACCGGTCCGCGCACCACGACAGCAACACGCCCTTGCCGGGATAGCCGAGCTCGCGGATCACGTCAGCGGCGCAGCGTTCGTATCTGATGTACAGGTCCACGGCCCTGTCGCGCTGCTTCTTGCTGCACTTCGTCATAAACAGGTTCTCCTCCCGACCAGGGAGTCCAAGAAAACGTCACCACCTCGGTTTAATAGAGCTTTGCTGATTTAAAACGCTATTTATTGTTATGTGAATTTTGTGAAAAACTATTCA
>OHHG01000639.1_pt1 | contig 11301 bp, 8 predicted proteins | sample 1567991 | NCBI WGS metagenome assembly OHHG01 (sample SAMEA3879588, study PRJEB24766) | human gut metagenome | biome: human-associated habitat; feature: feces | place: USA | collected 1985/1987
CTTTTTAAAGTGGTTCTTGCTATTATAGTAACGCAAGATTTTGTGGGCAGGTTTTTATTTTTGTCTACACCTTGTAGTAAGGGCTGCCGCTGTCGGCAGCGCAAGACCGTTTCGCCCCCAGAAAACCGCCCAGACAGAGCGGTTTTTCAAAGGCTCATTAGTTAGAAAACGCTAACCGCGTAATGGAGCAAGGAGGTTCCAATGATCCAGTTTGAACAGTGGGAAGGCTTTGAAGGCCGCATCTGGAAGGAAGAGGTCAATGTGCGTGACTTCATCCAGAAGAACTACACCCCCTATGACGGCGACGAAAGCTTTCTGGCAGGCCCCACCGAGGCTACCGATAAGCTTTGGGGTGCTTTGCAGCAGCTGCAGAAGGCCGAGCGTGCCAAGGGCGGCGTGCTGGATATGGAGACCGAGGTGGTCAGCAGCCTGACCTCCTACGGCCCCGGCTATATTGACGAAAACCTGAAGGATCTGGAGCAGATCGTTGGCTTACAGACCGACAAGCCCCTCAAGCGCGCCTTTATGCCCTACGGCGGCATCAAGATGGCAGAGCAGGCCTGCACCACCTACGGCTACCAGCCCTCTGCCGAGCTGCACAAGATCTTTACCGACTACACCCGCACCCACAATCAGGCCGTGTTCGATGCCTACACCCCGGAGATGAAGAAGGCACGCCACACCCACATCATCACCGGTCTGCCAGACACCTATGGACGCGGCCGCATCGTGGGCGACTACCGCCGCGTTGCCCTGTACGGCATTGACACCCTGATCCAGTTCAAGCAGGAGGATCTTGCCAACTGCGGCGACGGCACCATGACCGATGACGTCATCCGCCTGCGCGAGGAGATCGCCCGCCAGATCAGCGCCCTGAAGGGCATGAAGAAGATGGCCGAGGCTTACGGCTACGACATCTCCCAGCCCGCCAAGGACGCCAAGGAGGCCTGCCAGTGGCTGTACTTCGGCTATCTGGCCGCCATCAAGACCCAGAACGGCGCCGCCATGAGCGTGGGCCGCATCTCCACCTTCCTTGACATTTATATCCAGCGCGATCTGGACAGGGGCATCCTGACCGAAAGTCAGGCACAGGAGCTCATCGACCACATGGTCATGAAGTTCCGCATGGTCAAGTTTGCCCGCATCCCCAGCTACAACCAGCTGTTCTCCGGCGACCCCGTGTGGGCGACCCTGGAGGTGGGCGGCATCGGCATGGACGGCCGCAGCATGGTCACCAAGAACTGCTACCGCTTCCTGCACACGCTGGAAAACATGGGCCCCGCACCGGAGCCCAACCTGACCGTGCTGTACTCCTCTGCCCTGCCCGAGGCCTTTAAGAAGTACGCCGCCAAGGTGTCCGTCAACACCAGCAGCGTCCAGTACGAGAACGACGATGTGATGAAGCCCGTCTGGGGCGACGATTACTCCATCTGCTGCTGCGTGTCTGCCACCCAGACCGGCAAGGAGATGCAGTTCTTCGGCGCACGCGCCAACCTTGCCAAGTGCCTGCTGTACGCCATCAACGGCGGCGTGGATGAGAAGAGCCACGAGCAGTGCGGCCCCAACTATGCTCCCATCACCAGCGAGTACCTGACCTATGACGAGGTGCTGCCCAAGTATGTGCAGATGCTGGACTGGCTGGCCGGGCTGTACGTCAACGTGCTGAACCTCATCCAGTATATGCACGACAAGTACTACTACGAGGAAGCCGAGATGGCACTCATCGACACCGATGTGCGCCGCACCTTTGCCACCGGCATTGCAGGCTTCTCCCATGTCATCGACTCCCTGAGCGCCATCAAGTACGCCAAGGTGAAGGTGGTGCGCGACGAGAGCGGCCTTGCCACCGGCTTTGAGACCGAGGGCGACTTCCCCAAGTACGGCAACGATGACGATCGCGCCGACGAGATCGGCGTGTGGCTGCTCAAGACCTTCCTTGAGATGATCAAGAAGCGCCACACCTACCGCAACTCCGAGGCTACCACCTCCATCCTGACCATCACCTCCAACGTGGTGTACGGCAAGTACACCGGTGCTCTGCCCGATGGCCGTGCCGCCTTTACCCCCTTTGCACCCGGTGCAAACCCCAGCTACGGTGCGGAGCAGAACGGCCTGCTGGCTTCCCTGAACTCTGTTGCCAAGCTGCCCTACCACTGGGCTCTGGACGGCATCTCCAACACCCAGACCATCAACCCCGAGGCTCTGGGCCACAGCGAGGAGGAACGCAAGGAGAACCTGGTGCAGGTGATGGACGGCTACTTCGATCAGGGTGCACACCACCTGAACGTGAACGTGTTCGGTAAGGAGAAGCTGCTGGATGCCATGGAGCATCCCGAAAAGGAAGAATACGCCAACTTCACCATCCGCGTCTCCGGCTATGCGGTCAAGTTCATCGACCTGACCCGCGAGCAGCAGATGGACGTGATCTCCCGTACCTGCCATGCCGCACTGTGACCCTGTCGGTCTCGTCCACTCGCTGGAAAGCTTCGGCTCGGTGGACGGACCGGGTGTCCGGTTCGTTGTCTTTCTGCAGGGCTGTGCCCTGCGCTGCAAATACTGCCACAACCCCGAAACGTGGAGCGCTGAGGGCGGCACGGAATGGTCTCCGGAGAAGCTGTTCCAGCACGTCTGGCGCTACCGCAATTACTGGGGCAAGAAGGGCGGCATCACCGTCAGCGGCGGCGAGCCGTTGCGGCAGATGGACTTCTTGACAAAATTCTTCCAGCTGGCGCGCGCCAAGGGGGTGCACACCGCGCTGGACACGGCCGGTCAGCCGTTCCAGCCCGATGCCCCCGCCTACCTGGCCGCCTTCGATACCCTGATGGCTTCCACCAGTCTGGTCATCCTGGATCTCAAGGAGATCGATCCGGAGAAGCACCGTCAGCTTACCGGCAGGGACAATGCCAACATCTTAGCCATGGCACGGCACATCTCTGATCTGGGCGTTCCGCTCTGGATCCGGCATGTGCTGGTGCCCGGCCTCACCGATGACGAGGAGGGCCTGCGCAGGACCGCAGATTTCATCCGCAGCCTGAAAACGGTGCAGCGGGTGGAGGTTCTCCCCTACCACACGCTGGGGCTGTTCAAGTGGCAGAAGCTGGGCATCTCCTATCCCCTGCCCGATGCTGTTCCCCCCACGGCGGAACAGGTCCGCCGGGCGGAGGAACTGCTGGAAGTGGCTAAGTACCCCGGCTGAAGCGATGCAGCCGCCGGTGCTTGACAAAGCTTTTTGCATCTAATATCATAAGAGCAAAAGAAAAGGAGCCTTTTGGCACTCACACCTATTTCCCTGTAGAGACAGGGGATGTGAGCCCAAGAGGCTCCTTTTGCTTATGATATTTATTTTTCTTCACTTCCGGCGTGATACACCTGCAGATACACCCTTTTGCGCTCGGCATCCGTGTTCTCTGCCAGTTGTTGGCAGAAACGCTCATCCTCGAACAGGGCGACCACATTGGGCGCATAGCGGGTGCCGCTCTGGGCCCGCAGCTCTTCCAGCAGCGTGCGGAAGGGCTTGGCAAGGTTGTAGCACCGACCGATATTATCGGTGGCGGCATCCAGCGAGTCTGCCACGCTCAGCGCATCCACGATTCCCTTGATCTCCGGCGGGCAGGAGGGTACATCATTGGGATATCCGCCCTTGCCGTTGTAATAGCAGTGGTGATAGAGCGCCGCCAGAGCCAGCGTTCTTCCGCAGCCCATTCTATTCAGAATGTCAGCGCCGGTCCTTGGGTGGCTCTGGATGCAGAAAAACTCCTCATCCAGCAGGCGGCGGGCGTTGTTGTCGATGTACATCAGAACGGCACACTTGCCAAGGTCATGGTACAGGCCGCACTCATAGGCTGTCTGGCAGAGCTCTTCCCGCCGGGCCTGCACCTCGGCCGCGCTCCTGCAGCCCAGCAGGCCAACCAGTGTTTCGGGCCTTGTCTCGATCTGCCGATGCAGCAGGGCACGGGTCAGCTCTGCCACCATCAGCGAGTGGACATAGGTCGGCTTGTGCCCGGCCAGGATACTGCCCAGCATCCGGCGGTTCGCCGTTTCATCTGAGCTGGTGTTGATCTTGCTCAACTCCCAAGCGGCAGAGTTTACCACACGGGGATACTGGCTGGCCGGCATCTGTTCCAGATACTGATCCGCAGAACGGCGTACCTGCTCCACGGTTGCACGATACCTCTGTGCTCCCGCCTCGTCCAGACGTTCTGCATAGACCGAAAGATAGGCCGCCAGAACCAGCTTCCGGTTGATGGCCTCGGCAGAATAATCATCCTGCGCCACGCTTCCCGCCGATTCCAGAAGGATCTTGACCACGTCTTCCAGGCTGCCCACCCCGGCATGGTAGCGGGCAGCGGCGTAAAAATAGGGTACCCGCCAGTTCTGCAAGCGCGCATCCTGACCCTTGTACTTCTTCTTGTGCCCCCAGATGTATTCCGCCGATTCCAGCACCTGCCGCGCCACCTCGGGATCCTCCTCCTGCCGCAGATGGGTCAGCAGGGTCATGCGGTCCATGTGCATGGAATAGATGTAGCTTTCCCAGGGGAACTCCGGGTCCAGCGCATGGTAATGCGCAGACTGGATGATGTCCATTGCGCGGCGGAACCGCTCCAGATACCGGCAGCTTTCCGCATGGGTGCCGCGGGACATCCCCAGCCGGGTGTTGCCCACACAGCGGATGAGATACTGCCGGGTATTCCTGTCCAGCTGCTCATACCGGGACATATACCCGACGGCTTCCGTGAAATAGACCTCGATTGCATCTCCCAACAGGTTGATGCCAGTTCCCTCATCCCGGACGTTCATATAATGCAGGGTGATGCCCGTGTAGTACAGCTCCCTGACGATCATGGGCACGTCTTCCCGGCTGCGGGCCGCTGCCAGCAGCAGCTGATGCACCTTGAACGCCACGCCCACATCCTCGCTGTTCGCGTAGTTGAACAGCCTGCCTGCAAAGGCACTCAGTCCCTGGATATCCTCTTCGGTCAGGGAGGCAGGGTCACGGTCGTAGACAAACTGCGCCAGCAGTGCCTCATTCTGCCGCATCAGGGTGTTGCATCTCAGCGCGTTGGTCTGGATCTCTTCCAGCACAGCAGCGGGAGCTTTGCCCTCCGGAAAGCTGGGTCGGGAGATCGAGCGCACAACGCGCAGATCCCGAATATACTGTTCAAAAGCCTCTGCCTGTGTGCACTCCATCTCATCAGCCCCTTTTGTCGAAGTCCGTCGTTCGATTTGAAACTATAATTCAGTATACGGCATTTTTCGGCAGAAATCAACTGATTTTCGCGGATTTTTTAGCCCCCCCCCCGAATATTTTTACGCACTCATACGTTATTTTTTGTATAAAATGCACTCTTACCGGGGGATCGGGTGCGCTTGATTTACGAAATTGCTTCCGGCAGCTGCATCCATTTGCCCTTCCAGGCGTAGAGCACCATCAACACTGCACCCACAGCCCAGGACACCGGGTAGACCAGCAGCACACCCTCAATGCCTGCAAACAGGGGCAGGGCAAACTGGATCCAGACGATGCGGAACAGGCACAGGGAGATCAGCAGCACCACCATGGGCGGCACGCTCTTTCCGGTGCCGCGCACCGTACCGGCAAGGCCCTGCAGGATGCCCAGCATCCAGTAGAAGGGGCAGAAATAGAGCATACAGATCTTGCCGTAGGCAATGACCGTTTCATCGCCGGTGAACAGGTGCATGATGGGGTCCTGGAAGGCGAGCAGCAGGATGCCGGTCAGGATGGTGTAAATGACGCACATACCCAGGGTGACAAAGGTGCCCTTTTTGACACGGTCGATCTTGCCCGCACCAAAGTTCTGACCCACAAAGGTGGTGGCCGCCATGCTGAAGCTCAGCACAGGCAGAATGTTGAAGCCATCCACCTTCATATAGGCGGCAAAGCCTGCCATGGCAGCGGCACCATAGCCGTTGACACTGACCTGCACCAGCACATTGGAAAGGGAGATGACCATGTTCTGGATGCCGGTGGGCAGGCCCACCTTGATGATGCGGACCGCCATCTTTTTGTGCACGCGCACTTCCTTTGCCGTCACGCGGTAATCGTCCTCCACCCGCATCAGAAAACGCAGGGAGAGCACACAGGACACCAGCTGGCTGATATCGGTGGCAATGGCCGCACCGGCCACGCCCATCTTGCATCCGGCGATCAGGACAAGGTCGAGGACGATGTTGGTGATGGAGGCAACGCCCAGGTAAAGCAGGCTCCGCTTGGAGTTGCCGGCGGCGTTCAGGATACCGGCCGCCATGTTATACACCACGCTGAACAGCACACCGCCAAAATAGAGCCGCATATAGATCACCGCATCCTCCAGCACCTCTGCGGGGGTGTTCATGGCGGTGAGCAGGGCACGGCTGACGGCAATGCCGCACACGGTCAGGATCGCACCCAGAATGGCCGAAAGGGCCAGGGAGGTGTGCACCGCAGTGTGCGCGCCCTCCCTGTCCTTGGCTCCCAGAAACTGGGACACCACGACACCGGCACCCACGGCAATGCCCTGACTGAACCCGATGAGCAGGAAGATGGGCGATCCGCTGGAGCCGACAGCTGCCAGCGCGTTGCTGCCCACAAAGTTGCCCACGATGATGGAATCGGCGGTGTTGTACAGCTGCTGCAGCATGTTGCCCAGGATCAGCGGCACCGAGAAGAGCAGGATGCTCTTCCAGATACTGCCCTCTGTCATCAGCCGTGATTTCTTCTTTTCTTCTAAAATCGTCTGTGCCATAATGTTTCCTTTTTCACGCAAAGCTTCAACTCATATATCAATCGTCATACAAATAAACGATACCTTGTTTCTGCCAAAAAGTCAAGCAAAAGCGTAGAAAAGGGCGTTTTCACCGGTTCCGCCCTATTTCCACCCTCTTGCCGCAGGGTCCAGCATCTCGGCAGCGGAGTAGACCAGAGCGTTGCAGACTGCGGCGGCCACGGTGCTGCCGCCCTTGCGGCCCATGGCCGCGATGGCAGGCACGCCGTGGGCGGCACAGGCGGCAAACAGCGCTTCCTTGCTTTCCACCACATTCACAAAGCCCACCGGCACGGCAATGACCAGGGCAGGCCGCAGCCCGGCCTCGATCTCCTCCACAATGGCCAGCAGAGCGGTGGGGGCATTGCCCACCGCAAGGATGGCTCCGGGGTGCTCCTGCGCCGCGCGGTGCATGGAGGCCACTGCCCGGGTGGTTCCGGTCTCAGCTGCGATCCGCGCCACCTCGGGGTCCGCCATGTAGCAGAGGGCACTGCCGCCCAGCCGGGCAAGGGCAGGCTTGGAAATGCCCGAAAGTGCCATGTTGGTATCGGTGATGATAGGGGTCCCGGCCCGCAGGGCGGCCACACCTGCCGCCACAGCCCCCAGCGTAAAGCGCAGATTTTTCGCATAGTCAAAGTCGGCGGTGGTGTGGATGACCCGCTTGACCACAGCGGCAGTCTCGGGCGGCGGGGTCAGACCCTGCGCTTCCAGCTCTGCCGTAATGATGGAAAGGCTTGTCCGCTCAATGTCGGCGGGCAGATGATGTTGTGGGATCATTGTGCATTCCTCCGCGGGTTCTCTAACCCCATGGCCGCGTAAACGGCATCCAGATCCAGCGCGCCGCGCACGCCATCGGCCAGCAGGTCAAATTGCTGCTGGCGGTACTGCTCCATCGGGATGAGGGCCGCGCTGTCCGGCGCAATGCCCTTGCGCTGGCACAGCAGGGCCACCAGCTTCTCGGTGAGCGCACCGGTATCAAACAGGCCGTGCAGATAGGTGCCGAACACATTGTCCTGCACGCAGCCCTCGGGTGTGCCGTCTGCCAGTGTGCAGAAGGGCACACCCTGCACCTCGGTGCGGCCGGTGTGGATCTGATATCCGGTCAGGGCCGCACCCGCAAAGGGGGCGGCGGTCACGGCGGCAGTGTCCTGGGTGCGGTGCTTCTGGCCGGTAAAGACCGTGCGGGTGGGCAGTAGCCCCAGCCCCCGCACGGTCTGCGCCGTACCGCTCTCCGTGCCCTCAGGGTCGGCCAGCGTTTCGCCCAGCATCTGATACCCGCCGCAGACCCCCAGCACCGGCGTGTCGTTGGCCGCCAGCTTCAACAGGGCTGCTTCCAGCCCGGACTGCCGCAGCCAGAGCAGGTCATCCACCGTGTTCTTGGTGCCGGGCAGAATGATGAGATCCGGTGTGCCCAGCTGGCGGGTATTCTGCACATACCGCACGCCCAGCAGCGGGTGCTGCTCCAGCGGCATGAAATCGGTAAAGTTAGAGATGTGCGGCAGGCGGAGGATTGCTGCATCCAGCGGGTGGACTGCTTTGCCCGCATCCAGCCGGGTGGAAAGGGAATCCTCGTCCTCAATGTCCACCTTCAGGTAGGGTACGACCCGCAGCACCGGCAGCTGCGTTTTTTCTTCCAGCATAGCAAGGCCGGGGCGCAGGATCTCCACATCGCCGCGGAATTTATTGATGAGCAGCCCCTTGATGCGGGCGCGCTCCTCTGGCTCCAGCAGCGCCACCGTGCCGTACAGCTGGGCGAACACACCGCCCCGGTCGATGTCTCCCACCAGCAGAACGGGGGCATCCACCAGCCGGGCAAGGCCCATGTTGACGATATCGTCTGCCTTCAGGTTGATCTCCGCCGGGCTTCCGGCCCCCTCGATGACGATGATGTCCACGGTTTCGGCCAGACTGTTGTAGGCTGAGAGGATCTCCGGGATGAGCGCTCTTTTCATTTTGAAGTAGGCGGCGGCGGACATCTGGCCCCGCACCTCACCGTTCACGATGACCTGACTGCCCACGTCACTGCTGGGCTTGAGCAGGATGGGGTTCATCCGCACATCCGGCTCGATGCCTGCGGCCTGCGCCTGCACCACCTGTGCCCGGCCCATTTCCAGCCCATCCCGGGTGACAAAGCTGTTCAGCGCCATGTTCTGGCTCTTGAAGGGAGCCACGCGGTAACCGTCCTGCGCAAAAATGCGGCAGAGGGCGGCGCACAGCAGGCTTTTGCCTGCACCGCTCATGGTTCCCTGCACCATGATGCACTTTGCCTTGCTCATTCCAGCACCTCCGCAAGAAGTTTCAAAAGCTGTTCGTTTTCAGGCCCGGTGCGCACGGCGGTGCGGTACCAGCCGGGGCCCAGCCCGGGGTAGTTCGCACAGCTGCGCAGCACAGCACCCCTTTGCCGCAGGGCTTCTCCCAGCGTCTCCGGGGCCTGAAACAGCAGGTAATTTGCCCTGCCGTCCAGCACCCGCAGGCCCAGCGCTCGCAGCCCAACCGTCAGGCGGGGCCGCTGTTCGGCAATGAGGGCCCGGACCTTTTCCACATACGCTGTCTCCTCCAGCGCGGCAAGGCCCGCCGCCTGCGCCAGACTGGACACGCCCCAGGGCTGGCCGCAGGCCTGCATCTGTTCCAGCAGCGCTGTGTCGGCACTCAGGGCATAGCCCAGCCGCACGCCCGCCATACCGTAAAGCTTGGTGAAGGCTTTCAGGATGACCAGATTTCCCTCCCCAAGCAGGCCTTTTGCCGTGTGCAGGGCATGGTCGGGCAGGAAATCAAGGAAGCATTCGTCCACCACCAGCAGGGTGCCGCACGCCGCGCAGCGGTGGAGGATCTGCTCCACCAGCGGCAGGGCCGTCAGCTGGCCGGTGGGGTTGTTGGGCTGGCAGAGGAACACCATATCCACCCCCGGGCGGATGGCCGCACAGAACGCATCCGTGACCGCAAAGTCCTCCTGCTCCCGCAAAAAGAAGCGTTCCACCGTGCAGCCGACACTCTCCAATGCAGTGGCATACTCTGCAAAGGTGGGGGCGGTGACCAGCGCCCGGCGGGGCTTTTTTGCCCAGACCAGCCGGAAGATGAGGTCTGCCGCCCCATTGCCGCAGAGGATCTGCTCCGCCGGCACGCCCTCATGGAGCGCCAGCTTTGCCCGCAGCTCCCGGCACAGGGGGTCGGGGTAGCGGTCGGCCGTGGGCAATGCCGCCGTGATGGCCCGGGCCACCCCTTCCGGCAGGCCCAGCGGGCTGACATTGGCCGAAAAATCCAGTGCATCCCGCCCGAACTCGGCCCGGTAACCGGCCCAATCGCCGCCATGTACTAGTTGCATGTTCGTTCTCCTTTTCCTGGATGGTCCTGGATCCAAGCTCTTGGCTCCCCCTTTGGGGGAGCTGTCATGCAAGGCATGACTGAGAGGGCGAGGTCGTTACAAAAAAGCCCGTATTGCCACGCCCCACGCCAGTGCAAAAGCGCTTGCCACGTACATCATCTGGTTGGCACGCAGGATATCCTCCGGTTCAATGGGGCGCAGCGGATCGCCGATGGTGGGCTTGGCGTAGTATTCGCCAAAATAATAGGCGGGCCCGGCCAGCTGCACCCCCAGCGCACCGGCGCAGGCGCTCTCGGTCTGGGCGCTGTTGGGGCTGGCGTGGTTGCGGCGGTCCCGCCGCCAGATCTTCCACGCCCCTTTTGCGTCATTGTGCGTAAAGGCCGCGGCAGCCACCCACAGCAGGGCGGCAAGGCGGCTGGGAAGGTAATTTGCCGCATCGTCCAGCTTGGCAGGGATGCGGCCAAAGTAAAGGTATTTTTCGTTTTTGTAGCCCAGCATACTGTCCATCGTGTTGATGGCCTTGTAGGTCAGGGCCAGCGGCGCACCGCCCAGCAGCATATAGAGCAGCGGCGCAATGACGCCGTCGCTGGCGTTTTCGGCCACCGTCTCCACCGCCGCTTTGGTCACGCCCTCGGCGGTCAAAGCTTCCGTGTCGCGGCCCACGATGCGGCTCACGGCCTTCCGGGCAGCGGGCAGGCTGCCTTTTTTCAGCTCGACATAGACATTCGTGCTCTCCTGCACCAGCCCCTTTGCGGCCAGCGCCTGCCCGCACCAGAACATCTGCACGGCCAGCCCCAGCAGGGGGTGAAGCATCGCCGCGCCCCAGCAGACAAGGCCCGTGAACAGCAGCGTTCCTACCGGCAGGCAGAACGCCAGCACCGCGCCGCCCAGCAGCTCGCCCTGCGGCGTCTTCGGCAGGCGGGTGCGGAGGAATTTTTCCAGCCGGGAGATGGCTTTGCCCATGTACACCACCGGGTGGGGCAGCCATGCCGGGTCGCCGAAAATGGCATCCAGCACGAAGCCTCCCAGCACAGCCCAGACGGTCATCATACGCCGGCCTCCGCGTCTTTCGTGTACTGCACAGTCTTCACGAGGCGGAGCTGGCGCTTCTCGGCCCAGTCGGCGGCATCCAGCACATAGCCGCCCGCGTTGGGGCCGCACCACGCATAATAACCGCGCCTGGGCAGGGCGTACCGCTCCATGGCCGCCATCTGGGTG
>OHHG01000640.1_pt1 | contig 11292 bp, 9 predicted proteins | sample 1567991 | NCBI WGS metagenome assembly OHHG01 (sample SAMEA3879588, study PRJEB24766) | human gut metagenome | biome: human-associated habitat; feature: feces | place: USA | collected 1985/1987
CGCGGTTGATATTATCCACCATAGAAATCATACCCGCCATATAAATATGACCGGCGCACAGCTCTGCCATGGTGGAGGCGGTGCCGTTAAACAGACCATTTGCCAGATCAATGGTGGCAAACTCCATCACCGCCCGGGGAGACTGGGCCTTTTCTTTAATGGTGCGGAACGTGTGGTTATTGACCCGAATGGTGGCGTAGCACACATCCTTAATGCCCATAGACACATCACCATCTACCGTATAAAGCGCGGACTGCTTGGACACGCTGTCCGTATTGGCAAGGGCAGAGATGGCTCCGGCAATGGTGTAGAAAGTCAAAACGGTGGACTCCTCAAAAAACGCTCTGTCCTTTAAGTCCGCCTCGCTGGGCATCAGCAGCTGAGTCAGCCGGTTGGTGAGCTTGGTAAACGGACCCAGCAGGAAAGAGAGCACCTGTACGGCGCCCTTTACCGGCACGCCGGGCTTAGAGTCGTCAATCAGTGCATTAAACTTCTCCGGGCTGGCAAAATTCATTTTGCAAGTGCAGCCATAAGTACCCTCGCTCATTTTGCAGCCATCCTGGGTGAAGTTGAATGTGCAGCAGGGGCCGTCCGTCACATCAAAGCAGATGGACACCGGCTTTTTCAGCTCACGGAGCACGGCCTTGGCCTCGTCGTCGATCTGGCACAAGTTCTCCAGCGTAGCGAGCACGCCGTACATGTTCACATAAGCCATTGCTTTTGCTTCTTTCAAAATAATTCCTCCTCGTGTTTTGCCTGCGATAGGCAGAGTTCTTGCAAGGGTTGCACAGGGCACCCGCCGGGTGACAGAGATCATTTGTACAAAAAATGACACGCCGCCCGCCCTCTCAGGGCGTATCGGCAATCCGGTATATACGCACTTATTACATACATATATACAATGCAAGTTTATTATAACACACATTTTATAGGCAGGTCAACGGCAAACCGCCCAAAAATATGTTTACAAATTGGTGAAATTGCCCATATTCCCGCATGGACAAAATAAAAGAGCGCACGCCGGTGCTGCCGGTGTGCGCCCTTGCACATTTTTATTTCAGCAAAAAGCCGATCTTCTTCATGGCCTTATCCAGTGTGCGCTGGCTGACCCGCTGGGCCAGGTCCGCGCCCTTGGTCCAACATGCCTGCAAATAGGACTTATCCTGCATAAACTGATTAAAGCGCTGCTGCACCGGCTCCAGCTCAGCGATCACCGCCTCGCCTACAGCGGTCTTAAAGTCGCCGTAGCCCTTACCGGCAAACTCCTGTTCGATGGTCTCCATCGTCTTGCCGGTCACGGCGGCGTAAATGGTCATCAGGTTGTTGATGCCGTCCTTACCCTCGCCGTAGTGCACACTCATCTCGCTGTCTGTCACCGCAGAACGGAACTTTTTCATAATAACGCCTGGCTCGTCCGTCAGGTACACCGTACCCTTGGGGTTGGGGTCGGACTTACTCATCTTGCGGGTGGGGTCTTGCAGGCTCATCACCCGGGCGCCGCTCTTGGGAATGTAGGCTTCCGGCACGGTAAACACATTGCCGTAAATGCCGTTAAAGCGTTCTGCAATATCCCTTGCAATTTCCAAATGCTGCTTTTGATCCGCACCTACCGGCACAATATCCGACTGGTACAGCAAAATATCCGCCGCCATCAGGCAAGGATAGGTAAACAGCCCGGCGTTCACATTGTCTGCGTGCTGCTTGGACTTGTCCTTAAACTGGGTCATACGGGACAGCTCGCCAAACTGGGTGTAGCAGTTCAGCAGCCAGCCCAGCTGGGAATGGGTGGGCACATGGGACTGGATAAACACAATACCCTTGTCCGGATCCAAACCCAAAGCCAACAGCATAGCGTACAGCTCCGTGGTCTGCCGCCGCAGCTTTTGCGGGTCCTGGCGCACGGTAATGGAATGCAGATCTGCTACGCCGTAAATGGTGTCATATTCTTCTTGAAAGGCGCTCCAGCCCTTCATCGCCCCCAGGTAATTGCCCAAGGTGGGAATGGAGGTGGGCTGAATCAGCGACAAGCTGCGCTTTTTCCGTTCTACTTTTACTTCTTCAGACATAATTCTTTGCTCCTTTATTTGCTGCGCAGATCGGCAGCCACTTCACCCAATCGGTGCACACCGGCCACAATGGCCTCGTCAGACGGGGTGGAGAAATTCAGCCGAATATGGTGGCTGACTGCCTTGTCGTCCATCATAAAGGCGTTGCCGGGCACCACAGCCACCTGTTTGGCAATGGCACGCTTACAAAAGTCCAACATATCCACATCGCCGGGCAGCTTGCACCAAATGAACAGACCGCCCTGGGGCCGCACATACTCTACAAAATCGCCCAGATCACTGTCAATGCAGTTGCACATCAGCTCCAGCTTTTTGCGATAAATGCCGCGGATCTTCTCAATATGGGCGTCCACATCATACTGCCGGAACCACTGGTACACGATCATCTGATTCAGCATAGCGGTATGCACATCCTCCGCCTGCTTGCCCACGGTCATTTTGGCCAGCACCGGCTTGGGACCCACGCAGTAGGCTACCCGCAGACCCGGGGACAAGATCTTGGAGAAGGAACCGGCATAGATCACAATGCCGTCCGTATCCATACTCTTAATGGTGGGCAGCGGCTCACCGGCCACCCGCAGGTCGCCATAAGGGTTATCCTCCAGGATCAGCACACCATACTGCTTGGCAAGGGCGTACACCTGCTGCCGTTTCTCCAGGCTCATGGTGGCGCCGGAGGGGTTTTGGAAATTGGGAATGGTGTAGATAAATCGGGCGCCCGGGTTCTCCTGCAACACCCGCTCCAAAGCGGCGGTGTCCATACCGTCTGCCTCCATAGGCACACCGGCCAGCTTACAACCGTAGGAGCGGAAGCAGTTCAGCGAGCCGATAAAGGACGGTTCCTCGCAGATCACCGTGTCGCCCTCGTTGCACAGCACCTTGGTAACCAGGTCCATAATTTGGGTCGCGCCGCTGACGATCAGCAGATCGTCCCCGTCGGTACCGATCTTTTCTCGACGGGCAAGCCAGTCCCGCACTGTGTCCCGCAGGGGCTGATACCCCTCGGACACGCCGTACTGCAAGGCGTCAATGGGCGTTTTTTGCAGAATATCGGCGGTAATGGCCCGTACCTCGTCCACCGGAAACGCATCCGGCGCCGGGTTGCCCGCTGCCAGCGGAATAATGGCCGGGTCGGCGGTCGCCTTTAAGATCTCTCGAATGGCGCTGGGCTGCAGTGCGGAGATCTTGTTTGAAAATGTGTATTCCATTAAGAATCGCTGTCCTTCTTTTGCAGCAAAGTCAGCACAAAGTTGGCTAAGATGGCTGCGTTATTATTCTTGGTATTCTCCACATATTTGGACTGAAACGCATAAAGCGCGTCATAGTCATAAGCCGCCGCGCGCAGGCTGTCTGCCAGCGCATCCGCGTCCGTAAAGGTGGCAGCAGGCATCTCCTGCCGCAAGTCCACATTCAGCCCTCGATCCCGCATATACAGATCATAATCCGGCACAAAGAAATACAGGGGTTTCATTAAGAGGGACGCCTCAAAGGCGCAGGCGGAATAGTCCGTCACGATGGCGTCTGCCAACTGCATCAATTCATAGGTGGAGTAGTTGCCGTGGATACTGAATTCCGGATCCGGCTTTACCTTGCTGAGCGGGTGGGTACGCACCACCAACCGGTAGGTCTCCTGCTCCGCAAAGGCCAATTTCAGCTCCTGGGCCACATAGGCCTCTCGATCTCGGAAAGTGGGTAGATACAGCACCAGCCGCCGGTCACTGAGACCCGGGTTCTCTGCATAAAAGCGCTGCGCCAGCCCCTCTTTGGGAGTCACAATATCGTCCACCCGAGGCAGGGAGCAAATTTTGATCTTCTCCGCCGGGCAGCCAAAAGCTTCCATATAAAACCGCGCGGTGGCTGCCGAGGGGCACAACACATAGTCGTAACCTCGGTGCATGTGCATGGCGTGGCTCAAGCGGGCGTCCCGCCCCTCCTTGGTGCCCAGGGATTGCAAGCCGAATTTCTTAACGGCCCCCAGTGCGTGCCACATCTGCACCACCTGCACGCCGTCTTTATGCCGCAGGCAGGACACAGCGATGGAGTAAGTGTCTACGATCACCACTTTGGAGGAAGCCAGGGCTTTCATATCCCCTACCAAATGGCCGAAATAGCGAAGCTTGCCGGCAAAGCCGTCCTCCATCATTTGCAGCCGAAACACCTGGCGGGTGCCGGGGGCTTTCTCCTCTATGGCCTGTTCCAGCAGCTGCATATCCAGACTCTTCTCGTTGCTTTGACGAGAGAGATAGACCACCTGATCCTGCACCTTGCAAAAGGCTTTCAGCGGCAGATAAATCAGCTGCAGCAGCGCCTGAAACAGATAAACAAACAGAATTTTCATAAAATTTTACGCATAGAGCGGGTATTTTTTGCAGATTTCTGCCACGCCCGCTGCAATGTTCTCTTTTTGATTGTCAAAGTCCGTGATGGCCAGGTAAATATACTCGGCGATCTTGTCCATATCCTCCGTATTCAGTCCACGAGTGGTGGCTGCCGGAGTACCGATCCGCACGCCGGAGGTGATAAAGGGAGACAGGGGCTCGTTGGGCACGGTGTTCTTGTTCAGGGTGATATGCACCTCGTCCAGCCGGTGCTCCAGCTCCTTGCCGGTCACATCGGTGCCAATCAGGCTCAGCAGACACAGGTGGTTATCCGTGCCGCCGGACACCAGGTTCAGCCCACGGTCGGTAAGTCCCTTAGCCAGTGCTTTGGCGTTGTCGATCACCCGCTGCTGGTAGGCTTTGAATTCCGGCTTCAGCGCCTCGCCAAAGCACACGGCCTTGGCGGCAATAATGTGCATCAGCGGGCCGCCCTGGGTACCGGGGAACACGGCGGAATTTAGCTTTTTGATCAAATAGGGATTGTTGCACAGGATCAGGCCGCCCCGAGGACCGCGCAGGGTCTTATGGGTAGTGGTCGTCACCACATCGGCGCAAGGCACCGGGCTTTGGTGCAGACCCGCTGCCACCAAGCCGGCAATGTGGGCCATATCCACCATGAACATAGCACCGTTTGCATGGGCAATATCCGCCATAGTCTGGAAGTCAATCTCCCGAGGATAGGCGGAGGCACCGGCCACAATCAACTTGGGCTTCACTTTATTCACCTGCTTGGCAAATGCCGCATAGTCAATAAAGCCCTCGTCATTGACGCCGTAGGGCACAAAGTTAAAGTACTTGCCGCTGATGTTCACGGGAGAGCCGTGTGTCAGGTGGCCGCCGTTGTCCAGCGCCATGCCCATCACCGTGTCACCCGGCTTCAACAAAGCAAAATAGACCGCCGTGTTGGCCTGGGCACCGGAGTGGGGCTGCACATTGGCATACTTGGCACCAAACAGTTTGCAGGCGCGCTCAATGGCGATCTTCTCCACCACATCCACATACTGGCAGCCGCCGTAGTAGCGCTTGCCGGGCAGACCTTCGGCATATTTGTTGGTGAGCACAGAGCCCATGGCCGCCATCACAGCGGGAGACACCAGGTTCTCCGATGCGATCAGCTCAATATTATCCCGCTGGCGTTGCAGCTCCTGATTCATTGCCGCAGCAACTTCCGGGTCCGCACCTGCCACCTGGGCAATGGAATCATAGTAATCCGAATACATATAATCGTCCTCCGTTCTTTGTTTTTGCTTAGAACTTATACGCATTATCATACCATATTTTAGCAGCATATACAACAGAAAGTTGCGATTTTGACCGGGAAGTGACCCGCTCGGCGGCTGAATGCGGATTTTGCACTTGATATTGGCGGGGCTTTGTGGTAAAATTGACGGGTATTTTAGACTAAGACTGAAGGAGTGATTGGATGAGCGGACATTCCAAATGGAGCACCATTAAGCGCAAAAAGGGCGCCAACGACGCCGCCAGAGCCAAGGTCTTTACCAAGATCGGGCGCGAACTGGCCGTTGCCGTAAAGCAGGGCGGCCCGGACCCCAGTGTAAACACCAAGTTAAAGGACATTATCGCCAAGGCCAAGCAGAATAATGTGCCCGGCGACAATATTGATCGTATGCTCAAGAAGGCGGCCGGCGAGACGGACACCGCCAACTATGAGGAGATCATTTATGAGGGCTACGGTCCCAGCGGCGTGGCCGTGGTGGTAGAAGCCCTGACTGACAACCGCAACCGCACCGCCGGTGAGGTTCGCCATTACTTTGATAAGGCCGGCGGCAATATGGGTACCCAGGGTTCCGTGACCTTTATGTTCAACCGCCAGGGAGTCATCGTCATTGAGCGCGAGGATGTGGACGAGGATCAGCTGATGGAGGACGCACTGGAGGCAGGCGCTGCCGATTTCTTGACCGATGATACGGATATTTTTGAAATTCGCACCGAGCCCAACGATGTGGGTGCCGTGCGGGACGAGCTGGAGGGCAAGGGCTACAAGATCCTTTCCTCTGAGCCGGCGTATATCCCCACCACCTACACCCGCCTGGAAAGCCAGGACGATATGATGAAGATGGCCCGGATGATCGAGATGTTCGAGGACAACGACGATGTGCAAAACATTTGGCACAACTGGGAGAACGAGGACGAATACGAGGGCTAAAGCCGAATAAAACGAAAAGAGTTCCCTTTGATTGGGGAACTCTTTTTTTGTTTTAGGAAGCACATTCTTGTTGCGTACAGATACAATCGTTCCAAATGAAAGACCACACCAAATCACGCCGCCGGGCTTAAAGGGTCTTGCGCATATAGTCCGGTCGATATTCTACATAACCATGCTTGGGATAAAAATAGCGGGACTCAAAATAGCTGTTTTTCTCGCCCAAATGCAGCTTCATTACCGTTCTGCCGTGGGCTTTGGCAAAGTCCTCTGCCACCTGCAAAAGCTGGGAGCCAAGGCCCCGACGCTTCAAATCGGCTTTCACATACAAGCGGTGGATCACCGCCTCGCCGTCAGGCAGCAAATTGCACCCCACGGAGCCGACCACCCGGTCCCGCTCGTCCAGCATGATCCAAAAGCAGTCACCCTTGCTAAAATAAGCCCCGTCCAGATCCAAAAGGTCCCCATTGAGCGTAGGCACCCGGCCTAAAGCGTCCTTGGCTGCCAACACCATAAAGATCAGATCATCACGGTATTTGGGCGTATAAACGATGATTTTCATGCTTACCCTTTCTAAAAAGCCCGGCACAAGTGAGGAACTGCGCCGGGTATGTTGCGTATGGCTACGCCGTATTTTTCTTTATCTATGCACCGGGGGCGGCAGGTCCGGCGGGCCGTCCTGGTCCCGATTGCCGGAGGTCTGCATTTCCTCGTACTGGCGCATTTTCTCTGCCCTGCGCTTGCTCTTACGGCGAGCGTTGCGGATAAACAGATACAGGTACACCAGCACAAACAGCACAGCGGCGCCCAGCACGATCCGCACCACAGTCAGGGAAAAGAACGCTTTGACTGCGTTCAAAATCTTTAAGAAAGTGGACAGCTCCACCCGATTGGCAGCCACCAGCTGCACCGTTGCCACCACCTGGTCTGCGTAGACGATCTCCGCCTTGCAGATCTTCTGTCCTTTTTCCACCGGGGCTTGCACGCTCTCCGGCTTATCCACCGCCCGAATAATCACGGCGGATTTATCCAGTCCGGCGGGCACAATGGTATTGACATCCTTTTCTGCCACCAGCTGCACCGCGTCTGCGTCCTTGCCGTTCTCTACCGGCACCTCGTCGATCACATCGCTCTCGCTGACCAGGGTGGTATATTTCAGCGAGTCAAAGGCCCAGTCAAACAGGGACGCAGCGTCAATAAACGAGCATTTCTCCACATAGCCGTCGCTGTTATAATCGATCACCGGCGCGCCCAGCACCACAGCCAAATAGTTGTAACCGTCCTTGGATGCCTTAGTGATTACGCAGTAGCCCGCCTCCTCGGTGGAGCCGGTCTTAATGCCGCTGGCGTACTCGTAATAGTAAGACACATAGCCGCTTTGCAGCATTAAGTTGGTGTGGGTAAAGGTGGTATTCTTGTACTTGTACTGCACGGTGGTGCTGATTCTCTCAAAGGTGTCATTTTGCAGCGCCTTTAAGGTGATTTTCGCCAGATCGGCAGCGGTGGAATAGTGGTTGGGGTCGTGGAGGCCGTCCGGGTTCACAAAATGGGTGTTCTTGCACCCCAGGGACTGAACCCAGCTATTCATCTCCGCCACAAAGGCGTCCGTAGAACCGGAAACAAACTCCGCCAGCACCTGGCAGGCGTCACAGGCAGAATGGACCATAGTAAGATATAGCAGCTGTTCAATGGTCAGGCTCTCCCCCACTTTCAGCCCGGCCGTCTGTGCTCCGGTGCCTAGCACAGCGTCGTAGGCACTTTGGCTCACCTTGGTCTTTTGGCTCAGGTCCTTCACTTTATTCAGCACCACCATGGTGGTGACGATCTTGGTCAGAGAAGCCGGGTACATCCGCTTGTCCTGATTTTTCTCCGCCACCACAGGGAAGGACGGATCATCCAGGCTAAGGAGCATATAGGCCTGGGAATACAGCTTGCGATCCGGCTTATACACTGCGGCAGAGGCAGAAAAGCCCGGCACGCAAAACACGGCGGACAGCAGCAAAACGAAAGATAAAAAGAAAGAGACAGTTTTTTTCATGGAACTTGACACCTGAACAAATTAAAGATATTATAATACTTAGTCTATCATCTTTGGGGCAAATTGAAAAGCCCAAATGCGTAAAAACTTTTTGAATTTTTCGGAGCGAATTATGATTTACATTACCGGCGACACCCACGGGGATCTGTCCCACTTCAAAGACCCTAAACTCAAGCGCCTGGGGGAGAAAGATATTGTCATCGTCTGCGGTGACTTTGGCTTTCTTTGGAACCCCAACGACCCCAAGGAAAAGCGCAACCTGGAATGGCTGAAAAAGCGAAAGTACACCATCTGCTTTTTAGACGGCGCGCATGAGAATTTTGATATGCTGGACAGCTATACCCCCTACCGCTGGAAAGGCGGCAACACCCACAAGATCGCCGACAACATTTACCACCTAATGCGGGGCGAGATGTTTATGTTTGAGAACAAGACCTTCTTTGTGATGGGCGGCGGCGAAAGCGAGGACAAGGATATGCGAGAGGACGGGGTCAGCTGGTGGAAAGCGGAGCTGCCCACCGCCGAGGACCTGAAAAACGGCCAGGATAATCTGCGAGAGTATAAGTACGCCGTCAACTATGTGCTCACCTACGAGGCTCCGGCCATTGCCAAGGACTTCTTAAAGCTGCACACCAACAAAGGCGTGCACATTACCCCGCTGAACACCTACTTGCAAGAGCTGATGAAGCAGGTGGAGTATATGCACTGGTACTTTGGCAGCCTGCACACCGACCTGGAGGTCAGCAAAAAAATGACCGCCGTGTTTAACGAATTCATCGAGATTTAGTGCAGCTTAGCAGATAGAACGACAAAGCCCCCGCATTCTTTACGAATGCGGGGGCTTATTCATTTTATGAAAATGCGATTGAACCGGTAGGGGCGGATAGCATCCGCCCGCTTTTATCCCCTCAGTCGCATAAATGCGACAGCACCCCTTGTTTTTATCAAGGGGAGCCGTATTGTATATAATCAGCCTCTCTTGTGTAAAGGGTGACTCCCCGCTGTGCGGGGAGATGTCGCGCAGCGACAGAGGGGACGGGCACCGGTTAGGTGGTGGCAACGCCGCAAGGCGTTGACGGAGGGATTGTTCGGCGGGAGCAAGCCCCCGCCCTACGGTTATCTCTATTCTTTGTAGGGTGCGGTACCCTCACCGCACCGCGGGCGGCAGATTGCCGCCCCTACGGTCGATCAAACATCTAAATACATTTTATTTCTTCGTGGTCACGCTCTTGGCCTTACTCCAGCCGGAGTAGAGCTTTACGCTCTTGCCACCGATTTTTACGGTTTTATAGGTGCGTACCCGCACATAATACTTCTTCTTCGCGGACAGCTTGCTCACGGACTTAGAAGTTGTCTTATTCTTGCTGATCGTCACCGTCTTGGCGCTCTTAAACTTGCTGCTGGTACTATACTGCACCTGGTAGCCGGTGGTTTGGGTCGCCTGCTTTTTCCAGGTCACCTTAAAGCCTTTCTTGGCAGCGGTGACTTTAGATACGCCGGTGCCCTTGGGGTTAATATTATAAGTCATGGACTTACTGCCGCTGTAATTGCCCTTGAGGGTCACTTTCACGGTGTATTTGCCCACATTCTTCATGCCCTTGGGGTAGCTGACGGTATAATCCGTACCATTCTTCAGGGCTTTGCCCTTGCTGTTTTTCACGGTCACAGACGGTTTTTGCACCTTGCCGTTATAGGTGTAAGCAGTTTTGCTCAGCTTGATATTGCTGGCTTTATAGTACGCAACGGTCTTGGTGTACTGCTTGCCGCACACGGCGCAGCGATAGGTATAGACCCGCTTGCCATCCTTGGAAGCAGTGGCCCGGGTCAGGCTCTCGCTGATCTTTGTAGAATGATGGGCACACAGGGCAGACAAATCCCACAACACATTATAATCCGGCACGCCGGCGCCCATATCGCCCTCGGCATACTGCCAAATATCCGCATACACGCCGGTTTTGCCAATCTGCACCGGGGCGGAAAAATCAGTGGTTTTTGGCTGCCAGTTGGCGTACCACAGCTTATAGCCCTTGCTATGCAGCGTCTGCACATTCAAATAATTGGCAAACCAATTCAGGTTGGCGTAAACCATTGGGGTGTAGCCCGCTGCGCGAATGGCGTCGCAAAAAGTAATGGCGTGCTGAATAATGGTCTTTTTGTTGCTGTTGTTCAGGATCAGCTGATCCTCCAGGTCATAAGCCACCGGCAGCACAAAATACTTGTACTTGCCCTTCATCTGAGCCAACACGCTCTTAACATAATTGGCCTCAATCGTGGCCTCCTTGGTATTGAACGCATAGCTGTAATGGTACACGCCAAAGGGCACGCCCGCTGCCTCCGCCGCATTCACATTATCCCAAAACTGCGGATCCAGGTGGTCGTTGCCGTAACTCATACGGATCATGGTAAAGGTCTTGCCCGCCTTCTTCCATGCGGTGTAATCCACACCTTTTCCGTTATGCTGAGACACATCGGTGCCAAACGCCGGCGCCGTAGTGGCTGCCCATGCCGGTAACACGGTAGCGCACATCAGCACCAGGCACAACAGAGCGCAAAACAGAGATTTACATTTTTGTTTCATATCACACCTCGTTTGGGTTGTTTATTCAGTCTCACTATAACACAAGGAGAAAACAAAGTCAATTACCG
>OHHG01000641.1_pt1 | contig 11279 bp, 10 predicted proteins | sample 1567991 | NCBI WGS metagenome assembly OHHG01 (sample SAMEA3879588, study PRJEB24766) | human gut metagenome | biome: human-associated habitat; feature: feces | place: USA | collected 1985/1987
CAAAATCGCCCTTGTCCTCGGTGTAGTTTGCATCGGGGTCAAGGGCTTCTTTTTCGGCCTGCTTTTTCTGTTTCTGCTTCATAAAGACATAGATGCCGCCGCCCGCCGTCAAGCCGACCAATGCCAGCACACCCAAAAAGGCGGCTGCATACTTTGTAATTTTGTTTTCTTTCGGCTGCTCAGCACCGGATGCTGCTGCTTCTTCCGCTGCCTTTTTCGCTTCTTCCTCGGCCAGCTTCCGTTCCAGTTCGGCCTGCGCCACAGCTTCTTTTTCAGCAGTATAGGCTTCGGCATCCTCTTCTTCCATCAGGGTCAGAAGGTCGGCTTCATCCACCAGATTCATAAAGTGGACGGTCTGCTGTCCCTTGGCATTACGGTCAATGACCAGATAAAAAGTCGCACCCGACTTGCTGACCAGCGTGATGAACTGCTGCCCGTTGCCATCGGAATAGCTGGTGTGGTAATCATCCACCAGTGACAGATTGCCCTCCGGGGTCAGTGCGCCCGTTTCCTCATCCGTGATGGTAACGGTGTCTCCTTCCTCCACGACTTCCGGCAGAACAGGCTCCTCCACCGGGGCGGTATCACCCTCATAGGCGAAAGCGGGAGCGGCCATACCGATGCACAGCACCGCCGACAGCAGCAGTGCACCAAACTTCTTAAACTTCATCTTCATTTTCCTCCTTCTCAAACGAAACTCCCACCGCTGCCAGTGCAGCTGGGTTCGGGGTAGTGTTGGCCGACTGTCGCAGCAGAGCGGCAAGCTGTTCCGGGGTCACATTGGCCGTGCGTACCATGCTGCTGACCTCGGCAGCTTCTTCCTCCTGAATCCGCCGCTCCAGCACTGCAATGCGGTTGTTCAGCTTGATGCGGCGTTCCTGCTCCTTTTTGAGCGTTGCCCGCAGCTTATCCAGTTTTTCACTCATCGTAAACCCTCCGTTTCATTTTGAAAGCCGCCCGAATCCGGCAAGATACTGCTGCCAGTAGGACGAGTGAATGTTTGCATATTTGATGGGGTCACCAGCCGATACCATCATGCCGTTTCCAAGGTAGATTCCGCAATGGCTCATCCCCGGCGTATCATAGGTTCCTTTAAAGAAAACTAAATCTCCTGGTTTTGCTTCTGCTTCGGAAATATGCTGGCTTTTCTGCCATAATCCGTTGGCCGTAGTACGCCCCACGTCATAACCGTTCTGATTGTAGACCCAGCAGACGTAACCGGAACAGTCAAAGCCTGTTTCGGGAGAACTTCCGCCCCACACATAGGGCGTGCCGACGTATTTTTTTGCTTCCTTATAGATAGCCGCAAACTCGCTGTCGGTCAGAGCTTCCGCAGGAATCTGATAGTCGATGCCGGGTGCGCCGGAGCCATCCGAGCCGCCGGGCGGTAAGCCTCCATTAAAAAGGTAGGGTCTGCCGCCCAGCGTGTCCTGAAAAATCTGATACCGCTGCCATTGATCTTCGGTCAGTTCTTCCCGTATGACGACCTCCAAGCCACGGTTTTCCAGCTTCGTGTGGAAGATTTTGTATTCGTAGGGCACCTGCGTGGGCACAGGGATGCCCGCCGGGCTGATGACCCAAACGGTTCTGTACCGTATCTGCACCTCCACCCATGTTGTCAGCTTATACTGCTTTTTGAAGATTTCCTTCAGCTTACCCTGTACCTCCGACCGGGTATAGTCGTCATACAGGGTCGTGAGAAACGAGGTCAACTGCCACGGGTCGTGTTCAATGGGGTCAAGGTGATACTGATACTCGTTGTATCCGGGGTGGTCCTGCGGGGTGCGCTTGATTTTTTTGTCCAGCTCTTTTTCCAGTTTCTTATAGTCCTGCTCTGCGCCCCGGATGTCCCGGTCCTCGGCGGTGTAGATGGTCTGCCCGGAAACATGCGTAGTGCCGGAAAACAAAATAGAACAGGATGAAAACGCCGACATGACCAGCAGCAGGAGCAAAAGAAAAACGCCCACGACCACAAGCGCGTGTGCGTTGCCCTTTGCAAAGTTTGCAATGCCATTGACTGCGGCACTGACTGCCGACCTTCCTTTGTCCGCCACCTGCTCTACGCCGGACCGGGCTGCCGATGCACTGCCGGATGCAGCTTTGCCGCTGCCGGCCGCCTGCGCAGCCGTACCGCCTGACTGAGCTGCAGCATAGTAGCTTTTGCGAATTTCCTGCCGCTGCTTCCAGCGTGAAAACCAGTGAGCTTCCCCTTCTGCCGTGGAAGTTCTTTTGCTTTCATCCGATGCTGCTGTCTTTTCTGTCCGCGTCTTTTTCTTACCTGCCTGCAACTTCGCTTTCTTTTTGAGCCTGCGGGCATAGCGGCTTCGGGTGTAATGTCCGGCACCCTCCGCGGTTTTCTCTCCTTCATTGAGTGCCTGTGCACCTACATTGTCGTCCTCGTACTGCTCCACTTCCCGATGTGCCGCAGAACGGGCAGCGGCAGCCGCATACAGCTCCCGCTTCTGCGCTTTGGTCATGCGGGACACTTCTTCCGGGGTGATTTCCGCCTTGCCCAAACGGAGTTTCGCTGCTTTTTCCTTGGCCTTTTCTGCTTCAGACTTCAGCTTTTTCTTTTTGGGGATCGTCTGTGTGGTTCGGCTTTTTTTCGGAGGGGAGCGCGTTGCGGTATCCGCCTTGCCTTCTTCCATCCTCAGCTTCTTCGGCTGCCCGCTCATGATTTATCCTCCTCCGACACCTCAGACAAACGAGTTGTCATGATCTTATAGAGTTCCAAATCATGCGGGAAGCGGTCGATAAACGGCAGAATCGTGTTGCCGTAAAACAACAGTCCCTCACCTTCGCCGGAATGGGTCACATAGGACAGCTGATGGGGGCTGATGTTCAACTGCTTGGCCAGAATCTGCCGGTCACCGTTGGCCTGATTGAGCATATACACAAAGTCCGAATTCTCAAAAATATTCGATACTTCGGGACTTGCCAGAAGGTCCTTCACATTCTGCGTAATGGCTGTCGGTAGCCCGCCCCATTTGCGGAAGCGCTTCCAGATTTCAATGGAATAGGCCGCTGTCTGAGCTTCCTTGAGCAAAAGGTGGAATTCATCGACATAGTATCGCGTGGATTTTCCCGCGCTGCGGTTTGCCGTCACACGGCCCCACACGGCATCCTGCACAATGAGCATCCCCAGCTTTTTGAGCTGTTTGCCGAGCTGTTTGATGTCAAAGCAGACGATGCGGTTGTTGATATCCACATTCGTCCGATGGTTGAACACATTCAGAGAGCCTTTGACGTAGATTTCCAGAGCGGCAGCCACATGATGGGCTTCTTTTTCATCCTGCTGCAGCAAGGCATTGTACAGGTCTTCCAGCAGCGGCATATTTTCCGGCGCAGGGTCAGCGAAATACTTGCGGTAGATGAGGTGTACGCAGCGGTCGATGACTGTTTTTTCTACCGGCAGCAGGCCTTCTTTGCCACCCACCACCAGCTCGCACAGAGAAAGAATAAAGTCCGCTTTCAAGGCAAGCGGATTATCTTCCTCGCTGTAATTGCTGTTGATGTCCAGCGGGTTGATATACTGGGTACTTGCCGGACTGATGCGGATGACCTGCCCATGCAGACGCTCCACAAGGGGTGCGTAATCGGCTGGGTCAGCGGTGTTACCACCGCCTTCCCGCCTAAGAACCGTACGTGACAGTTTCCCGTCATACGGCTCAAGCATTTCATCACTTCTTCAAGCGGTTCTCAGCATAAATACGCTGACAGGTGCAATGAACGTAGCGCATATTGCGAACATCTTCCATGCCAGCCTTTGCCTTTGGTGCAAGGTAGAAGATTTCTCTTTCTTCCGTCACATCCATCGGCATTCCGCAGTGGTAGCACAGTCCGTTCTGGTTTTTCCAAATCATCTTGAATTTTCCAGTCAGCCGGTGCATTCCTTTATCGAATTTCCTTTTTTGGAAATACGCCTCATCGAGGAACGGATTTGCAGTAGCTTTTATCTTGGTATGTCGCACAATGGCTGTGCTGTCCACCCGTATCAGCTCCTTGTTTTCCGTAGAGAACACCCAGTTTCGATTACCGACACGATGCCAGTATCTCGTGGAAATCCACCACTTGTTCTTCTTTGGGTGCCGTCTTTTAGCCCATCGCCACAGCAGTTCGTACAGGACATAGTCCAGATGCGCGAACGCATCACTTGCGCATACGGACTGGTGGTAATTAGTCCAACCTCGAATTTGTTCATTCAACTTCATAATCAGAACATCTTGCTGCCACGCTTTTCCTCTGCGGAGAATCGTGTCAGAGATATTGGAAACGATAGCCTTAACCGCCTTTTGGGAAGGCTTGATAATCAGCTTTTCGTTATACTTTCTGAAGTTCCAGCCGAGGAAGTCGAAACCATCGTCAATGTTGGTGACAACGGTCTTTTCATCAGAAAGTTCCAATCCGCGTTCAGCGAGAAACTCTCGAATCAGCTCCTTTGCTTCAAGAGCCAGTTCAGGTGTTGCCGCTGTGACCACAAAATCGTCTGCATAGCGGACGAAGTTTACTTTGTGGGCATTCTTAAATCTTGAATCGACCTTACCGAGCGCGTTCGTGTGAAAGCGTTCGACCAGCTTCTTCTCGATACCATCCAGCGTCATGTTCGCCAGAATGGGGGAGATAATACCACCTTGCGGAGTTCCTTCCTCGGTAGGAAAGAGTTCGCGCTGATAGATAAATCCCGACTTTAAGAACTGCTTCAAAATGTTCTTGTCCATGGGGATGTTCGCCAGAAGCCAATCATGGCTGATATGGTCGAAGCAACCTTTGATGTCACCCTCCAAAACCCACTTCGGAGAAATGTGCTTGCGCGACAGTGCATTGAACAGATATTCGCAGGCATCCTGTGCGCATCTTCCTTTTCGGAAACCAAAGGATTTCCCATCTGCTGTTGTTTCCGCCACCGGTTCCAGTGCCAAAGCATAGAGAGCCTGCATTGCGCGGTCATACATTGTAGGAATGCCCAATGGACGCTTTTTCTTCTTGTCCTTCTTTTCGATATACACTCTACGGAGAGGACGCGCACGATACCCTTTATCTGTCAGCGATAGAACCGCTTTCATTTTCTTCGCCGGGGTGTTCCAGAGAACACCATCCACACCGGGAGTCTTGCGCCCATCGTTGGTAACGACACGCTTAACAGCCAGTGCTTTGGCGTAAAAGGAATGTGTCAGAAGATACTGAAGTCGTTTTACTGCGTTGTAGTCTTTTTGCTGAGTTGCCTTGACAATCCTGATTTGTAACCTGTTGACTTCCCGCTCTGCCTTATGCCAATCAATGTTTTTCCATTGGGCACTCAACATAGCTTCGTCCGACAGCTTCTCAGAAGTTTTACCTTCCGTCGTTGAATACTTATCGTTCACAGGGATACCTCCAATCTTGCCATGAAATACCCGGAATAAGTCAGCACCCTTTCAGGTCAGGGCAAATTTTGAACCCCTATGCTCACCGTTACAGTGAACCGTTCGCTTTTTATTCCATCTCATACCCTCTGCACCGTTTCTCCCTCTTGCGAGGTCGATACCTTTATTAAAGGAGTGCATAGGGTTTTCCACGTTCCACGTAATGCATAATTCTCGAATGCCTTAGCCGCCATCTTTGAACCGGGAGGATTTGTGTCCATTTGCTTCGGGGTACAGAAAGGCCCCTCGGCCACCTCCAACACCTTTTGGTGTAGGTGTATCAGCCTTATTTCACCTATTCCCTGTAACGATCCTTACGATGATTCACATTACGTTCGACATAGCATTCTTTACCCTAACAGTACATCCGCTTTAGGCTGGCAGATTTCCCATATTGTCCTGTGAGCTTCCCAACGCCGGCTTTTGACCAGTGCAGGTCACAGTAGGGTTACTCCAAATGGATAGAGCAGTGTTTATACACAATACATTACGCGACTTCGTGTCGCACCTCTGCCTCCGGGTCGCAGACAATGATATCATCATCGGTCACGAGAAAAGCATTGGTAATTTCACGCTTTGCGGAGAAGGATTTGCCAGAACCGGGCGTACCCAGAATCAGGCCATTGGGGTTCTTGAGCCGCTTGCGGTCCACCATGATAAGGTTGTTGGAGAGGGCGTTCAGGCCATAGTACAGCGATTCCCGCCCGGACTGATAAAGTTCCTGGGTGGTAAAGGGCACAAAAATGGCTGTGCTGCTGGTGGTCAGTCCGCGCTGAATCTCCACCTGACAATCTGCCAGCGGAAGCGAGGACATCAGCCCCTGCTCCTGCTGAAAATCAAGGCGGCACAGGTTGCAGTTGTGTTTCTGCGCAATACTGGAAGCCTGAAACACATTGGTTTCCAGCTCCTGTTCCGTGCGCCCCGTGTTCAGCACCAGAATGGTCACGAGAAACATTCGCTCGTTCTGGCTCTGCAGTTCCTTCAGCAGAGCTTTGGCATCCCTGCCGTAGTTTTTCAAGTCGGACGGCAGAATTTCCATGTCGTAACCGGCACGGATGGCCTTTTTCTGTTCCTCAATGGTACTGCGGTCCAGCTCTGTGATCGTGCGTTTGACATTTTTGATGGCTTTGTTCTGGTCCACAGACTGCACATGCATCGTGACAATCTGGCTGGAATCCATATCCAGAAAGTCCTTCAGCAGCTGGTCGCTCAAGTCGGATGCCGTAATGGACAGATAGCCTACCGCCCCGAAAATGCCGCCCATCTGAAAGGTGCGGCTGTTCTGAAAGGCGAATGCTGTCGGCGCAATGGCATCCTTCACCGTCAGCCCTCCGGCAGCCAGCTTCTGCCAGTCAAAATAGAATTTTGATTCACCATCCAGATTGAAAATGCCATGCATGAGTTTCAGCCGCTCCCTGCCGTCCAGAGGTTTTGCCTGCACGCCCAGACGATGAAAGTTATTGAGCAGGTCATTCTGGATGTGGTCCAGACGTGCTTTGACCTGCTGCATGCTCTCGCCGGACACACCAAAGGTCAGGTATTTGCGTTTGGTCAGGCCGTTGTTGCCCTTGGACAGCTGCTGCCGGAGCATCTGGGAATATTCGGCGCGCACATCGTCAAAGCCGTCTTTCTGGAACGGGATGCGGATGCTTTTCTCGAACTCTGTGCTGTCCGTCGCCGTATTCACAAAAGACAGTTCAAAGTGGATGGAGCTGTCGAAAAAGTTGAGGAACGAGCACCATTCCTCATAAATCGCCGTACGGTCCTCCGGCAGGGCCAGCTGATAATTGATGTCCTGAAATTCCACCGTCCGTGTATAATAGCCGTTTTTCACGCGGCAGGTTCCGTCCTCGAACATTCGCTGCATCGGGATGGACTGCTGTGCCGTACGGGGAACTGCACTTTTCTGCCGGGACGGCTTTGCACCGTTTTTACCGGTCTTTTTCCGAAGATTCATCACGGAACGTCACCTCCTTTGTCAGAATCGAATAGTAGTTGCAGGTTTTGTACGGGCGTACCTTCGGCCGTAGGAACTTTGCCTGCACATAATACCGCAGCAGTTTTTCGGCGGGCTGACCGTTTTTCTGGTACATGCCCAGAAAAAATGCCGGAAGCATGACGATCATCATGCCAAGAGTCGCCGCGGTGTTGCCGCCGACATCCCGGAGAACAAAAAACAGCGGCACTCCCACGAAAGCCGCTGCACCGAAACAGATAAGCTGCCGCTTGGTCAGGTTGAACGCCACCTTTGTTTTGACGTTTGCCAGATCACGCGGCACGGAAATATAAGCTGCCATAACGCCTCCTTTTTAATGTGCGCCCAGAATGCTTTTGGCTACCGAGCTTGTCTTGAACAGGGTGAAGCAGAGCAGAACGGTGTAGCCCACAATGCTCCAAATCGAGTTGATTGCATCGCCGGAAATGGCAACGTTCTGAATCAATACCGCGTAGACGGCCACACAGATCAGGATCAGAAAGCCCTGAAAACCCAGCGCAAACAGGGATTTCAGATAGTTCTGCCCGATGTGGCTCTGCTCATGGTTGCCTCAGGTTGCCATCGGAATGGGGGCAAGGCTCACCATGCAATAAATCTCGATCATTCTGCCGTAGACAATGACAAAAATGACGATGGACAAGATTCTCATGGTAATGCCGATGAAGAACGATTGCAGGAACAGCCCGAACAGCGGGCCGACTTCCATCTGCATCATGCTGGCTTCCAGCATTGAAAGCCCCACCTCGTTGACACGGGTGTTGCCGGAGATGATACCGCTGGAATTTGCCACGACCTGCTGCGTCACATCGAACACTGCCATAATGATCTCGAATGTGTTACTGATGAGCCAGACCGAAACCGCCGTTTTGAAGATCCATTTCATCAGCAACGCAGGTTCAAATTGTGCCATGTTGTTGTGTTCGGTGATCATCTGAATCAATTCATAGCAAGCAATGAAGGTCAAAATCACACCTGCAATGGGCAGCACCACATTCCGGGAGAGGGCTTCGATCATAGCAAAAACGCGCGGTTCAAAACTGGATGGTTTGGTGCCGACCTGCTGTGCGATGTTGCCCACCTGCGTGTTCACATCGTCAAACAGACCGTTGAGATTGGACATGATCGCCGCTGTCAGCAAAGATTTGATCCAATCCGAAATCGCTTTGAGAACGGTTTCCACTCAGCGCCACCACCCATCAAGAAAAATGGTTGATAAGGGTCTTGAGCAGGTTGAGCAAAAAAATAAGGTGAGTTAGAATCTGCATAAAAATCGCCTTCCTTTCAGGTAACAGTGAATATTCGTTTTGCAATGCGCTTCCTTTATAATAATAAATCCATTTGCCACGGAGGGGCTGGAAATGCTTGCAAGTAAATATGTACGGGGCGGCAATCGCCGCCCGGAAAGAATCAGCCGAACAGACCGCGCAGCGGGGGGATCAGGGTGATGCCGATAAGGGCAACGCCGCCGCCAGCTATGAGCTGCGATTACCCGACTAAGGGAACACCGCAGGGCGGCATCCTATCCAATATCGTACTGAATGAATTGGACTGGTGGGTGGCCTCCCAATGGGAGAACATGCCCATTCACCACGAGTACAAAACCAGACAGAATTTCTCATGTGCCATAAAGTAACACAAAAAACAACAGACAGACGACACAATTCCGTAATGATTGATGCTTGACAGTCTCCTTCAAGTTCGCTATAATAATAAACGCAAAACTTTAGTGGACTTTTCCGGATTCGATCATCTTTTTGCCACACAGCTATCTTGTGATAGTTGTGTGGCTTTTTTGTTGCTTGTATCTCGGAAGTATTAGCAGAATGGAGGACTATATCTGTATGGAAAAAAATTTTTTGTCTCTTATCAAGACGCGCCGTAGTGTACGGGCTTATAAATCGGAATCTGTCCCTTCCAAGGCTTTGGACGCTGTACTGGAAGCAGGGACTTATCCGGCCCAGGAAGCCGGTCAGCCCGCAGAACGCAAACAAAACTATATTGTTCGGACAATTTGTGGAGAAGAGGGAAAGTATGCAGACCAATAACAAAATGGCGGTTGCGCCCGTTGGAAAACTCATCTGGCAAATGTCGATACCACCGCTGATTTCCATGTTTCTGCAATATTCCTATAATCTGATAGACAGCGCGTTTGTAGCGCGGCTGAGTGAAAATGCTTTGACGGCGGTTTCCCTGTCGTTTCCCATTACAATTTTGATGAATGCGTCATCTATCTGGATCGGCGTTGGCGTGAATGTACTGATTGCAGGGTATCTTGGACAGAGAAAGCAGGATGAGGCAAATACTACCGTCACATATGGATTGTTACTGGCCTTTGGAATTGGTGCTTTGCTCAATCTTCTGTCATTACTGATTATGAAACCCTACTTTAGGGCATTCACCAATAACGAAGAAATTTATCAGTTGAGTCTTGCCTATATGAGCGTATGTTCGTTCATGCAAATTCCCAACATGGTGCATATCACAATCCAGAAGATGATACAGGCTACTGGGAACATGGTTGCTCCTATGTGGTTCCAGATTGCAGGAGTGGTCGTTAATTTTGTATTTGACCCACTCCTGATTTTTGGTATTGGTGTTTTTCCAGCTATGGGAATCCGTGGCGCTGCGGTGGCTACTGTTGCGGGCTATTTGTTATCCATGATTTTGGCATTTGCCTTGCTGCTGGGCAAAAAGCAAAAAGTGCGGATAAAGATCAAAGAATTTCATATACAAAAGTGGATGATTGCCCGTATATTCGCCCTTGGCTTACCATCTTTCATTATGAATGCCCTCAGTTCGTTTATGGTGACATTCGTCAATCTGTTTCTGGTGGCGTATTCCGATACGGCGATTGCATTCTTCGGTGCGTATTTTAAGGTGCAGCAGCTGATCGTTATGACAGTAAACGGCTTGATTCAGGGCTGTTTGCCTATTATGCGGTTTAACTACGGTGCGGGAAACAGAGATAGGCTGCACTCCGCTTTCCGATACGGAACCGCTTTGGTCTCCGGTATGATGATACTGGGAACATTGACCGTCAACTTCTTTCCGGCGCAGCTTTTGGAATTATTTACAGCGTCGGAAGCCATGCGCTCCTTTGGAATATCCGCTATGCGGATCATGGCGGCAAGCTATCTGTTTTGCGGTCTCTCTACCATGATTTCCACCTATTTTCAGGCGACAGAAAAAGTAGGTTCCAGCATAGCGATTCAATTATGCAGACAACTGCTTTTCCTTGTTCCTGCCTTATGGTGTCTGAACAAATTATTCCAACTGAACGGAATCTGGCTTGCATTTCCTGTTGCGGAAACCGCCACTATGCTCATTGCTCTCATAATAATGGCATGGCATCGCCACAAAAATATCTTATAACATGTTCCAAGGAGGAGAAATGATGAACGATACTTTTATGAAAGAAAAACCGGTATTGCCGCTGATTTTATCCATGGCCATGCCTATGGTTTTATCAATGCTGGTTAATTCTCTATACAACATTATCGACAGCTTTTTCGTCGCGCAGATCAGCGAGGAAGCTATGACGGCATTATCACTGGTTTACCCGGTTCAAAATTTTATCAATGCTGTTGGAATTGGATTTGGCGTTGGAATCAACGCAGTGATCGCCTTCTATCTAGGCGCTGGAGATAACAAAAAAGCAGATCAAGCTGCCACGCAGGGACTTGTGCTTGCCATGATTCACGGCGTTGTTTTGACAGTCTGCGGTATTACAATGATGCCGGCTTTTTTAGGAATGTTCACTTCATCCAAGACAGTGATTGAACTTGGCGCCTGACAGAACACTGAAAGTCATTGCCGAGACAGCAAAGATTTCTTCCAAGGCAGGAAAAACCAGCGGTAACGACCGCAAGATTATGGGCGAG
>OHHG01000672.1_pt1 | contig 10948 bp, 4 predicted proteins | sample 1567991 | NCBI WGS metagenome assembly OHHG01 (sample SAMEA3879588, study PRJEB24766) | human gut metagenome | biome: human-associated habitat; feature: feces | place: USA | collected 1985/1987
ACAAGACTTCTCTTTGGGGGACAGGATGTATTCTGCTGGTATTTTTCTTTATGACTCGCAATCGTTTGATAACGTTGGATTCTGTGATTTCCTGGACATTGGTTGTTTGGGCTGGCATTGAGGCTGTTTGGGGATTGAGGCAGCTTTATGGTTATGCTGTGTCCAACCATTCCTTGTATGTATTGACAGGTTCTTTCTTCAATCCGGGGCCTTATTCCGGCTATTTGGCCATGATACTTCCGGTCTGTCTGCATCAATGGCTGACCAAGAGGGGGGAGATTCTCTGCTCTGACCGGAATGACGGGAAAGGATGGAAAAAGGTGATGGATAAAGTTGGAACTATGGTCGCTGGTGGTGTGATGCTGCTTATCCTTTGTGTGCTTCCGGCAGGAATGAGCCGTTCGGCATGGTTGGCGGCAGGAGTTTCCTGTCTGTGTGTATATGCTTGGCATATGGATTGGACGGATAAGTTCAGATTATTATGGCAGCAGCAAAGGCAGCGTGTGGTGATGGTAGTGGTCGGTGGATTCTGTGTCTTGCTATTGGCGGGCTATTTACTGTTTGTCTTGAAACCCGATTCTGCACGTGGCCGTCTTTTCATGTGGAAGATAACTTGTCGTGCCATTGCAGAAAAGCCGTTGACCGGATATGGGATTCATAATTTCGCAGCAGCCTATGGAAATGCGCAGGAAACTTATTTTGCAGCAGGTGATTATGAACCGTGGGAGGAACGTGTGGCGGGAAGTCCGGAATATGCATTCAATGAATATCTGCAGGCTGCGGTCGAACTGGGCATTCCTTTGGCGGTATGTCTATTGGTTGTGGTCGTGCTGTGTTTGTATAGGGGAGTCCGTAAAGGACGTTATGGTATCTGTGGGGCTATTCTTTCTTTGATGATATTCTCTTTTTCCTCCTATCCGCTACAACTTCCGGTATTTATCGTTACATTTGGAGGATTGCTTGTGGCGTGCTTGTCCGGTGCCGACCGTTGGCAATGGTTGGGGCTGGCTGTATCAGTAGGCATCATTGGCGGTTTTCGCCTGAAGAATGACTTGCAAGTGGAGCAGGCCTGTCGGGAGTGGATGAATGCGCGGGTGCTGTATAATGCAGGTGCGTATCAATCGGCAGAGAAAGAGTACGGGCGCCTTTATCCTCTGTTGAGGGACCGGGCATCTTTCTTGTTCGAATATGGGCATGGATTGCACAAGCAGCAGCAGTTCGGTAAATCCAACCGTATTTTGAAAGAAGCTTTACAGCGTAGTTGTGACCCCATGATACTGAATGTGATAGGCAAGAACTATCAGCAGATGGGTGATTGCTTGTCAGCGGAAGACTGGTTTATCCGTTCCACCCATCGTTTGCCGGGACGTATTTATCCCTATTATCTGCTTGCGAAGCTTTATGCGGAACCAAGCTTCAGGCAACCGGACAAGTTTGAAAAAATGAAGTGGATGGTATTGACGAAAGAGCCGAAAGTGCATTCTACGGCAATACGACAGATGAGGGAGGAAATAAAAAAGATTCAGCTTATTTTTGTCCATATCAAAAAAGATGAATAAAAACGGAAAGTGTTAATAATGAGTGAACTAATTGCTAAAGTGCTATGAAAAAAGTGTCCACATGCAAATATCGGTTCGTTTTTTTGAAACGATTAATTTTATCAATTTATAATTGAGTATGAATATGAAGACACAGAACTATCGATACCTGCTATGCATGGCCGTTGCCCTGCTTGCCGCCTGCTCCGATGCCGGAAAGGGAAAAGAGTCCGAGGAAGGGGTGGCAACCGTCCTGCCAAGTGAAAGCAATGAAGTGACCGTGAAAGTCCTGAAGCGGGCGACCTTTGAGCATGAACTGGTGAGCAACGGAAAAGTAACCGCCGGTGCCATGGCGGATTTGCGTTTTGAGACCACCGGTGTAGTGGCACACATCTACGTGAAGAACGGTGACCCGGTGCGCAAAGGGCAGAAACTTGCCGAACTGGATAAGTTCCGCCTGAAGAACAAGACCGCGCAGGCCAAGGATGCCTTGGAAAAAGCGGAACTTGAGTTGCAGGATGTATTGATAGGGCAAGGCTATCCGGTGGGGGATGCCTCCAAAGTACCTGCTGACATCATGAAGCTGGCCCGCGTGAGGAGCGGTTACGACCAGAGCCTCGCCCAGTATGAGCTTGCCGCGTATGAAGAGGAACACGCCACGCTGGTTGCGCCTTTTGACGGGGTAGTGGCGAACCTGTTCTCCAAACCGTTCAACGAGGCAAGTACCTCGGAAGCCTTCTGCTCCATTATCGGCACTCAAGGTATGGAGGTGGACTTCACGGTGCTGGAAAGCGAACTGCCGTTGATAAAGAGTGGCGACAAGGTGATTGTTACCCCTTATTCGGATGCCGGCTTTAGGCAGGAGGGGCGCATCACCCAAATCAATCCTCTGGTGGATGACAAGGGGATGGTTAAGGTGAAGGCTGCCGTCAATGGCAAGGGACGGCTGTTCAGTGGGATGAACGTGAGGGTGAACGTGCACCGCTCTCTGGGCGGACAGCTTGTAATCCCGAAGAGTGCCGTGGTGTTGCGTTCGGGCAAGCAGGTGGTGTTTACCCTGAAAGACGGAAAGGCGCAGTGGAACTATGTGCAGACCGGTCTGGAGAATGCGGAAAGCTATAGTATGGCCGACGATGCCCTGAAAGAAGGCGATACGGTCATTGTGACGGGAAATGTGAATCTGGCACATGAAGCATCGGTGAAGGTGGTTGATAGATAATGAGTGATAAGTGGTAATTCAAAATTCATAGTTCAATTGATAAAGTTTTTGATACAGCGGCCTATTGCCGTACTGATGGCATTTACAGCATGCTTCATTGTCGGGCTGGTGACTTACTTCACCTTGCCGGTATCCTTGCTGCCCGATATTGCCATCCCGGAAATTACAGTGCAGGTGTCGGCGCAGAATACCTCGGCGCGTGAATTAGAGAATACGGTGGTGAAACCTCTGCGGCAGCAGCTCATCCAGGTGGCGAAACTGAAGGACATGGACAGCGAGACGCGCGATGGTGCAGGCATCATCCGCCTGGGCTTCGACTTCGGTACGAATACCGACCTTGCCTTCATAGAAGTGAACGAGAAGATTGACGCCGCCATGAACTATCTGCCCAAGGATGCCGAACGCCCGAAGGTGATAAAGGCAAGTGCGACGGACATTCCTGTCTTCTACCTCAACCTGACCCTAAAAAACGACAGTGCATACGGCAAGACGGACGAACGTGCGTTTCTTGATTTGTGCGAGTTTGCCGAAAATGTCATAAAGCGTCGCATCGAGCAGTTGGCAGAAGTGGCAATGGTGGATGTCACGGGTTTGGTCGAACGCCAGTTACAGATTGTGCCCGACCCGGATAAGCTTGCTGTGTTGGGGCTCTCCATTGAAGACATAGAAAACGTGCTGGCGCAAAACAACGTGGAGCCGGGCAGCATGACTGTGCGCGACGGCTACTACGAATACAACATTAAGTTCTCCACCCTGCTGCGGACAGAGGAGGACGTGAAGGGCATCCTGCTGCGAAAGGAAGGACGTATCATCCGCTTGGGAGACTTCTGCCGGGTAGAGATTGTTCCTGCCAAGGAGAAAGGTGTCTCCATGAGCAATGGCAAGCGTGCCGTTACCCTTGCCGTCATCAAGCAGGCGGACGAGAATATGGAAGACATGAAGCTTGCCATCAACAGCACGATGGACTACTTCAAGAAAGTATATCCCGACATTGATTTTAGCATCAGCCGTAACCAGACGGAGTTGCTGGACTATACCATCTCCAATCTTCAGCAAAATTTGTCGTTGGGTTTCCTGTTCATCTGCATTGTGGCGGTACTCTTCTTGGGGGATGTCAAGTCGCCGTTCATCATCGGCCTGAGCATGGTGGTGTCCATTGTAATCTGTTTCTTGTTCTTCTATCTGTTCAGGATGTCGCTCAATATAATTTCTCTGTCCGGATTGATTCTGGCGTTGGGTATGATGATTGACAGCAGCATCATTGTCACGGAAAATATTTCGCAGTACCGCGAACGGGGTTATTCGTTGAGGCGGGCTTGCGTGGCGGGTACGGGTGAGGTGGTGACGCCGATGCTGAGCTCATCCCTGACCACGGTTGCCGTGTTTGTGCCGCTGATATTTATGAGCGGCATTGCGGGAGCGCTTTTCTATGACCAGGCATTCTCTGTTACGGTGGGGCTGCTGGTTTCCTACTTCACGGGTATCATGCTGCTGCCGGTCCTCTATATGCTGGTCTACCGGACGGGGTTGCGCGGCAGGTCGTGGTTCTCCCGCATCCGCATCAACAATCCGTTGAAGGAACATACGCTGGACCGTTTTTATGATGCGGGCATCGACTGGGTATTTTCCCATAAGACGGTAAGTATCATATTCTGTGTGGTTTCTATTCCTCTTTGTGTCTTTCTGTTCTATTCCATAGCCAAGGAGCGTATGCCGCAGATAGACCAGAATGAACTGATAGTCCACGTGGAATGGAACGAAAATATACATGTGGACGAGAACCGGCATCGTGTGAATGTGCTGTTCGGACAGTTGTTGGACAAGACTGTGGAACAGACGGCTGCCATAGGCCAGCAGGACTATCTGCTGAACCGTGAGCAGGCTCTCTCTTCTTCGGAGGCAGAATTGTATTTCAAGACTTCCTCGCCTGACGGGATTGCTCCCTTGCAGAAGCAGGCGGGCGAGTGGTTGATGCGGGAATATCCGTTGGCGACAGTCTCCTTTTCTCCACCCGAAACCGTGTTCGAGAAGCTTTTCGTGACCGGGGAGGCCGATGTGGTGGCGGAACTTTATGCCCGCAATAAGGAGAAGGCGCCGGCGGCGGAAGAATTGCGCGGACTGGAACAACAGTTTGCGGAGCTTACGGGGACAGCGCCCGTAGGTATCGCTTTCGAGAACCAGCTTGACATAAGCATCCTGCAGGAAAAGCTGTTGCTCTATGACGTTTCGTATGACGAGCTTTACCGTACGCTGCGGACAGCGTTCAAGGAGAACAGCGTAGCTATGCTCCATTCCTACCAGCAATACCTGCCTATCAGCATTGTGGGCGAGGAGCGGACAGTGAACGAGGTGCTGCAGCAGACATTGATACAGACCCGTCCGGACAGTAAGGGCGAAGTGGAGCATATTCCGCTTCGGGAGCTGGTAAAGGTGCGTCCGGCCGAGGATTTGAAAACGATTACGGCAGGACGCAACGGTGAATATATACCGTTCCGTTTCTATGAAGTGGACGATGCTCCGGAGTTGATGGAAAAGGTGAAGCGGGAGGCAGATGCCACGGGTGACTGGGATACGGCCTTCTCCGGCAGTTTCTTCTCCAACCGCCAGATGCTGGACGAGTTGGTGGTGATTCTTTTCATCTCTATCCTGCTGATGTATTTCATTCTTGCCGCCCAGTTCGAAAGCTTCGTGCAGCCGCTCATCGTGCTGCTGGAAATTCCGATAGATGTGGCGTTTGCCCTGCTTCTGTTGTGGATATGCGGGCATACCCTGAACCTGATGTCTGCCATCGGACTGATTGTGACGTGCGGTATCATCATCAACGACTCCATCCTGAAGCTGGATGCCATTAATGAATTACGGAGGGCTGGTATGCCGTTGCTCGAGGCCATCCACGAGGCGGGGCGCAGAAGGCTCCGGCCCATCATCATGACATCGCTCACCACCATTTTCGCTATGGTTCCGCTGCTGTTCTCGTTCGACATGGGCTCGGAGTTGCAGAAGCCGCTTTCCATAGCGATGATTGGGGCGATGTTCGTGGGGACACTGGTCAGTCTGTTCATCATCCCGTTGATATATTGGTTTATTTATAGAAAAGAAAGAGCATGAAGAAATTAAGTCTTATACTTTTGTTCAGTCTGGGAGCCCTTTCCGCTTTTGCCCAACAGCGGATAACGCTCGATTTGCAGCAGACCATTGCCCTGGCGAATGACAGTTCGCTGGAAGCCTTCCGCACCAAGAACATGTATCTGGCCGGTTATTGGGAATACCGCACCTATAAGGCAAACCGCCTTCCCAGCCTGACGCTGAACATGACTCCGGCACAGTACAACCGTGATATCACCAAGCGTTACGACTCCGAACAGGACCTTGACATCTATCGCAGCCAGCAATCCTTCTATGCATACGGCAATCTTGCCGTCAGACAGAATTTCGACTTGACGGGCGGTACGTTCTATCTGGATACGGAGCTGGGCTATATGCGGAGCTTCGGTGGAAACAAGTATACCCAGTTCACCAGTGTTCCGGTTCGTTTGGGCTACTCGCAGAGTCTGGTCGGTTACAATCCTTTCCGTTGGGAACGCAGGATTGAGCCGCTGAAGTACGAAAAGGTGAAGAAGGAGTATATTTACAATGCAGAGCGAGTATCCGAGCAGGCCACTACCTATTTCTTTGCGCTTGCCATGGCACAGGCGGAATATGACTTGGCCAAGGACAATGCCGTCTCCACCGATACCCTCTACCGCATCGGCATGCAGCGCTTGAAAATAGCCGCCATCAGCCGTGCCGACCTGCTGACGCTGAAACTCGACGTGGTGAACGCCCGCAATACTTTGCAGAATGCCGCCAGTGCCTTGAAGCGCGCCATGTTTTCGTTGGCATCTTTCCTGAATATGGAGAAGAACACGGATATCAGGGTGTCGCTTCCGGGACGTCCGAGGGCGCTGACCATACCGGTTGATGAGGCTTTGCTGGCCGCTCAAGCCAACAATCCGGAATTTCTGGGGCTTCGTCAGGAAGTGCTGGAAGCCGAGCAGACAGTAGACAAGACGAAGAAGGAATCGCGCTTCAACGCCAGCATCAACGCCAGCGTCGGCTTCAACCAGGTGGCAGAGAAATTCGGTGAAGCATACAGGCATCCCATGCAGCAGGAGATGGTGTCGGTCAGTGTCTCCATTCCACTGGTGGACTGGGGCGTGAGGAAAGGCAAATACAACATGGCGAGGAACAATCTGAACGTGGTGAAGACTTCTGCCCGGCAGAGTGAAATCAGCATTGAGGAGGAGGTTATCATGACCGTCAGCGACTTCAACGTCCAGCAAGCCCTCGTCGCCAGTGCCGAAGAGGCCCTCGACCTTGCCATCCTGGCGTATAACGAAACCCGCCAGCGCTTCATTATCGGCAAGGCAGACATCAACAGCCTGACCCTCTCGCTGAACCGCCAGCAGGAAGCGCAACGCAATTACATCTCCGCCTTGCAGGACTACTGGCTGAATTATTACAAGATACGGAAACTGACGTTGCACGACTTTGCCAGCGGATTTTCGCTGTCGGAAAAATTTGATTATAATAACTGATGAAACGAGTTTCTTCCTTCACCGTCATAGTGGCGTTTGTCTGCCTTGCTTTGGTAGGGGTGGCGTTGATACCGCTGCTCCCCGTCAAGCTGAATCCGTCACGCAGCCTGCCCGGCTTCACGGTGGGTTTCAGCATGCCTGGCACTTCGTCGCGGGTGGTGGAGATGGAAGTGACCAGCAAGCTGGAATCCATGCTGGCGCGTATCCGCGGAGTGAAGCGGCTGAACTCCACCTCGGGCAACGGCTACGGCAACATTACTGTGGAGCTGGACAAGCATGCCGATGTCGAGGCAGTCCGCTTCGAAGCTTCCACCATCATCCGGCAGACGTGGCCCCAATTGCCCGAAGGTGTCAGCTATCCCACCATTCACATGAAAGTGCCCGACGAGAACGCCTCACGCCCTTTCATGTCCTTCACACTGAATGCCCCTTCCACTCCGATATTGATTCAGCAGTATGCCGAGGAGCATATCAAGCCGCGGCTGGCAAATATTCCGGGTATCTATAAGGTGGAACTCAGCGGTGCCACGCCCATGGAGTGGAGACTGGAATATGACAGTGAACAGTTGCGCTTGCTGGGTGTGACCCTATCGGACATCAGCGAGGCAGTACAGCGGCATTACCGGAAGGAATTTCTGGGTACGCACAATGTGGATACAGGTAACGGTAGCCGGGAATGGATACGCCTGGCACTGGTGCCGGAGAGCAACTCCCTTGGTTTTAATCCTGCTGCCATCACCGTGACGGCTACCGACGGGAAACTGCTCCGCTTGGACGAACTGGTGTCGGCTGTCCGTATGGAGGAGGAGCCGCAAAGCTATTACCGCATCAATGGGCTGAATTCCGTCTATCTATCCATTACTGCGGAAGAAACTGCCAACCAGTTGCAACTGAACCGTGCCGTGATGGACGAGATGGAAGCTGTTCGGCAGGTACTTCCTGTCGGATATGAAGTGCATACCAGCTATGATGCGACCGAGTACATACGGGAAGAACTGGACAAGATTTACTTCCGTACCGGTTTGACGGTACTCATCCTGCTTGTATTCGTATGGCTCATTACTCGTAAGTTGAAATATCTTTTTCTGATAGTTACCAGCCTGGCTGTAAATATAGCGGTGGCACTTATCTTCTACTACCTCTTCGGACTTGAGATGCAGCTTTATTCGCTGGCGGGTATCACTGTCTCGCTGAATCTGGTGATAGACAGTACCATTGTCATGACCGACCACATTCTGCATCGGCGTAATCTCAAGGCCTTCCTGTCGGTGTTGGCGGCAACCCTCACTACGATGGGTGCGCTTGTTATCATTTTCTTCCTTGACGAGAAGATACGGCTCAACCTGCAGGACTTTGCAGCGGTAGTGATCATCAATCTGGCTGTTTCCTTGATGGTGGCGTTGTTCTTTGTTCCGTCGATGATTGAGAAGATAGGACTGGTGAGGCGGATTACGGGGAAGAAGAGGCGTCTTGTCTTGCCGGGGCTGACGCAAACATTCAAAACAAGGTTGGGACGGATTTTCAGACGTTTCCCCGTTTATTTCTCCTGCTGCTACTCTGCTCTCATCCGTTTTCTGTGCCGTTGGCGCTGGGCTGTATGCCTGCTGTTACTGTTGGGTTTCGGTCTGCCCGTTTTTCTGTTGCCCGACAAACTGGAAGGAGGGGGAAAATGGGAAGCTGCTTACAATAAGGTATTCGGTTCGGATACCTATAAGGAGTCGGTGAAACCCGTTGTGGACAAGGCGCTGGGCGGCAGCTTGCGGCTTTTCATACAGAAGGTGTACGAAGGCAGTTACTTCACCCGTAATGAGGAGGTGGTGCTCTATGCCAACGCCAACCTTCCCAATGGCAGCACCCTCGAGCAGATGAACACTTTGATGAAACGTATGGAGACCTACCTCAGCCGGTTCAAGGAAATCAGGCAGTTTCATACTTCCATTTACAGCCCCCGGCGTGCCAGTATGCAGATTTATTTCAAGAAGGAAGCCCGGAACAGCGGTTTCCCCTATACACTGAAAGCCAATATGATAAGCAAGGCACTGGAACTGGGAGGCGGCAGCTGGGGCATCTACGGATTGCAGGACCAGGGGTTCAGTAATGACGTCCGCGAGAGTGCCGGCTCCTACCGCATCAGGATGTACGGCTACAACTACGACGAACTCTATGAGTGGGCGGAGAAGCTGAAGGCCAAGCTGCTGACGCACCGGCGTATCAAGGAAGTGCTCATCAATTCGGAGTTCTCCTGGTGGAAGGATGACTATCAGGAATTCTACTTCAACCTGAACAAGGAGCGCATGGCGCAAGAGGGCATCGACGCGCAAGTGCTTTTCTCTGCGGTGCGCCCCATCTTCGGCAAGAATCTGGAGATTGGCTCGGTAGCGGCCGAGCAGGGAACGGAGAAAATCAAGCTCTCTTCCCGCCAGTCTGCCGAATATGACATCTGGGCGATGCAGTTCTTTCCCTATGGAGTAGGAAACGGCAAGCATTACAAGCTTTCCGAACTGACTACTGTGGAAAAGGGACAGATGCCGCAGGAGATTGCCAAAGAAAACCAGCAGTACCGCCTCTGCCTGCAATACGAATATATCGGCTCCAATGAGATGGGCAACAAGATACAGAAACGTGACCTGGAGGAGTTCAACAAACTGTTGCCGATGGGTTATACAGCCGAGTCGGACAGCAACAGTTGGTCATGGGGCGAGAAGGACAACCGCCAATACCTGCTTCTGCTGGTGGTGATAGCCATCATCTTCTTTACGACCAGCGTTCTGTTCAACTCCCTGAAGCAGCCGCTTGCCATCATCTTTGTGATTCCGGTTTCTTATATCGGGGTATTTCTTACTTTCTATTGGTTCCGGCTGAACTTCGACCAGGGCGGTTTTGCCTCGTTCGTCCTGCTGTGCGGCATCACGGTGAATGCCAGCATCTATATCCTGAACGAGTACAACAGCATCCGACGTCGTTTCCCCCGTCTTTCCGCTCTTCGTGCCTACGTCAAGGCGTGGAATGCGAAGGTCGTTCCTATTTTCCTCACGGTAGTTTCTACCATTCTGGGATTTATCCCTTTCATGATAGGTGAGGACAAGGAGGCTTTCTGGTTTCCATTGGCGGCGGGTACCATTGGCGGACTGGTGATGTCCGTCATCGGCATCTTCTTTTTTCTGCCGGTTTTTGTACTGAAACGGCGTGATGTGAAGAGTAACTATAAATGAGTATTTATAGTTTGTTCTATCGTGAAGTCTTCTGACTTGAATCCGCTGTAATACCTACCGGAGAAGGCAGTGAATTTTAAGACACAGTAGTCGGGATCGGTCACACCTTCGGGATAGTACATGGTGTCGCCTTCCCGCCATATCATCTCTTTACTGGCATTGTCTGTCAGAACCTCCATCGTGCCACGCAGCATTACACCCTTGAAGAAGCGTGCGTTGCAGACGTAAAGGCATGCGCGATTGTTCTTGAGGAACTGCGAAACGCGCATCGACGAGGTGTTTGTTGTCAGGTAGATGTGTTTGATTCCTTCCCTTTTGCGGGCTTGCAACATGGCCTTGATGTTTGGGAAACCTTCGGCATCCACGGAACCGATAAAGATGGTCTTTTCCTTGTCAATCATG
>OHHG01000678.1_pt1 | contig 10833 bp, 10 predicted proteins | sample 1567991 | NCBI WGS metagenome assembly OHHG01 (sample SAMEA3879588, study PRJEB24766) | human gut metagenome | biome: human-associated habitat; feature: feces | place: USA | collected 1985/1987
CCGCAGCCGCCGGAGCGGTGCTTAAGCCGTTAGGCGGGAATTGTGCGGTATTGCCTTAGCCCACCGCCTCCAGCTCCCGGCGCAGGCGGCGGATAATGCGCTTTTCGAGACGGGAGATATAGCTCTGTGAGATGCCCAGCGTGTCGGCCACCTCCTTCTGGGTATGCTCCTTTTCATGGTTCAGGCCGAAGCGCAGCTCCATAATGCGGCGCTCCCGTGGGGAAAGCCGGCCGACCGCCCCCCGCAGGGCGGCGCGCTCGGCGCTGCGCTCCAGTTCCTCGCCCACCTGAGGGTCATCGCTGGTCAGCACATCCATCAGCAAAAGTTCGTTGCCGTCCGTGTCGGTATTCAGCGGCTCGTCAATGCTGGCATCCTGCCGCCGGTTAGAGCTTTTGCGCAGATACATCAGGATCTCATTCTCAATGCATCGGCTGGCATAGGTCGCCAGCTTGATGTTTTTGGTAGGCTCAAAGGTGTTGACCGCCTTTATCAGCCCGATCGTGCCGATCGAGATCATATCCTCGATGCCGGCGGTCGGTGTCTCAAACTTTTTGGCAATGTACACAACAAGCCGCAGATTATGTGTGATGAGCAGATCCCGTGCCGGGGTCTGCCCCCGGGCGAGTGCAGCCAGCGCCTCACGCTCCTGCTCGGGCGGCAGGGGCGGCGGCAGGGTATCGGCCCCATTGATGTAATGCAGCTGCTGCGGTGCCGCCAGCCACAGCCACAGGCGGTACAGTTCTTTGCGCATGTCTTGTTTTCCCCCTTACATGAAATCACTGCCGTAAAGCGCCTCATAGTCGGTGCTGCCGAAGCTGCGCGGCGCAAATACCACCGCGCTGCGCCCCAGCCCCAGCACGCCCTTCTCGGTGATAAGGCTGATGCCCTGCACTGCAAAGCCGGGCAGCAGTCCCTTCTCTGCCGCCGTGCCGCAGGGCACCAGCCGCAGCCGGGTCCCGGGCGGCGGCTCGGCATGGTCCTGCCCTGCAAACCACTGCGCGAGGAAGGCATCCGCAGCGGCAGGCAGCCGTGCTCTTGCATCTGGGTAGCTGACGACCAGCACCGGCAGGCAGGTCAGCGGGTCCTGCAGATGACAGCCCGTGTCCAGCGCTGCCCGCAGACGGACAAGCTGGCCGCACAGCTCAAACTCCAGCCCCGCCGTTTTTACAGGCGGCTCCCGCCGGGAAAGGAGCCGCAGTCCCAACTCAACAGCCGCACAGCACCCCCCACACAGCCCCAACAGCAGCAGCGGCGAGATGTGCAGGTAGACCGTCAGGTTGGCTGCGTCCAGCCACCGTGCCCCGGTGTTCAGCATGACGAGCATCACCACCCCCGCCAGCGCAATGTTGAGTGCCGCATACCAGCAGGCCGCCGTCAGCAGGCGGCGCAGGCTGCGCCGCCCAAAGGCCGCCGCCGTGATGCCCAGTGCCGTGGCGATCTTGTAGGCAGCCTGCACCGGGTAGGGCTGCGGCGGGGCAAACAGAACAAGGGCCGAGAGCGCCGCCACACCGCTGCCAGCCAGCATCCGGCCAAAGCCCGCCCGCTGGCCGCTGAGCGCCCCCGCCGCCAGCAGCAGAAAATAGGCCAGCAGAAAATTGGTCAGCAGAAGCACATCGAGATATACCACCGTTTTGATACGCCCACCTCCCCTTTTTGCCGCCATGCTACCACTATATGCGCTGGTGGAAGAGAAAATCCGCGGACGGTGGGATGTGCGAAAAGCTGACAAGATGAATGCCTTCCCCCACGGGGGAAGCCAAACCAAACAAAAGCGCCCCGCTGCAAAATACAGCGGGGCGCAGGAGCTTATGCTGTTTTACTTGGAGGCACAGCCGGAGCAGCTTGCACAGGAGGTGCAGCCGGGGTGCTCCTCTGCCCAGATACGCTCGGCAGAGGGCGTCCACTGGTCAGCGTAGGGGCGGCAGCGGCGGAATACATCATCGGTGGATTCCGGCTGCTGCATATCGGTGCTGTGCGCACCGCTGCGCTTGACCATCTCACCCAGCAGCTCGGGGTTTTCAAGCATCGGGCAGGGGCGCAGGTGGTTGTTGTTGAAGGGCTGGCCCTTGTGGTATTCCTTGAACAGGGGCTGCTGCAGGCACTCGAGCAGGCTCTTGTCATGGATATTGGCGTTGGAGTAGTGGATAAAGACGCAGGGCTCCACATCACCGGCCGGGTTGATATGGGCATACTGGCGGCCGCCGGCAATGCAGCCGTCAATGTACTCGCCGTCATTCTGGAAGTCGATGCAGAAGATCGGCTTGCCGCCGGTGAAGCCGCGGATCTCACGAACGCGGTGGATCATGTACTCGCGCTGCTCGGCGTTGAGCATCAGATCGACATTCGCGCCGTCACCGATGGGCATGTAATGGAAGTACCAGTTGAAGCGAACACCATGGCTGATGAGCATATCCATGAACTCATCGCTTGTGACAGCCTTATAGTTTGCGCTGGTGTAGCAGATGGAGGTGCCGAACAGCAGACCGTTCTCCTTCATCAGGTCCATGGCGTGCATGACGCGGTCATAGACGCCCTCGCCGCGGCGGTCATCGGTGGCATCGCCGATGCCCTCGATCGAGATGAAGAAGGCCATGTTGCCCACTTCCTTGACACGGTCGCAGAAGGCCTGGTCGATCAGGGTGCCGTTGGTAAACAGATGGAACACAGAACTCTGGTGCTTGGCAGCCAGCTTGAACAGATCCTCCTTGCGGCAGGTCGGCTCACCGCCGGTGCACATGTACCAGTGGATGCCCAGCGCCTCGCCCTCGGTGACGATGCGGTCCATATCCTCAAAGCTGAGGTTCAGGCGGTTGCCGTACTCGGCAGCCCAGCAGCCCTTGCAGTGCAGGTTGCAGGCAGAGGTCGGGTCGAACAGCAGGATCCACGGCATATTGCAGTCGTACTGCTTGCGCAGCTCCATGACATAGTTGTAACCGGCGAACATACCCTCATACACAAGGTTCAGGGCGTTCATCTTCAGGATATGGGGGTCGATCTCGTTGATTGCCCTGTAGGCGTACCCCATCCACTTGCTGTTGGGGTCGGACACAAAGGCGCGGACCTTATCCCAGTCGGCATCGGGGTAACGGTGGGCCAGCAGAGGCTGAGCCAGATTGACGAGCTTGACGGCCTGCTCGGCCATATTTTCAGGACCCTTGCCGCGCACTGCCTTGATGGCAGAGTCAAGGGCGGCGCTGAACGCTGCGCGCTGGGCGGCATGGACTACTTTATTCATCGGCATAGTTGATTGCACTCCTTTTCTCTCCGTTAGCGTATGCCCTATTGTAGGCTTTTTTTCGCCGCAGTGTACATAGACAAAAGCCGGCGAATGTTCAATTAGAAAGCCCTGTTCCCGGCCGCAGCGGGCAAAACCAAACACTCGGGATAATTTGTCATACAAATCACAGCGCAGGTCCTGCGGGGAATTTCACGAATCATTTGCACTTGACGCAGAAAATGTGTTATAATGCAGGTACGCTGTTTACCACCCCATTTGCAGGAGGATCACTATGCCTCGTTCCAATCAAACCAAACATCTGCTGGCCGAAAGCCTGCAGGAGCTGATGGTCACGACCCCGCTTGAAAAGATCTCGGTCAACGACATTGTGGATCATGCGGGCGTAGGCCGCAACACCTTCTACTACCATTTTGAGGACAAGTACGACCTCGTCAACTGGTATTTCCAGAGCGGCATCACACAGTTCCTTGTGGAGCGCGGCGCCTACACCAGCTGGGATTCCCTGCTGGCAGCTATCAGGGATTATTTTTTGGAAAACAAGGTGTTCTACTGCAACGCTTTGGCCTACAACGGCCAGAACAGCCTGCAGAAGTACATGTTTGATTACCTGTGCTCCATTTTTGAGCAAAACGCCCGGGAGCTGAACCCTGACATCAGCGCCAGCGAGACATGCGCCATCGGCCAGTTTTTTTCCGGCGCGCTGATGGGGATCCTGATCCCGTGGGTGCTTGGCGGTATGCGCACCAACGGCCTTGTCATCTCCGATCTGACGATCCCGGTGTTCAACCATGACATCCTGCAAAAGCTGCTGCGCGGCGATACCTGAAAAGCAAACGACCCTGTACACGATGATACCATCGGTACAGGGTCGTTTTTTGTTATTATTTGCGGTTCCAGCCCAGCTGCAGGGGGAAGGAGCAGCCCTGCGGCAGCGCATTGCCGAAAACCATGTGCTCCGAGATACGCTGATTCAGGTAACTCACATCGCCGTCCCAGTCGAGCAGCAGAACCGGCTTGCCGGTCTCCATGCGGCCCTCCACAATGCTGCGGCGCAGTCTGTGGGAGGCTTCGTCCGAGATGCCGTTTTTGCGGGCGCAAACGCAGAACAGTGTCTCCTGCGCGATGCTCTCAAGCCAGTCGTCCTGCATGACCTCGTCCACGGTGTCGTCATCGACCAGAACGGTCAGGGCGTAGAACATCTTCTGCGCCTTCATACGGCGGGCGGCGCGGCAGGCCTCGGGGGTCAGCTCCGGCGTGTTCAACAGCGGCATCACCACCAGATTGCGGCAGGCCGCCAGCGCAGCAACGCAGTCCTCGGTCAAGGCGGCGGGGTCTGCCAGCAGACCGAAGGCCGTTTGAGGGTTGGCCTTTGCCAGCGGCACGACCTGTGCCGGATCAGTAGAAAGGGCATCCAGCAGCCAGACATAGCTGCCGTGCTTTGCCGCCTCGGGGATCATCTCCGCCAGGCGTTCATCCCCGCAGCGTGCCGCTGTGACCCAAGAAGTAGGCTGGCCGTCCGCATCGGCCTTCTTTTTCAGCTCGCTTGCACCGTAGATCAGGCCGCAGAAGCCCATATTGACGCCGACCGTGCAGATGCGATCCTCATCCACGGTATCCAGCAGGCGGTGGATCAGGCTGTAATAGCAGCTGTCGGTGCGCTGCAGGGCCTTCTGTGCGTAGGCAAAAAAGTCTTTTTGCTGCGGCATTTTTGCCAGCGTGGCACACATGTCCACATAATTGCGCAGCTGCCGGAAGCCCCCGCGGCGGATGTCCCCTACCGCGCGGTGCGCCAGCGTCATCGTAAAGCTGCGTGTACTGTTATAGTCCATTGGCAAAGCGTTCACTCGCTTTCATTTCAGTTTAAAGGCAGACACTCATACATTCCATGAATAGCATAGCAGATGCAGCCAAGGATTGCTATAGACAAAAAGGGTGGATTGTTTTGAATTTTTACTTTAATTCCACCACGGTCACGCCGCTCTCGCCCTCGCCGTAGCGACCCAGCCGGAAGCTTTTGACCGCCTTGTGGGTGCGCAGATGCTTCTGGATGGCGGTGCGCAGGGCGCCGGTGCCGTTTCCGTGGATGATATACAGGGTGGACTGCCCGCGCAGCATGCCGCTGTCGAGGAACTTGTCCACCTCGTTGAGGGCCTCGTCCACCGTGTAACCCAGCAGGTTCAGCTCCATGCTGGTCTTGCGGGACTTATCCAACTGCACGCGGGTGGAACGCCGCGGCTCGGCCGGCTTGCGCTTTTCCATCTTGTCTGGGGCACGCAGGTTGGACAGCGGAACCTTTGTTTTCATGATGCCGGCGCGGACCTCCACCATGCCGTTGCGGTCGGGGCGCGCCGTAACGGTGGCCGTCTGGCCCAGATCGGCAATGATGACCTCCTGACCGATCTGCACTTCTTTGAGCGGGACGAACTCTTTGACAGGCTTCGGCTTCGCATCGGTCTGCTTGAGCAGGCTCTCGGTGTCCTTGCGGGCAATTTCCCGGGCGCGCACAGCACGCTGGGCCGCGCTGGTCTTTTCGTCCTTCTGGATACGGCGCAGCTCATCGGTCAGGCTGTAGGCCTCGTTCTGCACCTGCTGCATCAGATCATGGGCCTGACGGCGGGCGTTTTCCAACTCCTCCTCACCCTTTTTGATGAGGTCATCCCGCTTTTTCTCAGCACTTTCCAGCGCATGCTCTGCATCGTACTTGGCCTGCTCGGCCTCGGCCTGCGCCTCCTTCAGCTGGACCTTCAGATCGTCCAGCTGGGACAGCACGCTGTCCAGCCGCTTGTCATCGTTCGACATGTGATTGCGCGCGGCGTCGATAATTTCCTGCGGGATGCCCAGCTTTGCGCTGATCAGGAAGGCATTCGACTTGCCCGGCACGCCAACGCTCAATTTATAGGTGGGCATCAGCGTTTCGACATTGAATTCACAGCTGGCATTGACAACGCCGGGCGTTTCCAGCGCATAGACCTTCAACTCGGCGTAGTGGGTCGTTGCCATGAGCAGACTGCCTTGACGGCGCAGCCGCTCCAGAATGCTGACGGCCAGCGCTGCACCTTCGGCAGGGTCGGTGCCCGCGCCCAGCTCGTCCAGCAGGGTCAGGGTCGCCGGGCCAGCCAGCTCCAGAATGCCGCTGATCCGCTTCATATGGCCGGAGAAGGTAGACAAGCTCTGTTCGATGCTCTGCTCATCACCGATGTCAACGAGATATTCGTCAAAATGGCAGACAACGCTGCTCTCATGCGCCGGGATCAGGAACCCGTACTGGGCCATCGCGTTGAGAAGGCCCGCTGTTTTCAGCGATACAGTCTTGCCGCCGGTGTTGGGGCCGGTGATAACAAGGGTGTCATAGTCGCTGCCCAGCTCAATGTCCACCGGCACGACCTTTTTCTTGTCGATGAGCGGGTGGCGGGCCTTGTTCAGCTTGAAATAGACCTTGTCGCTGACGGCGGGCATAAAGGCGTTCTGCTCCACGGCCAGCCGTGCCTTGGCCAGCAGCAGGTCGATCTTGAGCATTGCCTCATAGCTGTAGGTAAACTGCGGCTCAAGCGAGCCGACCTGATTCGAGAAGGAGGTCAGAATGCGGGTGATTTCCTCCTGCTCCTGCGCGCGCAGCTGCATGATGCGGGCGTTGGCCTCGACCACGGCGGTAGGCTCCACAAAGACGGTCGCGCCTGTGGAGGATACATCGTGGATAACGCCGCCGACCTCACCGCGGTACTCGGCGCGGACCGGCACGACATAGCGGCCGTTGCGCAGCGAGACAACAGCGTCCTGCAGAAATTTATTGGTGGTGGAGTTGCGGATGATATTATCCAGCTTGGTACGGATGGAATCCTCGGTCTGGCGGATTTTGCGGCGCAGATCGTGGAGCGTTACACTGGCGGTGTCGGCCATCTCCTCCGGCGAGAGGATGCTCTCTGCGATCTGCTTTTCCAGCACGGGCTGGGGCGCGAGCGCAAAGAACAGATCGTCCGTGGGCAGCATCTCATGCTCACTCAGGCCATACCACTGGGACAGGCCCGAAAAATTGCGCAGCGTTGCGGCGATCTCCAAAAGCTCCCCCATCGAGAGGATGCCCCCCTTGCGGGCGTGGGCAACAATGCGGCGCACCTCGTGCACGCTGCCAAAGCGGGGGCTGCCGTTTTTGATAAGCAGTGCATTGATGGCATTGGTCTGGGCCAGATCGTAGCGCTCATCCTCCACGGTGGGGGCCGGCTCCAGCGCCTGCATCATCTCCTTCGTCTCCTGACAGGCGCAGAGCTGCACGGCCCGGGCAAGGACCTTGTCCAGTTCCAGTGTTGTTTTATAGGCGGTATCCATACAGGGTCTTGGTCTCCTTATTCAAGTACAGTTTTGAGAAAGTCCAGGCTTTTCAGCCCATGCTCAAGGTGGGCGAGCGTATACTGCTCACTCGTGCGGGAAAGCTCTTTCAGACTCTCTGGTGATATCTTGAAGCCGAACAGCTTTTTATCCTCCGCAAGGCAGATATGGCGCAGGGCATAGAGCGCACCGTTATCCAGATTGGTGATATGCCGCGCTTTTTCGGCACAGTCCGCGCAGAGCAGGCGGCCCTCCACAGGGTCGAGGTAGAAGTCCCCGCCCTCATACTTACCGCAGCCGGCACAGGCCAGCACATCGGGCATATAGCCCGCAAGGGTCAATGCGCGCAGTTCATAGATGGCCTTCAGTTGGCGGCAGGGGTAGCTGCGCTCACTGAGCATGTACAGGCAGTTCAGCAGCAGCCGCAGCTGGGCATCCGCCTCCGGCGGGGCGGGGGCAAGCTCCATGGCGATCTCCGCCATATAGCTGGCCAGCGCCATTCCCTCGATGGTGGCGGAGATGCCGTGGAACACCTTTTTGACCTGCGCGTTGTCCACAAAATAGTGGCTGCGGCCGCTGGAGAGGGTAAATTCCGAATAGCAGAAAAGCCCTGTTGCGCTGAACAGGGCGCTCTTCATCCGCAGGCTGCCGCGGGCCGATGCCGATACGACCCCCAGCTCAGGCGTCAGGATCGTGATGATCCTGTCCGCCTCCCCCACCTTGACCTGACGCAGCACAAGTCCTGTCGTTGCCGTCTGCATACATGCCCTCCTGCGCTGCGTTTTGCTGCAATTTGTACGCTAAATAGTCATAAATGCTGCCGGACTGCGCAAAGCGCAGCCAGCCTCCCGCCAGATTTTCCACGCCTGTCACCCCCTGCTTCTATCCTAGCAGAGGGTGGGCGGGGATGTTGGCGGAATACGGAATAAAATAAATTTGCGGATGCTGTAGGGGCCGGCGGCCTTACGGATAATGCTCTATAACGGGTAGGCTGCGGGCGGGGCATGCCCCGCCCCTACGATGTGCAACATCATTACGGCTTCGCAAAGCCCAACGAATTTAACTGCAGTTCGTTGTCGCGCCAGTCCTCACGGACCTTGACCCAGCACTGCAGGTTGACCTTGACGCCGAGCAGCTCCTCAATATCCATCCGGGCGGCGGAGGCGATTTTTTTGAGCATCTGGCCCCCCTTGCCGATGATCATGCCCTTGTGGCTCTTGCGTTCGCAGTAGATGTCCACATCAATGTCGATGAGGTCCTTGTCAGGGCGCTCCTTAAAGCGCTCGACCACAACGGCAATGCCGTGAGGGACCTCCTCCCGCAGGAAGAGCAGTGCTTTCTCGCGCACCAGCTCTGCCACCAGTTCCTTTTCCGGCATATCGGTGAAGGCATCGTCGTCAAAGTAGTGCGGGCCTTCGTTGCCGTACGGCTTGAGCATGGCAAACAGCTCATCACAGCCAGTGCCGTCCTTAGCTGAAATCATGACAATATGGTCAAAGCAGCCAAATTCCTCCAACTGCTTTTTGCGGGCCTCCAGCGCAGCAAAGCTGTCGAGCAAATCCACCTTGTTGATAACGGCGATGGCAGGCCCGCCCTTCTGCAGCGCCTTGACCATCGTCAGCTCTGCATCGGTAAACTCCCCTGCCGGCTCAAACAGCATCATCGTCACATCAACATCCTTGAGGCTGGCGGCGGCGGTCTGGGTCATGCGGGCGTCCAGCTTGTTGCGGGCCGCATGGATGCCGGGGGTATCCATCAGCACATACTGCACCGGGCCTTTGGTGATGACGCCGGTGATGCGGCTGCGGGTCGTCTGGGGCTTTTTGGTCACGATTGCGACCTTTTCGCCCACAAGGTAGTTGGTCAGGCTGGATTTGCCCACATTGGGGCGGCCGACCAGCGCCACAAATACGCTGGAGGGCATTTCAGGAATCGGTTTTGCCATTCGGTTGTTTGCCTTTCTCTGTTGAGTTGGAAGAACGGAAAATAAATTTGTAAAATACGATCAGCGTGAGCAGAAGCCACAGCGGGCGTGTCGGCCGCGCGGTAAAGGCCGCCCACAGAATGTCCAGCCGCGGCCAGAACAGGCATACCGCCACAACGACCGTGCCGATGGCCATGACAAGCACCGCACCTGCCGCCATATCTTTGGCCGCGCCTGCGGTCCACCAGTGGGTGGTATCGGGCTTGTCCACCGCGCGCTCGATTGCGGAGTTGACAAGCTCCAGCGCCAGCACCGCCGCCACGCAGAGTGCGATCAGGGCTGTTTCCACCGCAGGCAGCTGCGCCCAGTAGGCTGCCACAAAGGCATAGAGCGCCGCACACAGATGAAAGCGGAAATTGCGTTCCTCCCGTATGGCGGCGCGTATGCCGTTGTAGGCATAGACAAAGCCCCGGGCAAAATGCGTCAGCTTCTCAAATTTCATCGCTCGTATACGAAACCGTGCGGGGCAGGCCCAGCTGGATCAGGACGGCTTCCTCTTTTTCGCGCATGCGCACAGCCTCCAGACCACCGGCCTCATGGTCGTAGCCCAGCAGGTGCAGCATGGAATGTACAGTCAGGTACGCGACCTCGCGCTGCAGGGAATGGCCGTACAGCTCAGCCTGCTCCATCGCGCGCTCCATCGAGATGACGATGTCTCCCAACAGCTTGCATCCGTTGTCCTCGTCAATGTCATACTCGCCGTTTTCCCCCAGAGGGAAGCTGAGCACATCGGTGGCGGAGTCCTTACCGCGATACTCCCGATTCAGCTCATGGATGCGGCTGTTATCCACAAAAGTCACACTGATCTCGGCCGGGCCGTCAAAATGCTCGAAATCCAGCACCGCATTACAGCTGCGGCGGATCAGGATGCGCAGGCCGGAAGGGACCTTTACCACATTCTGGTCGTTCGTGATCAATACCTTATTGGACATGGAAATCGACCTCCGTTTTTTTATTTATGGTTTGCTTCGCCGCGGGTCTTCTCCTCGGCGGCTTTTTCATAGGCTTTTACGATCTGCTGCACCAGCCTGTGGCGCACCACATCCTTTTCGGTCAGACGCACCTGCGCGATGCCCTCGACATCCTGCAGGACATGCAGTGCATCGATCAGACCGCTGCGAACCTTGTCGGGCAGGTCGATCTGGGTCACGTCGCCGGTGATGACGATCTTGGACCCGAAGCCCAGCCGGGTCAGGAACATTTTCATCTGCTCCCGGCTGGTGTTCTGGGCCTCGTCCAGAATGATGAAGCTGTCATCCAGCGTCCGGCCGCGCATATAGGCCAGGGG
>OHHG01000683.1_pt1 | contig 10782 bp, 10 predicted proteins | sample 1567991 | NCBI WGS metagenome assembly OHHG01 (sample SAMEA3879588, study PRJEB24766) | human gut metagenome | biome: human-associated habitat; feature: feces | place: USA | collected 1985/1987
ATTTCAGGGAGAGATAAAGTTGCGCAAAACCATAATTTGGGATCTGGACAATACCCTTTATTTTGAAACGGAAGAATATAAAAACAAACTTAATGAAGCCACGGCCGCAGCCGCCATCAAAGAGTTCAACGTTCCGCTTGACTTTAAGGAAGCTACGGAAAAAGTAAAAGAATCTTACGCGACATACCGGGACGGATTGGAAATATTTTCCCGTGAATATGGCATTCCGCACAAAGACCTGTACGTTTCCTACCACAATTACAAAAGCGAACTGGTAAAAACCATTGCTCCGTATGAAGGATTGCTTGAAAACCTGAAGAGCCTTCAGTGTCCGCAGTACGTCTTTTCCACATCTTCCAAAGATATCTGCGAAAAAATTCTGAAGCATATCGGGCTGTATGATTTCTTTGCCGACAAATTCTATTCCGTAGAAGATTTTGACGTGTATAAGAAGAACGAAAGCCCTGACGTATACGCCCGGCTGTGCCAGACCATAGGCGTTAATCCTCAGGAATGCATTTTTGTAGACGACAGCTATTCCAATTTGGATTTTGCCAAACAATGCGGCATGACCACAATCCGCATTTATTACGGCAATAATTCAGCTAAGGATATGCCCTTTATCGATTCGGCATACAAAGGAATTGAAGAATGCATTGCCGGCCTGAAAAAAGATTACGGCTGTTAATCCTCCCAATAATATCCCCTAAGCGGCACAGCCTGATAGCGGCTGCTCGACATAAGCAGACGCCGCCGCTCTGCCGGATTTTGCTTAAGATTTAAGACCCAAACAAATCCGCCGGTTTCCGTTACTCGGAAGCCGGCTTATCCTTCCCTTCACAAAGTTTACTCTCCAAAATATAATTTTGCGGCGTATCAAACTTCATCTGCTCCTGTTCAACTTCTCTGCGCCAGTGTTCCACTTTCTCTTTCATATCATTAAGATAAGCTTCGTTAAGCTCCCGCGCCGCATCGTCCGCCGATTCGCCCGGTCCGACAACGCGCACGCCAATCCTGTCAAACTGCCCGACGGCCGCTTTTTTAAACTCCGGCAGAAAATAGTCCAACGCCTCAATATAAATTTGCATATGTGTCTTCTCATGGCGCAGAGCCACTTCATACAGGCAAGTACCTTTCTGTAAATCCTTCAAAATATAAATTGTCGGAACATAATACCCCAAATGCGCGTTAATTTCCTGCGGATAAAGGCACGAATACCCGTGGCTGATTTCTATATGTCCCACCGTCATGTTAAAGTCAAACCCGTCCCTGACTTTAGTCAAACCGACCGGTACCAGGTCTTGCGGCATCTGCTGCCCCGATTCCTGATATTTTCTCTCCGTTTCCCGGCGCAGATAAGCTCCGTCTTTGTCAAAATTATATTTCAGTTTTCCGTAAGATGACGTAACCATAACCGTTGGCCGTCCAATAACGGAGAGGCATTCCTCAACATACCTTTCCCTCCCGTCATCTCCCTGCGCAGAATTAACACCCGCCAGCCCTAAAATTAATGCAAAAAAAACTTTTTTCATCTATAATACTCTCCAGATAAACATCTTTGGCACGGAGGCTCCCCATGAACTATCTGTATATTATCTGTCTGGCCTTGTCCAGCCTTTTTACATATAAGCCTTTATCTGCGGAAACCCATCCTTTGCAATATGCTTTTTTTATCCCGGGAGGTGCCTTTCAACAAAATACACGTGTCCAGGATATCCGTTTAATGAAACCCAGATATGCCAAACCGGACGAAGAGTCAGAATCCTCCGCCGCCGTTTCATTCTCCAAACGTCGCAGCACAGCTGATTTTTCTTCCAATTCCGTCTCTTCTTCCGATTCTATTCCATCTTCCGCTACCGCCAAAACTTTCGCGGAAAGTCCTTCTGTAACGTCATCTTCTACACTCTCTACCCCTAAGGCATCTGAACCGCAATACACCTTGCCCGTCGTCGAAAAGAAAATTGTTACCATCAAAAAAATCTCCGCCAATCCTGTTGCAAAAGCCGATATGCCAAACTCATCTCCGGCAAAAAACGAAACCGCTGCGGATACCCGGCTTCCCTCTCCCGACAGCACCGAAATTGCATCTAAACTGCAAAAATATAAACTTGATGAAAATATAACGGTTCAGGCAGCAACGCCCGAACCTGCCGTTGCTGCCGCACCAGACGCATCACCGCTGGAGCAGTTGCACCGCAAAAGCCTGAATGAACTGCTTCAGGCAATTCCATATCCAGACGCCAAACTGCCAAAATTTAAACAACGATACGCTCTCTACGGCCTGGAAATGCGCGTTCTTCAACGCCGAGGCAAATTTCCGGCCAATCCCGAACAGGAAGAAGCACTAGCCAAAGCCGACTCACTGCGACGTTTTGAAGTAAAATAAACATCTTTAAATAAACATTTTTGTCTGCGCTGAATTTTCTTCTGACTGCCAGGCGACTGTCCGACGCCCCGGCAAAAGGCAGCCGAACACGCTTTATTCTCCCGAAACATTGCCCACGGACACATTCCAAATATGCAACGGGGATTCCGCTTTGACAAGTTGCCTTTTACGAGGGCAAAACATTAGTCATCGCCGATTCGCAACGCTTCAATAAACGCCGACTGCGGCACCTCCACCTTGCCAAACTGGCGCATTCTTTGCTTGCCTTTCTTTTGCTTGTCCAGCAACTTGCGTTTACGGGTAACATCGCCGCCATAACATTTCGCCGTAACATCCTTGCGCATGGCCGAAATCGTCTCCCGCGCCACAACGCGCCCGCCGATAGCCGCTTGTATCGGAATCTTAAACAAATGCCTCGGAATTAAATCTTTCAAACGCTCGCAAATCTGCCGTCCCCTCGATTCCGCCTCGCTTCTGTGGCATAAAAATGCCAGCGCGTCAACAGGTTCTTCATTAATTAAAATCTGAACCTTGACCAAATCTGACTGTTCATATCCTGTCAGTTCATAGTCAAAACTCGCATATCCGCTCGTAATGGATTTCAACCGGTCATAAAAATCAAACACGATTTCATTAAGCGGAATCTGATACACAACCATTGCCCGCGACCCGACATAGGTCAATTCCTGCTGTACGCCGCGACGCTCCGTGCAAAGTTTCAACACGGCACCAAGATAAGTATCCGGCACCAGAATTGTCGCCCTGACCATCGGTTCCTCAATTGAAGCTACCGTCGACAGGTCAGGCATATCCGCCGGGTTATGCAGCATTATCGTTTCACCTTTGGTCAAATTGATTTTATACGCCACGGACGGTGCCGTTGTAATAATGTCCAAATCAAATTCGCGCCCGATTCGCTCCTGTATGATTTCCATATGCAGCAATCCGAGGAACCCACAGCGAAAGCCGAGTCCCAACGCTGCCGAATTTTCATTTTGATAGTCTATGCTCGCATCATTGAGTTTTAACTTTGCCAAAGCGTCTTTCAACGCTTCGTACTGACTGCTGTCTACCGGAAAGATTGAACAGAAGACAACCGGAATAGAAGGTTTAAATCCGGGAAGAGCTTCTGTGCAAGGACGCTTGTTATCCGTAATCGTATCGCCGACCCGGCAATCGCCGACGCTTTTAATGCTGGCGGTAATATAGCCGACTTCCCCGGCAGACAATTCTTCAACTTCTTGCATTTTAGGCGTAAACACGCCGATTCGGTCAACCGTATAAACAGCATTGCTGCTCATCATCCGGATAGCCTGCTTTTTGCGCAAAGTCCCATCCTTAATCCTGACAAGGATAACCACCCCCAAATACGAGTCATACCAGCTGTCAATCAGCAGGGCTTTCAACGGTGCACCGGCATCTCCCTGCGGTGCCGGCAGCTGATGCACGATTGCCTCCAACAACTCGCTTATTCCCTGTCCTGTTTTACCCGAAGTTTCCACCGCACCGCTTGCATCAATTCCGATAACATCTTCAATCTGAGCCTTAACTTTTTCCACATCTGCCGACGGCAAATCCACCTTATTAAGCGCCGGTACAATCTCATGGTTATTGTCAATCGCCAGATAAACGTTGGCCAGCGTCTGCGCTTCCACTCCCTGCGTTGCATCCACAACCAGAACCGATCCTTCGCAGGCCGCCAAAGAACGCGAAACCTCATAAGAAAAATCCACATGTCCCGGCGTATCAATCAGGTTCAACAGATATTCCTGCCCGTCCCGCGCCTTGTATTTAAGCCGCACCGTTTGCGCCTTAATCGTTATTCCCCGTTCGCGCTCAATATCCATCGAATCCAAAACCTGTTCCGACATCTCCCGGCGTTCAAGTCCGCCGCAGGTTTCGATAATACGGTCGGCAATCGTCGATTTGCCGTGGTCAATATGGGCAATAATCGCAAAATTTCTGATTTTGGCCAAATCCTGCATCTATTTAACTTTCCTTATAACATTTTCCAGACTTATTACTTCCGAACCGATTAACCGCACACCGGACAAATTTAACCGCCGGCCAACCTGCCTCACGACATGTCAGACATACCTTCCCCTCCATTACGACGGGCACACATCCTACATAAACGAATTTTTGCCGGAACGCAACAGATTTTATACTTTCCTGTTGCAACTCTTATAAAACTGTGCTTAAATATAAGGCATAAAATTATTTTGCTCATTACGGAGGCTGTTATGATTAAGTTTATTGATGTCGAATTCGGCTCCGGCCGTTATCAGGAACTGTTGGATTTGCGCTACAGAATTCTGCTGCAGCCCCTCGGGTTAAAATTTCTTGACTCTTTCCGCGAACAAGAAGCAGGCTTTCTCCACATCGGATGCATAGATTCCGTCAGCGACAAGCTCATTGGCGGCTTGATTATGGTTCCGGTCGACAATGAAGAAATCCGCATCATGCAGGTTGCCGTGGACGATACGCGCCAAGGCGAAGGCATCGGCAAAAAACTGATTGAATATGCCGAAAAGACAGCCAAAGAAATCGGCTATTCCCGTATGGTTATGCACGCCATGCTCTCCGTCGTCGGCTTTTACGAAAAGCTTGGCTTCAGACAAGACAGCGATTTGTTTGAAGAAAAAGGCATTAACTTTATCCGTATGGTTAAAAACCTTTAAACCGACAGGTTCCATACATTACCTGCAAAAACACCTGTACAGTTGTCCGTTTTTACTTACACTGCTCGCATATTCGGCTTGCAGACACAGGAAAATGCCGCTCTAGCCGTTTTCCTGCGTCTGCAGAACTGTTTGCATGAATAAAAAGCTTATTACTCCAAATAAAGCGAACTCTGCTTGTAGCGTTTAATCATATTTCTGACCAGAACGCCGATAATCGCCGCAACCGGAACGGCCAGCATCAAACCGAGGAAACCCAGCAAAACACCGCCGGCCAACAGGGCAAACATAACCCATACCGGATGCAGCCCGACACTGTCGCCCACCAGTTTCGGCGTCAGAAAATTGCCTTCAAGAAACTGCCCGCTGAGGAAAACCGCCACCACATACATAACGTGTGTCACATCGCCAAACTGGGCAAAAGCCAAAATAATTCCCAGTACAAATCCGGTAATTGACCCGACATACGGGATAAACGAGATAACGCCGGCAATAAAGCCGACCAACAGCCCCAGTTCCAGCCCGACCAGCTTCAGCCCGATGGAGTAATATAGCCCCAAAATCAGGCATACGCTCAGCTGACCGCGGATAAATCCGGCAATAATGACATTAATTTCTTTCATACTTTCCATAATGCCTTTTTTCGACTTTTTCGGCAGCAGCCCCTCAAACTTACGGACAAAGGTATCCCAGTCCCGCAGCATATAAAAAGTAACGATAGGCGTAATCAAAATCAATGAAATCAGGTTAATAAAAGCAAATCCGTTGGCAATCAGCCCTTTGAGCAGTGCTCCGGCAAACTTGACACCATTGCCGATATTGCCTTTTATCATCTCTTCCAAATTCCCGCCAATCAGTCCGGGGAACCGTTCTGCCAGCCTTTGCAAAGCCGGCCGGGCCTTTTCCAGAACCAGTGCCAGATACTTTGGCGTAGCCTGTACCAAAAGGGTAACTTGGCTTTCAACCATCCCTAAAAATAAAAATATTGCCGGCAGGACGATTAAAATCATCAAAAAGCAGACCAGCACCGTAGCCCATGTCCGTGACATCTTGCACTTTTGCAGTTTCAAAGTCAGCGGATCCAAAAGATACGCCAGCAAAATGCCAGCAACAAAAGGCATCAGCACCGAACGCAACAGATACAGCAAAAAGAAAAACACAAAAAAAATGACAAACCACATATACGGATTAACGTAAAAACGGCTCTGTGCCTTAATAGATGGCATAATACCCTCCTTCTTTCCTCAATTTGTACCCGCTCAGCCCCAAATTGGCCTGAAGTTTCTCAATAACGCCGCTGTAAAGAAAATTAAAGTGCACCTTTCCGTTCGCCATGGAAACGACTTTTACCTCCTTTACCTGAGGGTATCCTTCCAACAGCCGTTTTAATGCCATCCATTGCCCCAATTTCGGGTAAGAATAAACCGCTTCGATTTTTTCTTCGGCAAAAGTTTCCGGCAGTGTTTCCCCGACAGCTTTCTTGACATCTTTAAAAAACGGCAGCACTTTGTCTATAGCAGCCGCAGGTTCCAACCCGGCAACATCTGCCACGCTGACTTCCCGCCCCGGAAAAGACCTGACATAAACCTTGCCGTCTTTCAGCGAATACTTCAAGACATATATCCCCGTAACATTGTTAAAATCCGCCAGTTCATTATATTCGCCGTCAGTCATGTCATAAATCCGATTGGCTTCAACCGCGGTAATATTGCCCAGATTTTTCTCAATATCGCGAATAACCAGATTACCCTTGCGGATATCGCGTCTCTGCTGAAAAGCCTGCCTCCAGATATTTTCATCGCTCCATAAATCCAGCGTCCCGTCTTCTTTTTCCAACAAAGGGACAGCCAAGACATCTTGCTCTTCCCCTGCCACCAGCGGCATATTGTTTTCAGCCAGATAAGCCTTCAAAATATCCTCATTCACGCTGATACGCAAATCTGCAATATAGCGGACGTCCGACGATTTTTCCATCAGAACCATAATCCCTGAAACAAAATGCTGCAGCTGGTTATCGTTTAGTTTGTTAATTTCATCAGCACTTTGCGCCGTGCTGATACTCAAAACAACTTCATTCAAACCGTCGCGCACCGCTTTGGCCATTGCCTGCTTTTTGGCTTCCGTAACCGTAGCCGCCGTAACGTCGACGTTAACATCAGCCTCATAACGGGGATCTGCCGCCGCAGGAATTGCAAACAACACCATCGCCGCAAATTTCAAAACCAGTTTTCTCACGTTTGTCAAGCTCCCTGTATCCTCTTTATTTTTCTGTAACCCGGTCATTTTCCGTTCTTATTCCAATTGTTTTCTATTCTTATAACCTAAAAGCACAAAAATCAAACTTTTTTATTGCCTTTTAAATGCTTATGATATTAACTGAAGAAAATTTTTTGATATTGTTTTTTATTTCATATAAAAGGAACTTAAAATGAAAATGACCAAATTTCTTGACAGCCTCTTGGAGCGCGCCTCTAAAGAGCCGAAAACGATAGTATTGCCGGAAGGCGAAGACGAACGTATCCTGCAGGCTGCACACGCCGTTGCCGCAAGAAAAGCTGCAAAGCTCATCATTCTTGGCAATCCGGAAGAAATTAAAGCTTATTTTGCCCAAAATAACTGGGATATGGAAGGCATTGAACTGATACAGCCGGAAACCTCAGAAAAACTGGAATCCTATGCAAACCTTTTATATGAACTGCGCAAAGCCAAGGGTATGACCCCGAATGATGCCCGCAAGCTGGCTTTAAACTACAACTATTTCGGCACATTGATGATAAAGTCCGGCGACGCTGACGGTATGGTGTCTGGAGCCAACCATTCGACGGCGGATACCGTCCGTCCTGCACTGCAGATTATCAAATCTGCCCACAAAGAGCGCAGCGTTTCTTCGGCTCTGATTTTGGTCGCCAATGACAAACCGTACATTTTTTCCGACTGCGCCATTATCATCAACCCCAGCGAACAGGAACTCGCCGACATGGCGCTGGCAAGCTCCGAAACTGCATTAAAGTTCGGCATTGAACCCAAAGTTGCCATGCTTTCTTATTCAACCCGCGGTTCCGGATCCGGAGGAATGGTCGATAAAGTACGCAACGCGACCAAACTGGCGCAGGAGATGCTTCAATCTGAAGAATACAAAAACCTGCCGATAATTATTGACGGCGAAATGCAGGCTGACGCCGCGTTGGATTCGGTTGTCGCCAGAAAAAAAGCGCCGGATTCGCAAGTCGCCGGTCAGGCAAACGTCCTGATTTTCCCCTGTTTGGAAGTCGGCAACATCAGCTACAAGCTGCTGCAGCGTCTCTGCGGATGCGAAGCCTACGGTCCGATGCTGCAGGGCTTAAATGCACCGGTCAATGACCTTTCCCGCGGCGCCCTGACTGAAGATATCGTCGGAATGATTGCAATTACCGCCATTCAGGCTGCCAAATAACCCGTTTAACTTAAGTAAGGAACTCCACAATGAAAAAAATTCTTGTTTTAAATTCGGGCTCTTCTTCGCTGAAGTACCAGTTGTTTAATGTTGACGGCGACAAATACGATGTTGTAGCCAAAGGCAAGGCTGACCGTATCGGCATTCACGGCTCTTTCGTCGAAATCAAAATTACCAATGGTGAAAAAAGAACCCGCGAAGTAGCTCTGCCGACGCATAACGAAGCAATTGAAGAAGTTACTAAAGAGCTCCTCAACGGTGCCCTCGCCTCAATGGAGGAAATCGACGCCGTCGGCCATCGTATCGTTCAAGGCGGCGATATTTTCAAAAATTCGGTTCTCGTAACCGATACTGTTATCGAACAAATAGAAGAATTGTCCGAACTGGCTCCGTTGCACAACCACGCTCACGTTTTAGGCATTAAAGCCGTTCAGAAACTTTTGCCGAACGTACCGCAGACTGTTGTTTTCGATACGGCATTCCACCAGACTATGCCCAAAGAGGCATTCCTTTATGCCCTGCCGATGGAACAATACACCAAACATAAAATCCGCCGCTACGGATTTCACGGCACCTCGCACGCCTATGTATCGCAGAAAGCTGCCGAACTGATTGGCAAAAGAGGAAAAATCATAACCTGCCACCTCGGCAACGGCGCATCTATTTCTGCCGTCGATAACGGCATCTGCTTGGATACATCCATGGGATTTACCCCTCTGGCCGGCTTGGTTATGGGCACCCGCTGCGGCGACATTGACCCGTACATTCCGCTCTATATTTGCAAAACCCAAAACAAAACGCCGGACGAAGTCAACGAAATCCTGAACAAAAAAAGCGGCATGTTCGGCCTCTGCGGCTATTCCGATAACCGCGATATTGAAACGCTTTACGGCGTCGAAGAATGTGCTACTGACGCCCTGAATGCCTATATTCACAGCATTATCCGCTTTATCGGCGCCTATATCGCCGTCCTTGGCGGCGTCGACGCTATTGTCTTTACTGCCGGCATCGGCGAAAACGGCTCTCTGGTCAGAAAACTTGTCATCGAGCGCCTTGCCTATCTGGGCATTACCCTTGATGAAGAGGCCAACAGCAAACGCGGTGACATTACCGAAATCTCAACCAAAGATTCCAAAGTTCGCGTCTTCGTCATCCCTACCGATGAAGAATATATGATTGCCAAAGACACGATGAACATCGTTTTTGGCGCATAAAGGCTAAAGCCACATTGCTGAAATTCTGACATTTTATTGCTAAAAACAAGCAAAATGCAGTTATAAAATCCCCCCGGAATTATATTCTGGGGGGATTTTATACCACGAACAGCCCAACCGGCGGAAAGGCTGTCCTTCTGTCTGCCGACTTACTGCCTGTTAATCAGGACAATCTCAACGCGGCGGTTCTGTTCTCTGCCGGCCGCTGTCGCATTGGACGCAATCGGATTTGAAGAACCATAACCGTTTGAAACGATTCTGTTACCGTTAACGCCCCTTAAACGCAGATAATTCGAAATAGAGTTTGCACGCATCAGCGACAATGAATTATTTGTTGCCGCACTGCCGGTGCTGTCCGTATAGCCGTTAACCTGAACCATCGTCTTGCTGTATTCGTTAATCACTTTGGCAATCGAATTCAAAACCGGCTGAAAAGCTGGCTTAATATTGGCATCGTTACTGTCAAACGTAATATTTCCCGGCATAATCAGATAAATCTGCCCGTTAGCTTCCTGAACCTGAACGCCCGTATTCAACAGCTCCTGTCTCAGTTTGCGTGCCTGCACATCCATATACGCCCCTGTTCCGGCGCCTGCTGCAGCACCGACGCCCGCTCCGATTAAAGCACCTTTTTCACCGCCGGCCAGCGCTCCGATTCCCGCTCCGGCCAACGCTCCGATTCCCGTTCCCCATGCCGTTTTGGAAACCTTGCTTTCTCCTGTATAGGGATCCGTCGCACACGCTGTCAGCATAGAAACGGCTAACAAGCTGCAAATAAATGTTTTTTTCATAAAATCACCTCATGTCAAAAAGTTATTTTCTTTTTGATTATATAGGCGCGACTGCTTAAAATACTCTTAACGTTTAATCAGCTTTTTGACCACATACCGGATAATAAGCAGCAGATACAAAGCTCCAAGCCCCCAAATCAGCCAAGTCTTCAATTCCCTGTCGCTGATAGCTTTGGTGATTTCATTCACATTCAAAGCACTTCCCGCAACTTTAATGCCGTCCGTCGGTTTTTCGTGCAAAATCTTCCGGCTTCTTATCTGCAAAACCATTCATTCC